>Ga0306920_100004880_pt1 | contig 17250 bp, 10 predicted proteins | sample flu12Cox44000170_FD_204666 | JGI IMG/M metagenome (GOLD analysis project Ga0306920, IMG submission 204666) | Lab enrichment of tropical soil microbial communities from Luquillo Experimental Forest, Puerto Rico - flux4day.12C.oxic.44.000.170 (v2)... | ecosystem: Environmental > Terrestrial >... | reverse complement strand
GAGACCGGGACGCCGACGTACCACGGCCTCCCCCTCGATCGTTACGTGTCGCTGGTCGAGATGTTGAACCCCATGCACCGGCTCTGGTCGGACGGCCGCTGGAACAAGCTGACGCTCGCCCACGGCTGCTACTGGCGAAAGTGCACGTTCTGCGACGTGTCGCTCGACTACATCGGCCGCTACGAGACCGCCGGCGCCGATCTGCTCGTCGACCGCATCGTCGCGCTGCGCGACGAGACCGGCCACGCCGGCTTCCACTTCGTCGACGAGGCCGCGCCCCCGGCGACGTTGCGCGCCCTCGCCCAGCGCCTCATCGACCGCGGCGTCGCCATCAGCTGGTGGGGGAACATCCGCTTCGAGAAGACGTTCACCCCGGCGCTGGCGCGCCTGCTCGCGCGGTCGGGCTGCATCGCCGTCACGGGCGGCCTCGAGGTGGCGTCCGATCGGCTCCTGCGCCTCATGGAGAAGGGGGTGACGGTCGAGCAGGTGGCCCGCGTCGCGCGCGCCTTCGCCGACGCCGGGGTGATGGTCCACGCCTACCTCATGTACGGCTTCCCGACCGAGACCGAGCAGGAGACCGTCGACGCGCTCGAGCGCGTCCGCCAGCTGTTCGCCGCCGGCTGCATCCAATCGGGCTTCTGGCACCGCTTCGCCGCCACCGCGCACAGCCCCATTGGGCGCGCGCCCAAGCGGTTCGGCATCCGCATCGTCGACGCGCCGGCGACGTTCGCCCGCAACGAGCTGCCGTTCGAGGACCCGATCGGGACCGATCACGACTTCCTCGGCCGCGGGCTCCGCAAGGCGCTCTACAACTACATGCACGGCGTGGGGCTCGATCTCGACGTCCGGTCCTGGTTCGCCGACGGCGAGCGCCGGCCGCGGCGCGCGCCGCGCCGCTCGGGCCGCGCGCCGGGGCGCCGTCCGGCCCGCCGCCCGCGCCGGGTCCCCGCGCCGCAGGTGGCGCCGGATCTGATCGTGAACGCGTTGCGCGGACTCTGACATGACCATCAAACCCTGGTTCCCGACGCTCATCTACGAGGCGCGCCTCGAGCGCGGCGGCGACACGTCCCTCCGGCGCGCGCTCCTCGAGGACAGCTACAAGGTCCGCGCCCACGACCGGGCCGGCCGGCGCTGGTGCGAGAAGAACTACCCCGCCGGCTACACCTCGTACGCGTCGCTCAGCCACCTGCACCGGACCTTCTCGACCTTCATGGACCTCGAGAAGAAGATCCGCCCCCACGTCCTCCGCTTCGCGCGCCGCCTGGACATGAACCTCGGCAGCGGCAAGCTGCAGATGACCGACTGCTGGGTCAGCGTCATGTCGCGCCACGCGGCGCATTCGCTCCACCTCCACCCGCTGTCGGTGGTGAGCGGGACCTTCTATCTGGCGGCGCCGCGCGGCTGCTCGCGCCTCCGCTTCGAGGACCCGCGCCTCGACAAGACGATGGGCGCCCCGCCCAAGAAGGCCGACTGCCGCGCCGAAAACCGCCAGCAGGTCTTCTACGACGTCGAGCCCGGCAAGCTGATCCTGTTCGAGAGCTGGCTGCGTCACGAGGTGGCGCCCAACCCCACGCGCGGCGATCGCGTCAGCGTCAGCTTCAACTACGACTGGGTGTGACCCGTCGTCCGGCGGCGGCGCGGGGCCAGCGCCGCCACCAGCAGCAGCGCCCACGCGCCGCCGAGCACGCCAGCGCCGTCACCCGCGACGCCGCACGCGCACCCACCGGACGCCGCGTTGTGCTGGCCCGTCGTTCCCGACGACCCCGTCGTCCCCGCCGCGCCCGTGGTCGTTCCGGTACCAGTCGTCCCGCCGCTGACGCCCGCCGTACCGGCGCCGCTGCCGGTGGTCCCGGCGCTGCCGCTCGTGCCTGCCGTGCCGCTCGTCCCCACGGTACCGGCCACGCCGCTCGTCCCGCTGCTCCCGCCGCTCCCGCCGCGCCCCGCCGTGCCGGTTCCGCTTCTCCCCGCCGTGCCCGTGGTCCCTGCGGTCCCTGCGGTCCCCGCGCTACCGCTCGTCCCCGCCGTCCCCGCTCCGCCGGTGGTTCCCGCGGTGCCTGTGCCGCCGCTCGTCCCCGCCGCGCCCGACGCGCCGCCGTCGGTCTGGCAGTTGCTGGTCGTGACGCCCGTGCAGGCCTGGACATCGACCGTGTAGGTGATCGGCATGCCCGCGCCGCTGACCGTGACGGTGTAGCTGTGCCCGGCCTGCTCGGTCCAGCCCATCGGCAGGATGCTCATCACGTACTTCGCGCCGTACTGGGGGAGCCCGCCCGTGACGGTGACGGGCATGCTCATGGTCCCGTCGACGACCGTCGCGGTCACCGAGGTCGGCATGCTGATGGTGTCGCTCTGGATGCTCCAGCCGGCCTTGTCGACGTTGGTGGTCGTGATCGCCGCCAGCGGGATCGGCCCCGCGGGCGGCCAGGCGACGTAGGGGATGTTCGCCTTCCCCTTCCCGCCCGTCTGGTAGAAGCACGACCCCGTCCCCGAGCGCCCGGTGCCGACGGACCCGAAGCCGACCGGGCCGAGCGAGTTGGCGAACATCCACTGCCGGTGACCAAAGCCCGGGCCGCCGCCGTTGGCGTCGTTCATGTAGAGATCGATGCACCCCACCGACTGCCCGCTGCAGATGCTGCTCATGTTCGACGCCGAGGCGCCGGTGGCGTTGTAGCAGGCCGAGGACGTCGTCGGCGTGTGCGTGATCGGGTTCGCGGCCTGGATGATCGCGCACGCCTGCGCCATGGTGTCGAAGTTCGGATCCTCCGTGACCTGGGTCGTCCCTGCCAGGTAGCGATAGAGGTTCACGAGCTTGAGCGAGTTCGGCCGCCCCGGCGGCAGGAGGTCGCCCTGGTCGCAGGTCGACACGTTCCCGGTCGACACGCCTTCCGAGATGTCCGCGCGGTCGCAGACCCAGCGCTGGCAGACGTCGGCAGCGGTGTTGGCGGCGTGCGCCGGCGGGGTGACGGGCGCCACGAGGGCGCCGCCAGCCAGGAGGAGCGCGGCGCCTAGGATCCTGAACGCGCGGTGCAGCATGGGCTACCGGGTGTATGCCCGCCGGAGCGCGGTTCTGGGGCGAAAAACGCGCTTAGTGGACGTCCACGCTGGTGCCGCTGGTGGCCATCATGGGGATGCCGACCGCCATCAGGATGACGCCGGCGACGATTCCCACAATCCCTTCGAACCTGTAGAGGCCCTGGGCGTCGACGCCGGTGGTGGCGGTGTCGTTGTTGACGTGGCTGGCCAGCGAGTAGATCAGGATGCCGCCCGCGACGTCGGCGATGCCGACGATCATGAGCACCAGGCCGACGATGTGCTTGGGCTGCGATCCGACCCGCGCATCGATGAGGACCTGGCCGTCGGACCGCGGCATGCGGAACGCGTCCGAGCCGCGGTAGCTCCCGCCGCCCACGCGGTAGGTGCCCCTCGGGTCGACCGGAACGCCGCAGGGCGCGACGCAGACGTCGACCCACTTGAGCTGAGTCTGCATCTGCAGGCGCGCCCGCGGGGCGCTCGCCCGGAGCATCACGACCGGCCCGGAGAACGGCGGCCTCAGCGCCGGGGGATAGGCCTGGGGAGCGCCGGCCGACGGGTAACCAGGCGGCGGCGCGTAGCCGGGCGGCGGCGCGTAGCCGGGCGGCGGGGCGTAACCGGGCGGCGGTGGTGACCCCGGCGGCGGCGTGTACGGCGGCGGCGCCCCGGGCTCGGCCGGCGGCGCAGCGGGGGCCGGGTTGGCAGCGGGAGGCGGGCTGGGCGCCTGGGCCCAGGCGTGCGCGCCCAACGAGACCTGCAAGATCGCGGCGACACCGAGACAGGGGGCGAGGCCAGTCGCTCTCATGAGCGGGACCGTACCGTGGGGCCGTTCCGGGGTAAAGCGGGGGGCCGTGAGCCCCGGCACGCCCGTGGCCGAACGCTTCCGGTGTACGTTATCCGGAGGATGCCCAGCCCCGGGGTGCACGCTCCTCGTCTGTTTCGCCGGCCGTTTGGACCCGGGTCGGCGGCGTTCGTCGCGGCGGTCTCGGCGGCTGCGGTGCTGGCGGCGGGATGCGGGCGAACAGAGCTGGATCTCTGCCCGCAGGGGACCAACTGCCCCACGGCGCCGCCGGCGTGCCAGGGTTCGAGCTGCGACGGCGGCGCGCCCGACGCCCCGAGCTGCGGGCCCGGCCTCATCACGTGCGGCGCGGCCTGCACCGACGTCATGACCGACGTCGCGAACTGCGGCGGCTGCGGGATCCGCTGCGGCTCGGCGCAGAGCTGCGTCGGCGGTGCGTGCACCTGCACGGCGCCTGGCCAGACGACCTGCGGCGGCACGTGTGCGCTCACCGCGACCGACCCCGCGCATTGCGGCGCCTGTGACACCGCGTGCGGCGCCGGCCAGACCTGCAGCGGGGGGAAGTGCGCCTGTCCGGTGGGGACCGTCGCCTGCGGCGGCGCGTGCCGGCCGCTCGACGCCGATCCGCAGAACTGCGGGCAGTGCGGCCACGTCTGCCCGCAGGCGACGCCGTTCTGTCAGGCCGGCGGCTGCGTCGCGACCTGCGCCAAGCCGTTCTCCGCCTGCGGCGGCAGCTGCGTCGATCTCACCAAGGATCCGTCGAGCTGCGGGAGCTGCGGCGCCATGTGTGTGGGAGGCACGACCTGCGTCGGGGCCGTCTGTGTCTGCCCGACGGGGTTCCTGGCCTGCGCCGGCGCCTGCGTCGACGTCGGCGCCGACGACGACAACTGCGGCGCGTGCGGCCACGCCTGCGGCCAGAACGCGACGTGCGTCGGCGCCATGTGCGCCTGCCGCGCCGGCACCACGAGCTGCGGGGGCGCCTGCGTCGATCTCTCGCAGGACGGACAGAACTGCGGCGGCTGCGCCAAGGTGTGCCCCGCGGGAACCGTCTGCGCGAGCGGCGCCTGCGGCGTGTCCTGCGCGCCCGGGTTCACGAGCTGCGGCGGCAGCTGCGTCGACACCGCGCGCGACAGCGCCAACTGCGGCGCCTGCGGTCTCGCCTGCGCGCCCGCGACCAGCTGCCGGGCGGGCACCTGCGTCTGCCCCGGCACCGAGACCAGCTGCGGCGGCACCTGCGTCGACACCTCCGTCGATCCCGGGAACTGCGGCGCCTGCGGTCTCGCTTGCGGCTCGCGGCAGAGCTGCAGCGGCGGGATGTGCGCCTGCGCGCCGGGCGCGACGGCCTGCGGGGCGACCTGCGCCGACACGGCGAGCGACCCGCGCAACTGCGGCGCGTGCGGCCACGCCTGCGCCGTCGATCAGGTGTGCGCCAAGGGGACCTGCACGACGTCCTGCCCGACGCCGCTCGCCGACTGCGGGGGCGCCTGCGTCGATCTCCAGAGCGACGCCGCCAACTGCGGCGCGTGCGGACTGACCTGCGCCACCACCGAAGAGTGCCTGGCGGGGAGCTGCGCCTGCCCGCCCGGGACCGCCAGCTGCGCGGGGCGCTGCCTCGACCTCGCGACCGATGCCGAGAACTGCGGCCTCTGCGGGCGCGCGTGCACGGGCGGCACCACCTGCTCGGAGGGGCTCTGTCTCTGCCCGGCCGGCGCCGTCTCCTGCGGCGGCGCCTGCACGTTCACGGGGACGGATCCCGCCAACTGCGGCGGCTGCGGCATCGCCTGCGCCGCCGGCCAGGTGTGCAACGGCGGCCACTGCGCCTGCCCGAGCGGAACCAGCGCCTGCGGCGGCGCGTGCGTCCCGCTCGCGACCGACACCGGCAACTGCGGCAGCTGCGGCAACACCTGCCCGTCCGGCGCGACGTGCACGAGCGGCGCCTGCGCGTGCCCGAACGGGCTGTCGGCCTGCGCGACCACGTGCGCCGATCTCATGCAGGATCACGACAACTGCGGCAGCTGCGGGCGGCCCTGCAATCCGCTCGAGCTGTGCGTGTCGGGCGCCTGCCGGTGCTCGCCGGGGACCACCTTCTGCCAGGTCGGCGGCTGCGCCGACCTGCGCACCGATCCCGCCAACTGCGGCAGCTGCGGCAACGCCTGCGCCGCGAATCAAGTGTGCAGCCGGCGGAATTGCGCGGCGAGGTGCGGCGCCGGGCTCACCGTCTGCAACGGCCTCTGCGTGCAGCTCCGCAACGACGGCACCAACTGCGGCAGCTGCGGCAACGCCTGCGGCCTCGGCCAGTTCTGCGGCGGCGGCACCTGCCAGTGCAACCCGAACTTCCGCGCGTGCGGCAACGGCTGCATCGACCCGGCGAACGACCCGCAGAACTGCGGCGCCTGCGGCGACGCTTGCCCCGCCGGCGGCGTCTGCGCGGGGGGGAGCTGCGCCTGCCCGAGCGGCTCCGCGCTGTGCGGCGGCGCCTGCGCCGCCCTGGCCACCGACGCCAAGAACTGCGGCGCCTGCGGCAGCGCCTGCGGCGTGGGCCAGAGCTGCGTTGCCTCGCACTGCCAGTGCGCGCCCGGCCAGGCCCTCTGCGGCGGCGCGTGCGCCGATCTCCTGCTCGATCCCGCCAACTGCGGCAGCTGCGGCAACGCCTGCGGCAACGGCGCCTCCTGCCTGAACGGCAGCTGCGCCTGCGGCGGCGAGACCAACAAGTGCGGCGACGCCTGCGTCGACGTGCTGACCGATCCCCGCAACTGCGGCGGCTGCGGCAAGGTCTGCGCCGCCGGCCAGCAGTGCGGCAACGGCACCTGCTCCTAACTAAGGAGGCGGCTCTAATCGAGCCGCCGAGCGCGGCCGAGCGGACCCTCTTCGCGCCGTCGCTCCCGGCCCTAGATTGCAACGGAGCGACCACACGATGGAGTGACGACCAATGGCCAAGGACCTCGATCGCAGCAAGCTGCCCATCCCCGACCCGCGGTTTTCGGGCAAGCGCAACCAGACCATGGAAGGCTCGAAGCCGGACTGGGGTCTGGCCCAGCCGGTACGCCCCCCGAAAGGGGCGCCGAACGTGCTGGTCGTGCTGATCGACGACGCCGGGTTCGGCAACGCCTCCACGTTCGGCGGACCGGTGGCGACCCCGAACCTGACCCGGCTCGGCTCGAAGGGGCTCAAGTACAACCGCTTCCACGTCACCGCGCTCTGCTCGCCGACGCGCGCCGCGCTGCTCACCGGGCGCAACCACCACGCGGTCGGCTTCGGATCGATCGGCGAGTTCCCGGGACCGTTCCCCGGCTACTCGGCGGCGCGGCCGCAGAGCTGCGCGTCCGTCGCCCAGGTCCTGCAAGGCAACGGGTACAGCACCGCCGCCTTCGGCAAGTGGCACATGACGCCCGACCACCAGCAGGGGCCGGCGGGGCCGTTCGACCGCTGGCCGAACGCCTGGGGCTTCGACTACTTCTGGGGGTTCCTGGGCGGCGAGTCGGGTCAGTACGACCCCCTGCTCACGGAGAACAACACGATCGTCGGCGTCCCGGAGAAGAAGGACTTCTACCTCCCCGACGCCATGGCCGACAAAGCGGTGAGCTGGCTGCACGGCGTCCGGGCGCAGGACGCGAAGAAGCCGTTCTTCATCTACTTCTCGACGGGCGCCAGCCACGCCCCGCACCACGTGCCGAACGAGTGGAGCGCGAAGTACAAGGGGAAGTTCGACGGCGGCTGGGACAAGTACCGCGAGGAGACGTTCGAGCGCCAGAAGCGCCTGGGCGTCATCCCGCCGGACGCCAAGCTGACACCGCGCCCGGACGTGATGCCGGCCTGGGACAGCCTCTCCGACGAGCTCAAGCAGCTCTACGCCCGGCAGATGGAGGTCTACGCCGGCTACCAGGAGAACGCCGACTACAACGTCGGCCGGCTCATCGACGCCGTCGCCGAGATGGGCGAGCTCGACGACACGCTCGTGTTCTACATCTGGGGCGACAACGGGGCGAGCCTGGAGGGGACCATCACGGGCTCGTTCAACGAGCTCACGATGCAGAACGGGATCCCGCTCACCCCCGAGCAGCAGATCGAGCTCGTCAATCGCTACGGGGGCAAGGAGGTCTGGGGGACGGCGCTGCTCGACGCGCACTACTCCGCGGCCTGGGCCTGGGCCGGCAACTGCCCGTTCCAGTGGGGCAAGCAGGTCGCCTCGCACCTCGGCGGCACGCGCGACGGCATGGTGGTCGCTTGGCCGCGGCGGATCAAGGACGCGGGGGGCCTGCGCCAGCAGTTCACGCACGTCATCGACATCGGCCCCACGATCCTCGAGGCGGCGGGGCTCCCGGCCCCCGACGAGGTCAACGGCATCGATCAGGAGCCGATGCACGGCACGAGCTTCGTCTACAGCTTCGACGACAAGGAGGCGGCCGAGCGCCACACCCAGCAGTATTTCGAGATCTACGGCAACCGGGCCATGTACAAGGACGGCTGGTGGGCGGCCTGCAAGCTGGGGCGCATTCCCTGGGACGCGACGCCCGCCACCGTCGCCAAGTTCGCGCCCAACGTCTACGACCCCGAGAAGGACACCTGGGAGCTCTACTTCCTGCCCAACGATTTTTCGCAGGCGAGCGATCTCGCCGCGCAGAACCCGAAGAAGCTCAAGGAGCTCAAGGAGCTGTTCTGGAAGGAAGCGGAAAAGTACAAGGTGACGCCGCTCCTGGCCGGCTTCTCGGTCTTCTTCGGCCTGCGGCCCCCAACCGACGCCGAGACGCGATTCGTCTACCGCGGCCGCGTCGAGAACGTCGCCTCGGGGATGATTCCGAACATCTACAACCGCTCGTATACGATCAGCGCGGATCTGGAGATCCCGCACGACGGCGTCGAGGGGGTGATCGTCGCCGAGGCCGACCACCTCGGCGGCTTCTCGCTCTACGTCCAGGACGGTCGCCTCAAGCACACCTACAGCATGATGGGCGTCGCGGTGTACAAGCAGGAGGCGAGCGAGCCCTTGCCGAGCGGCCGCATCAACGTGCGGCTCGAGTTCGCGGCCGACGGCCCGAAGATGGGGACCGGCGGCACGATCGGCCTCTACGTCAACGATCGCAAGGTGGGCGAGGGACGGATGGAGCACACGGTGCCGATCCGTTTTTCGGGCTACTCCGGCATGGACGTCGGCCGCGACAACGGCCTCCCCGTCGATCGCAGCTACGCCGACCGATCGCCCTTCCCCTTCACCGGCAAGATCCACCAGGTCACCTTCGACATCCAGCCGCACCTCACCGCCGAGGACGAGGACGCGATGCAGAAGGTCCACCAGCACGGCCTCGTCGCGCACGGCCTGAGCACGTAGCGGTCACCGATCGAGGCACGGGCGCCGGCCCGTGACCGCGCTCGCTGTGCGAAGGCTTGCACGCCGCGCGTGCGCTTTTTGACACTGCGGGAAGCGGCGTGCCCGCCCGCGCGGGCGGGCGCGGTGGCACGCGCGCTGCAAAACGGGAGACGCAAAGCGCTCTCCGTGCAGCAGCGCGCGTGACCCTCACCGCAAGGAGCCTCGCCTATGAAGCTGCTCTGGCCCGCCGTCGTGATTCTGCTCTCGTCGCATGCCGCTTTCGCCACGACGCGTGTTTGCGTCAGTGTGCAACAGAAGTCCTGGTACCGGCCGACGGCGCCCCCCGCGCCGCGCGTCACGCCGGTTGCTCCCGAGGGGGCCGTCGAGCACGCGCCCGCGCCGCCGGCTCCCCCCCTGCCCCCACCGTACGGACCGCCGATCTTACCGGCGCCCGCGCTTCCGATCCCGGCGCCGGTCGCCGAGCCGGCCGCGCGGGCGCACCCGAACCCCCACGAGATCGATCCCACGCTCTACCTCAGACGGATGCTCGAGTACGAGGTCACGCACGAGGTCGGCTTCGCGGCGGTGAACGAAGGCTGCGAGCAGCGGCTGTCCGTGGAGCTCTATCAGCTCGAAGCGGGGTGGACGGTGTTCGCGCGCTACTCCGGCACCGAGCGCGAGGAGAAGGTCGCCCACGCCGACCTCGACGAGTTCGTCGAGCTGGCCCAGCGACTGGCGTTCGCGCTGCTCCGCAACCAACCGGTCGGGGAGACGATCACGCGCGAGAACGTGCTGCGCGCCGACAGCGAGCGGGATCTGCGCACCATCGAGGGCACCGGACACCTGATCTTCGGCATGGGGACAGAGGTGCGCCTGGCCCGGCTCCCGACGGCGCAAGGGGTCGGGCAGCCGGCCGCCGACGAGCTCCGGATCCTGACGCCCGCCAGCGTCCAGATCGGCTACCGGCGCAAGCTCAAGAGCTGGGGGTTCGACGTCTTCGGGCGTTTCGATCTCGGCACCGAGAACACCGGCATTCATCAGAACGACCTCGGCGGCCACGTCGATTACACGTTCAGCCTGATGAGCGGCCTGCACTTCCTGCACTACCTCGATCCGCCCGGCATCAACTCGCTCTACTTCGGCGGCGGCGCCTCTTTCGAGCTGGCGTTCTTCGACGTGGTCCGCCCGGCCGCCGCGCGCACCGTGAACGGCGACCGCGACGGTCTCATGGCCGGCGGCCTCAACGTCGACCTGCTGATCGGATACGAGTTCCTGCGCGCGAGCTCGATCCATTTCTTCGGCCAGATCGAGGCCGACATCCCGACCTACGTCATCAACACCGAGAACGACACCGGCGCCGTCTCCACGTACATGCCCGGCGCCGTCGCCCAGATCGGCGTCATCTTCTGATATGGGCCGCGCCGCGCTTCGGGGTCTCGCCGCGGTGGTGGCGGCGGCGGCGGTCGCCGGGACCTCGGGCGCGGCGCGGGCCCAGCTACGGACCTGCGTCAACGTCGAGGCGCCGGCCGCGAACGCCGACGCCATCACCCGCCTGGTGCGAACGGAGATCGATCGCCACCCCACGCACCGCGCGGCCACCACCGACTGCGAGACCTACCTCTCGATCGAGGTCATCGATCTCGGCGCGCAGGGTGGCCAGTGGGTGACCGGGCGGATCGGGACGCAGGTCCCGCAGCGCGAGCGCATCGGCGGCGACGGGATCGCGCCGGCCATCGAACGCCTGCTGACGGTCGTCCTTCACAACGACCCGCTCGTCCTGCGCGGGCCCGAGTCGGGCGGCTGGCTCATCCGCCAGGAACGCGAGCTCCAGCTCCGGAGCCGCATGCGCATCGGCGTCGAGGCCTACGAGATCGGCGCCTGGGTCGCGGGCGGGCTGGCGACGCTGCCGGGCGTGGCCATCAGCGCCCGGCGCGAGGTGAGCACGCTCTACATCGGGCTCCGCCTCGGCGGCGCGCTCGATCCCGCCGCGCGACCGGACGCGCTCCACCTCCAGGCGCAACTGGACGCGCAGCTCGAGGCCGCGCTCTACGCCCGCCCGAGCGCGGCGGTGTCGCTGTTCGCCGGCGTGCTCGTCGGCGCCGTCTACCAGCGCTTCGAGGGCCCAGCCCCGCTCGACGGCGTCGGCGCCACGGGCGTCGCGACCACGATGGGGCTCTCCCTCGCTGTGCGGGCGGGCGTCGAGACGTTGCGTTTCGCGGACGTCCACCTCCTCGCCTTCCTCGAGCTCGAAGCGCCCGCCTTCGTCAGCCGCGATCCCGATCAGGGGATCGTCAATCAGTGGGTCCCGAGCAGCGCGTTGGGTGTCGGCGTGCTGTTTTGATTCTGATCTACCGATCGGCCAGCCAGGCGATCGACGCTTCCTCGGCCCAGTAACGCGGGCGCCAGGGCCACGGTCCGCTCACGAAGCCGGTGTGGCCGCCCCAGGGGGTCACCTCGAAGCGGACGTCGGGCGAGGCGGCGGCGCGCGCCGCCGTCAGCGCGGCGCCAGGGAAGAACGGATCGTCCTCGGCGCTGATGCAGAGGGTGGGGACGCGGACCTGGGCGAGATAGGGGAGCGAGCTCGCGCGGGTGTAGTAGTCCTCGGCGCTGGCGAACCCGTGCAAGGGCGCGGTCACGTGGCGGTCGAACTCGGCGAACGTACGCGCCCTGCGGATCAGATCGGCGTCGAGGTGGGCGGTCTCGCCGGGGAAGCGCGCGATGACGTCGAGCGCCTTGGGGCGGAGTCGCCGCAAGAAGTGATAGGCGTAGATCCGGCCCGCCGGCCGTTCGAGGAAGCGCGACGCGGCCCCGAGATCGTAGGGGACGGAGATCACCGCGGCCGCCGCGATGCCCGCCGCGCGGCCCCGCGCTGCGTTCTCGCCGAGCCACTTGAGCAGCACATTGCCGCCCAGCGAGAACCCGATCGCCGTGAGCGGCGCGGCCGGCTCGCGGGCCACGAGCGTCCGGACGACGAAGTCGAGGTCCCCGGTCTCGCCCGAATGGTAGAGGCGCGGCCGCCGGTTGCGGAGCCGCACCCGGATGTCGAGCGGGTCGCGCGCGCACGAGCGGAAGTTGAGCACCGTCGCGCGCCAGCCCGCCAGCGCGACGAGGTGAGCGAGCCCCTGCGTGTGCAGCGAATAGGCGCTCCCCTCGAGTCCGTGGAGCAAGAGCACGCGCGGCGCTCCGGTCGGACCGTCCGTGTGGTCGAGGACGAGATCGTCGTCGTCGGGCGTCGTCAGGACCTCGCGCGAGAACCTCACCAGCCGCCGCGAGCGCACCATCCGGGCCCAGGCCGTCTGCAGGTGGGCCCCCGGGATCCACCAAGCGGCGGCGCGGGGGGGTGCGGGGGGAACAGCCGAGGCGACCGTCACGGCGCCGGACGTTAGCACCCCGTCCGGCAGGCGCCCGGAAGACGGCGTTGCCGCGCCAACAGCAGCCGTTGCCGACCAGACAACGCTTGCTGCGATGCGCGTCACACAACTATTTGATTACACATGTCTGCAAGTTCCTTTCATGTTGGCCCCATTACTGCTTTTGACCTTCATTGGAAAAACCTCATGATGCGCTCCCACCGTACCTGGCTGCTTTCGTCCCTCGCTCTCGCCGGCCTCCTCGCCGGTTGCGGCGATCTCGGAGATGAACCGAACGGCGCCGACTCCACCACCGGCTCCAACGCCCTCGCGATCGAAAACGGCCTGGCGGCGATCAACGGCCTCAACGCCGCCAACGGGCTGCAGGCGGCGAACGGCCTCTGCGCCGCCAACGGCCTCGCCAGCGCGAACGGCCTGTCGGTCGCGAACGGCCTCGCGTCGGCGAACGGCCTCGCGGTCGCGAACGGCCTCATGACGACGGCGATGGGCCGCCGCACCGTCCAGTACATCGCCTCGTGCGCGCTGACCTCGAGCCAGACGCTCAGCAAGAACGACAACTACGGCAACCCCCACAGCTACCCCGGCTCGATCGGCCTCGCGCCGGGCTGGCTCAATGGCGGCATCTCGACGACGGACGAGGCCAACGTCTCGGCCTGCCTCATGGCCCGCATCAACAGCGCCGGCATGCACGTGCCGCTGTGGATGGACGCGTCGCAGTCGTCGATCGGCTGGGGGCAGAGCTCGAGCTACCCGGTGCAGGAGGGCGCGTACTTCGGGGACGTCATGCGCGCCAACTCCGACGGCACGGTGCACGCCTGGTACTGCAACGGGCGCGACTGGACCAAGGCGGTGGTCCCGGGCCGGCTCGGCGCCGACAAGACGAGCGGCATCTACACCAACCCGTTCGGCCAGGACGCCCTCTGCGACGACTACTGCACCAAGTACGGCACCGACGGCTACACGAGCTGCAACGGCGTCTCGAACCCGATCACCGTCTGGCGGCAGTCGAGCTACAACCCGGTCTTCGACGACAACTACGTCTACCGGCTCGTCAGCGTGAGCTCGGGCCTGACCATGGACGTCTACGGCTGGGGGAGCGGCGAGAACACCACCATCGATCAGTACGCGAACACCGGCGGCGCCAATCAGCACTTCCGGATCATCCAGGTCGCCACGAGCCAGTGGAAGATCATCGACACCAACTCGGGCAAGGCGATCACCAACCGCAACGGCTCGTCGGCGCCGGTGCTGCTCAACTCGTACAGCGGCGCGAGCACCGACAACTGGGCCATCGACGACCACAACGGCCACTTCATCATCAAGAACAAGTCGACGGGCGGGTACCTTCACTCGTCGGGCTCTGGGTCGCTGGCGGTCATCGACGTCACCACCAGCTACAGCGGCGCCTCCAACACCGACTGGGACCTCTACGCGATCGACTCGCTCTAGGTCAGTCCAGCCGAAGGCCGAGCCGCACGGTGAACGGCAGCGCGTGCCAGCGCGCCTGGGATAGGTAGGAGAGCGGCGGCGAGTCGGCGCCGAGCTCGAGCCGGCCGAGCTCGAAGGCGAGGCCGACGCGGCCGGCGACGTCGAGGCCGACGGCACGGTCGGCGATGGCGCCCACGCGGACGAGCGCCGGCGTCAGGATGAAGGCCAGCCGGTCGGGGAGCGCGTAGCCGCGCACCGCCGCGGCGGCGGCCACCGCGCCGCCGCGGGTGGTTCCATCGATCGCGCCGCCGTCGATCTCGAGGGAGACCTCGGGGGCGAAGCCCGCCCGCCGATCCCAGCGGTCGCGATCGCGGCTCCAGTCGAGGCCGACCCCGATGTAGGAGTTCTCCGGGCGGGAGACGGCCGTCGTCGCCAGGTAGACCAAGCGGGTCGATCGCGTGTGCCGGTAGGCGGTCACCTCGGCGGGGCGCGGCGGGTCCCAGGTGAGCGCGGCGTCCGGGCGGGGCGGATCGGGATGGGGCCTGGTCTCGTGCGACCAGCCGAGGGAGAGCCCGACCCACGGTCCCGCGACGGTGCGATCGATCCACGACCAGCGCGGCCCCTCGACGCCCAGCCAGGTCGAGGCCGTGAGCGGCGCGATGAACTCGCCGAGCGTCGCCGTCACGTCCGTGCCGCAGCCGTGGAAGTCGGTCCGGCAGTTGACCTGCAGGCCAGCCGGGGCGAAGCCGATCGCGAACCGGCGGACGAGCGGCAAGAGCAGGCCGAGGCGCACGCCCGCGCCCAGCTGGCCGACGCCGGAGGCGCGCGCGTAGCCCGCGCCGCCCACCACCCCCAGCGCGAACGGCGTGGCCGGCCCCACGGAGAGCCGCCCGGCCCAGAGCCCGACGCCCGCGGTGTGCGACCCGGCCGAGCCTTGCACGCCCAAGAACACGTCGGGGAGCGGCGGCGCCTCGCCCGGCTCCGGCGGCAGCGAGGGGGGCGCGGCCACACTCCGCAAGTGCACGCCGGCGAACGCCAGCCACTCGGCGCCTTCATCGGCCGGGGCGGGCGCGAACAGGGTCGCGGTGCGCCCCTCGGCGGCAGCCCGGGCGCGCAGGCGGTAGGTGAGCACGAGAAAGGCCTCGATGGCGTCGACGGCCGCGCGCGCCCGTTCGGTGAGGCAGACCTCGGGGACCGCGTAGGGGTTGCGAAACTCGCGGCAGACAGTTCCGTCGGGCGCGTGCGCGTCCCAGCGTACGTAGTCGAAATCCCGCTCGTCGGTGACCGCGTGGTGCGTGGCGGGCGGGAATTGGGCGTGCCCGTGAATGAAATAGCTCGGCCAGTCGATGAGCGTCCACGACAGCAGGTAGACCACATCGAAGTGCGGGTTCCGATTCACGTGCGCCGCCGAGAACGAATCCTCGATGGCGTGGATGAGGACGTAGGTTCCCGCCAGCCGCCGGCTCGCCCGGTACGGGTCGCGCAGGAGGCCGTCGTACACGAGACCGACGATCTGGATGCAACGAACGTAGGCGTCGGTCACCAGAGCGCCCGGCACGCCGAAGCGCGGGTCGACCGGCGACACGCTGTCCTTGGTCTCGGCCATGAAGTGCTGACACTGGCCGCGCTGACCGAGCTGGCGATTGAGCACCAGATCGGCGGCGCCGGCGTGCAGCTGCGGCCAGTACTGGAGCGGGAGCTCCAGCCGCTGCCGCGCCCCACAGTCGCCGCGCGGCCGGCGGAGATCGAAGCAGGGCGGTTCGTCGAGGACGCCGCCCGCGATGAGCGAAGCGAGCACGGCGCGCCCCGACACGGGCGGCGGCCCGGTCCCCGGCACCGCGTCGAGCGCGAGCAGCCGCTTGTACGCGGCGGCCTCGATCACCCGGTGCCCGTCGAGCTCGAAGGCGGACCCAGGGGCCGCCCACAGGATCACCGCCGCCGCCGCCAGCGCCGCCGCGGCTGACCTCGTGATGCGGGCCTCGGATGTCATGAACGGGGGACGACCCTCCTGACGAACGAAGATCGCGCGCCTGGAAGATGAGCCCGGCCCGCGGGCGGCGGAGCGCGCGGCGCTATGGCGCGCGCGCTTTCAAACAATCCCTGACCGGGCCGCGCTCTCACATCCGAGAACCGCGGGCTGGGCTATCATGGCCCCCATGGAGCGGGATGGGAGCGGGTCACGACGTGCGCTCCCGCTGGCGGCGGCCCTGCTCGCGGGACTCTTGGCAGCCGCCTGCGGATCGGGTTCGACCACGCGGAGCGCGGGAAGCGGCGGCGGCAGCGGCAACGGGGCGACCGGCGCCTCGGGCCGGACGGGCACCGCCGGCACGGCTGGGAGTGCAGGCACCGCCGGCACGGCTGGGACCACCGGGATCGCAGGCGCGCCCGGCACAGCGGGAACGTTGGGCGCTGCGGGGACGACAGGCAGCGCAGGCACCAGCGGTACGACGGGGACCTCGGGGAGCGCGGGCACGACCGGCGTCGCGGGAACGTCAGGCGTCGCAGGCATCACCGGCACCGCGGGCACCCCCGGCACTGCCGGAGCCGCGGGCACCAACGGCGCGGCGGGAACGGCCGGCGCGACGGGAGCCGGCGGCGCGGCCGGAGGCGCCGGCGCGGCGGCCGGAAGCGGCGGCGCGACGGCCGGGAACGGCGGCGCGGCGGGAAGCGGCGGCGCGGCGGGAGGCGCCGGTGGTCAGGGTGGCGGCTGCGGCAACCTCACGAAGGTGCTGCAGGCGACGGTTGCAGACATCCTCCTCGTGCAAGACAAATCCGGCTCCCTGAACGATGACCCCAACGATCTGACGTGTACGGGTGGCTGCGGCGCGAACTCGAAGTGGGCCCTGGTGACGTCGGCGATCAATCAGGTGGTCGGCGCGACAGACGCGACCGTGGACTGGGGTCTCAAGTTCTTCGCCACGACGAACACGGGGTGTGTCGTCAACGCCGGGGTCGAGGTCGCCGTCGGTCCATCCAACGCGGCGGCGATCGCCAACGCGATCGCGGCCGCCGCGCCGGGCAGCAGCACCCCGACGCGCCTCGCCGAACAGGCCGCCGTCGCGTACCTCGAGAGCCTGACGGATACGAACCCGAAGTACATCCTGCTCGCCACCGACGGCCTCCCGAACTGCATGCCGGGCGCGACCAACACCAACACCGACGACTCGCCGGGCACGATTCAAGCGGTCGGCGACGCTCTCGCCGCAGGGTTCCCGACGTTCGTCGTCGGCATCGGCAACACCATGGGGACTACCGTGCTCAATGAGATGGCGATCGCAGGGGGCGAACCGCAGATGGGCGCCGCGACGTTGTTCTATCAA
>Ga0306920_100004877_pt1 | contig 17255 bp, 9 predicted proteins | sample flu12Cox44000170_FD_204666 | JGI IMG/M metagenome (GOLD analysis project Ga0306920, IMG submission 204666) | Lab enrichment of tropical soil microbial communities from Luquillo Experimental Forest, Puerto Rico - flux4day.12C.oxic.44.000.170 (v2)... | ecosystem: Environmental > Terrestrial >... | reverse complement strand
CTCGGACAAAGTTGACCTGCGCCTTCTCAACCATCTCGGGCGTCAGATCAATTCCACGGACCCAGCCGACCGGACCCACCAGCCGGCTCGCCAAGATCATGTCGAGCCCTGTACCGCAGCCAACGTCGAGAAGCTTTTCGCCGCGATGAATCGATTCCAGAGCGAATGGGTTTCCCACACCGCAAAACGTGTCGAACACATCATCGGGCAGGTCTGACAACGGCGACAGGTCGTAGCCGAGGGCTACTGCCCCCGCCCTGCCGGTCAGATACCGGAACTTTCCAGCAGCGGAACAAGAGACCTCGGCGTATTTTTTACGTACTGCTTGTTGAATCTCTTCAATGCTTCTGTCAGTCATCACCGGAGCTCCTCGGACCGGACAGTTCGGAAAGGCTGTTTCGCAGACTACGCAAATAGCGCGGAAACTTCTACGCCAAATAATTCGGAAAATCACAGGCAGCGCAAAGAACTATTTCCCTTTCAATTATGGCAGCGCAAGAACTATTTCAGCTGTCCCGAGGTTGACAGTTCCTGACGGATCGGTGCTGGAGGTCGACATCCCTGCGGCGAGGGCGTCTTACGAACTTTCCGGTCCCGCCAGTAATAATGCTGGCAACATGGTTAACGAACGGGGGCCCGAGGAAACCAACAGCACTGTAGTCTGCCGCGCCACAGCACACAGTTCCTTGAAAGTTAACAGATAGAGTACTGCCATCGGAGAGAGTCTGCTTGTCAGTGCTGAACTCCGGCGCGCAAATTCCTGTTCGATTGCCGGTGGTAGGATCGACTGCACCGCTTGGTGTTACAAACGACCCCGCCGCGTAAGCAAACGAAATTGTGAGAGTCCGGGTCGAAGGGTAAGCCCAAAGGGCTGGCCTCACCGTTCGCGCTATCCTGTACAGTCACAAAGGTGCAGTTCGGTCCACCGTACTAGCCGCACAGCCTCTATGGACTTCTGCAATGGAGCCTGGAAAGTCCGACGAAGTTCCTATCGCCAAAGCGGGCGAAGCGCTGATTGAGAGCCAGACGACGTACCAATTTGCTATCTGGCTGCTTAACCAGCGTTGACCGAAACGCCTTTTGATCTCTGCTGAGTCGCAGGCGTGCTAGCCCGGCGTAGCCGGCGGAATCGGCCGAGCGGATGGTCAATACACGCAGGTGCGAGCGCAACAGTTCCAGTCAATTTCTAAAACATCGCACACGCTGTCGAAAAAAGGACGGCTGCCGCCGTGGGGATTGACCCATTTCGCCGCTTCGCGAAATTACGCCGCGGCATGCACACCCACCGTCGCGCCAACTCTGCAGAACGTTTAGCCTACCGCTTTACCACGGGGCGACAGAAACGTGATGCGGTCATGAATACCATCTTGTTCTTCATGATATATGGAGGTTGTAGATTGGGCGCCACGCAGTCGCGCAATTCCGACTCCGGATTAAGGCAGAGAACCCCAACATGTCCGCCGTACCAACCGGAAGATACCTCGGGGTCCCTACTGAGAGGTGCCCTGCCCCGCAATTCGTTGCAGAACGTCTCGCTCCGATGCGACCCAGTCGTTCAGTTGTTGGCAATCTGCCGCTGAGAGCCGAGCGTCCATGTGCACGGGGTATAGGTAATACCAAGGCGGCATACTCGCATGCCAGTTCATTCAACCGCCTAATTGCCGAATCCCATTTGTCCGCGTCCAACCGTGTAGCGCCGATTCTATTAAGAAGCCTTGACGGTCAAGGGGCCTCATTGATCCAAGTCCGTGACTCGAAGACGGAAGGAACGCAGCGCGCTTCAGGTTATAAGATTCAGGGCGTGACTGCCCGCCGGCTGGGAGGACAATGTCCCGGTCGCCGTGAGCATCGTTCGCGTCACCGTGGCCTGAGTCCCCTGGATCGCAAGGCCGCCTTTGTTGGTTCGAGAACTCCGATCGTTGCCATAGCGACGACGAGAACCCTCACGACATCGGTTGCACTTAGAGAACCGAAATTAAATATGGAGCGGATTGGGCCCACGTATAAGCTTATGCCGAGTAAGATGGCTGTAGCAGCGAAGACTAACCACAGCGCGCGGTTCGGACGCTGGAATGCGAGAATAATCGAAGAGCTGAAAGAGCGATTCACGAAGATCAAAAGCTGATTACATATTACGAGGGATACGAAGGTCAGTGCCCTTATCTCCGTATCCGGAAGGTTTCGTGAAACCGCTTCTGCGAAAACCGCCGCGGTTAGCACAAAAACCCATGCGCCTTGAAAGATACTCCAGCCGATCATAGGTCCCGAGAATAGCGGAGCTCCTGCAGAGCGCGGCGGTTTGCGCATGATGTCGCTCTCCTCGGTTTCGGCTTCGAACACAACTGAGGCAACGGGATCGATGACGAGTTCCAGGAAAGCAATGTGCACCGGTGCAAAAATCAACGGCCAGCCACGAATAATCGGCAAGAGTGAGAGGCCGGCGATTGGGACATGCACAGCGAGCAGGTAGCCCATCGCTTTTTGAAGATTATCGTAGATTCTCCGGCCGAGCCGGACCGTTCGCACAATTGAGCTGAAATCGTCGTCGAGCAAGACAATCGCCGAGGCCTCGCGCGCTACATCCGTCCCGCGACCGCCCATTGCTATTCCGATATGTGCAGCTTTCAGGGAAGGGGCATCATTGACGCCATCACCCGTCATGGCAACTATTTCGCCGTTCGCTTTGAAAGCGTTGACGAGACGCAACTTGTGATCGGGCAGAGTCCTCCCGAAAACCTGCACGCGTTTGGCACACTCGCGCAACTCGACATCACTCATTCGCTCCAGCTCATCGCCATTGACGACGCCGTCGTCTAAATCAAGACCGGCTTGGCGGCCGATTGCCTGCGCCGTTGCGGGATAGTCTCCGGTGACCATGACTACACGAATGCCCGCACGATGGCATTCGCTCACGGCTTCGGGGACCCCCGGACGGAGTGGATCGGCCAGGCCCACCATTCCGAGAAAATCGAACCGAAGGGCTGATGGCGTCTGTGGCCACGGCGGCCCCGCCGCCGACGACCTTGCGACCGCTAGCACCCGCAGTCCTCGTGCCGCCATTTCGTCGACTTTGTTCAGAATCATCTTCAGCTCATTACCATCGAGCCGACACAATCGCGCGACCGCTTCCGGAGCACCCTTCGCCGCAACCACATACTCCGCTGGTGCGGTCGCTTGCCGCGCGATTGGCTCCCAGACATGCGTTACGGCGAGAAGCTGCGGAGTTAAACTGTACTCGTGCGCCAGGCTCCAATCGCGGTGCAATCGCCCCGAACTGGCCAGAAATCTTTCGCCAAGGTTATGGAAAGCCTGCTCCATGGGATCAAACGGGTGCACCTCGCTAGCGAGAACGCCATACTCGATCACGCGTTGGAATTTGTCGGCGATCTGACCTGGTTCCTTGGGGTTCGGGTTGAACTGAAGAGTCTCGCCCTCGGCAAAAAGCTCGGTGATCGACATGCGATTGAGTGTAAGGGTTCCGGTTTTGTCGCTACACAAAACTGTCGCCGCACCGAGCGTTTCAATCGTAGCTGAGCGCCTCGTCAGCACGTGCGCCCTTGAGATCCTCCAGGCGCCCATGACCAGGAAAATAGTGAGCACCAGGGGAAATTCTTCCGGCAGCAGGGACATCGCTAGAGTGATGCCGGCTAACAATCCGTCCAGCCATGATCCACGCATCAGTACGTAGAGAGCGACGACCAGCAGGCTGAGCCCGATCCCGATAACCGCCAATGTACGCACCACGCGGCGAACCTGTGATTGAAGCAAACTGGGTTCGAGGACGATCTCGCCCAGCCTCTCACCGATTTTTCCGATCTCGCTGTTCGGTCCGGTCGCAAAGACCTCAGCCACTCCGTGGCCACGTACGATCATAGTTCCGGAGTACACCAGCCTTGCTCGACCGTGGATGGACTCGGCCGAGATGTTTTCAGGCAGTGCTGGGGTGCGGGCAACCTTTTGAACGGGGACGGATTCACCCGTAAGCAAGGATTCGTCAGCTTGAAGATCACTGCACGACACTACGATGGCATCCGCCGGAACCCGATCACCTTCCGCCAGGACGACTGTGTCACCTCGGACCACCTCGCGACCCGGAATGCGCTTGCTGATTCCTCCTCTGATGACCAAGGCCCGCGGGCTAGTCAGATCTCTAAGCGCTTCAAGCACCCGTTCGGTCCGGTGTTCCTGAACGACTGCAACTACAACTGTTGTGATCGCCGAACCAACCAGAATGAGCGCTTCGCCGAAGTCACCGAGCACGAAGTAGATCGCGCTTGCGGCGAGTAGCAGCTCGAACATCGGTTCGCTGCAAACCTCAATGCTGATCCGGAAGAGGTCGCGCTTTCGAGTGCGTGCCAGTTCGTTGTACCCTTCGGATCGCAGCCGTCGAGCTGCCTCGTCTTCGGAGAGCCCGTTGAATGACAACGAAGCGGAGGGAACGTTATTAATGGCAGGAGCCTGGGGCATTACTATAGGGGAGGCATCGAGTACCTTGAATGAAACTCTCGCGGCATGGCTGTTAGACGCAATTTACTTTTGCGCAGAGCACCAATGAAATCCGCTTGCAACCCGGCCGACACTGAAGAGCACGACGGTCTGGATTGAGTACGTCCCAGCCCCACCGTGGGAGGTTTTTAGGATGATACCCAATGAACCATCAGAAGAAAGGGGGGTCGAGCTGTGAAGACCAGGTCCGCTTTGTGGGGTTTCTGTGCGTGTGTGACATTTATCGCCGCGGCGATACCGCTCAATCCGTCGAGCCGAGTGACTGCCGCCGAGAATGATGGCGTCGTCGAGTTGGTCACTCACGCGAAGAGCTCTGCCGATCATCAGAAATTGGTCAAATGGTTTGAGGAACGCGAGAACGAAGCCAGACATGAGGCGGAGACTTATCGAAAGCTTGCTCGCGACTATGAACGCTACAGAGCAGGCGCGATGACCGCCGCTTGCGAGGACATCGCGCATCACTACGACGAGATCGCCCAGCAGTTCGAGAAGCTTGCCGAACAGCACCGCCATCTGGCCGCGGCGGCGCATTAACATGGTGCAGGCCGGTAGTAGGAACCCGATTTTTCAGGTCAGTTGAGAGCGGATATATGCTCGCCGCCGTTTGCCTCGAAGATCTGTTTCGCGATCGCTCGTCTGGCCGGGTCGTCAACGTGCACCGAGATAAGGACATTTCCCTCTTGCACGGCCTTTTCATAGAACTTTGCTGAATGATCGGGTAGGCGAATCCCAACCAGCGCCCCCGCGATTGCACCGATTGCGCTACCAGCAGCTGCGCCAACCGCGTCAGCGATATGGACGACGATGGGGCCCAAGGCAATCAGCACGCCCACTTCGGGTACATCGAAAATGGTCAACGCAAGCAACAATCCAGTCAGTCCTCCGGTTATGGCTCCCAAGCCAGACCCGGCCGCGGCGCCTTTCTCCCTTTTCGCTTCCTGCGCACCCTCGATTTTCAACATTTCCTTGCTGGCAGAGAGCAATATCGAGGTATCCTTGGTTGAGAAGCCGGCGTCACGGAGCCGATCAACAATTCGCTGAGCCTGGTCCAGCGTCTTGGTCACACATACTAATGCGGGTTCCACTTTCTCCCCTCCATTCCGGCTTGGTTCATTTCAGTTCGAGATGCTTGCCACCGGGACATTTCGAGACATCCAGCCTTTCCATGGTATAGCCCCCCTCGGTACAGACGTAATAAGTCCCTGCAGCCCCCTTCATCTGGGCGAGGTCACGAGCGGCAGCCTTGAATAAGTTGAAATGCTCCGCCTCGGCAGCTTGGGCATAAGTAAAGCATTGCGCGGCGCGATTGTTGCCGTCCGTGCGTGCCTGCCTGATGAATTGCGGGTACATGGTATCGCGTTCGTACGCTTCACCTTTGCTAGCCGAGTCTTCTAGATTCTGCTGCGTCGACTTGATGGGTGGAAGCGCGATTTTGGCCCGCGGCGTGGCAGCCATTTCCTTGATCACCGAGGCCTCGCAGGTGCGGTGGATTTGTTCTGCGGCAGCGGCAGCTCGGAACAGGCTCGCTACTTGGCCGTATCCCTCTTGCTCCGCTTTCTTGGCGAATTCGAGGTACTTTGCTCGTGCATTGCTCTCTCCGTTGTAAGCGGTCTGTAAGTTGTGAAGGGTGCTGTTCGATATGCCTGCGGCCCCCGCCACGGACACGACAGTCAGCATTAATGCTACAAAATTAAAAAGATACTTCATGATTTTGCTCTCAAGAAATCGCGATCAGATATCTCCGATGTCTTGTATCCATCCGCCACAGCAATAGCGAACCCGTTCCCCTTCGATACAACCGCCAGACCCATTTCCATCAGTCGACAATGGATTTCGGTCGAACTGCTTACGGCATATAGGCCGCACGTTCCGCCTCCCCAGCTATAAATCCACAGGCCAGAATTGCTCGCGACCGTTGTGCTGAAAGAACTTCGCAACACTAATGCCGGTTGAGAAATTGCCGGCCCATGCGGCAAGCGCCTCAGCCAGCGCTCGCGAATTTCTTCGGATGAACTCCCTGCCAGCGCGACTTCAACCGTTGACCCTCAGCCTGCGTTTCCTTCTTCGCGCGATATGAGTTTCTTATACGTCCAAATACGATTCGTCGATTATGCTGAGCCTTTGTTCAGCTGACTCCAATCCGGCCAGCCGGCCAGTGTGTTAAGCATCCCGGACCAATTGCCAGACTTTTTCAGGCGTGCGGGCGATTGTTTATTGCCGCTGCTCCTTGCGAAGCGCGGTGTTGTGGTCTCGATATCGAAATGGAACAAGGAGCTACTCACTGATGATTTTCACTCTTTGGCCTTGATGGACCTTCGTGCCGGGAGCGAAGCCGTTTAAAACTCGGAAGCGCTCGGACCGGTACCGCTCGAACGCCATTTTCTGCGCGAGCGTTTCTACCGTCTCGTTTTTTTTGACAGTTACTATGCGGATGCGGAGTGGCTTGAGCGCAGCAGCTTCTGCGGAAGAGAGCGGACGGAAACTTTGGAGCGTCCGAAAATTGCCGGGTCCGAGCTCCGATAGCAAGCTTGTTGGTGTCAAGAAACGGAATCGGTAGATCGCGGAAGGGGCGACGCGGACGGCCGCCAGTCGTAATTCCATGCTACCGCGATTGGTGTCTATATCAATTGAGCCGGTTGCTGCTTCGAGGCCGTTGACGGGCCTGGTTACTACATTAGCCAGGGGCGGTCTGACCGCATCCCTTACGTACTCCTCCATGCTGGTCGACCAAAGCGTCTCGGGAGCCGGTGCGGCGTCGAAAATGATCGTCGCGTCACCGGGACCTAAGGCATAGACAGCGCTTTGTGTATTGAAGAGTTGATATTCGGCCGGAACTTCAAACCTGAACCGAAAGGCGGGGTGCGAGAAGACGCGCCCCCGAACAAAGCCCTGAGCGCCCGACTCGCCATATGCCATTCCATCGATAGCGCCCAGATAACGGTCGCGGCCGACGATTGGGTTGGCAGGAACCAAGACTTTAGCTGCTGCTATTGCGCTGTTGACCCGGGCCGCAGTGTTTGAATGAGTTGCTAGAAAATCGAATCGCTCGGTCGGCGATCCCGCGCCCAGCATCGCTGCTTGAAGGTCGGTATATGCCTGTAGCTTAGTCAAGAAGCCCGCCATAGCATGCGGATCGTATCCGGCGCGCGCCATATAGCGTGCGCCGACTTGATCAGCTTCATACTCCTGCTCTCGCGAGAATCTGGCCAAGTAGCTCAGCGCTGCCAGCTGTGCCCCCTGCAGCAGAATCGGAGGGACCTTAACTGTAGCAGCGAGCACTGCCAGTCCGATGGACGCCAGCGACTGACAGCTTTGCTGCTGCGCATGGTGTCGTGCCGCAATATGTCCAAGCTCATGACCGAGCACACCAGCAACTTCGGCGTCATTGTCGGCTAGCGCCAACAGCCCACGCGTTACGTAGACATACAGACCCGGAGTGGCTACCGCATTGACAATCGGCGAATCGAGGATCGTGAATGTGTAGGTTGTAAATGTGTAGGTTGTATCGGTACGTTCGGTCTGGGCCGCGAGTGACTGGCCGAGGCGCTGGACGTAGTATTGAAGTGCCTGATCGGCGTAAACGCCCCCGAACGCCTTCAGCACCTCCGGATATTCCTGACGACCGATACGTGCTTCCTGAGCCGTAGTCATGAAGCCGGTGAAGACCGGGCGGCCCGTTACCGGGCTGATCGAGCAGGCCTCCGATGTGAACACAAGTGCGCTCACAAAAACCCGAAGAGCCATCACTCGCAACCTCTCACGCATTTTGAGGTGCCGGCCCAACAGCTTCATACATGAGGTATCGACGAGGGATTTCACGATTTACCAACGCACTTGTGCTACGTCCATGGGTTATATGCTGGCGGAGTACCCCATGGCGTGGTCGCCATCGTCGGCATCTTCCTTCCGGCGGTTTTGTCGGTCGCCGCTGATATACCGTCGGGTATGGTTGATGAGTTCGCTGCATTGGGAGAATCTCCTTTTCCCTTTCCCCAATAACGCCTACGAAAGTGGGTCAACTCCCAGCGGCCGGTCGCCGGAAGTCCAAAGTAGTGCCAGGCAACCAGCGCGATGGTAGAGATGCTTAAACCTTCGGGCACTGTGACCGCCCGCCCGGAGCAATTTGAACAAAACCGGCGCACCAGAGTTCCCGTAACGGTCGTCGCACTGGGCGTCGTCTCCCTGCTTAACGACTTGGGCGGCGATGCCGTGACACCGCTTCTACCGGCGTTCGTCGCGACCATCGGCGGCGGCCCTGAGGCGCTAGGAATCATCGAGGGCGTTGCCGACGCTACCGCCAGTCTGACTCAGCTTGCCTCGGGTTACCTTGCCGACCGAACGGGCAGACTGAAGGCACTTACCTTCGCCGGGTACGGAATTGCGAATACTCTGCGACCGTTACTCTCCCTGGTGAGCGCGTGGTGGCAAATTCTGGTAATTCGCTTCGGCGATCGCGCCGGAAAGGGAGTGCGCGGAGCCCCGCGTGATGCGCTGCTCGCTGATGCGACCCCACCCCCACTTCGCGGCGCCGCGTACGGATTGCATCGCGGACTGGATCATGCCGGAGCGTTCCTCGGGCCTGCAACCGCCTACCTAATGTTGTCACGTGGCATCAGCGTGCGCGCCGTGTTCGCATGGACCGCCGTGGCGGGAGCGCTGTGTCTCGTGGTCCTAGGGATTTGTGTTAAGGACATAGCGCGCACCCGGTCGCTCGAACCGCCGAGGCTTGGTCTGCCCGGCTCCAAAATGTACAGGCGCTTTCTCGTAGCGATCGCCATTTTCACGCTTGGCAACTCCTCTGATGCGTTTCTGCTCTGGCGTGCGCGCGAGTTGGGCATCGCTATCACTCTGGCGCCGGTCCTGTGGATGGTTCTGCACGCGGTCAAATCCGCAAGCTCTTTTTGCGGCGGCGCGTTGAGCGATAGGCTAGGTCGACGGGCGGCGATTCTAGCCGGCTGGGGTCTCTACGTTTGCGTGTACGTTGGTTTCGCGCTCGCGGCTGCGCCGTGGCAAGTCTGGCTGTTGTTCGCGCTCTATGGCGTTTTCTACGGATTGACGGAAAGTCCGCAGGCCGCCTTGGTCGTCGACCTCGTCGAGGAAGATTGGCGGGGTCGTGCATTAGGCACTTACAACGCTGTCGTCGGACTTGCGATGCTTCCGGCCAGCCTGATCTTTGGCCTGCTCTATCAGAGGCTCGGTGCCATGGTCGCCTTTTTGGCCGGTGCCGCGCTGGCGGCTTTCGCTACGCTGGTTCTTCCGCCGTCGCCTCACAGACTGCCTTCGCCATGAACGTGACCGAGTTCATCAGCCCAAACGTTGCCGCAAATCTGATCCTGGCCGGGCTCGCGCTTCTTCTGCTCGCCATCGGTGCGCTCGGCTGGTGGGTCGCTGGGCACCCGGCCAGGGCGCAGGCTTTCCTGTACCGGCTCCGGCATCACCCGAGAGTGAGGCGTGCTGAAGAACGCTATCGCGAACAGATCGAATTTCTAGTGCGGCGGTTTCAACCCGAGGGCGCGTTTGGCCTTTCGTTCACCATCGGACTGGCAGCAGTTGCAATCAGCGTGTGGATCTTCGGCAGCGTGCTTCAGGATGTTCTTGCGCACGAGGAAGTCGCGCTCTTTGATGGGCCGATCGTGAGCTTCATTGCCACCCATCGTCTGGGTTGGGTTACCGAGGCAATGGAGGGTGTCACCTATATCGGCAGCGGGCTTTTCCTGACGGCGATGACCGGCGCAGCCGGGCTGATGCTGCGCTATCGAACTGGATCCTGGCGTCCGTTCCTACTGTTAACGGTGGCCGTGCTGGGAGCAATGCTGCTCGACTTGGTCACAAGATTCGCGGTCGCACGGCCGCGTCCACCCGCGGTCTGGATGGCTATGCCTGTAACGGGTTTCGGGTTTCCATCAGGACACTCAACCGAGTCAACCGCGGCCTGCGGTGCAATTGCCTATCTGATCGCGCAGACTCAGAAAGAGTGGCCGGCGAAGGTAGCTTCGCTGACCATCGGCGCTCTCATCGCCTTCCTCGTGGGCGTGTCCCGCGTCTATCTGGGCGTGCACTGGCCCACCGACGTGATCGCCGGCTGGGCGCTGGGTTGCGCGTGGCTTGCCATCGTGTTTACGACTTCCTCGACTATCGAGAAGGCCAGCGTGGGCGCCCTAGCGGAGCAGCACTTAGAGAGTAGCTTGGCGGCGCAACTGAGGGAACCAGTCACCCAATTGCGCGCTCGCGAGCGCCAAAGACCGCATGTAACGCCGGAAGGGCTGACCGGGGCCGAAGTGCAGGGGCGCATTAAGCGCGGAGAAGTTAACAGCTTAGGCGAACGCACAAGCCGGAGTGTTGGTGAGATTCTTAGGGCGAACATTGTGACCCGCTTCAACGGTCTGCTCGGTTCGCTCTTCGTGATCATGCTCTGGGTAGGACCGCCCCAGGACGCGCTCTTCGGCGTCATCCTCGGGCTGAACACCTTCATCGGCATCGTTCAGGAAGTGCGTGCAAAACGAACCCTCGATCGCCTAGTACTTCTGGCCGGCCGAACCGCCCATGTGGTGCGCGACGGTGTCCCACGCCCAGTGCGAGTCGACCAAATCGTCCTCGACGATGTCATCGACCTGCGCGCCGGTGACCAAGTACCTGTCGACGGTCTGGCACTGTCGGCAAACGGACTTGAGATCGATGAGTCGCTACTTACCGGCGAATCCGAGCCGGTCGCGAAACAGCGTGGCGATGAAGTGCTATCCGGCAGTCTGGTGGTCGCGGGCAGCGCGCGGGTCCAGGCAGTGCGCGTGGCCGGCGACTCGTACGCACGCGGTCTGGCCGCCGAAGCCCGCCGGTTCGCACTCGCCCGGTCGGAAATACGTGATGGAATCGACCGCATCCTCGCCTATGTAACCTGGTTGCTGGTCCCAACCGCCGTGCTGCTCCTCGTAACGCAAATACTTGAGACCGAGGCAGGATGGCGTGATGCCGTGGCGACTTCCGTGGGCGCGGTCGTTGGGATGGTCCCGGAAGGCCTGATCTTGCTCACCACCATCGCGCTAGCCACAGCGATAGTGCGACTCGGACGCCGACATGTGCTGGTCCAGGAATTGCCGGCGGTCGAGATGCTCGCCCGTGCCGATGTGGTCTGTTTCGACAAGACCGGCACCTTGACCGACGGACATATCCAATTTGAACGACTCGTGCCCGCTGCTGACCTCCCCAGACCTATCGCCGAGGATGTTCATAGGGCGCTCGGCTCGCTGGCTGGGTTGGAGCTGCATCCCAATGCCTCCGTCCGCGCAATCGCGCAAGCGATTCGTTTTGCCGACGCTCAGTGGAAGCCGACCGTCAGCGTGCCCTTCTCCCCCGCTCGGAAATGGAGCGCAGCGACCTTTCAAGACCACGGTAGCTGGATTCTGGGTGCACCCGAAATACTGCTCCGCTCCCAAGATGGCCGCCATGCGCTGGCGGTCGAGGCCGAGCACATCGCGTCCGCAGGCCGCCGCGTTCTCGCCCTGGCGTACTCGTCCCAAACGCTCGCTTCCACATCGGAGCCCGCTCTGCCGGACGATATAAAACCTGTAGCGCTAGTTGTCCTGGCGGAAAGGATTCGCGGTGATGCGGTAGCGACGCTTCGCTACCTCACGGAACAAGGTGTGTCGCTCAAGGTCCTCTCCGGAGATAACCCACGGACGGTTGCCACGATCGCAGCGGCAGCCGGTGTGCCTGGCGCAAAAGCTGGGTTGAGCAGGGCTGAAGTGTCCGATACTCCCGACCTAATTATGGACGCCACCGAAAGGATGACCGTGTTCGGAAGGCTCTCGCCGCACCAGAAACGTGACATGGTTGCTGCGCTCAGGCGCCGCGGCCATACGGTGGCGATGCTCGGCGACGGAATCAATGATGCCCTGGCGCTTAAGGAAGCGGACATCGGGATCGCCATGGGCTCCGGAACCGCCGCGACCCGCGCAGTAGCCCAGGTCGTATTGCTCAGTGATGAGTTCGCTGCTCTACCATCGATCATTGCCGAGGGCCGGCGCGTCGTCGCCAACGTAGAACGTACAGCAAACCTGTTTCTGGCGAAGACGTCTTATGTTTTGCTGATGGCACTGGCGATAGGAGAAGCAGGCGTCGAGTATCCGTTCCTGCCGCGCCATTTGAGCCTCATTGGCTGTCTGACGATTGGGATTCCCGCCTTCTTTCTTGCACTTGCGCCGAACGCCGCGCCCGCCCGCTCCGGATTCGTCCTCCGCGTCCTGCGATTTTCGGTCCCTGCCGGCTTTATCGCGGCAGGTGCCACGCTGGCGACCTACGCAGCGACGCGTGCGCTCTATCCGCAAGACCTCGACATGGCGCGCACGGCGGCGACTCTAACCCTCGCTGCTGCCGGCTGGTCGATCGTGCTCTTTCTCGGGCGCGCAAGGACGTTCTCGCAACGCCTGCTGCTCACGGTACTGGCGGCGACCCTCGGTCTCATTCTGATTGTCTCCCCGGTACGAACTTTTTTCGCGCTGCAGTCCCTGCCTCCGACAGCTTGGCTTCCCATCGCTGCGGTTGCTACGGCCACTCATTTCGTACTCCGCCGGTTGAGTCGCAGGTCCCCCGTAAGCTCGTGACTTAGACTTAGACCGAAGCATGCTTCTGCAACTCATCCTACCCCAAACACCAAGAAGGGATCGTGGACCGGGCGGGGGAGCTTCCGTGTCCTACCCAAATTCTGAGAGGTCAAACTCAACGGCCTCGGTGCGCAAACCAAGGTACGCAGGGCCGAGACCCCTGACGTAGTGAGCCTGGCCGCTGCGATCGCGAACATTGTTGAGCATGCGGTTTGTTGTGTGCAGACGCGGCACCGGGCATTCGCGCCGCACGCGTTCGCATCCAGGCCCTGCCGAATCTCCGGCAATCGACCTGCGCGAGATTGCTGAACTTAGGAGATGCCGGCAAACTGATCGGTCGTGACCGCGCTCTACCATAGGGCTGATGAGAAATTGGTTAAATGGTAGGAGCAACGCGACGAAAAAGTTAGACATCAGGTGGGAATTTTACCGCAAGCTTGCTCGCAACTATGAAATCTACAAAGCGGGTGTGATGACCACCGCCTGCGAGGAGAGCGCACGTCACTGCAACGAGATCGATCAAGATTTCGAGCAGCTAGCCGAACTGCACAGTCGCCCGGCCGCGGCGGCGCAATGGATGGATCATGCTCGCAAGCCTTGATAGTGCCATTTGAAACTCAGGCCTCCGCCTTTATCCGGATGCCATCTTGCGCAGCATCACTCGGATAGACCACGACGTGGTCGCCGGGTTTTACACCTGAGAGAATCTCGGCATCCACAGCAGATCTATGGCCTATTTTGATCTTTCTAAGGTGGGCGTGGCCGCCAGCCACAAGATAGACGGCCCATTCATCGCCATGTCGAAATAAAGAGCTTGCCGGAACCTTTGTGGCGTCGTCGTTTTCATAGACAACGATTCTCGCCTCAACTTTGAATCCATCTCCGAGCATCGCCCACTGTTCATATGGGGAGGTAAGATCAATGATCACATTCACTCGTTGCTCTTCAACCCCAAGTGCCGAGATCTTCGTGAATGCGGACGGTTCAACCAAACGCACTCGGCCATCAAGAAACGGTCCCCCCACCGTTCGAGGACCACCTTCGCGCCCAGCTTGATCTGAACGGCGTCAGTCGAGAGCACATCGACCACGACTTCCAGAGCGGAAGGATTCGTCACCTCGATGATGGGTGCTCCCAGTGCTACCGGCCCCTCACTTTTCTGGATTACGCGGAAAACCTCACCCGACACCGGTGATGAAACATTGAAGGGCGCATCCGACCGAGAACCCCGGAATGATTGTTTGAATCTGGCCAGCGCCGCTCTAGCTTGCGCGATCTCGTGTTCTGCTGCATGCTGTTCGAGTTGTGCCGCGGCGAGTTCGCGGGAGGTTACGTCGACCAGCAGGCGCGCGCGATCCAGTTCGATCTTCGCAATAACATTGGCCTTGTCCAACTCACGGGCTCGGTTGTAATCGATGACGGCCTGCTTCAGCGTGGCCTGCACGCGCTGAACCGCTGCAGCTGCCCGATCTCTCCCCGCCTCCGCCGCTCCGACGCGCTCGCTAAGTGTCGTTTCCGTTCGCACATCCAGAAGTGCCGGCACGCTGGGAGCGATTGTCGCGACAACGGCGCCTTCTTTAATGGGATCGCCTTCCTCCAAAGTCACCCGCTGCAGGACACCACTCAACGGCGCCGAGAGGATAAAGCGGTCTCGAACACGGGTTTTCCCATCGTCGTCCACTGTCTGCAAAAACCGGCCGCGTGAGACGACATCAACTTCCACTACAACCGGCCGCGGCAGGAAGGCATAGAGCAGGCCCACGAACACTCCGATGGCTGCAACAACCCAGAACAGCCGCGCGCTAAGCTTGAACTTCATTCGCGGGTCTTGAGAACCTCGACCAAATCCAAAGCGTCTAGTTTGCGCCTCACGACCAGCGCGCTGGCCGCGCTCGCCGCTAATACCACGAGAACAGCAATGCCATAGGTACGCGATTGGATGACTGCAGGAATGCGGAAAAGCTCATTTGTGTGCAGGGAAACCAGCCCCGCGACAGTCAGCCGACTGAGAAGAATTCCAAAAGGAAGTGCGGCCAGCAGTTCCAGCCCTAGTTCAGCAAGAAGCAAGCTTGATACTTCCGCACGCGTGAAACCCAGTACTCGCAGACTCGCGAGTTCCCAAGCACGTTCCGCCAGTGCAACACGTGCGCTGTTGTAGACAACGCCTACTGCTACTGCAGCGGCAAAGGCCGTCAGAATCCCACTAAAGACCAGCACGAATTTAGCGGTCGTATTCCAGAATGAGCGGAGCGTTTCCTTCCGGACCGACAGCGTGGCAATCTTCGGGGTCTGCTTGAGACGGGCATAGAAGGCACCTTCTTGGGCGGTGTCGACCGAAAGCGCCACGGCCGAAATGGATTCGCCCTCGCCAGCCAGCCGGTTGAGCGCATCGACGTTCATATATGCCGAGAGTCCAATCAGATCATTGACGAGTCCCGCTACGGTCAAGTCGCGGCGGAGTCTTTGGCCTTCCAATATCTCTACGGAAAGGACGTTGCCCGGTTTGACGCTGAGCCGCTCGGCCAGGCGGTCCGTCAACATGATCCCTTCCGGAGGGACGGTCAAAGCCCGATTCTGCGCATCGAGTAGACGTCGCAGTCGTGCGTCGGCGGTTACACCGATGATTGCCGTGCGGTAGAAACGGTGCTGCGCGCGCAAGCGCACCGGCACTGATCGCAAACCTTCCACGTATTCCACACCCGGATAGCGCTCCAACTCGTGTAAGGCCCGCAAGCTCACTGGTTCCGGAAATCCGACGATTGCGTCCGCTCGCTCGGCTGCGTTGAACTGGACCTGAACCATGTAATCGAGTGCGTCCCACCAGAACAGGCCCAACACTATGATCGGGAGCGAGCTTGCGATCCCGATAATCACCATAGCCGAACGCAGTGGCCTTCCGGTGATAGCCCGCATAATCATCATTGCTCGAGAAGACAGAAGATGAGCGAGCCCGAGCCGCTCCGCCAAACTTGTGTGATAGGCCCGCGGTGTGGGCGGCCGCATTGCTTGAGCCGGTGGTAAGCTGACCGCCTTCCGTACGGCCGCCCCCGCTACGCCGACTGCTGACAGCAGACTAACTCCAATAGCCAGCGTCGGCACCCAAGGCTGAATCCGGTATGCTAACTTGGGGAATCTAAAAAAAACCGTGTAACTCTTCGTGATTAGCATGCCCAGCCACGCGCCGGCTGCCAGTCCGATCACGCTTCCAAGCGCGACCATCACCAGCACCATCTTGAAATAATGAAACGCGATCGTCGTGTTTTCGTAGCCCAGCGCCTTGAGCGCGGCGATTTGCTGCTGCTGTGAGCTCACGATTCGACCGAGCACGATGTTGAGCAAAAAGGCGGCAACCGCAAGAAAGACAACCGGGATTGTCGTCGCCATGAACTTCTGTTGCCGAATTTCGTCAGTCAGAAACCGATTCGAGAGCTGCTCCGAGCGGCCGTATGCTCCGCCGCTGCCGTACTGATCGAGCAAACGGTCGACTTGCTCGATAACAAAAGGCTGAGAGGCTTGCGGTCCGAGTTTAAGAGCTGCGTCGTTAAAGGCGCCTTCCATATTGAAGGCGGATTCCAAACCTTTGCGGTTCATCCACAACACGCCGAATCGGCGGTCGTCTGGAAGCGGGTCCCCGCCACGCGTAGCGAAGATGTATTCGGGGGACAGAGCCACGCCCACGATCGATAATTCCTGCCTGCGGCCGTTTATAATCGCAGGCACTCGATCGCCGGGTCCAAGATGATTCGCAGCCGCGAAGCCTTCATTGGCCACGACTTCATCGAGATGGCGCGGATCAGGCATCCTGCCGCGGCGAAGATAAAGGAGGTTGAATCGGGGTTTGGCCGGAGGTGTCGGAAGTGAGATAAGGCGTCCTACAACCGGCATGGGCACACTCGGAAGGTCCAGTGTGACGTCGTAGATCAGCCGACTCTCGATACCGGCTACACCCGGGATCTCAGCAATTCGCTTCTGAAGCGCAGCCTGCGCGCGCTTGAGGCTAACAAAAACATCAGCGAAACGGGTGGATCTGTAATATCGGGATTGCGAAAGCTGCAACGAGTTGTAATTGCTTAACGCGGCCACAAACGAGGCAACGCCGCACGCGACAACGAGCGCGATCGTGACGACCTGACCCTTCATTCCCAGGAGGTC
>Ga0306920_100004876_pt1 | contig 17256 bp, 15 predicted proteins | sample flu12Cox44000170_FD_204666 | JGI IMG/M metagenome (GOLD analysis project Ga0306920, IMG submission 204666) | Lab enrichment of tropical soil microbial communities from Luquillo Experimental Forest, Puerto Rico - flux4day.12C.oxic.44.000.170 (v2)... | ecosystem: Environmental > Terrestrial >... | reverse complement strand
CCTTGCCGAAGGCGCCGTGCAGGTCACCGCGCTGGGCGCCCGGCTGGTCCGGGGGCTCGGCGCGCCGATTGAAGTCTCCGAGCTCGTCGGCGGGGCGCCGGCGCGCTCGCGGCTCCGGTCCGCCGATACGCGGGAGCTCTCGCGATTCATCGGACGCGTCGCGGAGCTCGACCGCCTGAACGCGCTGCTCGAGTACGCGCGCATCGGTCAGGGGCAGATCGTGGCGGTCAGCGCGGAGGCGGGCGTCGGCAAGACCCGGCTCATCCACGAATTCCTCCGCTCGGCGAAGACGCAGACGTGGCGCGTCCTCGAGGGGCGCTCGCAGTCGTACGAGCGGGCGGCTTCGTACCGCCCGATCATCGAGCTCTTGCGCGCCTACTTCGAGCTCGACGCGCTCGACCCGGCCTCCCGGGTGGCCGAGAAGATCGCCGCGAGCCTGCGCGAGCTCGATCCCGGGCCCGGCGACGCGGTGGCGCCGCTCGTCTCCCTGCTGGACGCGCTGCCATCGGACGATCCGTTTCGCGCGCTCGACGCGCGCGAGCGCCACGACCGGGTCGTCGATGCGCTCACGCAGGTGCTCCTCAAGGAGGCCGAGCGCCAGCCGCTCGTGCTGGTGCTCGAGAACCTCCAGTGGGTCGACGGGGAGACGCAGGCGTTCCTCGACAGCCTGCTCGACCACATCCCGACCGCGCGCCTGCTGCTGGTCGTCGAATGCCGGCCCGGCTACGAGCACCTCTGGACCGGCCGGCCCGGTTTCCACCACCTCCAGCTCGACGCGCTCTCGTCGGCTGCCACCGACGAGCTGCTCCGGGAGCTCCTCGGGGACCACCGCTCGCTGCGCCCGCTCGGGGAGCTTCTGGCCCAGCGCAGCAACGGCAATCCGTTCTTCCTGGAGGAGATCGTCCGCACGCTCGCCGAGACCAAGACGCTCGTCGGCGAGCGCGCGGCGTATCGGCTCGGCGGCGAGCTCAAGACGCTCCAGGTGCCGGCGACGGTCCAGGCCGTCCTCGCCGCCCGCATCGATCGGCTCTCACACGACGAGAAGCTCCTGCTCCAGTCGTCGGCCGTCGTCGGCTCGGACGTCCCGCAGCCGCTGCTCGAGGCGATCGTCGACGTGCCCGCGGAGAGCGTCGGCCGCGCGCTGGCGAGCCTGCAGGGCGCCGGGTTCCTCTACGAGGCGACCCTCTTTCCCGACGTCGTGTATCGCTTCCGGAGCACGCTGACCCGCGACGTCGCCTACGCGAGCCTGCTCCGCGAGCAGCGGCGCGTCCTGCACGCGCGGATCGTAGACGCGATCGAGCGGCTCCACCACGACCGCCGCACGAGCCACATCGATCAGCTCGCGTTCCATGCCTCGCGCGGCGAGGTGTGGGCCAAGGCGCTCGTCTACAACCGCCAGCTCGGCGCGCGCGCGGTGCTCCACGCCGGCAACGGCGAGGCGGTCCAGGCCTTCCAGGACGCGCTCGCCGCGCTCCAGCGGCTGCCGGAGACGCGAGAAACGCTCGAGCAGGCGATCGATCTCCGCCTGGACCTGCGGCCGCCGCTACTGCAGCTCGGCCGCCTGGACGACGTGCTGAACGTCTCGCGGGAAGCGGAGCGGCTGGCCGGCGAGCTCCGGGACGAGCCGCGGCTGGCCCGCGTCTACACCTATCTGATCAACTACCACTACCTGAAAGGCGAGACGGCCCAGGCGATCGAGTACGGCCAACGCTGTCTCGAGGTGGGGCGCGCGATCGGTGATCCCGCGCTGCAGGGCCTCGCGCGCCAGTACATGGGCCAGAGCTACCACGCCCAGGGCGACTACGCGCGGGCCGAGCAGGCGCTCCGGGAGAACATCGACGCGACCGCCGGCGACCAGGCCACGATCTCGTACGTGGCCTCGTGCGGGTGGCTCGCCTTCAGCCTGGCCGATCGCGGCGCGTTCGACGCGGCCAACTCGTATCTGGCCGAGGCGCAGCGCGCCGCCGAGACGACGCAGCACGCCTACAGCCGCCTCATCGCCTGGACCTTGATCGGCCTCGCCTGGATCCGGCGCGGGCGGCTGGCGCGCGCCGTCTTGCCGCTCGAGCGCGGGCTGGAAGCCTGCCGCACGAAGCACCTCACCGTGTGGCTGCCGATTCCGCTCTCGCTCCTCGGCCTCGCCTTCGTCCGCATGGGTCATGTGCACGAGGGGCTGCGGCTGCTCGAGGACGGCGTGGCGCTGAGCCGCGAGCTCGGGATCCGCGCGTATCTCGCGGCCTGGCTCGTCAACCTCGCCGAGGGCTATCTGGCCGACGGCCAGCATCAGCGCGCGCGGGAGACGGCGCGCCAGGCGCTCGACATGGCGCGCGAGCACGGCGAGCGCGGTCACGAGGCGCAGGCGCTCCACGTGCTCGGCGACATCGCTGCCCGCGGCGCGCCGCCCGATCCCGGCGAGGCGCGCGCGCGGTACGAGGAGGCGCTGCACGCCGCCCGTGAGCTGGGTCTGCGGCCCCTCATCGCGTCCTGCCTGTTGAGCCTCGGTGCGCTCGAGGAGCGTCAGGGCGACCGCGCGGGCGCCGGGCGATATCGGGCGCAGGCGCAGCAGCAGTTCGACGAGCTCACCATGCGGTCCGGGCGCGAGCAGGCCGAGACGGAAGTGACCGAGCTCGGCCATCTCTTCATCGTGGCGCGCTCGCAGCCCGACCTGTACGACTTCCTCGCCGAGGAGCTGTCCGGCGCCGAGCGGATCGAGGTGCTCTTCGATCGGCGTCGGGGCGAGCAGCGCCAGCGGTTCGAGGAGCTGACCGAGGAGCGGCGGCGCGCCGAGCGGCGGCGCGAGCAGCTCGATCAGGATCTCCGGGACTGGGGCTTCGGGGTGGCCCCGCGACGGCTCGGATGACGGCGGATTTTCTCGTCGAGCGCGACGGCCCCACGGCGCTCCTCACCTTCAACCGTCCCGACGCGCGCAACTCGATGACGTTCGAGATGTACGAGGCGCTCCACGACGCCTGCGGAGCGCTCGACGCCGACCCGTCCGTGCGCGCGGTGATCCTCAAAGGCGCCGGCGACAAAGCGTTCGCGAGCGGCACCGACATCCGGCAGTTCCTCGAGTTCAAGACCCGCGAGGACGCGCTCGAGTACGAGGCCCGCCTGACCCGCGTGCTTTCGCGGCTGGCCGGCATGAGCAAGCCGACGGTCGCGATGCTGCAGGGCGACGCGATCGGCGGCGGGCTCTTCATCGCGCTTGCGTGCGATCTGAGACTCGCGGCTCCTCACGCGCGCTTCGGCATCCCGGTGGCGCGCACGCTCGGCAATTTCCTGGCGCCGGTGAGCCTCACCCTGCTCGTCTCGGTGCTCGGCCCGAACCGTGCCCGCGAGATCGTGCTGACGGCGCGTCTCGTCGACGCTCAAGAGGCCCGGACGATCGGCCTGGTCGATCGGATCCACCCGGCTCCGGAGCTCGAGATTCGCACGCGAGAGCTGGCCGCGAGCCTCGCCGAGCTTGCGCCGCTCACGCTCGCGGCGACCAAGGAGGCCACGCGCCGGATGCTAGCGGCGCTGGCGCCCACGGACCTCGACGATCTCATCGTGTCCTGCTACCTGAGCCGCGACTTCCACGAAGGCGTGCCCTCGTTCCTCGAGAAGCGAAAACCTGACTGGCAGGGACGCTGATGCGCTGCGGCGGGAGCTCGGGTTCCTCGGGACCAGCGGGGAATCGAGTCGAGTGTCAGACGGTCGATTCAACTGCCTGCTGGTTGGCGGCCGTATCCCACGACCCGGCGCGCCGAACCAGCATTTAGTTGTTGCTCGTCATGTTGAGGATGCGCCCCTCGAGCTGATGCAGGAGCGGAACGTACTCGTCGCTGCCGCAGGACGGGCAGGTCGGGTCGCCCAGCTCGAAGCACTCTTCGCAGGCCACGCAGACGGCGAGGCTGCGAAGCGAGATCGGAACCCGTGAGAGCGTGCGAACCATCGTGCTGATCATCGCCTGTGTCCTCCTGGCGGGGGTAGTAACGCAAAGGCGATACCAGACCGGGCCAAGCTCGTAAGCTACTGTTTTTTCTATACTTTATTGACTTTCCGGGTGCTCGAGGGGCCAAAAGTGGACCGATTCTTACCGCCGCGGAACCGCCAGGCCTGATCAGGCCCGGACCACTTGTCGCCAACATCCGCCGCGCCGGGTGACCGCAACACTCGTCATCGACGCCGCGTGCTAGACTTTCGCCGATGAGATCGATCGTGAGCGCTCGGTGAGTCGCGCGGGGCACTACGGCTTCGAGCGGCGGCGGCGAGCTGATATCCAGAAGGCGAAACAGGAAGCGAAGCGACAGCGCAAGAGCGAGCGCGCCGAGTCCGGTGTGACCGGGCCCGAGATCGGCGAGGCTCAGGACAGCGGCGCCCCCACCGGCATGTGGGAATGGTTCTCGCCGAGCCGCGGGCGCACAGTGGTGTCAGCGCCCAAGACCCGACCTGACCCCGACCCGCCCGACGACTGGGTGCTGCTGACCGACGTCGAGCCCGACTCCCGCCCGGAGTAGCAACGCGCCCCGGGCGCGCCCGGGCCCGCGGGGCCTCGGCCCCGCGACGGCCACAGGGAGCGCTACTTCTTCGCGGCCTCGGACGCCTGGAAGCCGATCTTGTTGTGCGTGCCGTCGCACATCGGCTTGTTGGTGGAGGCGCCGCACCGGCAAAGCGCGATTCGCGCCTGGCCTCCCGTGTTGATCGGGGTGCCGGTCGGGTCGATCAGCTCGCACTCGCCCTCGACCAGGTATGGTCCGTTCGGCCGGGTCGTGATCTTGACGGCCATCGTGTGAGTCCTCCTTTTATAGACGCGCCTGGGCCGGCGGGGCCCCAGCCCCGCGACGGCCCGCAGCGCGCACAACCTGTATAAACGCGTAGAGCCGCGAGCAGCGCCCACCAAGATACCACCATAATTTCCGGCGGCGCCGGCGAGGTACACTCGTGGGCATGAGAGAGCCCGGCGCGATTTTGCTCGTCGCGTGCTACGAGCTCGGCCATCAGCCGCTGGCCGTCGCGTGGCCGGCGGGGTTCCTCGAGCGCGCGGGCTATGCGCCGGCGGTCATGGACGTGTCGGTCGAGCCCTTCGACCCCGAGCGCGCGCGGCGCGCGAAGCTCGTCGCGATCTCCGTGCCGATGCACACGGCGCTCCGCCTCGGCGTGACGGTCGCGCGGCGCGTGCGTGACGTGAACCCCGGCTGTCACATTGCCTTCTACGGGCTCTACGCCACGCTCAACGCCGGCCATCTCCTGAGCGGTGTCGCCGATTCGGTCATGAGCGGAGAGCTCGAGGCCTCGCTGGTCGATCTGGTCCGGACGCTGGAGGGCGAAGGTCGGCCGCAGGCCTCGCCGCGGCCCGTGCTCGCGAAGCTCGAATTTCCCGCGCCGAGCCGCGCGGCGCTGCCGTCGCTGAAGAAGTACGCGCACCTCGAGCGTGGCGATCGACTGGAGCTCGTCGGTTACGTCGAGGCGAGCCGCGGCTGCAAGCATCTGTGCCGGCACTGTCCGATCCCTCCGGTCTACGGCGGGCGTTTCTTCGTGGTGCCGGTCGAGACCCTGTTGGCGGACATCCGCCAGCAGGTCGACGCGGGCGCCACCCACATCACGTTCGGCGATCCCGACTTCCTGAACGGCCCGGGCCACGCCCTGGCCGTCTCCCGGGCGCTCCACGCGGCGTTTCCCACGCTCACGTTCGACTTCACGGCCAAGATCGAGCACCTCTTGCGCCACCGTGATCGGCTCCCGGAGCTCGCGCGGCTCGGCTGCGCGTTCATCGTGTCGGCGGCGGAGGCGCTGAGCGACACGGTCCTGGCGCACCTCGACAAGGGGCACACGCGCGCCGACATCGAGACCGCGGTGCGGCTCACCGCGGAGGCCGGGATCACCCTGCGACCCACCTGGGTCGCCTTCACCCCGTGGACGACGCTCGGGGATTACCGGGAGCTTTTGGGCTTCGTCGAGACCCAGGGGCTCGTCGACGCGGTCGATCCGGTGCAGTTCTCGATCCGTCTCCTGGTGCCGCCCGGCTCGCTCCTGCTCGAGAGCCCCGCTCTACGTCCGTTCCTGGGCGAGCTGGTCGAGGATCAGTTCTACTACCGCTGGGCTCACCCGGACCCCCGGATGGAAGCGCTTCACATGGAGGTCTCGTCGCTCGTCGCCGGCGCCGCCGATCGGCGCGAGGACGGCGCGGTCACCTTTCAGCGGGTGCGCGAGCTCGCGGACCGGCGCGCTGGGGTGGCGCCGAGGCCGGTCACGGCGCCGGCGGCCCGACGCAAGCGGCCGCCACGGCTGACCGAGCCCTGGTTCTGCTGAGCGGAGCCCACCGAGGGCCAGTTGGCCCTGAACGCAAACTCGGGTACAGTAACGATTTGAGAGGTGCCTCATGAGCGAGGATTTGAAGACCCGGGTCCAAGAGCTGATCGATTCGATGATCAACCCCGCGGTCGCCGGCCACGGCGGCTTCGTCGAGCTCGTCGACGTGCAGGATAACCGCGTCTACCTGCAGATGGGCGGCGGCTGCCAGGGCTGCGGCGCCGCAGACGTCACGTTGAAGCAGGGCATCGAGCGGCTGATCAAGGAAGAGATTCCCGAGGTTGCCGAAGTCCTCGACGCGACCGACCACTCCGCCGGGACCAACCCCTACTACACCGCCGGCAAAGCTTAGCTCCGCGCCTCGGCGTGAGGCGCTGACGCCCGTGCCGTCCTCGGCTGGCCGGTTACTGCTCCTCCTGCCGACGACGACCTACCGGACCGAGGCATTCGTCGAGGCCGCCACCAGGCTCGGCGTCGAGCTCGTGTGCGCCTCCGAGCGCCCGAGCACGTTCGAGGCGCTGGCGCCCGATTCGCTCCTCACGCTCGACTTCGCCGATCCCGGCGCGAGCGCCGAGACGATCGCGCAGTTCGCGGCGCGCCGGTCGATCGACGCCGTCGTGCCCGTGGACGACCTCACCACGGTCGTGGCCGCCGCGATCAGCCAGCGCCTCGGTCTGAAGGCCAACTCACTGCCCGCCGTGGCCACCGCGCGCGACAAGCACGCGATGCGCCGCTGCCTGGCCGAGGCCGGCGTGCGGGTGCCACGCTTCGGGCTTCTCCGCCTGGCCGATGACCCCGCCGTCCTCGCCCGACAGATCGACTATCCCTGCGTGCTCAAGCCGCTCGCGCTCTCGGCCAGCCGCGGCGTGATCCGCGCGAGCGACGCGCAAGAATTCGTGGCGGCGTTTCACCGGATCGCGGCGATCCTCGAAAGTGTGGAGGCGCGGCTGCCGGACGAGGCCCGCCGGGCTTTGCTCGTCGAGGAATTCATCCCGGGGGGCGAGGTCGCGCTCGAGGGGCTCTTGATCGGCGGGACCCTGCACGTGCTGGCGATCTTCGACAAGCCCGATCCGCTCGACGGGCCATTCTTCGAGGAGACCATCTACGTGACGCCGTCGCGCCTGCCGCAAGCCGTCCAGGCCCGCATCGCCGCGGTGAGCCGCGACGCGTGCGCGGCGCTCGGGCTCACGGAAGGGCCGATCCACGCCGAGCTGCGCCTGAACGAGCGCGGCCCGTTCGTGCTCGAGGTGGCCGCGCGCTCGATCGGCGGCCTCTGCTCGCGCACCTTGACCTTCGGCACCGGTCTGACCCTTGAGGAGCTGATCCTTTCTCACGCTCTCGGCCGCCCCCTCGAATCGCTCGAGCGCGAGCGGCGCGCCGCCGGCGTCATGATGATCCCGATCCCTCGCGCCGGTCGGCTCGTCTCGGTCCGCGGCGCCGACGACGCCGCCGCGGTCGACGGCGTCGACGACGTGGCGATCACGATGCACCCCGGCCAGGAGGTGGTGCCGCTTCCCGAGGGCTGGCAGTATCTCGGGTTCATCTTCGCCCGCGCCGAGACGCCTGCCGCCGTCGAGCACGCCCTTCGCCAGGCGCACGCACGACTGCACTTCGCCATTGAGTAAGCGGCAGCGCCCCAAGCCCGCGAAGCGGGCCCGCGCGGTCCCGGATCGCCACGACCGCACGCTTCGACAGGGCGACGAGCGCGCCGAGCGGCTGACCGCGTTCAGCCGTCTCACGCGGCTGATGACCTCGGCGACCGACAGTGATGCGGCGTTCCGCGGGATCGCCGAGGCGGCCACGACGCTCCTGAAGGCGCGGATGGCCTACGTCTGGGTGGACCACGGCGCCGAGACCCTGCGCGAGGGCGGTAGCTTCTGGGCCGGGCCCGAGCGAGGGGGGCGTCCCGTGCGCACCACGCCGGTTCCACGCGACGGCAGCATCGCCGGGGCGGTACTCGCCTCGCGCCGGCCGGAGTACCTCGAGGACGTTCAGCGCGATCCGCGCTGGCGCCATCGTGCGCTCGCCGAGACGAGCGATCTCCATGCGTGCATCGCGCTGCCGCTGATCCACCACGATCGCGCGGTCGGTGCCCTGATCGTGGCGTTCGGCCACCGGGGCGGATTCACGCCCGACGAGAAGAATCTCGCCGGGCTCCTGGCCGACCAGGCGGCCATCGCGATCGAGAACGCGCACCTCTACGAGGAAGCAGGACGCCGCCAGCGTGAGGCCGAGCTGCTCGCGGACGTGGTCCGCAGCATCAATGCGTCGCTCGACCTCACGACCGTGCTCCGCCGTATCGCCGAGGGCGCGCGCGAGGTCTGCCGCAGCGACATGGCGTTCATCGCGCTGCGCAACCCGGGCAGCGACACCTATTTCTTCCGTCAGTGGCCGGGCGCGCGCTACGAGGACTACCGCTCGTTCCGGATCACGCCGGGTCAGGGCGCCAGCGGCCTGGTCATCGCCAGCGGTGTGCCGTTCCGGACCGACCGCTACCTCGAGGACACGCGATTTGGGCCCGACTTCCTGGCCGTCGCCCGGATCGAGGACCTGCACGCCTACATGGCGGTGCCGATCAAGATCGAGGGCCGGGTCGAGGGCTTCTTCTCCGTCGCCAACCGCGACGACCGCCTGCTCACCGACCGCGACGAGCAGATCCTGCTCCGGCTGGCCGACCACGCGGCGATCGCCATCCACAACGCACGGCTCTTCGCCGACAGCGCCGGCCGCCAGCGCGAGGCCGAAGCGCTGACCGAGCTCGGCGGCGCCGTCGCGTCGTCGCTGGAGCTCGAGAAGATCCTGTCGCTGGTCGTCGACCGCGTCTGTACCCTGCTCGGGACGCAGCGATCGGCCGTCGCGCTGGTGAACGAGGAGCGGCCCGGCACCGCGACGCATTTCGTGGCGAGCCGCGGGATGAGCCGCGCGTTTCCGGCCATGCGGCCGCTGCACCCACGCGACGGCACGACGCCGACGGCGATCGCGGAGCGCCGGCCGATCTGGTCCGCCGACTTGCTGAACGATCCGGCCTTCGAGCTCACGCCCTCGACGCGGGCGGCCGTGGAGGCCGAGGGCTACCGGGCCGTGCTGTCCGTGCCACTGCTCGTGGGCGAGCGCGTGCTCGGCGCGCTCGTCACCTATCGCGACGACGTCGGCCCGTTCTCCGGCCGGCAGATCGAGCTCATGCAGGCGTTCGCCCATCAGGCCGCGCTCGCGCTGGAGAACTCCCGTCTCTACGCCGAGAGCGAGCGCCGGCGCCGGGAATCCGAGGTCTTCGCCAGCGTCGCCCAGGCGATCACGTCCTCGCTCGATCTCGACACGGTGCTGCGCCGGATCACCGACAGCGCCAAGGAGCTGGTCGGCAGTGACCTGGCCATGATCGGCTTCCGCGAAGGCGACGCGGAAGCCGTCACCGTTCGTCACCGCGCCGGCTCGCGTTACACGTCCGATCGCACGTTCAGCATCGAGCCCGGCAAGGGGTTCGGCGGGCTGGCGCTGCAGAGCGGCCGCCCGTTGCGGACCGACGACTACGTCAACGATCCGGCGTTCAGCAAGGACTACCTCGGCGCGGTCTCCCGGGACGACAGCGTCAGTGCCATGGTGGTGCCGATCAAGAGCGAGGAGCGCGTGGTCGGACTGCTCTACGTGGCCAACCGCACGAAACGTCCTTTCAGCGATCGCGACGAGGCCACCCTGCTGCGGCTCGCCGACGAAGCGGCCGTGGCCATCCGGAACGCGCAGCTCTTCGCGAGCGAGCGCGAGAGCGAGCGGCGCTACCGCACCCTGGTCGAGAGCTCGATCCAGGGCATCCACATCCAGCGCGACTGGATCACGCTGTTCGTCAATCCTGCGTTCGCGCGGATGCTCGGCCACGACCGCGCCGATGAGCTGGTCGGCCTGGATACGGAGCTGGCTCACGCCGGAAGACCTGGCGCGGCTCGAGCGTGACCGCGCCGCGCGGCTTCGCGGCGAGCCGGTCGCGTCGCGGTACGAGCTGCAGGCGACGCGGCGCGACGGCTCGCAGATCTGGGTCGAGATCCAGGTCACCGAGATCGTCTGGGCGGGCGAGCCGGCCATCCAGTCGACCGTGCTCGACATCACCGAGCGCACGCGCGCGGAGCAGGCGCTCCGGCAGAGCGAGGCGCAGCTCCGACAGGTCCAGAAGATGGAAGCGGTCGGCCAGCTCGCCGGCGGCGTCGCGCACGACTTCAACAATCTCCTGACCGTCATCACGGGCCGGACGGAGCTCCTGCTGTTGAGGCTGGCCTCCGACGACCCGCCACCGGCGTGACGTCGAGCTGGTCAGGAAGACGGCCGACCGCGCGGCGTCGCTCACCCAGCAGCTCCTCGCCTTCAGCCGCCAGCAGATGCTCCAGCCGCGGGTGCTCGACCTCAACGGCGTCGTCGCCGGCATGGCCCAGATGCTCAAGCCGCTGATCGGCGAGACGATCGAGGTGGACAGCCTGCTCGATCCGGCGCTCGGCCGTGTGAAGGCCGACCCGGCGCAGATCGAGCAGATCATCCTGAATCTGGCGGTGAACGCCCGCGACGCGATGCCCCACGGCGGGCGCCTCACCATCGAGACCGGCAACGTCGACTTCGACGACGCGTTCGTCGAGATACACCCCGGCGCGTCCGGCGGTCCGCACGCGATGCTGAGCGTGTGCGACACGGGGAGCGGCATGAGCCCGGAGGTGCAGGCGCACCTGTTCGAGCCGTTCTTCACGACCAAGGGGGTCGGCAAGGGCACCGGGCTCGGGCTCGCGACGGTGTACGGCATCGTCAAGCAGCACGGCGGCTACATCCGGATCGAGAGCGCGCCGGGCGCGGGCACCGTCGTCAGAATCTACCTGTCGCGGGTCGCGCCGGTGCCCGACGCCGTGACCGAGCCGGCCGCCGATGCGCCGGCCGCGGCGGGAGCGGGCACCGTGCTGGTCGTCGAGGACGAGGGCGAGCTGCGCGAGCTCGCGACCGAAGTGCTCGGGATCGCCGGCTACTCGGTCCTGTCAGCGGCAAGCCCGATTGCCGCGCTCGAGATCGCGCGGCAGCATGCGGGGCCGATCCACCTGCTCCTGACCGACGTCGTCATGCCGGAGATGAGCGGGCGCGACCTCGCCGATCGCCTCGTACAGACCCGCCCGGGGCTGAGGATCCTCTATATGTCGGGCTACACCGACGACGCGATCGTGCACCACGGCGTGCTCGACCCGGGGACCGTCCTCCTGCAGAAGCCCTTCACGCCGGACAAGCTCACGCGCATGGTCGGCGACCTCCTCGCCTCGGGCTGCTGAGCAGCCCTATCCTTTGAGCAGCCCTATCCGGAAATGCGGAGCTGGGCGAGTAGGCTCCAACCTATCGCCGAGGCGAGGTCGCGCAGCTCGATCTCGCCGGCGGCCGGCAGGCCGTGCGTGACGAGATACAGCACGATCACGTACTTCACGAGACGTTGCACCGCGAGCAGCATGTCCCCTCACCCCTCCCTCGGCGGCCTGCCGCTGATGGGACGCCGGGAGAGGACGGGGCGTTTACGCGAGATTCGAGTCGGTCAGGGGCGCGGCTTGAGCTCGATCATGTGGCCGTCGGGGTCGCGCAGATAGAGCGAGGGCCCGTCGCCGAAGGCGCCGAAGCGCTGGACCACGTCGCCTTCGAGCGCGACCGCTTTCTGGCGCAGCTCCTCGGCCACCGCCTTGAGATCGTCGCAGTGGATCGACAGGCAGAAGTGGTCTGGCCCGACCGGCCCCGCCTCGGTCGCGGGCAGGAGGTCGATCAGCGCCTCGCCGAACCTGAGATGGATCAGCGAGATCCGCTCGTTGAACTTGGCAAGCGTGCAGCCCAGCACATCCTCGTAGAAGCGCCGCGACCGCGCCTGGTCGCGGACCCGCAGGACGACGTGATCGATGCCGAGTGGCTTGAACATCGTCACCTCCATGATTCGTGGGCGCGCCGCGACCGGCGGGGCCCCAGCCCCGCGGAGGAGCCGCCGCGCACGCTGCGGACGTCAGACTACCACGCGCGGCGCTCATTCCTGGCGGAGCACCGACAAGGGCTTGCGGCCGAGGAGCCGGACCGTCGCCAGGAGCCCGATCGCGAGCGAGATCACGGTCGTCAAGGCCACGCCGAGCACCAGGGTCTCGATCTCCAGGGTCCACGGCGTGTCGAGCACGAAGCGCAGGACGATCCAGGCCAGCACGGCGGCCAGCGCCGTCCCGCCGAGGCCGGCCACCGCGCCGAGACACGCGTACTCGACGGCGAACGCCCGCGCGATGGCCCAGCGCGTGGCGCCCAGCGTCTTGAGGATGACCGACTCGTAGAGCCGCTGATAGCGCGTCGCCGCGAGCGCGCCCGCCATGACAACGAGCCCGGCGGCGATGCTGAAGAGCGCCATGAACCGCACCGCGAAGGAGATCTGCCCGAGCACGTCCGCGACGCGCTCGAGGACACCCCGCAGCGGGATCGCCGTGATGTTGGGAAAGGCGGTCGCGACGCGGTCTTGCAGCGGCGTCTCGAGGTCGGCCGCAACACGCGCCGTGGCCAGATAGACCGTCGGCGCGCCGTCGAGCGCGCCGGGCGAGAGCACCATGAAGAAGTTGGCGCTCAGGCTCTGCCAGTCGATCTTGCGCAGGCTCATCACCTCGGCCTCGATCGGCACGCCCTGCACGTCGAATGTGAGCGTGCCTCCGACCCCGACCCCGAAATATTTCGCCGCCTCGTCGTCGACCGAGACGCGCGGGCGCGCAGCGGCCTCGTCGGCGGTCCACCAGCGCCCGCGCGTGATCCTGTTCGCGGCCGGCGGTGTGTCCGACCACGTCAGCATGTACTCGCGTGTCAGGTACCAGTTCTTCTCCGGCGCCTCGCGCTTGCGCCGATCGATCAGCTCGCGCGTGACGGGGGTGCCGTCGATTGCGGCGAGCCGCGCGCGGACGACCGGCGTGACCACCGGGGCCACACCGCTCACGTCGCCCACGAGCTTCGCGAACGGCTCGCGCTGATCGGGCTGCACGTCGATGAAAAAGAACGACGGCGCGTCACGCTTCTGCTCGTACGCGATCTGTCGGCCCAGGTTCGCCTCGAGCAGCGCGATCGCCACGAGGAGCATGACGCCGAGTCCGACCGCCACCACCACCCTCACGGTGTGACCGCCCGGGCGATCGAGCCCCGCCAGGCCCTGGCGCCACGCGAGCCCGCGCGCCCGCGGCACCCACCGGCCCACGTGGACCAGCGCGCGTGAGAGCCCGAGCAGGATCGCGAGCGCGGCGAGCGCCGCGCCGACGAAGATGCCGCCGAGCCGGAAGGATCCGGCCTGCCAGACCGCCAGCGCGGCCAGTCCCGCGAGGATCGGGAGCGCCGCGGCCCACGGCCGGCGCCCGCGCCAGCCGCTCACGTCGACGTCGCGCCGGAGGATCAGCGACGGCGGCACGGTGCGTACCGAGAGCAGCGGCCAGAGCGCGCAGAGCAGCGCCGCGAGCAGGCCGAGCGCGATACCGCGCGCCGGCGTGCCGACGTCCCACTGGGTCTCGAGCACGAACGGCGCGAACGGGGCGAGCGCCCGTACGAGCAGCGGCTGCGCCGCCAGGCCGAACGCGGCGCCGACGAGGCTGCCGGCGAGCGCCAGCGCGAGGGTCTGGATCAGATACGTCGCGAGGAGCACTCGCGAGCCGGCGCCGAGGCACTTGAGGATTGCGATCGTCGCGAGCTGGCGCCGAAGGAACGTCGTCACCGTCGACGCGATGCCCACGCCGCCGACCAGCAGGCTCGCCAGGCCGACGAGGCCGAGATAGGTGGCGAGCTGGGTGAAGAAGCGTCGCAGACCCGGCTGCGATTCGTCGAACGCCGCGATGCGGACGGACGGGTCGCCGATCGCGCGCGCGAGGTCGTCGGCGGCGCCGCGCGCCGTCACGCCGGCGGCAAGTCGCACGAGCGTGCGATAGCGCACGCGGCTGCCGATCTGCAAGAGGCGCGTCCGCTCGAGGGCGGCGGCGGCGATGATCACGCGCGGCCCGAGGGTGACCAGACCCACCGGGCGATCCGGCTCTCGCACGAGCACGCCGGTGACGATGAAGCGCGCGGAGCCGATCAGCAGCGGGTCGCCGACGGCGATGCCGAGCCGCTCCAGGAGCGGCGCCTCGACCACCGCGCCGCCGGCCTCGCCGCGGTCGGCGGTGAGCCCGTCGAGCGGCGCCGGCGGCGCCGTCTCGATGCGGCCGTAGAGCGGATAGGCGGGCTCGACCGCCTTGAGCTCCACCAGCAGGCTCGCGCCGCGCGCCGGAGCGCGGCTCATCGCCACCAGCTCGCGCACCGTCGTGATGACGGCGCCCGCGCCCGCGAGCTCGTCCACGGCGGCGCGCGCGGCGGGATCGAGCGGCTGAGGGGAACGGAGCTCGAGGTCACCGCCGGTGAGCGCGCGGGCCTCGCGCGTCAGGGTGCGGTCGAGGTTCGTGGCGAACGTGCCGACCGAGACCAGCGCGGCGACGCCGAGGGCGACGCAACCGAAGAGCACGGCGAAGTGGCGGGCGGCGCCGCGGGTCTCGCGCCACGCCATGCGAAGCGCGAACGCGAGGCTCACGCGGCGCCGTTCAGGACCCGGCCGTCGTGCAGGCGGATCACGCGATCGGCGCGGCCCGCGAGCGCCTCATCGTGCGTCACGAGCACCAGGGTGGACCCGCGCCGCCGGTTCAGCGCCAGCAGGAGCTCGATGATCTGCTCGCCGGTCGCGGAGTCGAGATTGCCGGTGGGCTCGTCGGCCAGGAGCAGGCCGGGGTCGAGCGCGACCGCGCGGGCGAGCGCGACGCGCTGCTGCTCGCCGCCCGAGAGCTGGACCGGATAGTGATGCGCGCGGCCGCCAAGCCCGACGTCGCCGAGCAGGGCGCGCGCGCGGCCGAGCGCGTCGGGCGCGCCGACGATCTCGAGGGGGACCGCCACGTTCTCCGCCGCCGTCAAGGTCGGGATCAGGTGATAGGACTGAAAGACGTAGCCGAGCGTCTCGCGGCGAAACCGCGCGAGCGCGTCCTCGTCGAGGCCGGTGATCTCGACGCCGGCGACCGTGATCGAGCCCGCGCTCGGGCGATCGAGACCGGCGATGAGCCCGAGCAACGTCGACTTGCCGCTGCCGGAGGGGCCGGTGATCGCGCACACCTCGCCGGCGGCGACGTCGAGCGTGACGCCGTCGAGAATCGTGAGCGGCCGTCCGCCGCTCGGCAGGCGCATGACGACGTCGCGAACCCTGATCATCCCGGTTCCTCATACTACACTGGCCGTGTGAGGCGATTTCGCGGCGGCGCGCTCGCGCTGTTGTGCGTCACGCTGCTCGGCGCCGCCCCCGGCATGGCGCGCGCCGAAGGCGTGGTGGTGGCCCTCGGCGACAGCCTCACCGCCGGCTTCGGCGTCGCCCCGGACGAGGCGTTCCCGGCGCGCCTCGACGCGCGCCTGCGCCGCGAGGGCTACGCATACCGCGTCGTCAACGCGGGCGTGAGCGGCGATACCTCGGCCGGCGGGCTCCGGCGCGTCGACTGGGTGCTGCGCGCGAGCCCCGAGGTCGTCATCGTCGCGCTCGGCGCCAACGACGGCCTGCGAGGGCAGAGCCCGGAGGCGACGCGCACGAATCTCGAGGAGATCGTGAAGCGGCTCCAGGCCGCCGGCGCCAAGGTGCTGCTGGCCGGGATGCGCCTGCCGCCGAACTACGGCAGCGACTACACCCGGGAGTTCGAGGCGATCTATCCGGCAGTCGCGCGGCGAGCCAAGGTCGCGCTGGTACCGTTTCTCCTGGACGGCGTCGCCGGCGTCCCCCGACTCAACCAGGGCGACGGGATCCATCCGACCGCGGCCGGGCAACAGGCAATCGCCGACCATCTCTGGCCCTATCTGCGGCCCTTGCTCCGGCCGGCGAAATAAGCGGCGTATCTGCTTCGTCTCATCTGGCGTTCGGGGAGTAACTGAACGGCCGGAACCGAAGGGGCAGGTCGTTTCAAAAGGGAACCGGTCGTATTACGGCGCCGCGCCGCCGCGAGGGTTGGCGCGGCTCATCGATAACGGGGCGCGCCCCGCGTTAGTGGTCTCGCACGGGGCGTGCCCCAAGGTGTAGGCGCCACACCCGGCCCGGCGTTATTTCCGCCGGTTTCTCGCCGGTGCCTCCATACGATGGTCCGGCCATGCTTCGCTCACTGGCCCTCGTGGCGGTGCTGACCGCCGCCACCGGATGCGCGCTGATCCCGCCCTCGCATCCCGATCTCGCCTACTATCCGGCGCCGCGCGATCCGGTAGCCTCCAGGGTCTCGCACACGCTCTACCGCGCGGCCCAGGCGGTGGGCGACGACCCGGAGCTCTACTCGTTCGCGATGATCCAGACGCCGATGGTCACGGCGTTCACCGGCGACGACGCGACGTTCTATTTCTCCGACGGCCTGGCGCGCCTGCCTCAGCGCCACCTCGACGCGCTCGTCGCCCAGCAGGTCGCCCACGACGTCCTCGGGCACACTCCCAAGCGGCGCAGCGTGTCCCTGTTGATCACCGCGGGGTTTGCCACCCTGGGTCTCTTCGTGCCCGGCGGCGGTCTGGCCGATTTCCTGGTGAACCCGCTCGTCGTCCGGGCCTACTCGCGCGAGCAAGAGCTCGACGCCGATCAGCGAACGATCGAGATCCTCCGAGATATGGGCCACACGGCCCCGCGGCAGGCGCTCGCCGGGGCGCTGCGCGCGGCCGCCGCGGCGAATCCGCCCGCTTCGCCGTTCATCGAGCAACGCATCCTGGCGCGCGCGCCCAGCCTCGAGGACCGGCTGGCGGCGCTCGAGCCGCTCGAGGCGACGCCCGTCGTCGCCTTCCGCAAGGCCGCCGCGCGACGATAGGCCATGGGCCCGAGATCGGCCGACCGCGGCGATCTCGGGTAGAATCTGGCTCCTGTGAACGGGATCGTCGCGTACGGCGCCTACCTGCCCTACTTCCGCCTGGACCGCAAGGCGATCGGCGAGTCGCTGG
>Ga0306920_100004875_pt1 | contig 17256 bp, 21 predicted proteins | sample flu12Cox44000170_FD_204666 | JGI IMG/M metagenome (GOLD analysis project Ga0306920, IMG submission 204666) | Lab enrichment of tropical soil microbial communities from Luquillo Experimental Forest, Puerto Rico - flux4day.12C.oxic.44.000.170 (v2)... | ecosystem: Environmental > Terrestrial >... | reverse complement strand
AACTCGACTTTGAGGACCTGAAGGCGATCGATCCGCCACGCGGCTACGGTCGCGACTGACACAGGAGGTTCACCCGGCGTCACCCAACACCACGATCAAATTGCTGAACTTGACGCACACAACTCAGTCCCGGGCGCGCCGCTTGCCCCGCGGCAGCTCAAAAGAGAACCCCGGCGAGGGGGATGACGCCGGGGTTCAGGGGAGCAGGCGACCGCGGATGGGGGATCGTATCGGGCCGCTCTCGTCGCTAGGAGAACACCAAGCGGTGCTCCCCTCTACTCGTTAGCATCTTGGTTGGCGGGGAAGTGTGAGCTGCTTCACATTGGAAGGCTTTTTGCCGCGCTCCGTCCGCGCAGCCCGATGAACCCGTATCGGCCACAGCGGCAGCGCCGAGCGTCATCGGCGGGCTGCGATCAGGCTTCACCTAACGACGGCGCCGTCTTTTGGCAGCGGCGGCTTTCGGGGGTGCGTATACCTTCGGCGGCGGCAAAGGCTCGCGGACAGGCTCGGGTCTGAGCTTGGCAAGAATGTCCTTCAAGGTGCGAACCCGCGGCGACAGAGGGTAGCGATCATCCGCGATGGTGCGGGTCAACAGCGCTACGAGGGCAAGCTTCTCGTCATCGGAGAGGTCAAGGGGCATGATCGCGAGAATATAACCCTTTTGCATAAAATACGAGACCTGATCACAAAAGGCTCTCTCTAAAAACGCGGCTCTGGTATGTTCCCCTAGCCATCCGTTACGCACCACCGGAAAGACGAACTCTCCATGCCGAAGGCCAGTTCTATTGTCCGCCGATGCGGGCGGCGCTCGGCGCAGCCGCGTCTCAACTCCCGGCGCACGCCGCTACCGATGTCACCATCGATAACAAAAAGGCAGTCGCCGACGCGATCGCCAAGGCACTCGATATCGGTGCGCCGTTCCAAGCGGCCGTCAGTTGCCCACAGGTTTTCCTGACAAGCGTCTGCGAGGGATCATTTTCGGTTCCCGCCACCTCTCGGCTCGTTATCGAATAGATATCGTTCAACTGCGTGACCAGCGGCGGACCATCCACGCCGAAACTCGGCACTTTCTTTATGACCAGTACCGTGGGAGGCGTGCGGGCGTCCAACTGGGTGACTTTGCCGGAATACGAAGGGGCCAATCTCGTGCAGTTCGGCCAGACCGTAAAGCTCTACGCTGATCAGGCTTCAACCATCGATTTCGCGGCCGGCATTGCGACCGGCAGTTTCGCCGATATGTGCATGATTACTCTTTCCGGCCGTCAAACTGCCGATTGACGCGCTGGCAGGCGGCTACCCGCGCTCACCCGGCGTGTTAACCGCTAATAGAGGTTCGACCGGTTAGCTTTCGCGGCATGATACCCGAGATCGATGTCTGGCGCGTTGCCAACCTCATAGCCTAAGTCTCCCGCCAACGTCCTATGGGGGGTCGCCGAGAGTTGGTGACGGGTTCCAATCGCCGCAAGGTTGTCGCGACTAGTGGCCGGCTCGGCGAGCACCACGCCGTTTCACGCTGCTGACCAATTAACGTTAGTAATTTATTATTAACTTGATATCTTTTTTTAGTGAGTTCATTTCATTTTTTAACCGATGTATTACGCACATCCTAAAGGTATACGGAGTTTGACGGGTTCGTGATGAAAATTTGACTTGATTTTGACAGATCGAAACGCATGATGAGGGGCCCTCAACGCAATTTGAACAGAGGTGGGACTGACTACACATGCAGTGACGGCCCGACGGGAACGTTGATTGCCGAAGACGCGCAGTTAGCGCACCGATCCCGGTCAGCGTCGCCAGCCGTCAAGCGCTCGCGACCTAAACTTGGCTCTTCACCGCCCAGAATACCGCGCAGTTGACCGACATTGGTAAGTTTCGCCAATCGGTTATCAGCGCGGCTTCTAATAGGTGACGTGGCGGTATGCCTTTTTATCTCGAGCGTCGGGATGTCGCCAATCAAGGGCGGGCCTCGATTTATCGTCAGCCGATCCGGTAGCGTAGGCGGCGCTGACAACCCGCGGGCTAGCCCCTTCCTTTTTCGCCCTTTTTCGGGGGGAGACGGAGATTGAGAGAACTAACCGAGGCCGAGCTGAAGGTAACAGACGACGTTGCCGATTTCCTCTTCGACCTGATCGAGGACGAGATCCGCGAGACCGACGCGGAGCCGGAGGCGGTGTGGTGCGCCGTATGGGGTCGGGTCACGCGGAGGCTGGTCGAGCTCGGCTCGTCGCCCGAGGAGTTGATCTGGGATGCGGCGTGGCACGCCCGTGATCACTGAGAAAAAGTCGAGCTGCGATCCACTTTCCGAAGGATGGCTAACCCGGCAACATCACTACCGGGTTTGCTTTTGGCTGCTTCGGCCCGCACGCCGCCTTCTCCTCCGCCGACCAGCGCCGGCGGCGCTGCACCGACGTGATCACTTCGACCTGCTCGATCTTCCCAGTCATAGGCACTACGAAGCGTCTGCGTGCGGTGCTTCGCGACGCTAACCAGTTAACAGTAATAATTTATCATAAATTTAGCGCTTTTTTAATAGTTTTCTTAAAATTTATTAATCTAATGCTCGGCAAGGTACTGAGGCTATAGAGCGTTTGACGAATTTTAGACAAAACTTGGACTTGATTTTTTGACAGATCGACACGCATGATAGGAGGCCTCAACGCAATTTGGACAGATTACACATGCGGCGACAATCCGACGGAGGCCGTGATTGCCGAAGACGCGCAGCCGGCGCGCGGATCCCCCTCAGCGCCGCGAGCGGGTCAAACGCTTACAATGTGAAACTCAGCTCTCCATCGTCGCTAAAGTACCGCGCAATTGAGCGACATTGGTGAAATTCGGCAATCCGCGATCGGTGCCGCTTCTACAGGCGACCTCGAGACGTGCCGTTCATATCTCGGGCGTTTGGACGTCCCCAATCACGAGCGCGCCTGGATCTATTGTCAGTTGAGCGAGGCGCTCTACCACAAGGGCAGCCACGACGTTGCAGTCGAGTGTGCCCGCAGTGCCTTCGATTTGCAGCCTGAAAAAGAAGAAATCGCTAATTTGTGTGCCTGGGTATTCAGCAATTGCGGGGAACACGAAGAAGCGGCAGCAGCTTACGAGCAGCTCCTAGCGATCCGGCCTTATTGGGCCACGGGACATCGTCACGCAAGCGGCTCTTTTGCCGCAGCCGGGCAGCTCGATCGCGCCATCTCACACGGCAGAAAGGCCAGCGATCTCGAGCCGCATTCGTTTGAATTCGCCCTTCACGCGGCTTGTCTGCTCGAAACCGTCGGCCGACCTGCGCAGGCTGCATATTACCTGGTGCGTGCCGCGGCCCTCGATCCTGCTGACGCGGAGGTGCTGCGCCATTTATCCGCAACCCTGTTAGCCCTAGAACAAAGTGAACAGGCGGTCGCATTAGCGCTGCGTGCTGTCGCGCTTGCGCCCGCGGATCGCCTCAACGCGCTCCATGCGACCGAGCTTCTGTTGCGGACAAATCGATATGATGAGGCCGCTGCAATTATCCTCGAGGTCGTCGATATCCACAGACAAGATCCCGTCGCGCTTAGGCTGCTCTCCGCAACCCAGATGCTGCGCGGTCTAACCGAGGATGCCCTCGCCGCGATCGATCGCGCCCTGGATCTCTCGCCCGAGGCGGCAGAATATCATTTGCATAGAGCAAATCTGCTTTATCGGTTGGGTCGCCTTGACGAGGCGGCAGAGGGCTTCAGCCGGTCCGCCGCGCTCGATCCCTCAAACCCCGACGCCAAACGATCGCAATTGACCGTGTATTTCGACAGCGGCCGGTTCAGCGAGGCGCTCGCCATCGGCGGAGAGCTGATCCGAACATCCCCGGACAACGAGGAATATGGCCGGGCGATCCTCCAGGTATTGCACCGCCGGTTCGAAATGCTCGACGGCGATTACGTCGTTTTGAGCGACCGCCCATTGCGCCTGCGTCCGGAGCTGCAGCTGCGACCGACTTTTTTCGCGGCGCTGCAGACCCAGTTGCGCGTCATTTACGCCCTGATGATCCGCGAAACCCGTACCCGTCTTGCAGATTCGAAGCTCGGATACGGCTGGGCATTGCTCGAACCCGTGTTGCACATCCTAATGCTATCTCTTGTGTTCGCTGTGATGATGCGCGGTCGTCCGCCGATCGGTGACAAGTTTTTTATTTTTTATTATACAGGGATCATCCCTTATCATTTATTTGTCCACGCCAGCAGCAGCATGACCAATGCGGTCAGCAGCAGCGCTCCGCTACTACAACTGCCATTGGTGAGTACGTTTGATGTGATCATGGCGCGAGGCCTGGTCGAAGTTCTCACCGACATGATGGTGGCGATAATCCTATTGGCGGGTTTCTTCGCGCTCGGCATCGGCCTCTTGCCTCACGATCTACCGGCCTTGTCGGCATCGGTCGTCGCCGTCTCGCTGTTTGGTTGCGGGATTGGCTTCATCAATGCTGTCATCAACGCGTTCTTTAAGTCGTGGGATAAGATTTGGGCGCAATTGACCCGAGCTCTGTATTTCTGTTCTGGGATCTTCTACGTGCCGGGAATGATGCCGGATTGGATCCGCGATATTCTCGCCTGGAATCCGATATTGCACGCAGTTGACTGGTTTCGCTCGAGCTTCTTTCCGGAATACGAGCCGCATTGGCTTGATCGGTCATATCTGGCGATCGTCGCCGCCGTGAGCGTGGCGGCGGGCTTGTGCATCGAGCGCGGGCTGCGCCGCCATCTTTACGAGCCGCTATGATCACGCTCGACGGGGTCTCCAAAGTCTATCGCACCCGGAGCGGGCGAAGAACCGTGCTCGACAACGTCAGCGTCACTTTTGAAGCCGGCCAAAATTTTGGAGTTCTCGGAGGCAATGGCGCGGGCAAGTCGACATTGATCCGTTTAATCGCCGGGTCGGAGATTCCCGATTTCGGGATTGTCCGACGATATGCCCGGGTGTCGTTTCCGCTTGGCTTCGGCGGCACCTTTCACGGTGCTCTGTCCGGCCGCGAGAACGTCTCGTTTGTCGCCCGAATTTATGGGGCGGGTCTGCGCGGCGTGCTCCACTATGTAGAGGAATTCTCCGAGTTGGGCGAATACCTGCACATGCCGGTCAATACCTACTCGGCCGGCATGCGGGCCCGGCTCGCCTTCGCGACCTGCCTCGCCCTCGACTTTGACCTCTACCTGATCGACGAAGTGACCGAGGTAGGCGACCAGCGTTTTCGTCAGAAATGCGCCGAAGCGTTCCGCGAACGCATGCAGCGCTCCGACATCATTCTTGTGACCCACAACATTCACACGCTGCGCCAATATTGTGACAGAGGCGCCATTCTAGCCAATGGCGAACTCACGTTATTCGATGACATCGATACCGCGCTTGGTCGATATCATCGCATGGTGCAGGAAAGTCTGTAATGGCAGCGGTGCCAGCAGCCGAACGCAAGCGATCGCCCGATGACGGAGCCAGTCTCCCATTGCGAGGCGAGTCCAACCGAGCAGTCTTCACGCCGGCCAGCGCAACCGCGCTTCCCGTTCCTTCGGAAGGAAGCGGTAGAACAGTCGTCTTCGATCATCGACGGAGCACGGTCGCCCCACCACGCCGGCGGTCACGCTTGGGGTGGTTCTCGTTCATGATTATCGTCGCGGTACCGGCCGCGATCGCTGCCACGTATTATTTCCTCGTTGCTGCCGACCAATACGTGGCAGAATTTCGCTTTGCCCTGCGCTCTGCCGAACCGGAGCGCCATGACCCGGCCCTATTTCTTCAGGAGAGCATTGCTCCTTCGGTGATGGGCCTGGATTCGTACGTCGTCGTGCAGTATCTCGCCAGCCGCGCGATCATCGATGATCTGAGCGCGACGCTCGACCTGCGGCAGATGTTTTCGCGCTCCGAGGCTGATTGGCCGGTCCGACTCGATCTGCCGGTGTCGATCGAGGAGCTTGTCCGCTATTGGAAGAGGCAAGTCGACGCGTTTTTCGACGCGACCAACGGGACGATTGTGGTCAGGGCCCGCGCCTTCACACCGCAAGATGCCCTCAGGCTGGCCGAGGGCATTCTTGCCTCTTCCGAGCGGCTGGTGAACGATTTGTCGGCACGCGCCCGCCAAGACGCGTTGCGAAATGCCGAAGAGGAGGTGGACCGGGCCGAAAAGCGTCTCAGATTAGCGCTTACCCGGCTGCGCGAGTTCCGCGACAAAGAGGGAATCATCGATCCGCGCAAGACCGCCGATGCGACCGTAGCACTGGCCGGACGAGTTCGCGACGAGCTCGTTCGGGCCGACACCGAACTATCCACCTTGAAGCACTATATGCGCGACGACGCTCCCTCAATCAAAATGCTGGAGGCCCGTGTCCAATCGCTCGAGGCACAACGCCGGGCGGTCGAGAGCGAGGTCACAGATACCGAAAAGACGCGATCGGAAGCTCTTTCCCAGGTGATGGGCTCATACGAACAGCTCGAAAGCGAGAGAACGTTCGCCGAGAATACCTATCAGCACGCGCTGCAGGCGCTCGACCGCTCGCGCATCAATGCAGACCGCCAGCAAGTTTATCTCGCCACGTTCGTCCGGCCGACGCTTCCTGAGGAATCGTTGTATCCGCGCCGGCTGCAATCGCTCGCCGTGGCTACTGGGGTGGCCTTCGCTGTCTGGATGATCGGCGGCTTCATTCTTCAGTCCATCCGAGATCACCTGCGTCCATAACGTGCATTGATCAGGCTAAAACCGGCACGGGGCCGGAAGAGGAAGCAATCATGACGACGCTGGAGTTTGAATCTCAGCCCTCCCTTTTGCCTCTTGCCGCGACCGGTGCGTCACCCTTGCGGACGGCCAGCCGCAGCGCTCGCACCAGGCTCGCGGTGGTTTCCACTCACGATGACTTGTGCGGCGTCGCCGCGTACACCCGTAGTCTCGAACGACAGCTCGGCGACGTTTTTGATGTAACCGTGTTTCAGTTGAATCAATTCCTACTGCGCAGTACCCATAGCCGAGTCCGAAGATTCGGCGATAGACACATCCAAGCCATCTGCCGAGAGATCAGGCACTACGACACTGTAAATCTCCAGCTGGAACACGGAACATTGGGCCGCAGCTGCGGCGATATCTTTCGTCGTTTTAACTGGATTGTGCGGGCATCACCTCGGCTTTCGGTGACGTTTCACTCGATCATGTTGTCGGAGGCATTCGACTTTGCGGAATGGTTTAGGGAGATCTGCAGGTTCAATTTTGCCAAGGCCATTGCAATGCGGTCCGGCTATATGCGCGCAAACCGGCTCTCCGCCGGCATCGCCAGACGCCTGCGCCGCGCCCAGCGCTTTAAGCCTGTAGCACTGGTTGTTCACACGCGTCGCGACCTCTGGCACATGAAGTACGTTCACGGCATGCGGAACGTTTACGACCATCCACTGTCCTTCATCGATGTCGCCGAAGCGCAGGAGATCCGCCGCACCGCGTCACGGGCGAAATTTCCGGTCTTGGACGCGGTGCCGGCGCCGAGCAAGCTGATCGGGGTCTTCGGGTTTCTCGGCCGATACAAAGGTTTCGACACTGTCGTCCGGGCGCTCCACCACTTGCCCGAGGAATACCATCTGCTGATTTTCGGCGGGGTCCACCCGAATGAGATCAGGCGGCACCAGCCGATCGACCCGGTCGTCTCGTCATTATTCGACGCCGGTTATATCGATACGAGCGTCGTCGAGCGAACACGGACGAGCCCAGGCGCGAGCGCGCCCGCCATCTCAGTCGCCATCGACGGGTCGATGCGCGATCTCCTGGTCGAGCATCCCAAAGACTTGTCCAGTCGAATTCATTTCCTAGGCGCGCAGAGTGACGCCGACTTCGTATCGGGGATGGCAGTCTGCGACGCGGTGGTCTTTCCGTATCTGGAGGTGGGACAATCCTCCTCAGGTCCGATTTCGCAATCACTTGAGTTGGGCTGCCGGGTGATCGCCTCCCGCACGCACACCTTTTTGCAGTTTGCCCGTTATCACCCGGACACGATTGAATTCTTCGACATCGGCAATCATCTCGAACTAGCAGGACGTATACTGGCACGCCCGCAATTCGACACGCGCGAGCGCCCGCTCGCGTTCAACGTCGAAACCAATAAATCGACCTATCTCGCCGCGAATGGCGATATGCGCAAAGCGGAAACGCCAGTTGCGACGGGGCGCGTCCAAGCCCAAACAGCTTCGGCCGAACGGTTGGGAATTTGAGCAGCGGCGGCGAAAAGGAGAGTGACGTTGCTGCTCTCGGCACGGACCAAACGACTCTCCCGGGAAGTCGCCAAACCGACGAATGGCTACTGCAACGGGAAGCTCGGATCGCTTCTCCGGAGACGACCATTGCGCCACGGCGCCGGTGCTCTATCCAACCGCGGAGGAACTAAGATCGGCTGTCTGCGGTTATTCGCCCGTGACGACCTGCTCTGGGCCCCCCTGGCCGCAGTCCGAACAAAGGCGGCATTCAATGGTACGGATGAACGCCTGCGGTCCCCTCGCCGCCAAGCGCCGTCATCTGCGGACCCAACGCCGCCACAACGGTCGTCGGCGTCGTCGGACGCTGGGTTATATTTACATGGCTAGTTTTCGATTAATTCGTAGTAAGAATGAAATCCCGTCGAGTCTGTGATGATAGTGTAGGAGTATGGTGACAACGAGATATCAGGTTTCAATGTGGTAAACGGCCCTGAACAAGATCTCCCCGCGATCAAGGAGTAGGGAGTCCCTTGTCTAAGTATACTTGTCTTAATCGAGAGGGCTCCGTGGGCAAAAGATGCTTCTGTACCAAACGGGCGCGCCAGCGGCTCGCCAACGAAGACGCCCTGATAGGGTGCCAGTACCGATTTATTGTATGCTTCCAATGCAGTATTCCCATAGAAATATTGGCTTACCAAGACCGTCGCTTGGGGGAATTTGAACGGTTTGCAGTCGGTTCGGTCACAGTGCCATAACTTGCAGTCGCGCCCGCCCTGATCCAATCCAAAATACTCATCTGCGAGCCCGCGAGCAGGTCTCCGCCAAACGAGGTCAGGTGATCCGCGAGCGCGCCTGGGACATATTGATTGGTGTTGATCGCCGGCACTTGTTCCAGGCCGGTCTCGTAAAATAAGACCCGTGGTGTATTTTGAATTTTGTCGCGCCCGGTCCCCGCCGAGTTGTCGACAAAAGCCATCTTCAACCCGTTTTGGTGGTTCCATTCGCCAACCACCGCGCGAAAATCGGCATATCGGGGATCGCTGCGCCGGGCATCAGTGGTACGGATAAAATACCCATCTCCCATGGGCAGGATGTGCTGTGCCAACGCCCCTCGATCAATCAGCGATACGATGTCTTGGGGGGTATACCCGGCGAGCATCATCGCCGGGCGGATGTGAAAATCGGTATAAGGCTGATAGGTCGCGCTGTTGAAATATCGAGGAGACCGGGCCGCAGCACGGTCATATCCGTACGTGAACGCACTTGTTATTCCCACTGCTCCCGCATGCTCTCCAAAAACCATGTAAGGCTGCGTCCAGGTAATCACATACGCTTGAATATTCGTGCCTAATTGCGCGTCCACCTGCGCCTTAATGTGAGAAAACTCTTCCGCCGAAATTGCGTAGTTCGCCCCCTTCGTTGGAGTAATCGGAAGACTTACATGGATCATATTAGCGTCTGGGATGGTGTGTCTAAGTTGAAAATATTGTCCTGCGACGATGGACTGCCGATCGCCATCGTTAATCAGAACCGCTACATCCGAGGGGATGATACTGCTCCGTGGAACGAGCAGCGAAATCTTCCGACCTGAGTCATTGCGGACGATAGGAGCCGATTCCATACCGGCGGCGGAGCAGGTCGGCGGCGGAGGAGACGCCGGGACAACCTCCGCTGCAATCAAGACACTCCCCGGCGTACTTCGTGCTGCCGGATTAGTGACTGTATATGCGAAGGTCGATGCTGTCGTCGCGCGGGCCGATGGCACAAACTTCAGGCTCATCAACTGACCTACCGTCAAGGTTTCGTGGATCCTGATCGGCGTCACTCCATCCGCAAGCGTCACTCTGCCGCCATATGGGAGAGCAGCTACCCGGACACTGAGCTGCGACGAGGAGTAGTTGGGATCGCTCGGGGCATAAATTCGGATTGGCGTCGGCCCGGCGCGCTCGCCGGCAGGGTCAAATACCCCGGTGCAGTCACCGGTGGCGGCGAATCGAAAAAAAGCCCATTGATGATTGCCGGTATCGGCGATGTGGTGCCTCTGACCAGAATAGTGACGTGGCCGCTGATCTCCCATATTTGGTAGACGCCATTAACAAAGCTGGACAAGTCCTGCGAAGAGAGGATTGCGCTGCTGTTCGCGGCTTTGATCGTAAAGTTTTGGATGTCTCCAGTATAGAAGAAATCGTAAGAATACAGACTAATATTATGTGTCCTTCCGTCGCTGATGTCAACATCGATAGTAAAAGTGCTCGCCTGCCACGAATTCCATGTGCGGGACAAGCGATCCGAGGTTTCGAGGCATCGGCTATCAGTGCATGCGTCGTCGGCTACGTCGGCGGTGACTCGCAACTGTACGTAATTGGGCAAATTAGTGGAAGAGTTCGGAATTATGTAACCTTCTGATCCATAATGGCCGATCCAGTCTCCCGAAGTCGTGGTGTCGACGCCAAGGAAGGTTGCGCTTGCCTGTGAGCCGGGGGCAACCCCACCGGCGGGAGTTAACGGCCAGGCGTTTTCCGGTTCCGTCAACAACCATAAGGCGGCGGCAAAACACGACGCGACGAAGCAAAACCGCCCCCGCTCCATTACCTTCCTCTTCGCCTGCATCAGCGTAATCATCAGCCGGTGTAGGAGCAACCGCCGCGCGGACAACGGCTGGCGCTCGGCGTGCAATGCCTCGCCGCGCCGCCGGGTACGCGAGTGCTGGCCGAACTCAGTGTCAAGCGGGTAGGTCCGCTGAGGGTGGAAAGTGGGAAGCGGGCCCTCGCCGCCGTCCAGCTCGCCATCAGGCGGCTCGCCGGGACGTAGGCTCTTGAGCGAGGCCCTGACAGCTACCAACTCCCGGATCATACTCCGCCATATCGCGAGGGTTCCGCAAGCGGTATAGTGGGGCTGGTGAGGGTCATGTAGACGGCAGGACTGCGAGGGCGCTCACCACCAAGCAGGAGGGTCAAATCATGGCGAATTACCGGGTTATCTCATCGGACAATCACGTGTTTGAGCCACCGGACCTGTGGACGAGCAGAGCCAGGCCGGCGTTCAAGGACCGGGTCCCACAGCTTGTCCGCGAGTATGACGGCGATTGGTGGTTCTGCAATGGCCACCGGGTGATCGGGCTGGCCGCCGGGACGCAGACAGGTATGCGGTTTGAGGCGCCAGAACAGCTGGTCCGTACCACGACCTTCGACAAAGTCCGGCGCGGCGGCTACGTCCCGGAGGAGCACCTCAAGGACATGGATGCCGATGACGTGGATGTAAGTATTGTCTATCCCACGGTCGGTCTGCTGCTGTACAGCGTGCCAGACAGTGCGCTGCTGTCGGAGATTTTTAGAGGATACAACGACTGGCTCGCCGAGTTCTGCGCCGGGGCGCCCAAGCGCCTCAAGGGCATCGCGATGATCAACGTGGACGATGTGCAGGAGGGTGTCAAGGAGCTGCAGCGCTGTGCCAAGATGGGGCTGGCGGGCGGCATGATCACCGTGTATCCCCCGGAGGGGAAGGGGTACGACAATCCGATGTATGAGCCGCTGTGGGCGGCGGCCCAGGATCTGGATATTCCCCTTGGCATGCACATCGCGACCAACCGGCCGGGCCCAGGGCAGGATTTTGGGCTCGAGGACCGCAATCGCGTCCGCAACTCCTTCCTAGCCAACGCCGACCACTGGGTGCGGATGTCCCTCGGTGAGATGATCTTTAGCGGCGTCTTTGAGCGCCACCCAAAACTCCAGGTGGGGACCGTGGAGCATGAGCTGTCATGGATTCCGCACTTCCTTAACCGCATCGACTACACCTACACCCAACGCGTCCAGCAAGAGCGCTATCGGTTTAAGGAGGCCATGCTGCCCAGCGACTATTTCCACCGCAATGTGTTTGCGGGCTTCCAAGAAGATGCGATGGGCATACGCGACCGCAATGTCATCGGTGTCGACAATCTCCTCTGGGGCTCAGATTATCCCCATGTCGAATCCACCTTCCCCAGGAGCCGGCAAATCATTGAGGAAGTTCTGAAGGACTGTACTGAAGAGGAGAAGGCCAAGATCGCCGGAGGCAATGCTGCCAGAATATACCATCTCAACTAGTGCTCAGATCCAGTCAGATGATTCAGGCTCGGCTTAATCGTCGTGCCCGGCCTCGTGCCGGGCATCCACGGAAACGGCAAGGCGTATGCGGCAGTTCGTAGATGCCCACGGATCAAGTCAGTGGGCCGAAGGCCCACGGGACGAGCCCGGCCATGACGACGGAGTGGATCGTCTGTCTGAGTCAGAACACTAGGTTCTTATGGTCCTCCTCTAGTCATCTGACGCGCCGCTGCCGCTGGGTCCTCCCGGAAAGGAGGACCCAGCGCTGTAGAGGGGCCATGTTGGACACAGATTTTGGGGGAGTCGGTCTTGCGCCATCGCCCTTTAGTCGGGGGCGACTACGAGAGCGCAATCATTTCTGGTGCCTTCCGCGGCTTTGCGATGGGTGCCACAGCGACGGCGATTGCCAACATGCAGGCGTTGACCCGCCGCTACGGCCCGTCGCCCCAGGCCTTTGTCATCGTGCCGATCGTCGGCGCGTTCTTCATCGACCTGATCAACCTAGCGGTGCCGACCTTCTACTTATGGCTGGAGTTTATCATTGGCCGATGAGCGCACTTGAGTCTCAAGCCGCCATCGCATTTCAGCGAGCCCGCCGCGACCACAGCGCAATGACGCCAATGATGGCCACGAACACGAAAGTTGCCATCACACTCCGCATCACGCTGAAATTGGGCAAGTCCGTCGCGATGAACCGCAGCGGGGGGTGCTCTGCGCCTAGCGCCCGGCCACGCGGGGTCACACCAAAAAGACGGATAAACGGGCATTCTGGAAAGTTACTGCGCGGTTAGGTTAGCTGAAAAGGAATATTGGACATCGTAACCGGCACCGCCGAGTAGCCCTTTTGGCGTAGGAACGTGTCCACGCTGACGCGCGAAATCTCTTTGTGTCGGCTAGGCCCAACCATAACTTCCGTGATTGGAAGCAACTGAGATTGGGTTGCATAGTTTGGGGGGGGAAAAATCAAGGGCAAATGGCGGGACATAAGCGTTTGCTTTTGCCTGAACCGGAGTTGTCCCATCTCACGCACCTGAAGTTCGTGGACGATACGGTATTCATTTTCACCCCGAAAAGCTGGATCCTTGATCATTGGGGCCAGGCGGCCAACCAGTCCCTCCCATACACCGAGAAATTCAGTCGCCCAGGTGTCTATCGTTGCGGTGTTAATCTCGCCAGTGGGGCGCGCGTACAGCCCTTCCTTGAAAAACGACATCGTCGCATTGGCCACGTTCTCCGCCACCTGCTTGTGCTGCTCCTTCTCATAATTGACGCGGGCGACAAAGCTCCCTCGACCAAAAAAACCGCCTGCAAGAAACGCGATTGCATAGCCATTTTCGCCGCCGCTGTACGCGCGCCACTGGCTCAGGTCGTCCTTTTCCGTGCTAAAGCAGGTGACAAACCAAGCGCTCCCGACATTGGTCGGTGTGGCGGGTTCCTCGACAGTGGTCCTGATGATGCGCTCAAGGAGTACCTTTTCCTCCATGGCATCGGTCCGGATGTTCATGAAAGCGTCTCGAAGCAATTTCTCGCCGTACCGTATTTCGGTGCTGTCGTTAAGACATGAAACCTGAGTTGCATAGAGAGTACCAGTCTCGACAACGCCCAAAAGGGCATCACCGGATGTGTAGTGCCAGATGACTTCTTGGTTATTAAACTCCAATACCTTAAGAAGGTTTATCTGCTCTTGAATAAAGGTTGTGTATTTCTGGATCTCGTCCGATGTAATCATTTAAAAAGGCCTTGCGCCTTGTTCACTGGCGCGGCGAGGGGGGAGTCATGCGGCGCGCGTGTTGCGACGCATGGTGGAAATGCTGCGGTCGTAGCTGTCCGCCAATTCCTGCAACGTAGCGCCCTGCGCGTCGTCTGGTGGCCTCTTTCTGCTGAGCCGGGGGTCGGCCCATAGGCTCCCTCGGACCTTGGCGCGGCTGCGGCCCTCGGCGGTGCGGGTGCAGATAATATCACGTTCCGCGTCCGCCAGCCCGCCGAGAACGGCAATCATCAATCGCCCGGTGCTGGCGCCGGTGCCGGCCCACGGCTCGGCCTGTGATCGAAACTCCGCTTTGGCGTCTACGATCTGTTTGACGATAGCGAACAGACAAAGGTACTGCGGGCGAGCCGGTCAATGGCGTCACCGTCATCGGGCGCCGGCAATACTTGCCGCCCCGTGCTTACACTTGAAGCGCCCGATCACAAGATATTGACCTGCGCTATGGTCCAGAGCAACCGCTGGGACCCCTGGATTCCCGCTTTCGCGCAGGGCTGTCCGGGGAATGCATCAATTGGTAGTAGCTTCACGCCAAGCACCGCCCAGGTTTAGGGGTATCCTTCTGACTGACGAGACTCAGAAAGGAGAGCTTGGCGTGAGCTATCAAAATACAGTGCTCGGTGATCTGCTGAAAGCGCTTCCACGGCGGCGGGTTGCAACGATCGTCGAACGGCACAAAGGGGACAAATACATCAAGGGGTTCTCGTCCTGGGACCATCTGGTGACGCTGATCTCTGCTCAGCTCGGCGGCTTGTCGAGCCTGCGCGAAGTACAGGCGGTGTGGAATGCACAGGCGGCGCACCATTACCACTTGGGGAGCGGAGCGATTCGCTGATCGACTTTGTCGGAAGCCAATCGGCGACTACCCGCTGATTTGGCGCGATTTATACTCACGTCTGGCCTTGCTCCGCGGCGCGCTGGCGTAGCTTGTCCCAGTAGTCGAGACGCTTTCTGACCTCGCGCTCGAAGCCGCGATCGCCGGGCCGGTAGAAGTTGCGGTGGGCGACCCCGTCCGGGAAATAGTTCTGGCCGGAGAAGCCTTCCTCGGTGGCGTGGTCGTAGACATAGCCCTTGCCGTAGCCGAGATCGCGCATAAGCCGCGTCGGGGCGTTGAGGATGTGCATCGGCGGCATCAGCGAGCCGGTCTCGTGCGCCATCCGGCGGGCTTCCCCGAACGCCGTGCAGGCGGCGTTCGATTTCGGCGCGGTCGCGAGATAGATCACGCATTGCGCGATCGCCAGCTCGCCTTCGGGCGAGCCGAGCCGGTCGTAGGTGTCCCAGGCGGCGAGGGCTTGCACGACGGCCTGCGGATCGGCGAGGCCGATGTCCTCGACCGCCGCCCGGGTCAGCCGGCGCAGGATGTAGATCGGGTCCTCGCCGCCCGCCAGCATGCGCGCCAGCCAATAGAGTGCGGCATCGGTATCCGAGCCGCGCAGCGATTTGTGCAGCGCGCTGATCAGGTTGTAGTGACCCTCCTGGGCCTTGTCGTAGAGCGGCGCGCGGTGTTGCACGACCCGCGCGAGCTCCTGAGGCTCGAGCGAGCCGTCGGCCGGCAGGCGGGCAATCTCCTCGACCAGATTGAACAAGAAGCGGCCGTCGCCGTCGGCCATCGCGCGTAATGCCGCACGGCCGTCATCGGTCAGCGGCAGGGCGTGGCCGATCTGCTGCTCTGCACGGCGCAGCAAGGTCTCGAGGTCGCCGTCGTCGAGGCGGCGCAGGACGAAGACCTGGGCGCGCGACAATAGCGCGCCGATCAGCTCGAAGGACGGGTTCTCGGTGGTGGCGCCGACGAGGATCACGGTGCCGTCCTCGACGTAGGGGAGAAACGCGTCCTGTTGAGCGCGGTTGAAGCGGTGGATCTCGTCGACGAAGAGCAAGGTGCCGCGCCCGATCTCGCGGCGTTTCTTGGCCGCCTCGAACACCTTGCGCAGATCGGCAACGCCGGAGAACACCGCCGAGAGCGGTTCGAAGGCGAGGTCGGTGCCGTGCGCCAGGAGCCGCGCGATCGTCGTCTTGCCGCAGCCGGGCGGACCCCAGAGGATCATCGAGGCGAGCTGGCGGGTCGCCACCATGCGGCCGATCGGCCCCTCGGGGCCGAGTAGATGATCCTGGCCGACGATGTCGGCGAGGTACCGTGGCCGCAGCCGGTCGGCCAGTGGGTGCGGCGCCTCCTTCTCGAACAACGTGGTCATCGGCGGTGCCGGCGTTGACATAATCCTGACGGCAGCTCTGGTAGTCTAGACAATAGGCATGCTCCTACCGGTTGCCGGCCGTCGGCACTGGCGGCTTCCCTGCCAGCCCGTTTCGTCTCCCTGCTAGCCTCCCTCAGGACACCCGAGACAATCACTTTAATAGTTTGATTATAAATCATTTTTAGCAATGTGACCGGTGATTTTCGCGATTTTTTCCCTGCCGTCAGGGTAATGGCAGGGTAACTCCGGGCTGCTCGTCGCCTCGAAAACCTCGGCAAAAGTGACGCGCAGGGCGTCGTCCACCTGCGCCATCGTCGCGGCAACCCCGAGCCCGGCGAGCGAGGTCACCCCGTGCTCGGCGATGCCGCAGGGGACGATGCCGCGGTAATGGTCGAGCTCGGGATCGACGTTGAGTGCCACACCGTGATAGGTCACCCAGCGCCGCACGCGCACACCGATCGCGGCGATCTTTTCCTCCTCGCCGCCGCTTCGCGCCACCCAGATGCCGACCCGGCCGTCGCGCCGCTCGCCCTTGACGCCGAAGCGCGCTAGCGTGCAGATCATCCATTCTTCGAGCCGATGCACGTGGCAACGCACATCGCGGTCGCGGCGATCGAGATCGAGCATGACATAGGCGATGCGCTGCCCGGGTCCGTGATAGGTGTAGCGGCCGCCGCGGCCGGTCCGGTGCACCGGCAGGTAGTGCGGGTCGAGCAGGTCTTCCTCACGCGCGCTGGTCCCGGCGGTGTAGAGCGCCGGATGCTCGACGAGCCAGACGAGCTCGGGAGCTGTGCCGGCGCGGATCGCCGCGACCCGTGCCTCCATTTCGTCCACCGCGGGCTCGTAATCAACAGGAGTCTTGGCGATGCGCCACTCGATCCCGCGCGCTCCCGTCACCATCTCAGAGCCCATGCAGCTTGATATGGTAGGCCGGATTTGCTAATCACCCCGGCCCCCTGCCGTGCGGTCGTGGCGGAATTGGTAGACGCGCAGCGTTGAGGTCGCTGTGGGGGAAACTCCGTGGAAGTTC
>Ga0306920_100004874_pt1 | contig 17257 bp, 11 predicted proteins | sample flu12Cox44000170_FD_204666 | JGI IMG/M metagenome (GOLD analysis project Ga0306920, IMG submission 204666) | Lab enrichment of tropical soil microbial communities from Luquillo Experimental Forest, Puerto Rico - flux4day.12C.oxic.44.000.170 (v2)... | ecosystem: Environmental > Terrestrial >... | reverse complement strand
GAGTGTCTCCGACGCAATAGCTAAGAGTTCCTCCCAATCGTGCCACTCACCGATGGCATCTTTGATTTCTTGAAGCTTGTCCACAAACTCCTGCTTGTCTGCACTGTCAGATAACTGCAAGACGTATAGCAACGCTTTCACCTTCAGCCGGTAAGGATGGAGATTTGCCTTGTTGAGCCGGGCCGGAGACTTGAGTTCCTCCGCAAGCTGGCGGGCCTTTGCCCCCGCTTCTCGCCCTCGGCGAGGCTCGAAATAGCCCCGCGGCTCTTGTGCCTCCTTCACCAGCTTGTCCAGCTTCGACGAACTGCGCTTCAATCGACGCCTAAGCTGCACACGAGAGTTCAGCACGAGGTTGCACAGCTTCTTAACGTGCTTCGCGCGATTCATTCCGAACGTTTCTACTAACTCGATAGATCAGGGACTTAGACGTACTCACAGGTCATCTGCTGGGTTTGGTTGTGAACGGCGAGCAGGACTGCATCATAGTCTCTCAAGGGGAAATGCCGGCTACTCAATACACCCTGATGCATCCGAGCGCGAGGCTCACTGCGCCGGAAAGAACAGCCATTTGCCAATGGGCAAAGAGCACCGCAGGAAGCCGGTCGGAGACGGTAGCCGAGGAGTAGTCGAGAAAGCGCCTCCTGCTATATTTTCGACGCACCAGTGGAAGCGTCGGACAGAGGAAGTGAAGCCAGCAGACACAGCCCGGCTGTCAACCTTCTGAGGAACCACGCTTGACTCCTATGGTCGACTTCGGCATCCATCTCAGCTGTCCTTTCTGCAGCAAGAGCTTCCAGTCCAGCCGCGCGAAGGCATAGACAGCAGCCAAAAGCACAAGTTGCGTCAAGACAAAGTACACGCTGAAGTAGGCCATCGCGTCGGTCTCTTCCAGTTCCAGCTTTCGCGAAACGGCCGCCGCGCTCATAGCCCAGAAGTAGTAACTGACGAAGCGGCCGATAAAGAACGGAGCCAAGAGACGGACGAAGGGCAAGGTCGTCAAGCCGTAAGCAATGAACAAGTAATTTGAGGGGAGTGGAGTGAAGGCGTAAAAGAGAAAAAGTCCAAACGTCAGATTTGGCCGTTTCTCCAATTCCATTTTGAGCGAATTGATACTCTCCTTAGCGGCCTCGCTAAGCCAATGATTGCGAATTATCGCGCGGGACAATTTTCCGAGCAGCGACCTCCCCATTGCCGCCGCCGCAGCCCCCACTAATGCAAATGACCAGTCCATGTGCAAGGGAAGTCGGAATCCCAAGAAGGAGAACACCATCCAGGTAGGTGGTGCAAACGCCGGGATGACATTGAGCAGAAATACCACCAGAAAGAGAATGAAACGCGAGATCATTGTTCCTCTTGGTTGAGCAGCCTGCTTGATGCTAACGCACGTTAGAGCTCATCTCCCAAAGGCGGCCAGTACCCAGATGAACGGACTTAGCGACTAGGATTTTCCGCGTTTAGCGAGAAGTGCTGCACAATCTTCCACTCTGAACCAGTCTTCTCCATCACAATCAGGTATTGTCCAAGGTGAACCTCAGAGCCAACAAGCCTTCTTGTTCGCCCAGTTCCGTAGGCGAGTATTCCGGAGCTTTTTTATCCCGGCTCGATTGCTTCCAGCCGGCTCCCTTGGTCTAGGCCGCATTGACCCACTTCCGGACCTCGTTCCGCCCTTTGAAAGTACCCCCATCACTGACCAAGGTGGCGTCGTCAGCTACAGTGCCGCGACCGCGTCCACGTCTTGCGAGTTGTAGGAGCTGAAAAATTTCTGCCTCACCTGCGCCCCGGGTTCCTGACTGGACAGTGCTTTCGGCCCGGACTGCTGTACGCAGGTGTTCCAGCTAAATATCAACAGCCCGACCACTGGTAGATTCCTCATGTGTTTTGCTCTCCCAGAGCAATGTTAGCCCAAGTCTCCTGATGTTCTGACGGGACAATTGCGTTTCTTCGTGTGAACTTGTGAACTGGAGTCAGAATCTGGAGCAGTATCAGGTCAAGTTCGACGCTCACCCAACCCAAGGCAGAACAAACGGACGAAAAAGCCGGCCAGGCCGATCCCGTCGACAGCGAAACGATCCCTCACGCCAACACCTATGGTCAATGGGGTCGCGGAAACACGACGGATGCGCGAGGAGCGTCCCGCCGGACTTGCACGCAACCTCCTCAGCAACTTCCTTGGTTTGCATCTCTTGATGCAAGGAGGAGTTCGCGAGGGTGATGGAGATCACAGCGACGATGAGCCGCCCAGTATAGTTTGATCGAGGAGACCTTCGGTGACTGCCAAACCCGGCGATATGACTCCGTGGCTGGATCTGACCCGAGCTAAGGGCACCGGGCCCATCCGGTCTCGCCGGCCGATTTATGTGGACTTGCTGCCGCCCTGCAACAGCGCTTGCCCTGCTGGGGAAAACATTCAAGCATGGCTCGACATGGCGCACGCCGGCAAGTACCACCACGCCTGGGAAATGCTCGTGCGCGACAATCCAATGCCGGCTGTGCATGGCAGAGTCTGCTACCACCCTTGTGAAACCGCTTGCAACCGAAGAGAGCTCGACGCGGCGGTGGGCATCCATGCCGTTGAACGATTTCTCGGCGATCTTGCCATCAAGGAAGGATGGCCTTTCAAGACGGAACGCGCACCGACGGGTAAACGGGTCCTGGTCGTTGGCGCAGGCCCAAGCGGATTATCGGCCGCTTATCATCTCGCGAGTCTGGGGCACACGGTGGAGATTCACGAAGCGGGACCACTGCCCGGAGGCTTGATGCATTTCGGAATTCCCGCTTACCGCTTGCCTCGCGAGACACTCATGGCCGAGATTCGGCGCATCGAGAATTTCGGCGTCAACATTCTCCTGAATCACAAGGTTGAGGACGTCCTCTCCGAGAAATCGGACGGGTGCTTCGACGCCGTGTTCCTTGCGATTGGCGCCGGTCTTGGCAAACATGTCGAAATACCAGCGCGCGACGCAGCCCGTGTTCTGGATGCAGTTTCGCTCCTGCATAACGTGAAACAAGGCGAGTCCCCGCGCCTTGGGCGCCGCGTGGTTGTGTACGGCGGCGGCAATACCGCGATGGACGCGGCCCGTACGGCCAAACGTCTGGGTGCCGAGGAAACGCTGATTGTCTATCGACGCGACCGCGCACACATGCCAGCGCGGGCCTTTGAAGCGGATGATGCCGAGGAGGAAGGCGTCAAGATCAAGTGGCTAACCACCATCAAAGAGTTTGTCGGTCCAGACCTCACTGTCGAGATGATGGAACTCGATACTCACGGGCGTCCCCAACCTACTGGGCGGTTCGAGACGCTCCAGGCGGATGCGATCATCTTGGCGCTTGGCCAAGAGACCGACAGCGCGTTCCTTCGGAAGGTACGCGGGATCGAGTTTGCTGCGGAAGGCGTCGCCAAGGTCGGGCTGGACATGATGACAGGCCACGCCGGAATTTTCGCAGGTGGCGACATGGTGCCGGGCGAACGGTCGGTCACGGTTTCAGTCGGCCATGGAAAACGTGCCGCACTCCATATTGACGGCTGGTTGTGTGGTGAGCGATATGAGCGGCCGGAAAAGCAACCGCTCGTTTCCTTCAACATGCTCCACCTACTGGTCTACAGCGATGCCGACCCGAGTTCACAAACAACATTGCCGGCAGCCGAGCGCGTGAGCGGTTTCGACGAAGTTGTTGCTGGCTTGACCGAAGCCCAGGCGGGTTACGAAGCCCAGCGATGCCTGTCCTGCGGTAACTGCTTTGAATGCGACAACTGTTACGCCGCGTGTCCTGAACACGCAATCGTGAAGCTCGGCCCAGGCCGCGGGTATCGCTACGACTTTACGAAATGCACGGGTTGCGCTGCGTGTTTCGATCAATGCCCGTGCCACGCGATTGAGATGATCCCAGAACCCGCAGGAAGGGACTGAAATGGCCAAGCAAACGGCAACCATGGATGGAAATACTGCCGTCGCCCATGTCGCATATCGGGTGAACGAGATCTGCGCGATTTTTCCCATTACGCCTTCTTCAACGATGGCGGAGTTGGCAGATGAATGGGCCGCCCAAGGAATCAAAAATATTTGGGGAAATGTTCCCGTTGTTCAGGAGATGCAAAGCGAGGGAGGCGCCGCAGGTACCGTGCATGGCGCGCTCCAGGCAGGTGCGCTAACCACGACCTTCACAGCCTCCCAAGGCCTACTGCTGATGATCCCCAATATGTTCAAGATCGCTGGCGAGCTTACATCGACCGTTTTTCATGTTGCTGCACGCTCGGTAGCTACGCAGGCGCTGTCGATCTTCGGCGATCATTCCGACGTGATGGCAGTGCGCACGACCGGCTTTGCCCTGTTGTCTTCGGGCTCCGTCCAGGAGGCACATGACTCGGCCTTAATAGCCCAGGCCGCCACGCTGCAATCCCGCGTACCCCTTGTTCATTTTTTCGACGGGTTCCGCACTTCACACGAGCTCAACACGGTGACGGTGCTGAAGGATTCAGAAATTCGAGCGATGATTGACGACGAACTTGTTCGCGCTCATCGGCTGCGGGCGCTCAACCCGGAGCATCCTTTCGTTCGCGGCACGGCTCACAATCCGGACACGTTTTTTCAAGCGCGAGAGACGGTGAGCCCGTTTTATGCGAAGCTCCCCGGCATCGTGCAGTCAACGATGGATGCATTCGCCCAACTGACTGGCCGGCAATATCATCTTTTCGACTACCAAGGCTGCGCCGACGCCGAGCGCGTGATTGTTCTGATGGGTTCAGGCGCGCAGACGGCATGCGAGACCGCTGCCGCCTTACAGCGCACGGGCGACAAGGTTGGCGTTATCCAAGTGCGACTCTATCGCCCGTTTTCAGCAGTGCATTTGCTTGCAGCTCTTCCCGAAACTTGCCGCGCAGTCGCCGTTCTCGAAAAAACCAAGGAGCCCGGCGCCGCGGGTGAGCCACTCTATCTGGACATTGTCGAATCGCTCGCACAATCCCTATCGCGCGGTGAGCGGTCGACAATTCCCAAGGTAATTGGTGGCCGCTACGGCTTATCGTCAAAGGATTTCAATCCAGCGATGGTCAAAGCGGTATTCGACGAATTGAAGAGGCCCATGCCCAAAAACGGTTTTACGGTAGGCATCATCGACGACGCTTCAGGTTCTAACCTTGCGATCGATCCAGATTACTCGATTGAGCCCGAAGACCTTGTCCGCGCCATATTTTATGGCCTCGGTGCAGACGGGACCGTGGGTGCGAATAAGAATAGCGTCAAAATCATCGCTGAAGATGCGGGACTCTGTGCTCAAGGTTATTTCGTTTACGATTCGCATAAATCCGGTGCTCAAACCGTGTCACACCTCCGTTTCGGCCCGCGGCCGATTCGATCGCCGTATCTCATTAGTTCGGCGAATTTCATTGGCTGCCATCAGTTCCAGTTTCTCGAACGTCAGGACATCCTAAGGTTAGCTACATCTGGTGCGACCTTCCTGCTCAACTGCCCGTATGGCCCTGCCAAGGTCTGGGACCATCTGCCGCGCTCGGTCCAGCAGCAGATCATCGACAAGAAACTGAAATTCTTTGTGATTGACGCAAACAAAGTAGCGCAGGAGGTCGGTCTCAAGCAGCGTACGAATACCGTACTTCAGACCTGCTTTTTTGCTCTCTCTGGCGTGCTGCCTCGTAATGAGGCGATCGCACGCATCAAGGGATTGATCCGAAAAACCTATCAGGCAAAGGGCGAAGACGTCGTGCAACAGAACTTCAAGGCAGTCGATGAAACTCTGGCTCGGCTTCACGAAGTCAGTGTTCCGGATAAAGTGATCAGCGAGTTCGACCGCCCGCACACTGTGCCGGCGAACGCGCCGGAGTTCGTGCGCCAAGTAACTGCAATGATGTTGGAAGGGCGAGGCGACCAGATTCCGGTAAGCCTAATGCCAGTGGACGGCACGTTTCCCTCAGGCACGACCGCGTGGGAGAAACGCAACATCGCTGATAACGTGCCCGTTTGGCGTTCCGATCTTTGTGTTCAATGCGGACAATGCACCTTTGTTTGCCCACATAGTGTAATTCGAGCGAAATATTATGAGGCCTCACGGCTGGAGTGCGCGCCGCAAAGCTTCAAGTCGGCCCGGGTCAACGCTCGGGGCTATCCAGACGTCCGCTTCACATTGCAGTTTTATGTCGAGGACTGCACGGGGTGTGGCCTCTGCATCGAGGCCTGTCCAGAACACAGCTCTGTTGATCCCGCCACCAAGGCGATTAACCTCGAGTCCAAACGGTCTCTGGTCGAGACGGAGCGCGCGAACATCGCGTTTTTCGAGAGCCTGCCGGTCAATGACCGTGCGCGCGTAGATTTCGCCAACGTGCGCGGCGTCCAATTTCTCGAGCCACTGTTCGAGTTCCCTGGGGCTTGCGCCGGCTGCGGCGAGACACCATATCTCAAGCTTCTGTCACAGCTGTTTGGGGATCGACTGATGGTCGCCAACGCGACTGGCTGTTCCTCGATTTACGGTGGGAACCTTCCGGTTACCCCCTGGAGCAGAAACCATGAAGGCCGTGGCCCCGCTTGGTCTAATTCACTATTTGAGGACGACGCAGAATTCGGGCTCGGTTTCCGCCTCGCGGCCGATAAGCATCGCGAACACGCGGCCACGCTTCTCAGGTCGCTTGCATCGGAACTTGGCGACGACCTCGTCGACGGCATCCTGAGCCGACCGCAGATTCAGGAATCTCAAATCCGCGCCCGTCGAATCCAAGTAGCCGAGCTTAAGACGAAGCTCCTGAAGCTTGCCGATCATAGCAGCACAGCTCGTGACCTTCTCTCAGTCGCGGATCAGCTAGTCCGCCGCAGCATTTGGATTGTGGGCGGCGATGGCTGGGCCTATGACATCGGCTACGGCGGTCTCGACCACGTGCTTGCGACAGGCCGTGATGTGAATGTGCTGGTGCTCGACACGGAGGTTTATTCCAACACCGGTGGGCAGGCCTCGAAGGCAACCCCGCTAGGCGCGATCGCCAAGTTTGCCGCCGCAGGCAAGCGCGTTGCCCGCAAGGACCTGGCCTTGCGGGCTATCGCCTATGGCAACGTGTATGTTGCTCAAGTAGCTCTGGGCGCCAACCCTCAGCAAACACTGCTGGCCTTCCGTGAGGCAGAGGCTTACGAGGGACCATCCTTAATTCTCGCGTACTGCCACTGCATCGCTCATGGGTTTGATCTCCGGTACGGCATGAAACAGCAGGATCTCGCAGTGGCCAGCGGCTATTGGCCCCTGTTTCGCTACGTTCCGGCCATGCGCAAAATTGGCGAGAGTCCCTTTCGCTTAGATTCTCCGAGGCCTATGATTCCGCTGAAGGATTATGTCTATAACGAGCTCCGCTACTATGCTCTCTCATTGGCCCGACCAGATGAAGCCGCCGCACTTCTGCGGCGGGCCCAAGCCGATGTCGACGAGAAATATCGCATCTATGAGGGATTTGCGAGTCTCCGCAGCGGGCCGACGCCGGCGCACGTCACAACTGCGCTTGCCGAAGCTCAAGAGCCGAGAAGTGGTGATTAGTGACGGGCAATTGGAGCGGCAAAATGAGCCACATACGCCGTTTTCATGAAGCGCAGCACGGGAATAGGTCGCCGCTGTTGGTGATACAACACTTTGTGAAGGCGCACGGCCTTCCGGACCCTGCACAAGTCTGCCAAATCGCGCGAGAGGTCGCTCTCCCAGAAGCAGCAGTTCGCGGTGCTATGTCGTTTTACTCCGATCTCCACCAGGATCCAGATACGATCCGAATTTGCCTTGGCACCTCGTGCGTTTTGGCGGCCGCTAAACACCTCTTCTCGGCAGCCCGCCAACGGACAACGTGTCGCCCTGTGTACTGTATCGGCTTCTGCGATCGCTCCCCGGCGGCCCTGTGCTCTGGCGAACATGCCGTGGCATTGAACGGGGCGGTTTCTGTCGAATCACTTCTCGACCCTGCTTCCCCGGAGCCGTCGCGCCCGCTTATTCGTTCGGTCGCCAAGCAAACCATCGTCACGCGCCGCATTGGCCGTGGTGACTTTTCTGATTTGAGCTCCGCCCGCGCCGATGGCGCGTACGAGACTCTGGACAAGGTGCGACGCATGAAGCCTGAGGATGTTCTGTCCACGATGGAACAATCCGGTGAGTGTGGCCGCGGCGGGGCGGCGTTTCCAACTGGATCAAAATGGCGCCATTGCGCCGAAGTCGCTGCGCACTTGAAATATGTCGTGGCCAACGGTGATGAGGGTGACCCTGGCTCATTTATTGACCGGGTTCTGATGGAAGACGATCCGCATGCCATCCTAGAAGGCATGGCAATCTGTGGGCACGCCGTTGGCGCGGGAAAAGGGGTTGTTTACATCCGTTCCGAGTACCCTCGCGCTATGCAGCGTGTGAAACACGCCATCGAAGCGGCGACCGCCGCCGGTTACTTGGACGATTTTGACGTTTCCGTCTTTCCGGGGATGGGCAGTTACGTCTGCGGCGAAGAAACGGCCATGCTCAACGCCATGGAAGGTCTGCGGGGCGAAGTCCGGCTTCGTCCCCCGTACCCCGTGGTGGAAGGTTTGTTTGGTAAACCCACTGTAGTGAATAACGTCGAGACGTTTGCCAATGTTCCTTGGATATTAGAACGCGGTGCCGACGCCTATGCCGCTATGGGTACCAAAGCATCCCCGGGCACGAAGGCGATCTGCCTCAATCACGGCTTTGCCCTTTCGGGCATTTTGGAAGTCGAATTCGGCCGCTCGTTGCGGGAAGTCATTGAGCTTGACGCTGGCGGCGGCGCTCACGGCCAAAAGTTGGAAGCGGTCCTCATCGGTGGGCCTATGGGCAGTGTGGCAATCCCCAGTCAATGGGATGTGCCCGTGTGCTACCAAGCAATGGCGCAGCAAAAACTGATTCTCGGTCACGCCGGGCTTGTGGCTGTGCCCGAAGGTACGGACTTACGGGCGCTTCTCCTTCACTGGCTCGAGTTCATGGTTGATGAATCGTGCGGAAAATGCGTCCCCTGCCGGCTTGGTTCACGTCGAGCCTTAGACCTCCTCAACGGGGCAGCAGGCCGCGAAGTTGTCCCGGAACTGAGCCGCCTCATGGACATAATGGCTCAAGCCAGTTTGTGCGCGTTCGGCCAACTGATGCCCGGTCCCATGTCCCAGATGCTTGAGAATTTTGGCGGTCGAATCTTCCCATGAGCGTTCAAACGGCCACCATCGACAACACGACGGTTGCAATCCAAGGCGCAGAAACGATCCTCCAAGCCGCCCGCCGGATCGGAGCGGACATTCCCACACTTTGTTACCACGAAGACCTTTCGCCTGAAGGCGGTTGTCGCATTTGTCTGGTGGAAACCGACGGTCAGGGGCGGATTCATGCCGCTTGTCATACCTCTTTGCTACCGAGAATGGAAATCCGCACCTCCTCACCGCGAATTGATTTGCTGCGACAAGATATTCTTTCCCTCTACCTGTCTGGCCATCCTGCGGATACCTTTCACGCCGGTAGTCGCGGCACTGAAATCGAAAGACTCATGGACAGGCTTGGCGTGCCTCATTCAGCTTTCGGCCATGCGGGCGCACGCACGCCTGGGGATGAAAGCCACCCCTACCTTCGCTTTTACCCTTCGCTGTGCATCAACTGCCGCAGGTGCCTGCACGCGTGTGAGGAAATCCAGGGACAGTTTGTTTATGGCATCGAAGGCCGCGGTTCCTCCGCGCGATTGATTTTCGGTCCGTCCGGGCGTTTTGCCGACAGTGCCTGCGTGGCCTGCGGCTCTTGTGTGGACCATTGTCCCACTGGCGCGATTACCGACGTGGACCGCATTGGCGCCCATCCGGCAGAAACGCTCGTGCAATCCACTTGCGGCTATTGCGGGGTCGGGTGTCGGCTGGAGATCGAGACGTCAAACAACCGCATCCTGCGAATCCGTGGGGCCGCGCACGCGCAAGTCAACCACGGACACCTGTGTGTCAAAGGGCGGTACGCTCACGAGTTCCACCACTCGTCAGAGAGGCTGACCACGCCGATGTTGCGCACAGACGATCGTTGGCAGGAAATCGCCTGGCCGGAGGCAGTTTCCTGGTTGTCCAATCGTATGCTTGAAATTTGCCGCCGCTCCGGGCCCAATTCCCTCGGGGCGTTTACTTCCTCACGCTCCACGAACGAGGCTGCGTACCTGCTGCAAAAGCTGTTTCGAACGCAAATCGGAACGAACAACGTCGATTGTTGCGCACGGGTCTGCCATTCCTCCACCGCGCTAGCGCTGCAGACAGTCACCGGAACCGGAGCCGCCACCGCGTCCTATGCCGACATTCCCTTGGCCCGCACGATCGTACTCGCTGGCTCCAATGCCACCGAGGCACATCCCGTTGTCGGCGCGCTCATAAAACAAGCAGTGTTCTCCGGTGCGTCGCTCGTCGTGATTGATCCGCGGCGCACCGAGGTCGCCGAGTACGCGCACATTCATCTGCAGCTCAAGCCCGGCACTAACGTGCCGTTATTCAATGCCATGGCCAAAATCCTTGTCGCGGAAAACTTGATCGATCAGGACTATGTGCAGTCTCGCACGGAAGGCTTCGCCGAATTTTCCAAATTCCTGAACGACTTTTCGGTCGCCGACGCCGCGCAAATCACGGGTCTGGCTGCAGAAGCGATTCGCACAGCCGCTCTCCTGCTCGGCAAGAACGGCCCAGCGTTGTTCATCTCCGGCTTGGGGCTCTCGGAGCTCACCCAGGGTACCGCCTCGGTCATCGCTCTGTGCAATCTCGGCATGCTGACCGGCAGCATCGGCAAAAAGGGAGCGGGTATGCTGCCCCTGCGCGGTCAAAACAACGTTCAAGGCAACGCCGACATGGGCAGCATGCCAAATCAGCTCACGGGATACCAGAACGTGAGTGACGCGGCTGTCCGCGCGCAAGTTCAGCAAATCTGGGGCGTTGCACCGCCAGCGGAACCCGGTCTGACCATCCCCGAAATGCTTGATGCCGCCGCGAAGAAACAAATCAAAGCGCTCTGGATGCAGGGCGAGGATGTAGCGCAGAGCGACCCCAACCAAGCCCACGTCATCGAAGCCCTCAAAGCCCTCGAGCTTCTGGTCGTTCAAGAGATATTTTTTTCGGAGACAGCCCGCTTTGCGCATCTCGTGCTACCCTCGGCGGGCGTCTTTGAACAGAAGGGAACTTTCACCAACGCAGAGCGGCGCATTCAACTCGTGCGGCCCGCTGTTCCAGCTCCGGGCGAAGCCCGCGCGGACTGGGAGGTGATGCGCGACGTAGCCAACGCAATGGGCGCCCGGTGGACATACCAAAGTCCGTCGGAGGTCATGCACGAAATCGCGCGCGTAGCCCCCGCCCTCTTCGGCGGCGTGAGTTACTCCAGGCTGGAGCCCGATGGACTGCAATGGCCATGTCCTTCGCCTGGGCACGCCGGAACTTCCACGGTTCACGGCGAGGATTTCCTCCGTGGAAAAGGAAGGCTACTCGGCATCGACTTTGTTTCAAGTCCGGAGCACGCTCGGGACGGGTACCCCTTTCTGCTCATTACCGGGCGGGCGCTGGAGCACTACAACGTCGGAACGATGACACGCCGGACGCCAAACCGGCAACTCTTGCCAACAGATTTTCTCGAAATCCATTCAGCTGATGCGGCGCGCCAGAACATCGAGGACGGTCAAGCGGTCGAAATCCGAAGCCGCTGGGGCCGGACAAAAGTGGCTGCGCGCATCAGCGGCCGGGTGGCGCCGGGCACCGTGTTCCTGACCTTCCATTTTCCGGAGACACACGCGAATCTTCTCACCAGCCCGTACGTGGATCCGCAATCAAAATGTCCCGAATACAAAGTGACGGCGGTTGCCCTGGTACCGCTCGTAGAGGAAGCCACTTAGTCGCTTGTAGAATCATGTCCTCTGCCGAGTTGGCAAGGAAAGGGAGTCCTTCCCGTTTCCTCGAATTCCGAGCGTATCGTCTCGGGATTGTGCTCGCAAAGCCAATCCCAAGAAGTTGATATAGCCGCAAAATGCTGGGTTCCAGGTCAATTTCCGAAAAACGAGTGGAACATTGCGTGGAGTGATCGGCGGAGTGGCCGGGGGAGTCATCACCGCAGTTCCGGTGGCGCCGCCCAAAGAGGTCGGGCCGAAAGCGCCAGTGCGCATTGGCGGGCGACTCAAAGAGCCGAAGATTATCCATCGAGTTGAGCCGGTCTATCCAGTTCTCGCAAAACAAGTGCACGTGCAGGGAGTCGTGCAGATCGAAGCGATTGTCGATCAAGGGGGGGAATGTAACAGAAATGTAAGTGGTATCCGGCCATCCGCTGCTGATTCAGTCTGCGGTGAATGCCGTACGCCAGTGGAAGTACCAGCCGACTTATCTGAACGAAGAGCCGGTGCGCGTCTAGTTAAGTTAATCGTCATTGTGACCTTCCAGTTGACAAATTAGTTTATCGAGGTCGAAACGGGGTGCTGGCCTACGTTTCACGCCTCGACGCTTCCGCCGCAAAGACGCGTAATGACTACGTCAAATCCTTTGCCGTTGCGCGGCGACAATACCTAGGTTTCGCGGGCTGTGAAGGATAAACACTGGCGAATACCCTCAAGCTCCAGGATTTCCTTAGTCCACTCGGCTCTGCCCTCATGATTACGGTGCGGTCTCGGTAACGGCAGCAACGAGAAGCACCGCTTGTGACGTCTGTTACGCCAGCGCGCGAGGAGAGTCGAGATTCAGCGTCGCGGTCAGCGACTGTGGATCCTCGCTACGAACACAGTTGAAATGAAAGTGTTTGGCAAGAGCCACCATCGGAGTGTTTTCCGAGAGAATCTTCGCTTTGATACAACGGATTCCTTCTTTCCTGGCGATTTCGATCAGCCGGTGCACGAGTTCCGTTCCCAGTCCCTTCTCTTGGAAGCGGTCTGCAACCACGACTCCGAGTTCGGCTTCCTCACTGTCCGGTTGACGGACCAGCCGCCCCACGCCCAATAGCACAGATGTACCTGTACCCCGGTTCTTGTGCTCAGCCACAAGCGCGATCTCGCGGTCGTAGTCCACGAAACATTTCCGGATCAGACGCTCGTGTGCGACGCGGGACTCCAGCTTCTGCGCCAGGAAATAGCGCAGATATACGGTGCCTTCGGATAGGGCTTTGTGAAATTCCACCATGCTGGATTCGTCTTCGGCACGGATCGGTCGGATGGTCACGCAGCTCCCGTCTTTCAGCGTCCACCGGGAAACGTATTCAATGGGATAGGGTCGTATAGCTGGCCGCGGAAGTTGTTCGTCTCGGACGTCGCGGCCGAATAAGATAATACGTGCGTCGAGCGCGACCAGTCCTTGCTCAGAAGCCAGAAGCGGGTTGATGTCGGTCTCTCGGATTCGCGGTTGGTCCGCTACCAGTTCGCTGAATCTGACGAGCAGCGCCTCAAGTGCCTTCTCGTCGACCGCCCTCCGGCCGCGCACACCTTTGAGAGCGGCGAACACTTTCGTCCGTTCCATCATTCGTCTCGCAAGAGTCGTGTTGAGCGGGGGCAGCGCGAGCGCGCGATCTCGATACACCTCGACAAGTTGACCGCCCGATCCAAAGAGAAGCACCGGGCCGAACTGTACATCCACACTGCTGCCTAGAATCAGCTCGTAGCCCGAGGCGCGGATCATCGGTTGCACCGTCACGCCGAGAAATGCGCTCGCGCCGGCTCTAGCGACGACGGAATCCGCTATCGCCCGATACGCCTGCCGCACCTCCTTCTTGTTCGCGAGGTTCAACCGCACGCCGCCCACATCGGTCTTGTGCGTCACCGTTTCTGAATCCAGCTTCAAGACCACGGGGTAGCCGATCTCGTCGGCCTTAGCCACCGCTTCTTCTTCGTCGCTTGCAAGATGAGTTGGAACGGTCGGGATTTCGTACAGCTGCAGGATGGTTTTCGACTCGATCTCCGTGAGAAGCACCCTGCCTCGAGACACCGCGCGTTCAATGATTTCTCTTGCCGCTTTCCGTCGTTTGTTCGCCGTGGCGGGGTCGTCCGCCGGGTAGGGAGTTTCATACAACGCCCGCAGACGCTCGGAGTAGCTCCACATCGATTGAAACGTTCGCACGGCGGCGTCGGGATATGAAAAAACCGGAATTCCCGATGCCTTCAGAACCTCCATGCCTTCGCCGACGCTCCGCCCGCCCATCCAACTTGCCAGCAATGGTTTCCCGCTTTCCCCGTGCGCCTTGACTCGGTTCGCAACTTGCGCTGGATCGGTCATCCCCTGTGGTGCCAAAATCACAAGAAGGCCGTCACTTCCCGGGTCAGAGAGCGCGATGTCCAGGGCGCGGCTGTATCGTTCCGGCTCCGCGTCCCCCAGGATATCGATGGGATTCCCATGACTCCAATGCGCCGGTAGAAATGCGCTGAGCGCCTTCTCCGATTCCGGTGACAATTGGGCGAGCTCGCACACTCCGTCAAGCAGCGCATCCGTGGCCAGAACACCCGGGCCTCCTGCGTTCGTGAGAATCGTCAAGCGCGGTCCGCGCGGTCGAGGCTGCTTGCCAAGAACATCGGCCATGTGAAACAGCTCGGCTATGCTCTGAACGCGCAGGACACCGCAACGACGAAAAGCCGCTTCATAGACTTCGTCGCTCCCGGTCATGGCTCCCGTGTGCGATGCGGCGGCTCGCGAAGCTGCTTCTGAACGCCCTGCTTTGATGACGATGATCGGCTTGTTGAACGACACTTCCCGCGCAGCGGACAAGAACGATCGCGCATCTCCTATCGATTCCATATAGAGGAGAATGCTCTTTGTGTTTGGTTCGTCTCCGAAATAGCTGAGCAAATCGCCCCACCCGACATCGAGCATCGACCCAGTCGAGACGATCGCACTGAAACCCACTTGCTCTACAAAACTCCAGTCGAGGATCGCCGTCAGCAATGCACCGCTCTGGCTCAAAAATGCGACGTTGCCGGGCCGGGCTATCTCTTCGGCGAACGTGGCATTTAGCCCAATCAGGGGACTCATGACCCCGAGACAGTTTGGTCCGATCAAGCGCGTCGCGCTTCCCCTCAAATGTCCCTGGATTTCTTTTTCGAGTACTGCTCCTTCGGGTCCCTTTTCCCTGAAGCCTGCGGAAATCACTACGATCGATTTCGCTTTCGCAGCGACGCATTCGGCGACAACTTTCGGCACTGCGCTGGCCGGTATCACGATTACCGCAAGATCGACGGCTTCCGGCAACGCGCAAACCGACTCATAGCACAGGAGGCCACAGATTTCCGTCCGGCTGGGATTTACGGCGTAGATCCGGCCTTTGAAGCTGCCGAGCAGGTTCCGGAGAACCGTGTGACCTACGCTTCCTGCACGATCCGTCGCTCCGATCAAAGCGACGGAAGCCGGCGTAAAGACGTTATGCAACCCGTGTGGATCACGATGGGTCAGCTCCGAACTCACAAGTGTCGCCTTTCTCGCTTCCATTGTCTCTACGCCCTGGGCGTTCATGCGGTCGCCATGCTCGCGAGATTGAGAACAAACCGAAATCACTCTTCGACATGTCTGCGGCTAATCCTGCGACTCCGGTCACCGCGACCAGTGACGGGCGTCACAGAAGGAAACTCCGGGCCGAACCAGGATGAAACTCAAAGGAGCAACCCTCCATGAAAGCTACCAAAAAGACTAGGACCCGATTTGAAAACATCTTGTTTGCAACTGATTTTTCGTCTGCCGCCGCCAACGCCATTCCCTTCATCAAGAAAATAGCCCGACATTTTCAAGGGCCCCGTTACGTAGCGTCTGATTTAGACCCGTGGAGGTGAACTTCCATGCCACCGTCCGCTATCGCAGAAGTTCCCAAAAAGAAACTCGTCCACCCGTTAATGGTTCGGAGGCACAGGTTATGACTCCGTCCATCCACACTGAAGTTCCTATGGAATCAGAGGTAAAGAAGATTGAACGCTCTGAGACCCTGGTTCTGGAGCCCCGGAAGGCAAATCGACTGCCAACGAAAACTGTACCGCCGCGGAGGGGCGTCTGGGAAGAGGGTTCGTTCCAATCTTCCGTCCTCGAGTACAACCGGATGGCGCGAACCTCGCGTCCGTTGGATTTCCTGATTTCGCTGCTGATCAACCTGATGTTCCTTACAGCTCCGGTTTTTGCGGGGCTCTATTTCACGGATACGCTCAACCTGAAACAACTGGAATCGACGTTTCTGGTTGCTCCGCCCCCACCGCCGCCCCCACCACCGGCCGCACCGACGGTTGTGAAAGTGATGCCGCGGCACAAGGTATTCGAGAACGCCGGGAGACTGGTGGCACCGACCGTAATACCCAAAACAATCGCGGAGATTAAAGAGTCGCCGCTGCCCCCTGATGCGGACGGTGGTGGAGTTGCGGGCGGCGTTCCAGGCGGGGTAGCCGGCGGATCTATGGGAGGGGTGCTTGGCGGCGTCATCGGTGGAGTGAGTTCCGCGCCGGCGGCGCCGATAGCTCCGAAGGAGAACAAACCGAAAGCACCGATACGCGTAGGAGGCCGTGTCAGAGAGCCCAGGGCAACTTACCGCGTTGAACCGCAGTACCCCGCACTGGCCAAGCAAACGCACATCCAGGGAATCGTGATGATCGACGCCGTCATAGACGAGCACGGCAATGTCGTTGAGATGAAGGTGGTGTCGGGCCCGCCACTCTTGATCCAGGCGGCGCTGGGCGCATTGGGCCGCTGGAAGTACGAGCCGACCTATCTGAACGACGAGCCGGTACCAGTGCAGTTAAATGTGACGGTCAGGTTCCAGCTAAATTAGCTTTTCGACGAGGTTGGACGGGGGGTGGAAAAATGCAGGTAATATGCGACTGCACAAATTAGCGTCCCCAAGTTTTCGTAACAAAGGAGAAGATTCCTGGCCACCAGGGGTATTAATCGCCATATGAAAGCTGCCGTTTACACAAAACGAAGTCTGGAAAAGTTCCCCAAATCATGGATGTCGAGACACCCATTCCGAAGGACAATGAAGTTCTCATAAAAGTTCGTGCAGTTTCCGTCAATCCACTGGATTGGCGCCTGGCTCCTCGTGGCCAACGAGGCGCTCCTAACTTAAGGTGCACCGCTACAATCACTTGGTCGCCTGCACGCATCGAAAACAAGGATCACGTACTTTCCAAATATGATGTAAGCCCTTTGGAATGTGGTGGACGAGGGGGGATTCGAACCCCTGGCCTCCTGTTTGCGCCGATGCTCCTGGCCGACACCGGGCCACAAGGCGTTTAGGCGCTCGATACGGAAATACAGTGACGCAATCGAATCACGCCGGCTGGGGCTGCGGTTCG
>Ga0306920_100004873_pt1 | contig 17257 bp, 15 predicted proteins | sample flu12Cox44000170_FD_204666 | JGI IMG/M metagenome (GOLD analysis project Ga0306920, IMG submission 204666) | Lab enrichment of tropical soil microbial communities from Luquillo Experimental Forest, Puerto Rico - flux4day.12C.oxic.44.000.170 (v2)... | ecosystem: Environmental > Terrestrial >... | reverse complement strand
TCTGCGTCCGCGCCCGTGAACTGCGCGGCCCCCCCGCTCGCCGCGGTCCCCACGACGGGGATGTGGCGGATGGCGGCACCGGAAATGATGAAGCCGAACTCGTGGATGGGATAGGTCGGACTAGGCACCAAGATCACGTCGCCCGGCGCCGTGATGGCTTGCGCCATGTTGGCGAAGCCCTCCTTGGAACCCAGCGTCGCCACCACCTGCGTCTCTGGGTTGAGCTTCACCCCGAAGCGCCGCGCGTAGTAGGCGGCCTGGGCCTTCCTCAGCCCTGGGATGCCCTTGGAGGCCGAGTAGCGATTGGTGCGCGGCTTGGCCACCGTCTCGACCAGTTTGTCGACGATGTGCTGCGGGGTAGGCATGTCCGGGTTGCCCATCCCCAGATCGACGATGTCGGCGCCGCGGGCCCGCGCGGCAGCCTTGAGGCGGTTGACCTCGGCGAAGACGTAGGGCGGCAGGCGCTTGACGCGATGGAATTCTTCGATCACGTGACTAACCGTAGTGGGGTGTTGATTCGAGCGGGCAGCGTGTTGCAAACACCGTGGGGCGCGCGGGTCACTTGCTGTTCTCGATCTCCTTGGCGGCCTCGCCCTGGTGGTTTTGGCCCCTGGCGATCATCTCGTCGACCTTGCCCTGTTGCTCGTCCTTGCCGAGCACCTTCTGCGGCAGCTTGGTAACATCGGGCAGCTGGTTCAGCGGCAAGCTGTCCGAGCAGCTGTTGAGCAGAGTGGCCGCGACGGCACCGAGCGCCAAAACCGATGTCCAACGGCGGATGCTCACGGTCCCGGTACCCTCGATTGCGCCGTCGAGGCTATTAGCACTGGTAGGGCGCCCGAGTCTCGCCCCGACTGTGGTCGAAAACTAGCCGATTCTCGCTGCCATAGACACCATGTTTGGCACTGGCTGATGCAACCGCTAAATAAGGCGCAACAAAGGCCGAGCAACCCCCTGGTCGAGGCTCCGATGCAGAAGAAAGCTCCCGAAACGACAATACCGGTGCCGGCCGCGATCGACTTCGCTGCCTACCGGATCGCCGATCCTGAGGAGTTCAGCCGCAACATGCTGAAACTGGTGGAGGAGGGCGGTAAGGTTTTGAGCGGGCTCTTGGAACGCTCGAACGGGAACGGCCCCTACAGCTTTTCAAGCGAAATCACCGAGGCAACCAAGCTCTTTACCGAGGTCGCGCAGCATTGGCTGGCCGATCCAGGCAAGGCCACCGCCACGCAGAGCGCGCTGGTGCGCGACTACCTCAATCTGGCCGGCGTCACGGCGCAGCGCATGGCAGGAACCGACGCCCTGCCGGTGGCGACCCCCGAGCCCGGCGACAACCGCTTCAACGATCCGGAGTGGAGCCGCAACCCCTATTTCGATTTTTGGAAGCAGGCCTACCTCATCACGACCCGCTGGCTCGAGAAGGTGCTGGACGAGACCGAGGGGCTCGAGGAGCGCACGCGCCAGCGCGCCGAGTTCTACCTCAAGCAGCTGGCGAGCGCGCTCTCGCCATCGAATTTCCCCATGACCAATCCCGTCGTGCTGCGCGAGACGCTGGCCTCCAACGGCCGCAACCTCCTGCACGGCATGGCAAACTTCATGCGCGACCTGGAAAAGTCGGGCGACGTCTTGAGCATCAGCCAGACGGACGTGGAAGCCTTCGAGGTCGGGCGCAACATCGCCACCACCCCCGGTAAGGTGATCTTTCAGAACGATCTCGTGCAGCTCATCCAGTATGCGCCGAGCACCCAGAGCGTGCACCTCACGCCGCTGCTCATCGTGCCGCCCTGGATCAACAAGTTCTACATCCTCGACCTGGGCCCGCAGAAATCCTTCATCCGCTACATGGTAGCCAAGGGCTTCACGGTGTTCGTGGTGTCCTGGATCAATCCGGACGAGCGCCTCAAGGACAAAACCTTCGAGGAGTACATGACCGAGGGCCTGCTCGCCGCCACCGACGCGGTCAAGCGCGAGACCGGTGTCGAGAAGGTCAACGTGATCGGCTATTGCGTGGGCGGCACGCTGTTGGGCACTACGCTCGCCTATCTCGCGGCCCGCGGCGAGGAGCCGTTCGCATCTGCCACCTTCTTCGCCGCCCAGGTCGACTTCACCAAGGCCGGGGATCTCATGCTCTTCATCGACGACGCCCAGCTCAAGGCGCTGGAGGAGATGATGGCGGAGCGCGGCTTCCTCGACGGCTCGCGCATGGCCACCGTCTTCAATTTGCTGCGGCCGAAGGACCTGATCTGGCCCTACATCGTCAACAACTACATGCTGGGCAAGAAGCCGTTCCCGTTCGACCTGTTGTTCTGGAACCAGGATTCCACGCGCATGACGCCCGCCAACCACAAGTTCTACCTGCGCGAGTTTTACCACGAGAACAAGCTCGCCCGCGGGCAGATGTCGATCGGCGGGGTGAAGCTCGACCTTTCCAAGGTGAAGCTGCCCGTCTACGAGCTTTGCGCCAAGGAAGACCACATCGCTCCCGCCAAGTCGGTATTCATCGGCTCGAGGCTGTTCGGTGGCCCCGCGACCTTCGTGCTGGCGGGCTCGGGCCACATCGCAGGCGTGATAAATCCGCCCGGCGAGAAGGTGAAGTACCAGTATTGGACCAACAACAAGAAGGTAGCGACGCTGGAAGCGTGGCTCGAGAGCGCGGAGGAACATCCGGGCTCCTGGTGGCCGCACTACGCCGGCTGGCTTGCCAAGCATTCAGGCGCCAAGGTGCCGGCCCGTGCGCCCGGAGCCAAGCTCGGCACCATCGAGGACGCGCCGGGCAGCTACGTCAAGGTGAAGAGCTAATCGCTCGCAGGCGTGCACGGTTTGGTGGGATAGCACTGGGTCGGTTGCCCGTAACGGGAAGCTCTTTGTGACGCTCTTGATGTGTGCGCCAGGTCAAGCAAGAGTGGGAGCTACTGCGGCGGCCTGCTCCCGCATTTGGTAGTTGGCGCGGTCGGCGGTTGGGCAGTGCTCCCGTTGGCCTTGCCTTGCCGGAGCTGCTATCGATGCCCATGTTCACCCTCCCCGACCTCGAAGCGGCCGTCGCACTCGTGCGCACGGTGGTGCCGCCGACCCCGTTCTACGCCTGGCCCCTGTTGGCCGCGCGAACGGGGGCGCAGGTGTGGGTGAAGCATGAGAACCACACGCCCATCGGCGCCTTCAAAGTGCGCGGTGGGATCGTCTATCTTGAGGCACTGAAGGGGATCGGAGCGAAACTCAACGGCGTGGTGACGGCGACGCGCGGCAACCATGGGCAATCGATCGCGCTGGCGGCGGCAAGCGCCGGGGTGGCCTGCGCCATCTTCGTCCCGCGCGGCAACTCGCGCGAGAAGAATAGGGCCATGCGAGCCTTCGGCGCGGAGCTCATCAGTGCGGGGGCAGACTTCGACGAGAGCCGGGATCACGCGGGGCGGTTTTCCGCCGAACGAGGGTATCACTACGTACCCTCGTTTCACGCCGATCTCGTCAAGGGTGTGGCCACCTACGCGCTGGAGATGTTCACGGCGCGGCCCGATCTTGATTGCGTCTATGTGCCCATCGGCATGGGCTCGGGGATCTGTGGCCTGATCACGGTGCGCGATCTGCTGGGCCTCGACACCGAGATCGTCGGTGTCGTCGCCGAGAATGCACCCGCCGTCGCTCTGTCATTCGCCGAGGGCCGCCCGGTTCCCACCAATTCGGCCGCCACGTTCGCCGACGGCATGGCCTGCCGCGTGCCGCACGAGGCGGCGCTTGCCATCCTCCGGCGGGGCGCGGCACGCATCGTGCGCGTGCGCGAAGATGAGATCGCGGAGGCCATGCGCGCCATCTGGGAAGATACCCACAATGTCGCCGAGGGCGCCGGGGCCGCGGCGCTGGCCGCGCTCCTCAAGGAGCGCGAGCGCATGTGCGGCAAGCGTGTCGGCCTCGTGCTGAGCGGCGGCAACATCGACCGCGAGGTGCTTGCCCAGGTGTTGGCGGGACGCACGCCGGCGGTGGCGTAACGGCACTTGCCAGTGCGGCGAAACCCTCGTCAGATACGCGGGCTTGCTAGGCACCACGATCCCGTCGGAGCACCCCATGAGCAACGCCAGCCCCACACTCCGGCCCGGCACCTTTAACATCACGGCGCACGAGCGCATCGTGTTCGGCGTGCCCGCCGGAGAGGCGGTGGTGGCCGAGGCCGAGCGCATCGGTGCGCGGCGCGTGTTCGTCACCTCCACGCGCTCCCTGGCGCAAAAGGAGAGCGGTCCCCTGCAGCGCATGGAGAAGGCGCTGGGGACGCGCCATGTGGGCACCTACGCCACGATCCGCTCGCATAGCCCGCGCGAGGACGTGGTAGCGGGTGCCAGGGCCGCGCGCGAGGCCAAGGCCGAGCTGTTGGTGGCGGTGGGCGGCGGGTCGGTGATCGACGCGACCAAGGGCATGCAGCTCTGCCTGTGGATGGGGCTCGACAGCCCCCAGGCGATGGAGCCCTATTGCCTGGGCTTCGAGCGCACCAGGAATATGGCGCTGGAGGTTCCGAGCGATCCGATCCGCATGATTGCCGTTTCCACTACGCTGTCGGCCTCCGAGTTCACGGAGAACGCCGGCATCACGCAGTCGGCCACCAACACCAAGCAGTCGTTCCGCCACCGCCTGTTTGCACCGCGCGTGGTGGTGCTCGATCCAGCCTCCACGCTCGATACGCCGGAGTGGCTGCTGTTCGCGACGGGCATCCGCTCGGTGGACCACGCGTGCGAGAACTATACAAATGCCAAAGCGAGCCTGGCGACGGAAGCGCTCTCCCTGCAGGGGCTCAGGCTGCTCGCGCGAGCTTTACCGGCCATCAAGCGCGATCCGCGCGACCTGGCGCCCCGCCTCGACGCCCAGATCGGCATGTGGCAGGCGATCGCACCTTCGGCCTCCGGGGTGCCGACGGGCGCCAGCCACGGCATCGGCTATGCGCTGGGCGCCACCTTCGGGGTCCCGCATGGGCACACCTCCTGCGTGATGCTTCACGCCGTGCTGAAATGGAATTCCGCCGTCAACGCCGAGCGGCAGAAGGCCCTGTCGGAGGCCATGGGAACGCCCTCGCGCCCGGCCAGCGATCTCGTGCGCGAGCTGGTGGCGGGCCTCGATCAGCCCACCACGCTGCGCGCGGTCGGCATCAAGCGCGACAACCTCGATGAGATCGCCCGCCGCGCGCTCAGCTACCACCCGGTGCAGGTCAACCCGCGCCCGATTAAGACGGCCGATGACGTCAAAGAGATCCTGGAGCTGGCGTGGTGAGGCGCGAGCAATAGGGCAGGCGAGGGCATGAGCATCGACACGCTGAAGGAAGAGATCGCCAACGAATTCGGCACGCCGGCTGTCGTCATCGATCTCGATCGGGTCGAGCGCAACATCGCGCGCGTGCAGAAGCTGTGCGACGCAGCCGGAGTCACCAATCGACCGCATATCAAGACGCACAAAACCCCGATCCTCGCCAAGATGCAGGCTGCGGCCGGGGCCAAGGGCATCACCTGCCAGAAGCTGGGCGAGGCCGAGGTGATGGTTGAGGGCGGCCTCGACGACATTTTGATCAGCTACAATCTGCTGGGGGCCGAGAAGCTAGGGCGGCTGGGCCGGCTCTTGCGGCGCGCCAGCATCACGGTGGCCGCCGACAACCCAACGGTGATCGCCGGCCTGCCGCAGGCGGCCGAGATCGCTCAATGCCAACTGGACGTCGTGATCGAGTGCGACACGGGCCGCAAGCGGGCAGGCGTGGAGACGCCGCAAGAGGCGATCGAGTTGGTGCGCATCATCAAGGAGAGCCCGGGGCTCTTCTTCGCGGGCTTTCTCTTCTATCCCACGGAGCAGTCCTGGCCACAGACGCAGCGCTTCTTCGAGGAAGCGCGAAAAGGCGCGCGCGCGTTGGGGCTCGAGCCCCGCATCGTCTCGACCGGCGGCACGCCCAATCTCACCAACCTCGGCAAGCTTGCGGGCGCCACGGAGCACCGGGCCGGCACCTACATCTTCAACGACCGCATGATGCTGAGCTGCGGGGCAGCAACGCTCCAAGATTGCGCGCTGAGCGTCTATGCCACGGTGGTGAGCCGCGCTGCGCCCGAGCGGGGCATCCTCGATTCCGGTTCCAAGACGCTCACCGCCGACACCGGCGGTCTCGACGACGGCTTCGGCCTGATCCTCGAATATCCGCAGGCGAAAATCCACGCCTTCGCCGAGGAGCACGGCTTCCTCGATCTGGCGCGCAGCAATGCGCGGCCGAAGGTCGGCGAGGTCGTGCGCGTCATCCCCAACCACGTGTGCGTGGTGGTCAACATGGTGGACCGCATGATCGCGGTGCGCGGCGACAAGGTGGTGGACGTACTGCCCGTAGCGGCGCGCGGCCGGCTGGCGTGACGAATAAGGCGGCCCGAGAAAAGGAACGTGCGCACGAAGCCCAACATCGCCATCGTCGGCGCCGGCATCGGCGGGCTGGCGCTCGCCGGCCTCTTGTCGCGGCAGGGCGCCAAGGTGACCGTCTGCGAGCAGGCGAGCCAGTTCCAGCGCATCGGCGCCGGCATCCAGATGCGCCCCAACGCCATGCCCCCGGTGCCTCGCCGCGATCGACGACGTGGCGTCTGCCTTCAAGAGCTACCAGGCGACGCCGGGCGAGCGCACGGCCCGCGTCCAGCTCACCTCGCGCCAGAACACCTGGGGCAAGCAGGCCGAGGACACGCGCTGGGTCTACGGCTACGACGCCTGGCAAACGCCACTGGCGCGCCCGGAAATGCAAGCCCCGGCTAATAACGGGTCGGCGGCTCGGCTCAAAGGTTCTGCGGCTTGAACAGCGAGCGGAAGCTGACGTTGCGGCCCGACACCATGAACACCCCGTCACCCCGGTAGTGAAAGGTGCGCGGATACTTGGGCGCGCTAGCCATGTGCGCCTTCACGACCTCGAACACGAAGAAGCTGTAGCTGGCCAGGAAATCGATCAGCCGGCACTCGAAACTGGCGTAGCACTCGTTGATCAGCGGCGCCGCGATGCGCTCGGCGGGCACCGGCGTCAGCCCGAACTTTTCGAACTTGTCGATGCTGGCGCCAGAGCAATTGCCGATGCCGATCGCCTGCTTGACGAGGTCGAAGGTCGGGATGTTGACGGCACATTCCTTGCTGGCCTTGATGAGGCCGAAGCTGTGGTTCTGGTCCCAGATGTAGCAGCCGATGCGGGAGGGCTCGAAGTCCAGGACCGTGTGCCAGCCCAGGGTCATGATGTTGGTCTTGCCCTTGTGGGCGGAGCTCACCAGCACGATCGGGCCGGGCTCGAGAAAGCGCCGGATCTCGGAGACCGGCAGATCCTTCTTGGCGGAGACTTTCATGCTGCATCCTTCATGCTGCATCCTTCATGCTGCATCCTTCATGCTGCATCCTTCACGCCGGAGCGTCGGGGAGGTTGGGTTGCCAGGGGGCGCCGAACCGGTTCGGAGCCCGCAAATTTCCCGCTGAAGGGACGTTGGCCAGCGGCAGCGTGACCCGACCGCGCCCTCCTGCTTGCACGCCACATCCAAGAGAGACGACCTGGCCTCAGATCTCGGGGCCAAAGGTCTCGGGGCCAAAGGTCTCGAGGCCCGATGGGCCTGCGACGCGCCGGCCGATCGAACGTAGTCTGGCAGACCTTGGTCAACCGATGGCATGACGACTTGAACTGGGGGCTATTTGGCTGCCCATGTTGACCGGCGCGGCGGCGTCGCCGGGTGGCTTGACGGCCTCAAGATCGCGGGCTGCTCCTTTTCCGGAGCGCCGCCTCGGCCGCGGCGCGTATGATCGGCGCTTTTTCGTCAGAGGTGTCAAGACAGCGCATGGACCTCTCCGACCTCATCGAGCGCAATGCCGCGTTTGCGCCCGACAAGCCGGCGCTTCGGTTTGGCGGGCAATCGCTTACCTACGCTCGGCTGGCGCTGCGCATCTCGCAAGCTGCGCGCGCGCTCAAATCGCAGCTGGCCGTCCGGGCCGGCGACCGGGTGGCAATCCTGGCCGCCAACCATCCCGACTATCTCGTGCTGCTCTATGCCTGTGCGCGGCTTGGCGCCATGCTGGTGCCGCTCAACTGGCGGCTCGCCGTGGCGGAGCAGGTCTACATCGTGCGCGACGCGTCGGTGAAGGCGCTGGCGGTCGAGCAGGCGTTCGCTCCTGTCGTTGAGCCGCTGCGGATGGCGCTTCCCGATGTGCGCATGGTGGGCCTCGACTATGCGCCTGCGCCCGGTGTTGCCATGTCGACACTGCTTGAGGGGGCCCACGGTGATGGCCGCAACCCTCACGTGGATATCTCCTCCCCGCTACTCATCGTCTACACCTCCGGCACCACCGGCCATCCCAAGGGGGCGGTGCTGCGCCAGGAGGCGCTGGTGTGGAATGCCGTCATGAGCCAGCACATGCACGACATGACGGCCGAGGACCACGTGCTCACCGTGCTGCCGATGTTCCACGTCGGTGGCCTGAACATCCAGACGACACCCGCGCTGCAGCTCGGCGCCACCGTCACACTGCACGCCCGCTTCGCACCCGAGACGACGCTCGAGGCGATCGAGCGCGACCGGCCGACGCTGACGGTGCTGGTACCGGCCACCATCCAGGCCATGCTCGAGCATCCGCGCTGGCAGGCGACGCGGCTCGACAGTCTGCGTGCGGTAACCACCGGCTCGACGCAAGTGCCGCAGCGGCTCGTCGACGCCTTCGTCGGCCGAGGCGTGCCGGTGCTGCAGGTGTACGGCTCCACCGAAACCTGCCCCGTCGCAGTCTACACGCGGCTCTCGGGCGATTGGCGCCGTGCGGGCTCGACCGGCCTGCCGGGCCTGGTATGCGAGGCCAAAATCGTCGACGACGCGGGAAGGGAAGTCGCGCAGGGTAAAACCGGCGAGGTTGTCGTGCGCGGACCCAACGTGTTTTTCGAGTACTGGGGCAACGCCCAGGCCACGGCGGAGGCGCTGCGCGAGGGCTGGTATTGGAGCGGCGATCTAGGCACGCGCGATAGGGACGGACATTTCTTCATCCACGACCGCAAGAAGAACCTGATCATATCGGGTGGGGAGAACATCTATCCGGCCGAGGTCGAGCGTGTCCTGGCGAGCCATCCGGCGCTGCTCGATGCCGCCGTCGTCGGTCGGCCGGACGCCAGATGGCAGGAGGTGCCGGTCGCCTACGTCATTCGCCGCGCGGGTGCAACTGTCACGGCCCCCGAGCTTAAGGGCTTCTGTGGGGAGCAGCTGGCACGCTTCAAGGTGCCGCGCGAGATCGTCTTCGTCGACAGCTTGCCGCGCAACGCCATGGGCAAGGTACAGCACTTCCGCCTCAAGGAGCTGGTCGCGCCGGGCGTTCTTCCTGTCGAGACGGGAACACCAGGCACGATCCCGCAAGATCAGCCAAATCGCGGTTTGGGCCGATGGAGATGGCCCTTCGGCGCGAGACGCTGAGGCAGGGTGGGCGAGTTCCCAAAATTGTGCGGGCACAATTGACAGGTAATTGCAACATCCTCAGCAGAGCACGCACCTATTGGCTTTGGCGCGCGCTTCTGCGTAGAGTGCCGCAAAAACGGAGAGCAACTCGAAAGGACGCCCATGCCAAAGCTGTTGCGACTGCGCGCGTTTGCCGGCGCGGCGGCAAGCCTGGGTCTCGCCGCGCTGACCGCTGCCCTATTCGGCGCCCCGACGCTCGCCCAGGAGCCCATCAAGATCGGTTTCTCCATGGCGCTCACCGGACCGCTGTCGCCCAACGGCAAGCAGGCGCTGCTTGGCATGAAGATCTGGGAGGAGGAGACCAACGCCAAAGGCGGGCTGCTGGGGCGCCCGGTCAAGCTCGTCTACTACGACGATCAGAGCCAGCCCGCGACGGTGCCCGGCATCTACACCAAGCTGATCGACGTCGATAAGGTCGACCTCGTGGTGGGCGGCTATGCGACCAACATGGTGGCGCCAGCGATGCCGGTCATCATCCAGAAGAAGAAGACGTTCATCAGCCTATTCGCGCTCGACGTCAACGCTGAGTTCAAATACCCGAACTACTTCGCGGTGCTGCCCACGGGACCAAGGACCAAGCCGGCGTTCACCGAGGGTTTCTTCCAGGTTGCCCTTGCGCAGAACCCCAAGCCCACGACAATCGCCCTGACGGCCGAGGACGCGGAGTTTTCGCGCAACTCCTGCGAAGGCGCGCGTGAGAACGCGAAGGAATTCGGGGTCAAGATCGTCTACGACAAGACCTTCCCGCCGGGCACCACGGATTTTTCGCCCATCATCCGTGCGGTGCAGGCCGCCAACCCCGACCTGGTGATCGTGTGCTCCTACCCGCTGAGCTCGGTCGGCATGGTGCTGGCGATCAACGAGGCCAACTACAAGCCGAAGATGATCGGCGGCGCGATGGTCGGTCTGCAGGCCACCGTCTTCAAGAGCAAGCTCGGCCCCAAGCTCAACGGCATCGTCAACTACGAAACCTGGGTGCCGTCGGAAAGGATGATGGCGCCGGCCGCCGCGTTCTTCAAGACATACCAGGCCCGCGCTGGGGCGGAGGGCGTCGACCCGCTTGGCTACTATCTGGGCGGCTGGGGCTACGCCTACATCGGCGTCCTGGGCGATGCCGTCGCCGGCAGCAAGAGCATCAATGACGGCAAGATTGGCGACTACATCCGCAAGACCACGTTCAACACCATCATGGGCGAGTGGAGCTATGGCCCGGGCGGCGAGTGGACCAAGTCCAGCATGATGCAGGTGCAGTATCACGACATCAAGGAAGGGGCGGGCCTCGAGACCTGGAAGGGCATGAGTTACCAGACCGTGCTGACGCCGCCCGAGCTCAAGACCGGCGACGTGATCTACCCCTACGAGAAGGCGAAATAAATCGCGGCGCCGGCCATCCTGCGGCGCGCACCCCCGATGCTTCTGTTCGGCGACGCTGCGGTGGTCCCAGCATGGCCCCCCAGCGTCGGCTAGGCGGGGCGCCGGCCCCATAGCTCGGCGGAGGCGAGGTCGGCGCCTTCGCGCAGCGACCGAAGCTTTTTCCAAACGACGCTCGCTGCAACCCATTCGCGGCCAGCAAAGGTGCCAAAACCGCAGTCGGTGGAGGCAATCACGCGCTCGCGCTCGCCCACCGCCGCCACCGCCTCCTTGATGCGCCGCGCCACCACCTGCGGATGCTCGACGAAGTTGGTGGTGGTGTCGATGATGCCGGGAATTAGCAGCCAGTCCTTGGGTAGGGGATTGGCACGCAGCGTCTCGTACTCGTGCTGGTGGCGCGGGTTGGCCATCTCGATGGTGAGCGCGCCGACATTGGCCTGGTAGAGCACCGGCAGGATGGGAGCAAGCGCAATGTCGTGGATGTGTGGGCCCTCCCAATTCCCCCAGCAGCAATGCAGCCGCACCCGCTCGCGCGGGATGCCCTCCAATGCCTTGTTGATGGCGGCCATGTGCAGCTCGCAGGTCTTCACGAACTCAACGTCGCTCTGATCCTGGAACGTCATGGTGCGCTCCATAGCGAGGTCGGGCGCATCGATCTGCAGAACGAGGCCGGCCGCGTGAATGGCCTGATACTCGGGCTTGAGCTCGCGCGCGAGCGCCATCAGGTAGGCGTCGTGACTGGCGTAGTAGGCGTTCATCATGGTGGTGGCGACGATGCCGGGCGACGGCGCCGTCATGAACATCTCGGCAAAGCCTGGCTTGACTGCCGAGGCGCCGCGCTCAAAACGCGCGATCTCGTCCTCGATGTCTTTGGTGGAGAGGTAGCGCACCTCGGCGATGGCCTGCGGCGCGTTGGAAATCTTGGCGCGCTTGGGGAAGCGGTGCAAGAACTGCTCGACGAGCTCGGGCACCTCCTGGAAATCCTTACCCACCTTGCGCTTGGATTGCCCACCGAAGCCCGCCATGCGCGTCGGCATGTAGGTCTGGAAGCCGACCCGCTGCTGCTCGCCATCGTTGCCGATGTCGATCCCCGCCGCCAATTGCGCCTCGACCACGCTCTTGACGGCGCGGTCCATTTCCGCGGCCATGGTGGCGGGAGGGATGGCTTCGCCCGCCTCGCGGCGGATCAGGAGATCGGTCAACACCGCGTTGCGCGGCAGGCTGCCGACGTGCGTTGTCAGGATGCGATCGCGGCTGTGGATCATGGGTGTTCCCCGGCGCAACTTAACAAGTGGGGCTGCGGCCCGTCGAGCCATCCGTCGACCTCAGTCGACCACATCGGTGTAGAAAGCGCATCTGCGGCCTTGGCGATTGCTGGCCCCGCACGGGCTAGCGCACAATCTGGCGATGCCCTTTGCTCCAAGTCCAGGATTTGCCCGATCGGTTGCGCGTCGAAGCCGCGCCGCCAAGCCGTGGTTGCCCCGCAACGGGGTGCTACGCGCCATGCTGGCGCCCCGGGCCCGCGCTGGCCCGGCCGAGCGTCAGGAATGGGTGAAGGGGCTTAAGCGCCTGCGGCGCGGGCCGCCTCGCCCTCGTCCTTGCGTGCCGATTTCTGCACGGCCGCCTGCACCTTCTCGAAGGCGCGCACCTCGATTTGGCGGATGCGCTCGCGCGAGACGCCGAACTCGGCGGAAAGGTCCTCCAGGGTCGCCGGCTCCTCGGCGAGCCGCCGTGCCTCGAAAATGCGCTTCTCGCGGTCGTTCAACGTGGAAAGCGCGCTCGACAGGTAGCGCTTGCGCCGGTTGAGCTCTTCCGATTCGCCGAGCCGCTCCTCCTGGCTTGGCGTGTCGTCGACCAGCCAGTCCTGCCACTCGCCGGATTCCGCATCGGTTGCGCGCACCGGCGCGTTGAGCGACGCGTCCCCGCCCAGCCGGCGGTTCATGGAGACGACGTCGTCTTCGGGCACGCCGAGCTTGGTTGCAATCTGCTTGACCTGGTCGGGACGAAGGTCACCCTCCTCCAGTGCCTTGAGCTGACCCTTCATGCGGCGCAGGTTGAAGAACAGCTTCTTCTGCGCGGCCGTGGTGCCCATCTTCACTAGGCTCCACGAGCGCAGGATGTACTCCTGGATGGAGGCCCGGATCCACCACATGGCATAGGTGGCAAGACGGAAGCCCTTGTCGGGGTCGAAGCGCTTTACCGCCTGCATCAAGCCAACATTGCCCTCCGAGATCACCTCGCCGATGGGCAGGCCATAACCGCGATATCCCATGGCGATGCGCGTGACGAGGCGCAGGTGCGAAGTCACGAGCTTGTGGGCGGCGTCGGAATCCTGATGCTCCTGCCAACGCTTGGCGAGCATGTACTCCTCGTCCGGCTCGAGCATCGGGAACTTGCGAATCTCCTCGAGATAGCGAGAGAGGCCGCCAGCCCCAGCGACGACAGAAGGAAGTGCTTTCGTTGCCATCTCAATCTCAGTCTACGGTTCGATTGTCGCAGCGCCTTGGGCTCCGCTGGCCCCGTCGGGCGAATCGCCCAGCACGAACGAGGCTGGGCATCGAGCTTGGCGACATGGAGGCAGTATCCGAGCGTTAGATCAATCTCGCAAGCCACGTTGCTGTGTTCGCTCGGTAACGTTTCTTCACACGACAGTTGATAAACGCTTTAACCCGGATTCTCCGTCCGCGACCAATTGGCTGGACACCTAAAATTTCGGTAATGTGCTGAGGACGTGCCGCGAGCAGGGCTGCGCGGCTTGCCCCTAATCAGGCGAGGAAGGGATTGGTCTGACGCTCCTCGCCGATGGAACTCATGGGGCCGTGGCCGCAGATGAAGACGAGGTCGTCGCCGAGCGGGATGAGCTTGGTCTTGATGGCGTCGATGAGGGCAGCGTGGTCCCCATAGGGAAAGTCGGTACGGCCGATGGAGCCGCGGAAGAGCACGTCGCCAACGAGGGCGAAGCGCTGCGCGGCGTTGACCAGCACCACTGAGCCCGGCGAGTGGCCGGGGCAATGCAGCACCGCGAAGCTGGCACCGGCGGCGGTCACCTGGTCGCCTTCCCCGAGCCATCGATCGGGCGTGACGTTGCGGGACCCCAGGAGCCCCATGGCAAGACCCTGGGCGGCCAGGCTGTCGAGCAGGAACTTGTCGGCCACGTGCGGGCCCTCGATTGGAATGCCGCCGAGCCTCTCCTTCAGTTCGGCGGCGCCGGCAGCGTGGTCGATGTGCCCGTGGGTCAGCAGGATCTTGCCCACCTTGATCCCGGTCTTCTTGATGCCGACCTCGATCTTGTTGAGGTCGCCGCCGGGATCGGCCACGGCGCCTTGCTTGGTTGCCTCGTCCCACAACAGCGTGCAGTTCTGCTGGAACGGCGTGACAGGAATGATGGCGGCTTTAAGCGGCATGAGTGCGACGGGCCCGGCGGTTGACGCGGCGCTCTCCTACCCGACTTCATCGGACCGGTCCACCAGGCGTTTTGTTCAGGGTTCGCCGCGGGGCTGCCCAAGCGCTGCGGGTTCGCCTCCGGCCGCAAGGTGCCCTAGTGTGGGTCCAAGACAGGAGGCTGCCCGATGAGTGCGGCCGTGAAGATCCTTGTGGTGGATGACGAGCCGCCCATCCGCAAGCTCTTGAGGATGGGATTGAGCGCGCACGGCTACGACGTGCTCGAGGCGCCGAACGGCAGGACGGCGCTCGAGCTGTTGGGGAAAAACCCCGCCCTCGTCATCCTTGACCTGGGGCTCCCGGACATCGACGGCCTGGAGCTGCTCGGGAAGATCCGGGAAGGGCTGGGCAGCCTGCCGGTGGTCGTGCTCTCGAGCCGGGGCGACGAAGCCGGCAAGGTCAAGGCCCTCGACATGGGCGCGGACGACTACGTGACGAAGCCGTTCGGCATGGACGAGCTGCTCGCGCGCATGCGGGCGGCGCTGCGACATCAACTTCAGGTGCAGGGTGAGCAGCCGGTGTTCCGGGTAGGCGGGCTCAGCGTCGACCTCGTGCGCCGGATCGTCAGGATCGACGACAAGGAGGTGAAGCTCTCGCCCAAGGAGTACGATCTGCTCCGCCTGCTGGTGCAGCATGCGGGCAAGGTTGTGACGCACAAGTTCCTGCTGCACGAGCTCTGGGACGAGCCAACCGACACGCAGTATCTGCGCGTCTACGTGCGCCAGCTGCGGCGCAAGATCGAGCCGGATCCCGAGCGGCCTCACTACCTGATGACCGAAACCGGCATCGGTTACCGACTGCGGGCGCCCGACTAGCGATCCGATCGGGGCCAAGGGGCTCGGGGATCGAGGCGAGCCCCGGCCCGCCGTTGCCGCCGATCCCGCCCGCTCAGCAGTTGGGCAGCCGCGCAGCCCGGGCCGCGGTCAATAGCGGAATTGTTCCGAAAGGATGCGTTCGTCCAGGCTGTGGCCAGGATCGAACATCATCAAGAGGTCGATGCCGCTCGCCTGCTCCACCTCAACCCGTGTTACGGCGCGCGTTTCGGCGTGGTCGGCCACCGCGCTCACGGGACGTTTGTCGGGCTCCAATACGTCAAAGCCAATCTTGGCCACGTTGGGCAGCAGCGCGCCGCGCCAACGCCGAGGCCGAAACGGGCTGATCGGGGTCAGTGCCAAGAGCGGCGCGTTGATGGGCAGGATGGGACCGTAGGCGGAAAGATTGTAGGCGGTCGAACCGGCGGGGGTTGCCACCAAGACGCCGTCGCAGATGAGCTCCTCGAGCCGCACCCGGCCGTCAATAGAGATCCTGAGCTTGGCTGCCTGGTAGATCTCGCGGAACAGCGACACCTCGTTGATTGCGAGCGCCTCATGCTCGCGGCCTAGCTCGTCGATGGCGCGCATGGCAAGCGGGTGGATGACGCTCATCTCGGCGCGCGCCAGGCGCTCCCGCAGATCATCCTCGCTGTAGTCGTTCATCAAGAACCCGGTCGAACCGCGGTTCATGCCATAGATCGGCACGCCGTCGTTGAGGTAGCGGTGCAACGTCTGCAGCATCAGCCCGTCGCCACCCAGCGCGACGATGGCGTCGGCCGAGCGGGGGTCGGCGTTGCCGTAGCGGTTGGCGAGGCGTGCCTGGGCCTGGCGAGCCTCGGGCACGTCGCTCGCAACGAATGCGATTTTTTCGAACCTTCGCGCTATGCTCTGCATGGCGTCAGACCCATCGCCTCGCGCCTGGGGGGAGACCCCTCGCATGGCCGGCTTGAGATTTGGCAAACAGACTAGGGCAAGCAGACCTGGTAAGAGACTAAGCAGACCTGGTAGGCAGATCTGCTAGGCAGACCAGGCAAACGTTTCGGCGTGAGGGGTCGGACCCCTTTGTCCTGGAGGCTCGCTCAGTTGCGCGAAAACGACAAGCCCGTTCTGATCTATTCGACCTTCCCGTCCTTGTCCGAGGCGGAGCGAGTGGGCGGAGCCTTGGTTGACCAGGGGCTTGCCGCCTGTGTCAACATATTGCCCGGCATGGTCGCCATTTACGTCTGGGAAGGCAAGCGCCAGCGGGCGAGCGAGGTGGCAATGATCATCAAGACGCGCGCCGCCCTCGCATCGCGGGTGGTGGCCGAGGCGCGCAAGCTGCACCCCTACACCAATCCAGCGCTGCTGGTCCTGCCCATCAACGGCGGCTCACAGGACTTCCTCGACTGGATCGGAGAGCAAACTAGGACGGCCGCACCTGCGCCCTGATCCCCCAGCTGAGCGCCCCAAGTTCGCAACATGCCCGCTCAGGCCTGCACCGACATCTTCTCTCCTGCTAGAGTGCGGAAAGGTCCCGTAGCTCAACGGATAGAGCAGCGCGCTTCGAACGCGAAGGTTGCGGGTTCAAGTCCTGCCGGGACCGCTTCTACCGGAATTTTTGTAGTAATTTCAAAGAGGTTAGACACTGCCAGGACCCAGGCCAGGACCCAGGCCAGGACCCAGGCCAGGGCCCAGGTTAGACACATCCTGATGCTATTTGGGGGCAATGACCGAGGATGGCCCTTCGCATCCCTCTTTTCTGAGTTGCGTCTTGGTCGGCTGCCTTGGTGTAAGGGGCTGCCTACGCCAGCCAAACCCAAAGACGGCCATCAGCACTTTTCAGTTGCCCCACTCTCCGCATAGAACGTGGCTGATGCCCCCTTAGGCCGTGGGCTGTCTATCCATTGACTAGGGTTCCATTTCTTAGCTTGTGGCCTCAGGGAATGCCTGCCTGAACGCACCAGTCATGAAACTTATTGCGAACTTAACTTAACTTTAACTTATCGCAGGGCCTTTTCGCAGGCGAATGGTTGCCGCGTTCGTTGCGTGGTGAGGCTATGTCGCCCAACTTGGTTGCATCTAGTGCGTGTCTTATGGTCGGTCAACAACTCCGGATAGACGGGAAGCGCGATTGCGGTCCTTGTGTTGCATGAAACGTAGGCACCCATTCTTCGCGTGCCTTCTGCCAAAACGTGCAACATCAGA
>Ga0306920_100004871_pt1 | contig 17264 bp, 16 predicted proteins | sample flu12Cox44000170_FD_204666 | JGI IMG/M metagenome (GOLD analysis project Ga0306920, IMG submission 204666) | Lab enrichment of tropical soil microbial communities from Luquillo Experimental Forest, Puerto Rico - flux4day.12C.oxic.44.000.170 (v2)... | ecosystem: Environmental > Terrestrial >... | reverse complement strand
CCAAGCTGGTCCTGGCCGCGTGGGTCGGGACCGACGAGAGAGCGGCTCCGATATTCGAGAAAGCGGCCATTTCCCATTTCCCGACGGAAGATGACGCCGTTTGTGCTTTCATGCACCTGATCAAGCATCGCGAGGCGATCGATGCGCTGATGGCAACACCACCGAGCGTCTCGTCCTTGTTCACGGCAGACATCGGCAGCGCCAGGGAAGTGATCGCGGCGGCGCTGGCCGAAGGCAGGTCCTGGCTTGACCCGATCGAGAGCACCAGGCTGCTGCAGGCCTATTACATCCCGACGGTGCCGACCTTCGCGGCCCGCGGCGCGGACGAGGCGGCGGACCGCGCTGCGCCGTTTATCGACCAGGGATCTGCGATCGCGGTCAAGATCCGCTCCTGCGACATCACGCACAAGTCCGACGTCGGCGGCGTCATGTTGAACCTGACGACGACAGAAAGCGTCCGCGATGCGGCGAACGAGGTGATGGCGCGGGCACGGCACGCGCGACCCGAGGCGCGAATCGAGGGTGTGACGATCCAGCCGATGATCACGCGACCGGCGGCCCGCGAACTGCTGCTCGGATTGGCCGACGACCCGACTTTCGGTCCGGTCGTGGTTTTCGGCCATGGCGGAACCGCGGTTGAAGTCATCAACGACAAGGCATTGGCGCTTCCACCGCTCGATATGAACCTTGCGCGCGCCCTTGTCGGGCGCACCGCCGTCGCGCGGCTGTTGCAGGCCTACCGCGACGTTCCCGCCGTGCCGCCGGATGCCGTGCCGCTGACGCTCATCAAGCTTGCAACGATGGCGGCCGATCTTCCCGAGATCAGCGAACTCGACATCAACCCGCTGCTGGCCGACGGCGATGGCGTGCTGGCGCTGGATGCCCGCGTCGCCATCAAGGCGCCGACGAGATTTTTTGCCGGCAGGACGCGCTTTGCGATCAGGCCCTATCCTGCCGAATGGGAGCGCCGCCTTGAACTCGCGAACGACTGGAAAATAGCCGTCCGTCCCATGCGCCCCGAGGATGAGCCGGCGCTTGCCGCGTTCCTGCGTCGCGTGACCCGCGAAGATCTCAGGCTTCGGTTCTTTCATGCGATGAAGGAATTTTCGCATACCTTCACCGCCCGCCTGACGCAGCTCGACTACGCGCGTGCAATGGCGTTCGTGGCCACCGATCCCGCGACCGGCGATATTCTCGGCGTGGTGCGGCTGCACTCCGATTCCCGCTACGAGACCGCCGAATATGCGATCCTGCTTCGTTCCGACCTGAAGGGCAAAGGGCTCGGTTGGGCGCTGATGCAGCTGCTGATCGATTATGCGAGGTCGGAAGGATTGAGGAGGCTGTCCGGCGTGGTGTTACGCGAGAACACCGCCATGCTGACGATGTGCCGCGAACTCGGATTTGAGGTCACGAGCGACCCCAACGATGCCAGCGTCGCCAAGGTGTTCCTTGATCTTGCCGCCCGGCAAGCGGAGCGTGCGAGCATTCCAGACTGAATCTTGAAAAGCGGGAGTTCCAATTGACTGGCGCACCTGAACTGAGCGCGACCGACGGCGAAAGCTCGACGTTGCATCCGAGCGGAGCCTGGACGGTTACCAATGTAGAGGTCCTCGAGCAGCTCTGCGAAGGCTCATCGACAACGCGCGTCTCCTCGATCGATCTCAGCCGCGTGACTGCGCTCGATACCGTCGGCGCCTGGCTGTTCGAAAAGATGGCCCGCCGATTGGCCAGGTCTGCCGCAAGACCGTCCTTTGTCGGGGTTTCAGATTCCTATGCTGGTCTGATGCGGGAGGTGGAAGTAATAAACCGCAGGCAGCCGATTGCCAAACAGCGCGGCAGCGTGCTGCTTGATTACCTGGAACGGATTGGCCGCGGGCTCGCCGACGAGAGCGCGGGTTTCCTGCAGATGCTCGGCGCCTTCAGCACCGCGTTGTTTGGCGTATTGCGCCGTCCGCGTTCCTTCAGGATGACCTCGCTGGTCTATCAGCTTTACAGGGTAGGTTGGCAGGCAATCCCGATCATGGTCCTGATCACCTTTCTGATCGGCGCCATCATTGCCCAACAGGGCTTCTTCCACTTCCGCAAGTTCGGTGCCGAATCCTATACCGTGGACATGGTGGGCATCCTGGTGTTGCGCGAGCTCGGCGTGCTGATCGTCTCGATCATGGTGGCGGGACGCTCGGGGAGCGCGTACACCGCCGAGCTTGGCTCAATGAAGATGCGCGAAGAAATCGACGCCTTGTCGACGATGGGCCTCGACCCCGTCGAGGTGCTGATCCTGCCGCGCGTCATCGCGTTGGTGATTGCGTTACCGATCCTCTCACTGATCGGATCGATGGCGGGGCTTTACGGCGGCGGTGTGGTGGCCCAGTTCTATGGCGACATGGCGCCGGCGGTGTATCTCGAGCGGCTGCGCGATGCCGTGTCGGCGACCACTTTCAAGGTCGGCATGCTCAAGGCGCCGTTCATGGCGTTCGTGATCGGGATCGTGGCCTGCGGCGAGGGCCTGCGGGTGCAGGGCAGCGCCGAATCGCTTGGCAAGCAAACGACGATTTCCGTGGTCAAATCGATCTTCCTGGTGATCGTGCTGGACGGTTTGTTTGCCGTGTTCTTTGCCTCGATCGGGATGTAGCCATGCCGGAGCAGGATATCGCCATTCACGTGCGTGATCTCGTGGTCGGCTTCGGCAAGAACACCGTGATCGATCATCTCTCCCTCGACGTTCGTGCGGGCGAGATCATCGGGCTTGTCGGCGCCTCCGGCGGCGGCAAATCGGTGTTGATGCGCACGCTGATCGGGCTGTTGCCGAAGCGGGAGGGCGAGATCGATTTTCCGGCGATGTCCAACACAGGTGTCGGCCGCCGCGGCGTCCTGTTTCAACAGGGCGCGCTGTTCTCTGCGCTGAATGCACGGCAGAATATTCAGTTTCCGCTGCGCGAAGCGGCGCATCCCTCGGAGGCGCTACTGGAAGAGGTCGCCAATGCCAAGCTCGAGATGGTGGGTCTCACCGTCGAAGACGGCGACAAATTCCCGTCCGAGCTGTCGGGCGGCATGACCAAACGCGTCGCGCTCGCGCGCGCGCTGGCGCTCGATCCGGCGCTGTTGTTCCTTGACGAGCCGACGTCGGGGCTTGATCCGATCGCAGCGGGCGAATTCGATGCCCTGATCAAGACATTGCAGGAGACACTGCGCTTTACCGTGTTCATGATTACCCACGATCTCAACACCTTGGCTGCGACCTGCGATCGTGTCGCAGCACTTGCCGACGGCAGGATTGTCGCGCTGGGGCCATTGTCCTCCGTGCTGGCGTCCGATCATCCCTGGGTAAGGGCCTATTTTCACGGCGCGCGAGCGCAGATGCTTCACCTCGACGCGTAGCGGACGAAAGATCATGGAAACCCGTGCACCCTATGTCATTGTCGGCGCTTTCGTCCTGTCGGCGATCGTGGCGATGTTCGGCTTCGTCTACTGGCTCAACAATATGGGCGGGATCGGCAAGCGCGACACCTACCAACTTGTGTTCGACGGTCCGGTGCCGGGCCTGTTGGTCGGCGCAGCGGTGCTGTTCAACGGCATTCGTGTCGGCGAGGTCACCTCGCTCGAACTCGTCGCCGATCGCCCGCGCGACGTCCGCGCAACCATCGCGGTTGCCGAACGCACACCGGTGCGCGCCGACACCAGGGTCGGCCTCGACTTTCAGGGCTTGACCGGCGTGCCCGTTGTTGCGCTCGAGGGCGGCGACCGCGCCGATGCGCCAGCCGTGAGCGGTCCGCTCGTTGCCGAAAAGGGCGCCGGGAAGAGCATGACTCAGGCTGCGCGCGATGCATTGCGACGGGTCGACGATGTGTTGTCGGAAAATGCCGCGCCGCTGCACGACGCGATCGGCAATGTCGGTACGTTTGCCGAAGCGCTTGCGCGCAATTCGCCGCGCCTGGATGGTATCGTCGCCGGCCTCGAGCACATGACCGGGGGCGCCACGCCGCCACACAAAGTCACCTATGACCTGCAAGCGGTGGATGGGTTCGATTCGCCGCGCCGCCCGCTGCAGGCCGGCTTGACGATCGCCGAGCCGACCGCGACCACCCGCCTGCAGACCCAGCGGTTTCTGTTCGCCGACGGCGAGGAGCCGCGAGGCGATTTCGCCGACGTGCAATGGAGCGACAGCCTTCCGGCGCTGATCCAGGCAAAGCTGCTTCAGAGTTTCGAGAATTACGACATCGCCCACGCGCCGCTGCGGGCGGACAATCTTGCCGAAGGCGGCCAGCGGCTCCTGATCGATCTGCGTCGGTTCGAAATTGGCGGCGCGCCCGAGTTGCAGGCCTCGCTTGCCCTTTCGGTCAAGCTTGTCGATGGTGCCGGACACCTCCAGGCGGCACGCATCTTCGAAAAGACCGCGCCACTCGAAAGTGCCACCCCGGCGGCGGCCGCAGCCGCGTTCAACCGTGCATTCGATACGCTTGCGCGCGAGGTGGTACTATGGACTGCCTCCGCGCGATAGTCAGCGTTTGCGCGGCGTTACGCGACCGCGTTCAGCGTTGCCGGCGCCGACGCTTTCAACCGCGCGACGCAGCGATGTCACCGCACTGACCAGATGATCGCGCGAGGGGTGGTCTTGCGGTATGTGGCCCGCGGTTGCCGCCAGCTGTTCGAGCACGTCGGCGAAAAGTCCGTAGTGCATATGGACGTGGACGGATTTTTTGGTCTCGGGAGCGCCAGTTCGCTCCAGGACCAGTGCGACGCCATTCGCGTCGAAGGCAGCTTCAAAGCGCGAGGAGCGTTCGAACGTCCCGCTGTAGAACTTGTCGGGGTATTCGAGGGCGACTTCGGCCTTGTCCGGGATCGGCTTTGTCATGGGCCGGCCTTTCGGCTGTTTGAATTCGAACATTTTTAAGCCGTTCATCGCGAGGCGCCTTTGAGCTATGTCATCTCTTGCGGCGGTCGTCCGTAATAGTTTTTCAAACTGATTTAGCGGCGACCTGGAGCCGGCAACAGCTTGCCAAAGATCAAAGATCATTCCTTCGGACAGGATCTCGACCGCGACCTTCGTCTCGACGCGTGCCGGGGCCTTGCGCTGTGGTTCATCTACCTCGATCACGTGCCCGACAATATCTGCAGCTGGCTGACCCTCAGTCGCTACGGCTTCAGCGACGCGACCGAGCTCTTCATGTTCGTTTCGGGCGTGACCTGCGCGCTGGCCTACGGGAAGGTGCGGCAGCTCGACGGATGGTCTGCCGTCATCAGCCACACGCTGCGGCGGAGCTGGGAGATCTATGCGGCATTCCTGATCGTGACCCTCGCCTGCGTGGTGGTCGTTTATCTCGCGGGCGCGGATCGGTTCGCCGACGTGACCAATACGCGGGTCGTTTTCGAGCAGCCCGGCGAGGCGCTGTTTCGCGCCGCCATCCTGCAATATCGTCCGGTCAACACGGACGTTTTGCCCGCCTTCGTCCTCTTTCATCTCTTCTTTGCTCCGCTGCTATGGCTGCTCCTGAGGTGGCCCGGCGCGACGCTCGCTGCCTCGCTGTTGCTCTACACCCTGGTTCAGCTCTCCGGCTGGAACCTGCCGCAGTGGCCGAAAAACCCATGGTTCTTCAACCCGCTCGCGTGGCAGTTTCTGGTCGTGCTCGGTGCGTGGTGGGAGTTGGGAAACGGTAAGCTCCTGCGATCATGGCTGGCGTGGCGCGGGGCGACGATACTCGCCGCAACTTATCTGATTATCGCTCTTCTGATCGCGCTGAGCTGGAGCATCCAACCACTGGACGTCCTGGTTCCCGGCTGGCTGGGGCGCCTTATCTATCCCATCAACAAATCCGATCTCGATTCTTTGAGGCTCCTGCACTTTCTCGCGATTGCGATCCTCGTTGCGAAGCTCGTGCCGCCGGACTGGAAAGGATTGACGGCGCCGATCATGCGCGGGGCGATTCGTTGCGGTGAGAACTCCCTGGAAATCTATTGCGCGGGCGTGTTGTTGGCGCTAGGCGCCCGCATCTTGCTGGAGAAAGTCTCAGCCACGCCGGCCATCCAGATCGCCGCAAGTTTCGCAGGTATCGCTGCTTTGGTGGTGCTGGCTTCTCTGCTCACCAAGATGAAGATCGAAAGCAGAACCCAACCAAAGCTGTTTTGACTCCGGCAAAACCACGCTACCGATCGCTGCGGCGGGGGCAGTTACGCGGCTTTGACCTACGTCAACCGGTAAGGCCCTTCACGTTCTATTGTCAAAGTCCTTGACGGGCTCCGGACGCGGGATTCGACGGTGACAGAACAGGATGAACCCGTGTGGGAGGCGATAGCAGCCGCGCCCTATGACCGCGACCTCGAACTCGCCGTCATCGAGGGGAATCGTGTCCACCCGCTGGTTTTCGCCTGCCGTCGTCTGGCCAACGGTTGGGTCAGGGTCTCGAGCGGTGAGCGCATCACCGTCAGCCCGACGCATTGGCGCCTTTGGCGGAAAGGTCAGCGCTTGAGTCCCGACTTGCCAAATCGTTGATTTTTGCAGACGAATGGGGCTCAAGGTAAACCGTCAAGCGCTGCCGATCAGATCAACAGATGGCCTCGAAAAACCACGTCTGGTTTCGTTATGGCTCGGCCGCCGCGGCCGCGGCATTGGCATTCGTCCTTCTCTTTATCTTGCGCCGCTATTTCGAAGATCGCACCTTCACGGTGATCTACGTGCCGGTGGTGGTGTATGCGGCATTTGCCGGTGGGCGGGGGCCCGCAATTTTTGCCACCGTTTTGTGTATCGCCATCAGTGCGTTTTTTCTTGGTGGGGAGCTGTTTGCCAACCCCGCCAATCTGATCGATGTCGTGTTCTTCGGCATACTGGGTCCGATCCTTGGCGTCATGGGCGATCGGCTCCTGCGCGGGGCCGGGGAGTCCCGTCATCGGCAGGCACAGCTTCAGTCGATCCTCGATACGGTCCCGGAGGCGATGATCGTGATCGATGATCGCGGCATCATGCGCTCCTTCAGCATGACGGCGGAACAATTGTTCGGCTGGTCGGCCAACGAGGTGATCGGGAAGAACGTCTCGATACTGATGCCGACGCCCTACCGGCACGAGCATGACGATTATCTCCGTCGCTACCTGACCACGGGAGAGCGCCGCATCATCGGCATCGGACGGATCGTGGTCGGCGAGCGCAAGGACGGCTCGACGTTTCCGATGGAGCTCGCGGTCGGCGAGGCGCAGGTCGGCACCGACCGATTCTTCACCGGCTTTGTTCGCGACCTGACGGAGCGTCGCTCGCAGGAGCGGCGCATGCACGAGTTGCAGTCCGAACTGGTTCATGTGTCGCGCCTGACGGCAATGGGCGAAATGGCCTCCTCGCTGGCGCATGAGTTGAATCAACCGCTCTCGGCGATCACGAACTACCTTCGCGGCGCGGGAACCCTGCTCAAGTCCAAACAGGTCGACGCGTCCCGCATTCGCGACGTGCTCGACCGCAGCGCCGAACAGGCGCTTCGTGCCGGCGACATCATCAAGCGCTTGAGGGAGTTCGTCGCCAAGGGAGAAACCCAGCAGACAATCGAGAACCCGGGAGTTCTCCTTGAAGAGGCGGCCGCCTTGGCGCTGGTCGGTGCAAAGGAGCAGGGCGTGCGCGTCACGCTTCGCTGCGATCGCGATGTGCCCGACATCGTCGTCGACAAGGTCCAGATCCAACAGGTGGCGCTCAATCTCATTCGAAACGCCATCGAGGCGATGGAAACCGTCAGTCGCCGCGAGCTGACCATCGCGGTCAAGCGCCAGAAGGATGCCGCGCTGTTCTCGGTGACGGATACCGGCACCGGGATCGCGCCGGAAATCGCGCAACACCTGTTTGAGCCTTTTGTAACCAGCAAGCCGAACGGCATGGGGGTAGGTCTCTCGATATGCCGGACGATCATAGAGGCGCATGGCGGCCGAATTGTCGCCGATTCCAACAAGGGCGGTGGCACCATTTTCGAGTTCACGATCCCGCTTGCCGACGCGGAGGAAAGTCATGAACGTTAAGACTGCCGTACATATCATCGATGACGATCCGGCGATGCGCGACTCGCTGTCTTTCCTGCTCGACGTCAATGGCTTCCAGCCTTTCGCCTATGATTCGGCCAACGCGTTCCTATCCGCCGCGACGATAAATGCGATGAGCTGCGTGGTTTCCGACATCCGCATGCCGGGAATGAACGGGATCGAGCTGGTACGTAAGCTCAGGAGTCTGGGCGCGACCTGTCCAGTCATCCTGATTACGGGTCACGGCGACGTCGCGCTCGCAGTCGAAGCCATGAAGGCGGGAGCCGCGGACTTTATCGAGAAACCGTTCGACGATGGCGCGCTGTTGGGAGCGATCCGCTCCGCGCTCGAGGCTCACTCGGCGGCCCGGAGCGACAATTCCGCCAGAAAAGACGCCGAAGCACGGCTGGCGGATCTCTCGCCGCGCGAACGCGATGTGCTGCGGGGCCTCGTGGCAGGAAAGATCAACAAAGTCATCGCTCATGACCTGGGCATCAGCCCGCGCACGGTCGAGGTCTACCGCGCCAATCTCATGGCCAAGACCGGCGCGCGCAGCATGTCCGAGTTGATGCGCGTGGCCCTGGCGGCGGGCTTGTAAAGATTGATCTTCGTCAAGGCGGCCTCTCGTCCATTGCAGGATGCTGTGGGGAGCGGGAGGTTCCGGTGCCCTCATTCGACGTACGCTTTCTCAAGACCGTTTGTGACGACACCGGGCACGAGCACCGTGCGTGCCAGGCCGCTTTCACCGTCGAAGCCGCTTCGCTGACGGAAGCGGTGCAGCGGGCCGAGGTCGATTTCTGCAGGCAGAAGCACGTCCGTGACTGGACGATCTTTGCCGACTCCGTGGAGTGCCGTTACCCGACGGCCCTGACCCGGGCGTGGCTGTCCTGACGGGGATGAGATCGTGAACAGTGCTGCGCAGCGTTATGCGAGTCACAATGTTCCCCGATATACGTCCTATCCAACCGCGGCGGATTTTTCGCCGCGAGTCACCTCCAGGGAGCACGCGGCCTGGCTCGGAAATCTGGCCTCGGGTGAAAGCGTCTCGCTCTATCTGCATGTGCCGTACTGCCGCGAGATCTGTCTCTATTGCGGCTGCAACACCAAGATGGCGGTCCGCGATGATGTCGTGGCGAGCTATCGAAGCGCGCTTGAAGCCGAGATTGATCTCGTCAGCGGCCTGATCAGCCATCGCGTGGGGATCGCACGACTGCATTGGGGCGGCGGCACGCCGAGCATTCTTGGATCAGCCGGGCTGCAATCTGTCGTCGCTGCCCTGCAACGTCGATTCGCGTTCGATCCGGGATTCGAGCACGCCATCGAGCTCGACCCCCGTTACGTCAACGCGGAACTGGCGAGTGGTCTGGCTGCGCTCGGCGTCAACCGGGCCAGTCTCGGTGTTCAGGACATCAATCCGCTGGTGCAAGCCGCGATCGGCCGGCTGCAGCCGCTTGCAATGGTGGAAGCGGCCGTCGATGGCCTGCGGAGCGCGGGCATCCGCAATCTGAGTTTCGACCTGATGTACGGGTTGCCGATGCAGACCGTCGAATCGATCCGGAAAACCTGCGCTTTGGTTGTTGCGATGTCGCCGGACCGCATTGCCTGCTTTGGTTACGCCCACCTTCCCCGACTCAAGGCCAACCAGCGGCGAATTAATACGGCAACGCTTCCGACCCAGCCTGAACGCGTCGAGCAGGCCAGTGTCTTTGCCGAAGAGCTCGAACGCAACGGCTATGTCAGGATCGGCATCGATCACTTCGCAAGGCCCACCGATGCGCTGGCGCGGGCGGCCGCCTCGAAGCACCTGCACCGCAATTTCCAGGGTTATACCGACGACGACCGCAAGGCGCTGCTGGGTCTGGGCGCCTCATCCATCTCCACTTTCGCGGAGGGCTTCGTTCAAAACACCGCGGATGTTCCCCGATACATTCGCGCAATCGGATCGGGCTCGCTCGCGACGGCACGGGGTGCCACGCTCGACGACGAGGACCGGCTGCGCGGACGGATCATCGAGAGGCTGATGTGCGACTTCGAGGTCGATCTGGCCGACATCGCGCCGCGGGCCGATTTTGCAACGGAAATTTCGATGCTGGCGGAGATGAAGAGGGAGGGGCTGGTAGTGATCGGTGATGGGAAACTGACGGTCACGGATACCGGAAGATCGGTGGTGAGGGTCGTCGCATCCACTTTCGATGCTTACCGGCGTTGCCAGGGAACCCGGTTCAGCACAGCCGTATAGCCGTCGCCGCTTGATGTGGATCAAGAGGGGCGTCGTGCAAAAGACCTAGTGGCTAGCATTCGCGCCTGCAGCCTTCGTGAGCGGCAAATCAAGAAAGAAAGTCATGCTATGACAGATGCGTCCATTGCTTCGAAGTCAATGACGATCGGTGAGGCATTGCTCGCGCCGCTTTTCGTTGTGCTCGCTTTTCTCTGCGTGGTCGGGGCGGCCCAGGCACATGATGGCGCCTTTGCCTTCCACGCATCGCTTGGCGCGGTGGCAAGCCTTGCGGCCGCTTTCACGATCCTCAATCATTACTACAACCGCCCGGCGCAACTTCCGCCGCAGGAGATCAACGGCAAGCCCAACTATAATATGGGGCCGGTCAAATTCGCGGCAGTCGCCGGCATGGTCTGGGGCATCGCGGGATTCCTGGTCGGCCTCATCATCGCCTCCCAGCTGGCCTGGCCGGCGCTCAATCTCGACCTGCCATGGACCAGCTTCGGCCGACTGCGGCCGCTGCACACCTCGGCCGTCATCTTCGCGTTCGGCGGCAACGTGCTGGTCGCAACGTCGTTCTACGTGGTGCAAAGAACCAGCCACGTTCGTCTTGCCGGCTATATCGCGCCCTGGTTTGTCGTCCTCGGCTACAATTTCTTCATCGTGGTCGCGGGCACCGGCTACCTGCTCGGCGTGACGCAATCGAAAGAATACGCCGAACCGGAATGGTACGCGGATCTGTGGCTGACCATCGTCTGGGTGGTCTATCTGCTTGTCTTCCTGATCACGATCATCAAGCGCAAGGAACCCCATATCTTCGTCGCCAACTGGTTCTACCTTGCCTTCATCATCACGATCGCAGTGCTGCACCTCGGCAACAATCCCGCGCTGCCGGTCTCGTTCGTTGGTTCCAAGTCCTATATCGCCTGGGGCGGTGTCCAGGATGCAATGTTCCAGTGGTGGTACGGCCACAACGCGGTCGGCTTTTTCCTGACCGCCGGCTTCCTCGCCATCATGTACTACTTCATACCGAAGCGCTGCGAACGGCCGATCTATTCCTACCGTCTGTCGATCATCCATTTCTGGTCACTGATCTTCCTCTACATCTGGGCCGGCCCGCACCATCTGCACTACACCGCGCTGCCCGATTGGGCGCAGACGCTCGGCATGACCTTCTCCGTGATGCTGTGGATGCCCTCATGGGGCGGCATGATCAACGGACTGATGACACTGTCGGGAGCCTGGGACAAGCTGCGCACCGATCCGGTGCTGCGCATGCTGGTGGTGTCGGTCGCCTTCTACGGCATGTCGACCTTCGAAGGCCCGATGATGTCGGTCAAGGTCGTCAATTCGCTCAGCCACTACACCGACTGGACCATCGGCCACGTGCATTCCGGCGCCCTCGGCTGGGTCGGCTTCGTCTCCTTCGGCGCGCTGTACTGCCTGGTGCCCTGGCTCTGGAACCGCAAGAGTCTTTATAGCCTCAAGCTCGTCAACTGGCACTTCTGGACCGCTACGCTGGGCATCGTCCTCTACATCTCCGCGATGTGGGTGTCCGGAATCCTGCAAGGCTTGATGTGGCGTTCCTACACCTCGCTCGGCTTCCTCGAATACTCCTTCATCGAGACCGTCGAGGCCATGCACCCCTTCTACGTTATCCGTGCCGCGGGAGGAGCGCTGTTCCTGATCGGCTCGCTGATCATGGCCTACAATCTGTGGATGACGGTGCGCGCCGGTGAGGTCGAGGCGCAGGCGCCCGTCGCGCTTCAGCCGGCGGAATAGGAGCTCGCCAATGTCGTTCTGGACTCGACACCATATCTTCGAAAAGAACTCGATCGTCCTGGTCATTGGCATCCTGGTCGTGGTTGCGATCGGCGGACTGGTCGAAATTACCCCGCTGTTTTATCTCAAGAGCACGATCGAGGTTGTCGACGGCATGAGGCCCTATACGCCGCTGGAGCTTACCGGACGCAATATCTACGTCCGCGAGGGTTGCTATCTCTGCCATTCGCAGATGATCCGCCCGCTGCGCGACGAGGTCGAGCGCTACGGTCACTTCTCGCTCGCTGCCGAGAGCATGTACGACCATCCCTTCCAGTGGGGATCGAAGCGGACCGGGCCTGATCTGGCCCGGGTCGGCGGCAAATATTCCGACGACTGGCACGTGCGGCATCTGACCGATCCGCGCTCCATCGTTCCGCAATCGGTGATGCCCGGATATCCCTTCCTTGCCGAGACCGAGATCGATCCGAGCTACATCGCCGACAATCTGCGAACGCTGCGCTCGGTCGGTGTGCCCTATACGGATGAGCAGATCACGAATGCCGCCGCCGACCTGAAGGCTCAGGCCGATCCGGATGATCCCGCGGGTGATGCCTTCGCCAAGCGCTATCCCAAGGCCGTGGCACGTAACTTCGACGGCAAGACAGGCGCGCCGACCGAACTGGATGCGCTTGTCGCCTACCTGCAGATGCTGGGCACGCTCGTCGACCTCAAGCTCTACAACGAAAAAGCCAACCTGCGTTGAGAAGGTTCAAACGATGAAAGCCATCATTACGATCCAGAACTTGGCGTCCGATCTTGTGACGACGTTCTGGACGCCGATCTTCGTCGCGATCTTTCTGGCGATTGTGATCTATGCCCTCTGGCCTCGCAACAAGGCCGCCTTCGACGAGGCGGCGCGCATGCCGTTGCGGGAGGATTGAGACCATGAGCGATCAGGGCGAAATTGACGGCGTCTCCGGTACCAGCACCACAGGACATCAGTGGGATGGTATCAAGGAGTTGAACACGCCGCTGCCGCGGTGGTGGCTCTACACCTTCTACCTCACGATCATCTGGGCAATCGGCTACTGGATCGTCTACCCGGCCTGGCCGCTGCTGAGGGGCAACACCCCCGGCATCCTGGGTTATTCATCGCGCGCTGCCGTCGCAGTCGAGCTTGCCAACCTGGACAGGATCCGCGGCGAGAAACTCGCCGTACTGGAGACCGCCTCCCTTGCAGACATCGAGAAGGATCCGGCCCTGCTGACGCTCGCCCGAGCCCGCGGCAAGACGGTGTTCGGCGACAATTGTGCGCCCTGCCACGGTACCGGCGCCACCGGGGCGAAGGGATACCCCAACCTGAACGACGACGATTGGCTGTGGGGCGGTTCGCTTGACCAGATCATGCAGACCATCCGCTTTGGCGCGCGATCGGGCAACTCGAAGGGCCATGAGGGTCAGATGCTCGCATTCGGCAAGGACGGGATGCTGAAACCGGACCAGATCGTCACGGTTGCCAACTACGTCCGCTCCTTGTCTGGTCTGCCGACGAGACCGGGTTATGATGCGGCCGCGGGCAAAAAGATTTTTGCGGAAAATTGCGCGACCTGTCACGGCGACAACGGCAAGGGAAACCCGGAGGTCGGTTCAAAGGATCTGACCAATAACATTTGGCTCTACGGCGGCGACGAAGCGACCATCATCGACACCATCACCAACGGCCGTGGCAGCGTGATGCCCGCATGGGACGGCCGGCTCGATCCGGTGACGCTGAAGGCGATGGCGGTCTATGTCCACTCGCTCGGTGGAGGCAAGTAGCGGAGCTTGCAGGGAAGCGAGACGAGTGCCGCCTATTTGAAGTTCCTGCACCACAAGTGGCGAATTCGACCTAGGAACTTCAAATAGAAAAGCGGCACCAGAATCAATAAGTTTGCTAGTGCCCATGGCTTTCCGAAGTTCGTGAAAGTGGGTGCTGCGATGGAACACGAACTTCGGAAAGTGGGCCAGCCATGAACAAGCCCGTAACGCAAGAGGAAATGGATTTCGACGATTACGGACCGCTCTACGCAGCCCGTAAGAAGGTCTATCCGCAGAGCGTCTCCGGCACCTTCCGCCGCATCAAATGGGCTTTGATGGCGGTCTGCCTCGGCGTCTATTACTTCCTGCCGTTCGTGCGCTGGAACCGGGGTCTTGGCGCGCCTAACCAGGCGGTGCTGATCGATTTTCCGAACCGCCGGTTCTACTTCTTCTTCATCGAGCTGTGGCCGCAGGAGGTCTACTACTTCACGGGCCTGTTGATTCTGGCGGCGGTAATCCTGTTCCTGATGAATTCGGTCGGCGGCCGTATCTGGTGCGGCTATCTCTGCCCGCAGACGGTCTGGACCGATCTGTTCTATGCCGTCGAGCGTCTGGTCGAGGGCGATCGCCGCGAACGCATGAAGAAGGACGCCGCGGGCAATCCGTGGACGGTCAGGCGAATCTCCGAGACCGCGCTCAAGCACACCATCTGGCTCATGATCGCCTGGTGGACCGGCGGCGCCTGGGTGCTCTACTTCAGCGACGCGCCGACGCTCGTGAAAGATCTCGCCACCTTCCAGGCGCCGATGATTGCCTATGTCTGGATCGGTATCCTGACCGCGACGACCTATTTGTTGGCAGGCTACATGCGTGAGCAGGTCTGCACCTATATGTGCCCGTGGCCGCGAATTCAGGCCTCGCTCACCGACGAATGGGCGCTCAATGTCACCTACCGCTACGACCGCGGTGAAAAGCGTACCTCGGTGAAGAAGGCCGCCGAACTGCGCGCGCTCGGCGAGCATGTCGGCGACTGCATCGACTGCTATCAATGCGTGGCGGTCTGCCCGACCGGAATCGACATCCGCAACGGTCCGCAGCTCGAATGCATTCAGTGCGGCCTATGCATCGACGCCTGCGACAACATCATGAAGAAGGTCGGCCGCCCGACCGGCCTGATCGGCTATGACAACGACATCAATATTGCGCGCCGCCAGGCCGGCAAGACGCCGATTTTCCGGATCGTCCGCCCACGCACCATCATCTACATCCTGGTGATCGCCTTGGTCGGCGGCATCATGCTGTATACGTTGGCGACGCGCTCGCTTCTGGACCTCAATGTGTTGCATGACCGCAATCCGGTCGCGGTCAGACTCAGCGACGGCTCGATCCGCAACGCCTATACGGTGCGACTGTTGAACAAGAGCGGCTTTGACCGCGTCGTCACCATCGACGCCGATGGCCCGGTCGACGCGACCGTGCATGTGGTCGGCACCGATTCGGCGACGCCGAACCGGCCGACGATCACGATCGGGCGCGATCAGACCACCGAATTGCGCGTGCTTGTCACGGCGCCCGCCGCGAAAAATCCGGAACCCTCGATTCCGGTTCATTTCCGCGTCACCGACGTCGGGCTCGGCGTCGCTGCATCCGCCACCGATAATTTCGTTGCGCCCTGAGCTTATCCGGAGTCTCGAACATGCCGACACCAGTTTCTTCAAGGCCGCTGACCGGGCGCATGGTGCTTGTCATGCTGCTTGCTTTTTTCGGCGTCGTGATCGGTGTCAACGTCACCATGATGAAGCTTGCGATCGCCACGCTTCCGGGCACCGAGGTTGACAGCGCCTATAGCGCCAGCCTCGGTTACGAGAAGGAGATTGTGGCTGCACGCGCGCAGGCAGCGCGCCACTGGAAGGTTGACGCGCATATCGAGCGCACCGCTGACGGGGCCGCCCTGCTGCAGGTTGAAGCGCGCGACCGAGACGGCAGGCCGGTGACGGGACTGAAATTCCTGGGGCGCCTTGAGCGGCCGACCGACAAGCGTGCTGACCTTGCGGTCGATCTTGCCGAGGTCGGGATCGGGATCTATCGCGGCCGCACCGAGACAATCCCGCCGGGTCAGTGGGATCTCGTGCTGGAAGGCGACGGCAAGGATGGCCGCCTGTTCTTGTCCAGGAATCGCGTGATGTTGAACTAGTGCCGCCTATTTGAAGTTCCTGCACCACAAGCGGCGAACTCTGTTCAGGAACTTCAAATAGAAAAGCGGCACTGGAATGTTAGATTTGCTAGTGCCCATAACTTTCCGAAGTTCGTGAAAGGTGGGCGCTGAGAGGTAGCACGAACTTCGGAAAGTGGGCACTAGGGGTCCGAATCATGCAGGCGACGCGCGATTTCTCGCATTATCTGAAGAGTGCCGGAGCGGGCCTGCTCCATCTCGACCTCGCGGTCGAGGGCATCAGTTGTGCGGGCTGCATGGCCAGGATCGAGCGCAACCTGTCTACAATTCCCGACGTAACTTCGGCACGGGTCAACCTTACGGATCGCCGGCTGGCGCTCGAATGGAAGGCCGGTGCCATCGATCCGGCCGTGTTCGTCGATCGGCTGGCCGAACTCGGCTACAAAGCCTATCCGTTCGAGCGGGCGAGCGCCGAAACGCAGGAGGTGGAGCGCACGAACTCGCTGCTCCGCCGCCTCGCCGTTGCAGCCTTCGCCGCGATGAATGTGATGATGCTGTCGGTACCGGTCTGGTCGGGCAGTGTCAGCGACATGCTCCCCGAGCAGCGCGACTTCTTTCACTGGCTATCCGCGCTGATCGTGCTGCCGGCCGCCGCCTATTCCGCTCAACCGTTCTTCTCCTCCGCGCTGGTTGCGCTGCGCGCGCGCAGCGTCAATATGGACGTGCCGATCTCGATCGGCATCGTCCTTGCGCTCGGCATGTCGCTGGTTGAAACCGCTTCCCACGCCGAGCATGCCTACTTCGACGCCGCCATCATGCTGATCGCTTTCCTGCTGGCGGGTCGCTACCTCGATCAGAACATGCGCCGGCGCACCCGCGCCTTTGCCGGCAATCTCGCCGCCCTCAAGGCCGAAACAGCGACGAAATTCGTCACTGACGACGAGGTCCGCACCGTTCCTGTCGCGGCAATCAAGCCGGGCGACATCGTCCTGCTGCGGCCCGGCGAGCGTTCGGCGGTCGACGGCAACGTCATCAGCGGTCGTTCCGAGATCGATCAAAGCCTGATCACCGGCGAAACGCTGCCGACGACGGCTGTGACCGGCAGTGCGGTATTTGCGGGCACGCTGGTGTGCTCGGGTACCTTGCGCGTTCGCGTTGCCGCGGCCTCCGGAGGGACGCTGCTCGCAGAAATCTCGCGCCTGCTCGAAAACGCCCTGCAGGCGCGCTCGCGCTATCTTCGTCTGGCCGAGCGCGCGGCCCGCCTTTATGCACCGGTCGTTCATGCGACCGCGCTTTTGACCATGTTGGGTTGGCTTGCTCTGG
>Ga0306920_100004870_pt1 | contig 17264 bp, 17 predicted proteins | sample flu12Cox44000170_FD_204666 | JGI IMG/M metagenome (GOLD analysis project Ga0306920, IMG submission 204666) | Lab enrichment of tropical soil microbial communities from Luquillo Experimental Forest, Puerto Rico - flux4day.12C.oxic.44.000.170 (v2)... | ecosystem: Environmental > Terrestrial >... | reverse complement strand
CAACAGACACTGTGTTGTGTTATCGTCGGACACGCGGAAGCCTTTCTTCGCTCTGCAAACACTGACTGAACAACATGTTTGTAGCAGAAGAGAGCTTCCGCGTCCTCTTTTTTATGAATTTTTTGGGCTAAGGGTGAGCGCTAGCCAGCAGTTTCAGGCCAAGGGATTCTACATGTCTGGATGTGTCTCTCTAGTATTAGCAGTTCTGAAGCTCACGGAGATGAAGCAATGGTCCTGGTGGCGAGTCTTTCTACCGTTGTGGGTGATCGTGGGTCATAACGTGATCTATGTGTTGGTTGGTTTTCTATGCTTATTTGCAGTGAGGTACGGAGAAGACGAGGAAGCCGAGGAGCCGGCCAAGGTTCAGAGCAACCGCCTTGTTTACCAGGTCGCTTCGCTGGTGTGTGTCCTGATTTCTACGGACAACTTGTTGAGATGGTTAGAGCGAGGAGGAAACTCGTATTGGTTTTGGCTGTGCTCTGGAAGCGTGGCAATGGTGGTTTTGTTTGGGATTCTCGCCCTGGTTGCACAATTCTTCTATTGGGCCGAGATCGTAGAGGAGCTCAACGACCGGCTCGTTGAAGGCAGCGGATACCGAGACATCGATTAGAAGGAGAAACTTGCTTTTTCAGGCGGACTCGGGCCGCGACGAGTTTTTTGACCACAGGCCGACCAGAAACAGCGTTTTGAAATGCACTCAGATCCCAGACGTGTGCCCCAGGCGCGCCCGAGCGAGGTTGGAACCGGTTGGAGCACATGGCGCCTGCTACACGTGCCTATGTTCCGGAATCTGCTGGTTGCCGACCTGGTCTCAGACATGGGCACGTTTATGCAAGGTGTTGGTGCCGCATGGCTGATGGTTTCGCAAGGGTGCGGGCCGCTGCTGGTGGCGCTGATACAATCTGCCTCGGCATTTCCATTTTTTCTTCTCGCCCTGCCAGCAGGAGCTTTGGGCGACATCTTTGATCGGCGGAAACTGGTTCTGACGACGGAAGTGTGGATGTTTTCCGTAGCAGTCGCGCTCGCTGTTCTGACGGCGCTGCATTTAATCACGCCTTGGGCGCTGCTCCTTTTAACGTTAGCTTTGTCGATCGGGGATGCGCTCGAAGCGCCAACCTGGCGAGCAGTCCTTCCAGAACTGGTGCCGCACGAGGGATTGATGCCGGCCATTGCTCTAAACGGGATTGAATTCAATTTGGCCCGTGCGATCGGTCCAGCGCTGGGTGGATTTCTGATCGTGGCGGCGGGAATTGGCACAGTGTTTTGGCTAAATGCCGCATCGTATCTTGGCGTGCTATGGGTGATTGCACAGTGGAAACGACCGCCAAGCCAGTTAGGCTCCCTGCGAGAGACCGTGTCGGGTGCGATCCGCGCGGCGCTCCGCTACACAAGAAACGCGCCTGAGATTCTGACCGTTCTCGGGCGAATCGGCTCCATTATGTTTTTTGCAAGCGCGTTTTGGGCGCTCCTGCTCACCGTCGCTCACGAATTGCGGCGGAGCGCCACCCTTTATGGACTGCTCCTAACCGTCTTTGGCGCTGGCGCAGTGCTAGGAGCCATCGCGCTACAACGAACGCGTTCATTGTTCTCGTCTGATGCGATACTCGCACTGGGAACCACCGTCTTTGCTGGGGCGCTTTGGGGTGTGGCCGCATTCAAATCCGTAGTACTCCTGTCCGTCGCAATTTTGTTTGGAGGGGTTGCATGGACCGCAATCATGTCTTTGATGACCACAGTTATGCAGAATCTGGCGCCGGACTGGATTCGCGCGCGTGCAATGGCTGTGTTCATGCTCGTCTACATGGGAACGTGGACAGCCGGCAGCGCTTTCTGGGGATATATCGCGGGCCGGCAGGGTACACACTTTTCTTTGAGTACCGCGGCCATTGGCACCGCCCTTTGTCCAATATTGGTCTTGATTTCGCGCTTGCCGGATACGCCTGTGGATCTGGGAGCTTGGGATCACTGGGGAAAGCCGATGCTGGTTGGAGAAGTGGACCCAAATCAAGGACCCGTACTGGTTACAGTGGAATATGAGGTCGACCCGAAGAAGGCGGACGAGTTCCTGGAGGCTCTCCACAAATTTGCACGAGTGCGGCGGCGGGACGGAGCATCACGATGGGGCGTCTATCGCGATACCGAGCATCCAGCACAATACGTCGAAACGTTCATCGTCGAATCTTGGGCTGAGCACTTGCGACAGCACAAGCGACTGACGAGAGGGGACCGCGACCTTGAGGAAAACGTGAGTCGTTTTGAATCGAAGCCTGTCAAGGTGAGGCATTTCATCTATGCGCATAGCAAGCATGTCCGGCATTATCGCTGATGACAATCACTGTTGTTTGCGCTAGGCAACGCTAGAAAAGTAATGCTGACGGGTGCGAAACTGAGGCGACCAGCGCGCGTTGACTGACCCGCGAGTTGTGGAACGTCACCATCGCTGTTCAGTTGAAGCGTCTTCCCATTGAGCTGGGCCGCCGTGTCTCGAAGCCGCGTAGCGGTCAGCGTGTACCGTTCCGCCTCAAGGGGCAACGTAATCTCACGAGCGCGCTGTTGGTCGGCATTGATGACCAAGAGAGCGACGCCGCCGGGACCCGTTTGTAGACACTGAGCATAGACATAAACATTCGTGGCCGGCGACGCATGTGGATCGAGAACGGTCTCACCCATCAGCCTTCGCCATAGCAGAGCCGCCCAGTAGTTCGGGCGTGGCTCGAAACTATTTTCATCCAACAGGCCGTAGTCGCTGGATGCCAGCGTGTTGTGCATGATCACCTTCGCGCCACGCTCCGCGAGGCTTGCGTGTTGAATGAGGTAGCGGAACGTGTCCAGAAACGTCGCAGCCCAGGGGTTTCCTCCGCACGCCGCATCGGCCGTTTCCGTAATCCAAAGCGATTTGCCCGGTTCGAACCGGTCACGGAGGCTCGCGTAGAATGTGTCAATCTTTTCCGGTCGCGAGAGCCAACCTTGTGAAAGCGACTCCTCCTCAGTTGTTTGCGATGATGGACCTATACTCGCGCAACGTTTCGAAGCCGCTGCATAAAGATGGTAGGAGAAAACATCAAAGACCGGGCCCGCCGCCTTCAGCAAGTCTTCGGACTTCAAGACTCCATTGCCCATCGGCATCGCAAACGATCCCTCGCCAACGGAGCCGGGACCAAGAAATAATGTGCCGGGCGACATTTTTCGAAGGAATGCGCGGAACGCCGCAACGTCGCGTCCGTAGTCTGCAGCATCGTACCCCTTGGGAGCGCCGCCCATTGCTGCATATGTCGGCTCATTCATGAATTCGGTCGCGGCAATCCGACCGCCAATAGATTTTGTGTATTCGAACAACTGTCCGGCTTGCTCGGAGCTCCACACACCTTGAGCATTGCGCGCTCCGGGGCTCGTAGCTACCGAAGTAACAATCTCGGCGTTCACTGCATGAGAAAAATCAACAACGCCCTTCCACTCCTTTCGCGTCAAGACACCGCCGAATCCTGATGGCGCGTTGACCGGGACGGTACTTTCCGAATCCTGAAAATAAACGCTATTGGCCCACGTGCCGCTGACTCGCACGTACGCCGGGCCCAATGCCGAAGCCAGTTTTCGCAATCGAGGATTTGAAAGATCAATCGGCTCTCGGTATTCATACAAGTTTGGGTCGATCCCCGCCGGAGTGAAGCCTTCCTGCCGAGCAGGCTTTTGCGCTTTTTGACTGCCTGAGGCGGAACTCGCATACGGTTTCCAGAACTTACCACCGATCACTTCAACCATTTCAATGTTGTAGGAATCGAAGCGCTCATCGACCGTGCCAATCATTGGCATCTTTGCCGGATCAAGCGATACGACCTGCGCATGCGGTTGGGCCGGTAAAAACAAGACGCCCGCTGCGCATAGGATTGCCGCCAGACAAATGCCCAAGAGAGTGCTTCGGCTCATTCCATTACCTCGATATTTATGCCTTCGCAGCACGCTTCCATTTCAAGTGAGAGTTGACTGTTTTCCCGCTTGATTGGATCGGACTGGCCGTGCTGAGATGAAGCTCATCTCCTTCAATCTTCACCACGCGCGGCTGCGTTTGACCGATCCAGTTCGGGAACAGGGAGATGAACATGGAATGGGTCAGTGTTTTCGCTTGCTCGTCTACGTGAAACTCGCCGGTATACGCAATGTAAGTGGAGGCTTCCCGTCTGTAATCGTCATCTGTTCCCTTGAACCAATCCCCAGAGGCAAACGGCTTGCGGTTCGGCTTACTCAACTGCGCCGACATGTAGCCATCCGGCGTGTACATGATGATGCCCATGGGCTGCTCGCTCATGGGATAGAACGACGGCGAGCCGTCCACGGGTCGTTCTTCATAAGAAACCAGGTTCCACGCTCCAATGAGTTGTTCACGAAGTCCTTGCGCCATGATGCGTTCTCCTTTAAGTGGTGGTGTTATGAGGCTTTGAGCGCGCCGTTATCGATTGGGATGACCTGGCCCGAGATGGACTTGCCGGCATCCGACGCCAGAAAAACGCACAGTGCGGCAATGTCCTTCGGGTCTACGAACCGCTTAAGTGTTTGAATGCTGAGCATAGACGCCCTCTCGTCCTCCACGGTCTTACCCTCCGCCTTTGCGCGGCCGGCCAACACATTTTCCATACGCTGGCCTCCGACAGCGCCGGGAGCGATAGCGTTAGCGCGAATATTGTGTTCGCCCAGTTCAATAGCTAGCGTCTTTGCAAAGCCGATTAGGCCAGCTTTGGCAACGTTGTATGGACTGCGATTTGGGTAACCGAAGCGTCCGCCGAGGGAAGACATGATAATGATGCTTCCAGCGGAGGACTTTTTGAGGTGTGGAATCGCGAGTCGCGTAACGTTGAAGGTGCCGACGAGATCTACTGTCATCACCTGTTCCCACTTGTCCGGATCCATCTCTTCAACAGGCGCTGTAGGACCTGAGATGCCGGCGTTGTTGACCAGGACATCCAAACCTCCAAGCGCTTTGACCGCTGCGGGAACCATCGCTTCAATATCCGAGCGCTTGGAGTTGTCGCATAACGAGGACAGCACTCCGGGAATCTCTTTCTTAGCAGCGTCGATGGCTTGCGTGTTGATATCCGTAATGAATACGGTCGCACCTGCCGACACGAAGGCGCGAGCGATCTCAAGGCCGATTCCGGAAGCGGCAGCCGTGATAAGAACCTTTTGAGCCATGGTGTCCTCCAAAGATGAAATGTCTCAGGCGTGACTTCCCGAGATCCTTAGGGAGTACTTGGTTTCTCAGGCGCCCAGTCGACGCTTGGACGGTCAAGAACCGGGCTCACGCGGACGCTTCCAAAGTAATCCCAGGCCCACTCGAAAAACGCTTCCATCTTCGCGCGCACTGTCGTCAGTAAAACGGCATGAACACCGAGCCAGGCGGCGAAGGCGAAGGCCCCAGTAATGGGGTGATGGCTCGATCCGATTTCTGCCACCGCCGCGTTACGGCCGACCATCGCCATGATGCCTTTGTCGAAGTACGCGAACGGCTTCTGTTGTCCGCGCAGTGTCGTCCAGCCTGCTGTGCCACGGAAGCCAGCTGAGGCAACGGCTTTCCGCTCTCGGCTTTCATGTTAGCGAAGTCGCCTAAGGCGTACACCCGCGGATAGCCTGCAACGCTGAGATCCGGTTGTACATCGCGTGCAGCAGAACAGCCTAGGCCACGCAGCCTTAAGGCGCGAAGGGACTGCGAGCGATCCCGGTTAAGCGGGGCTCGGACATGCTATCCGACTTTTACGCAAAGCATGGATATTGACCCACCATCGACACCTTCGACCGGGAAGGTTACTTTTTCACGCCGTTGGGCCGTGGCGATCACGTATAGCAGCGGCAAGTAATGGTCGGGTGTTGGAATAGAGAGTAACGCGTTCGGGCCCAGCTTTTCGTATTCGACGAGGGGCTTGTATTCGCCGGCCAACATCATTTGCTTTGCTTCAGTTTCGAAGTTAACCGCCCAATCATATGGATCAGGCATGTGTCGTCCCCAGGCATAGGCGTGCAAGTTGTGAACAAGATTTCCGCTGCCAACGATGAGAACGTTCTCGGCACGTAATGGCGCCAGCTTCAGTCCCAGTTGAAAATGAAATGATGGAGGCTGCGTTTCATCTATGCTCAACTGCACGACGGGAACGTCTGCGTGCGGATAGACGTGCCGGAGCACGGACCATGTTCCGTGGTCGAGACCCCAGGAGTTGTCCAGAGTCACCGGCAAGGGCGCGAGCAGTTCTTGTACGCGACGAGCAAGAGCCGGATCGCCGGGCGCGGGGTACTGCACTCCATACAACTCCCGTGGGAATCCACCAAAATCATGAATGGTTCTTGGCGAAGTGCTGACCGTTACTCCGACACCCGGGACGAACCAATGCGCAGAGATCGAGAGAATGGCCTTTGGCTTGGGGATTTCAGTACCAAGTTGCCGCCAAGCTTCGGTGTAGATATTCTGGGTCACAGCATTCATGGGATTGCCATGTCCAAAGAAGATCGTGGGCAGCATTTCTGGCGCACTGATTCTCATGTCACTCTTGGGAACGCTTGGCTGTAAAAAGTTGCTTGACGCTTACCTACTTTGCAAGTCCGATTTGCTTCATGAAGTCCAGGTTGTCCCAGAAGAAGGATTCGGCGATCATTTTTCCGTTCTTCCACTGGCCGATCGTCACCATGTTGATCTTGAAAGACTTTCCGGTAGGAGGTATGGACTTCCCATCTGGAGTCGGCATCGGTTTCGTGAACGTTCACGTCATAACCCCGGTCACACAAGTCCACTCGTCGGTGCCGAACTTGATGGGATGCGCAACAATCTTTGTGTCGGGAGCGAAAACGAATTGAGGCTTAAGTTCATCGACATGGTCCTTTAAGCCTTTCGTCTGATGGCCGTCGGGATACGTCACAAGAATATCGTCGGCGTGACTCTCAGAAAATTTGTTCCAGTTTTGTTTGCTGTAAGCTTCGAAGTCTAGCTCCTCGAAAATCCTGAGATGTTCTGCAATCGAATCACGGTCGGGAGCTTGCTGCGGTTGCGTGCTCATAAGGAACTCCTTTGCCAGGCTAACGGCCATTTGTGGCGGCCCGGTAGCTTAGGAAATATAGTCCCTCCGTCGAAGCGTGAATTGCAAACGGTGACTTGCAAGCGACTGACGGACCATCAGTTCTCCCCTGGAAATCCGAATCCCACCCTCTCAGCCATTGGATTTTCACCGGCACTTGGCCGAATAGTCGGCTTTTCGTCGAAGTGACTTAGGGGGTGATGATTAGCAATCCCGCGTGAACTGCCCAAAAACCTTGTAATTGACTGTTGTCTAAGTCATTGATACTACAACTCGAGATTCTCTGACGTGGCTCTACCCAAAAACAGTTGTTTCTGGGCAGAGAAATTTGCCAGGGCGCCCGCTCTAAGCCAAAAATCTTTGCGTCATTGACCAGCAGATGTGAAGGGATTCAGACCCCGGCGCGAAGGAAGGCCCAAAGGAAAACACCGGAGAAGACCGACTACCGAAGCCATGCGGAACAGAACCGAAATATCCAGATCGCGTGCGGCACTGGAATAGATCCGTCACCAGGCAATCGGTCTTGGCTCACGGCCGAAATTAATCCATCCCAACCCTTTAACGCTTCGCCGCCCTACTGGCAGGCTGCCATGATCGACAAGAAAACCGAGTACCCATTTGCGTAACTGGGAAACGCGTGAAGAGAACAGCATACCTGTAGTCATACTGTGAGGTTGTTCCCAGTCATTCACGATCGGCGAGATGATTCCGTCCACAGCCGGTTCGAGAGCTTCCAGTTTGGAGATGATTCCCGCCAGGAAACCCGGCTCCAATGCCGGTGCCCGACTGTCCAGGAGAACCCTCAAACGCCGACCGAGATCGGCCTCACCGAGCAAGTCCCTGACCGTTTCAATTTCGGGGATCAGCGCTTGAAGTATTCGCGGCCTCCAGCCTTGGCCGACTGCACTGCCGTAGTCGCGCCACAGCGCTTCCAATTGCCGATCCGTTAGGGCAATCAGCCAACGTCCATAGTTCGTTTCTTGCTCAGACCCAAACCGGCACCAGCATGCCAGCATGAGTTCTGCTCTCCAACCGGTGATACCCCGGACTTCAACACTCTCGAGAGCTTCTTCAGGCATACACCAGTCTCCTGCGCGTCGTGCAAGATAGAGTGCGGCCCTCCGCCAAGTTAGTTTGCCGCGCAAAACACGGCGACTTCTAAAGCGGCCGTCATCGAACCACTCCTTAACTCCTTAACTCGAATCGTGTCGTTTTTCGCGTGAAATTCGATGCTGCCAGTCCCATCCCATGTTGGAACGCCGTGCGAGTACGAACACTTTAAAATGAACTTTATGCTCATGATCCTGAGATTCCCATCGATCGGCTAAAACCAATTAGGCATACTTTCGCAATTCTTCCAGTAGCTTGACCAAAGCAAAGGTGTCAGTCCTTCGTGCTGCGGCGCGTCTTCCTCGTTGGTTCATTAGGCAGTCAGACATAACACGCGCGTATCGTTACCCGGCGCAGATTAGTGAAACCACCGGCGTCTCGGAATCGTGAACACGATGTCGGCCGCCGTTAGACGCGCGAGCTCTGGCTACGTGTGCTTAGCCACCTCACGCCAGAGGACATCCGAGTCAATGGCATGAGTCTCAGCAAGCTGCCTCGCGATAGCGAGCCAGTCACCTTTGACAGAGCGCCCCGAGATAATGTGCTCAAGAGTCCTGGACACCAAATCCGCCTGTGAAGATGCGAGCCGCTTAATGCGATCCGAATTCAAGTATCGAAGTAGCCTTTCGACATGAACGCGGAATGGCCCACCCTCCCTTGTGCTGCCTTGAGCAACGAATGAAAGCAGCGCAATGAGAGAATTCGCAATGCGCGTCTCCTCGTTGTTGCCTGGCATTCCGCCATCGGGCTCAAGCAAGCCTGCGAGAGTAATCAAAATGTCTTCGGAAGTGTCGAAAGTATTCGTTGAGAATCCAAAGCTCGACTGCGTCGAGTCGGTATAGTCCGGGAAGAACCTACCGCTGCCGACTAGCGACCTTAACCCCTCAGAGGTTCCTTTAAATCCATCTCGCATAGTTTGGAAGGTACAGAAAGACAGTAAGGTCGAGCCCGCGAAAAGTTCTTCCTCAATCGGAATGCCAACCGGGACAATCGTCGTCTTAGGGAGTTCACCCGCGACATCGCCGGCACGCTTCACTACCGCCACAAGGGACATTGCCCTGCTTGCAAGCCCGTACTCAATGCTTAGGCGCTCCAACGGACTATCGGCACGCATTGCCTCCCGCCGGGCAGCAGCGCCGCGCCCATTGATCGGCAGGCAGCGACTCTCGAAGTCGCTGATGATTCGGGCACCCTGCAACAGTCGAAGGGTGTTCGCGATCGTATCGCATACCAATTGTATCGGCAGTTCAAGTTGGTTGTTGGGCTCCGCACCTTGCCACTCGATCTTTAATTTCGTACTGGCCGTGGGAGAAACCTCGCCGAACACTAGCAGGGGTGTCCCGCTGAAAACATACTTGCTTGGTTTTGGAGCGACCTTCCACTGGCCATTGCCCTCTACACTTACTTCGACCTGCTCAGCCAAAGGCCTGCCAACGGAAGCGAAAAGCTCCAAAGCAGGAAGATCGACCCTTTCGCCAGGCGTAAGGAACCGGCTTACGCCTCCGCTGTGATCCGCTAGCTGTGCAAGGAAACGATCCTGACTTGCACTTCCAATCCCCAGGCAGTGGAGGCGCACCCCGGTTGAACGGACTCGCTGGAGAATTGTTTCCGTCTCAAAGACTTGACCGTCGGTAAGTATGAGAATGTCGCCTGCCCCATCCCGAAGGAGTGCCGCAGCCGCTTCGACGCCAGATGCGAGCTCCGTGCCACCCCTCGATTCAATTCCATCAAGAAACTTTAGGGCCGCTACGCGATTCTCCATGCTGCCCTCGGAAAGATTCTCTCGGAACACCTCCACGCGGTCATCGAAAGCCACCAATCCAAAGAGGTCGAGTTCCTGAAGGGTACCGAGACATGCGGCAATTGCCTTCTTGGCCTGCGCAAGAGGTCGCCCTCCCATCGAACCGGAGCGGTCCAGCAAGAACACCACCCTACGGGGACCGGCAGATAACTTGCCAAAATCAGAAGAAGGAACGATTGCGGCAAACCGACCTTTGCCTTCGGTGTCTACCCCGCCAACCATAGAGACACCTGAAGACTTGGTTCGGACATCGAGAACCAGGTCGCGATCAGGCAGGTCACTTTCGCGGGAAAGCGAGACGCAAATGCTCCGGTCGTCGTTTGTCTGAATGCGCAGAGCATGTGATGGTGAAGAAAGCTCCCGAATCTCGCTTCCCAACAGTACATCGAGGCAGAAACCCACTTGGTGCAGATCCCCTGCATCCCTTACAAATTGTGGCAAGATCAAATCGTCAAATTTCTCGCTGGGCAGCTCCAATTCAAATACTCCGGGTGCAACTTCCATACCGCGAGCTTGCGAATGATAGGAGGGGGCAAGGGTAAAAGGAAATCGCAGGCGCAGGCCGCTGTCGTGCAGCTCAACTCCGGCCAACAGTTCGAGCGACACGACGACTTTCTCTCCCGGACGGATGTTCCCGACTGTCAAATTGACAAGGCCATCGGCATATTGACGGGCGAGGGTTGAGAGTGAGCCTGCCTGTATTCCGTCCTCGTAGATCTTTGTTGCTTCCTTGGTTGGGCGAAGTTCGGAATCAACGGTAAACCCGTCACCGCTGACTCGAAATCGGCGGAGGCAAGCGTCGCGAGGGAGAATGAAGGCGTAGATTACTTCGACCGGTTCAGTTTCGCTGGATGCGAATTCATGGCGAATCCAGAGTCGTGCTCCCACCCCAAGAACTTGGCCTGTGAGCCACAATTTTTGCATGCTGAGTTTGAGAGGCTTTCCGGTCGCCCCATTCCGGGGCGCAAAGCCGTGACTCTTGCCTGATCCGCTCATGGTTTTTTCTTCCTTTCGTAGTCCGTTACCGTTGACTCAGTTCGTGGGCCAACTGCGCAAGTGCTGTTCTGATCTGGTGAAGCCGCCAGGGACTTGTACCACTCCGAACCTGAACCACAACATCGGACGAAATGGGGTAGGCCCACCATGTTTCCGGTTCCGGCAAAGGGCCGACGAGAGATGCTCCTTCACCACTTCTTTCAATCTCTCCCAGCGTCAAACCCTTGCGTTGCTTGTCGAGGATCCCCTCAAGACGCTTCAGGTGATCTTCGGTGTAGAAGGCACCTCGGCCTCCGCGCGCAGGACCGTTCAGCAAACCGCGGGAGATGTAGTACCGGATGCTCCTCTCCGTGACTCCGGACTTCTTGGCAAGGGTCTCGAGAGAAAACTCCGCATTTGGACGGGACCGGTCCGAATTAGGGGACTTTTCTTTCACAAGCACGTAGACTGAATCATAAATAAGTAGCCACTGTCAAGTACTGTCTATTTTGTGCTTGTTCTCGGCTCGAATTCAGTGGCATCATTCGAGCAAAGGAGAAGCCACACGGCGCGGAATCTGAAGAATCTATTGGGTCAACTCTTGATTAAAGGCCGAGGTCTACAGCACACACAGGAAAAACTCCGCCACCTGCAAGAGTTCACATAAAACGCAAGGGAGATTCATGAGAAGAGATAAGCGACGAGGACTTCGTCCGTGCGCCCGACATTGCGGATTCTCTCAAAAAGTTATTGCCGCGTCTCCCTTCCTGGGGCGCCGATGCAAACAGTGTTCAGGTTGTGAGACTAGAGAAGCAGGGATACCCACAAAAGGGGGAGGATTGCTTTGATATAGATATGTCAGTGCCAGACCAAAACGGGGAAGTTATTCGCTGCCCATATTGTGGCTCTGAAGAAGACTGCGAACATACTCTGGCTGTGATCGATACTACATGGGCCGTGTGCGAGGGTGGGTACTCCTACGAGAGATTTGATGAATTTCGCAGAGTTATCGAGGAATACTCGACGGCGCTCGGCTGAAATGATCCAGTAGTGCTTCGTTGAAGTGACCAGCACGAGGAACAACATTCAGAAGCTAATTTGTAAACGGAGGCAGTAGGGCACTCGTCTGAATGCTCCGCCTCCAGAGTGTCTTGGGCTCTCACCCTTGTGGATCGCGGAGCGGCGGGCCTTGAATATGAACGGTGTGACAGAAGTGGCGGAGGCGGCTCAAGAGCGCTTCGGCCATGGGCCGATTGCCCAGGAAGTTGGGCCACTCGTCATACATGAGATTGGTAGTAATGATGGTGGAGTGGCGACGATAGCGCTCCTCCATCAGTTTGAAGAAGATGTTGGTCTGTTCCGGCTTTAGGTTTAAATACCCGAGCTCATCAATATAAAGGATATCCAGGCGGGCCAGGCGTTTTACCAGTTGGCGCGAGGAACGGTCGGCGAGAGAAGCATACATTTCATCGAATAAATCCTGAGCGCGGATGAACTGACAGCGGTAGCCATTTTCCAGAGCCTTCAGCACCAGGCCAGAAGCTAACCCGGTTTTGCCCACCGCGGTTGGGCCAATGAAAACGATATTTTCTGCCTTGGCGAGGAAATCCAGTTCGGCGAAGGTACGGATCTGTTTGCGGCTGACGCCGGGCTGGCGGTCGAAGGGAAAGGTTTCCAGCGACCAGCGCTCGGGCAGGTTGGCGCGCCGGATGCGGTACTCCAAAGCCTTCTCTTGTCGGTAGTGCCACTGCGCGCGCAGCAGGCGGGTGAGGAACTCGGCGTAAGAGACGTCCTGTTTTTCGGCAGTGCGCAGCTGTTCTTCATAAATTTCCAGCATGCGCCGGAGTTTGAGGTTCTTAAGCAGCTGTTCGAGTTCTTCAGTCATCGCCGGGATCTTCGTCCAAGCGGAAGAAGTCGCGTTGCACGCGGTGCAAAATCATCCGTTCCAGGCGGTCCAAGTCGTAGAGGCCATAGCGGAAGGCTTCTCGCACGGCGGCCAAGAAAGGCTCTCGGGGATATTCGCGCACGAGGCGAAGCAGTTGACGCAGGGCCAACACTACCAGCTTGCGGCTATGTTGTTTCAGCGCGGCGAGGTAATCAGCGATCTCCGGTGCCGCTTGGAGGATGGCTTGTTCTTCCGGGTGCGCATCGCTGCGCTTGAGTCCTTGGCCACGCGGTGGGCGATGGGCCACCAGCGTGATGCGCTGATGCTGCTGGTCGGGGATGCGCTCGTGAGTGACGATGTTACGTGCATCGAGCTGTATCTCGATCTTGTCCTTGGTCTCCCGGACCTCTACCTGGCGACCGATCCAAGCCACCGGGACCGAGTAACGGTTACTGTGCAGGGCTACATAGCCTTCGACATCCACGGTCCGTTGCTGCAGACGATAAACCTCCGGGATCCACACGGGCAGAGGTTTCAAATGCCTTTGCTCGAGGGCAAACAACTCGCGAGGAACGGCGCGGATATGTTTTTTGTAGGTGGAGTTCACGCGATCGCACCACTGCCGGGCCTGTTCATTCAGGTCTGGCCAGCTGGAGAACGTACGACCGGCTAAGAAATTGTTCTCAATGAACCGGAATGGCCGTTCCACCCGAGCGGATCGGTTGGCATCGCCACGTTCGTGGGCTACGAAGCGGAAGTTGAAGCGCTCGGCAAAGGCAGCCATCTCGGGCACGGGAACCATCTCCCGTCCCGTTCCTCGCAGAACTACCACGTGGGTGTTGTCGATCATGACGCGGTCCGGGCTGCCGCCGAAATACCGCAGCGCTTCGGTGAGAAAGATTTTGCAATCGAAGCGCTGAAACGTTGCGTAGCACTGAAAGAACAACATGCGCGAGTAGCACAGCACCGCCGAGGCAGTCTGCACTTTGCATTTCTTCCCGGCGAGTTCGAGTTCATGGGGAGAAGTATCGTGCTGCAGTTCCTGGCCGGGCAGGAAGTCGTATTGCCCTACGGCTTGCTGCGGCGGTTCGGTGAGGCCATGCCGACGGCAGAAGGCGGTCAGGGCTTGGTAGGAGAGCACCGCCCCGCTGGCGGTCAGCTCTTCATGGACCCGCACAAGATTCCCCTTGCAGCGCGGCAACAACTCCAGGATCTGTTGTCGGTAGGGTTCGGCTTTCTCCGCACGCTGCAGCACCGGCACCTGCGCGGAGTTGGAACGAAGCACCTTGCGCACAGTTAGACGAGAGATGCCCAGCACACGCGCGATCTCTCGTTTCTTCACTCCCTGCGCATGCAGTTCCAGAATCGTGGTTCGTTGACTCTGACTCAACATGTTCTTCCTTTCCTGGCCGTACTTGCGGGATTCTTGTTGCCAGACGTTGGAGTTCTTGCAGGGCCAGAGCGAGGGAGTGGCGCAGCAGCTCGCTCGGCTCTTCCTGTAGGTGCTCGAATTCGCAGTGCATCTTCCGCAGACGTCGGTTGGCCCGATGAGCGATGGCTGCGACCATCTCCAAATCGCGTAACAGCTCCTGAAGCGGAGAGGCCACGGCGGGCTCGGCTTCGCGTTGCACCTTCAAAAACAACTGTGGTTGTTCGAGGAGACGTTGTCGGATTTGGGGTGGCGCCTGGCGCCAGGCGGCATACAACTGCCCGGCTTGCCGGCTGGTGAGCTTGTGCCGCGCGCAGGCCGCCGCCATCTGTTGGCAGTCTTCCAGGCTGCCACGCGCCACCGGCACCAAATACTTCATCGCCACCTGCGCGGAGAGCTCGCCCGTTCGTACTTGGTGCTGCACGCTGTCCGGCAGAAGCTCAACCAGGGCCAGGCGACGTGACACCCAACTCACACTGCGATCGAACTGGCGGGCCAGCTCTTCCAGCCCATAACCGAAACGTTGCTCCAACTCCGCGAGCAGCCAGCCTTCTTCCAAGGCACTCTCGCGTTCCGACCAGCGCAGCGATCGATCCAGCACCAGGGCCTGGACTTCGTTCAGTGGCCAGATCACCGCCTCGACCGTGTCTCGGCCGAGTTGTTCGAGAGCGGCCACGCGTTTGTAGCCATCGATGACCAGATAGCGATCCGGCTGATCCGCAACCGCGACAGCGATGATCGGCGTCTGTTGTCCGGAAGTAGCCAACGATGCCAACAACTGTCGTTGCCGTTGAGCATTCCGCACCCGTAGGTGTTCATGACGGCGGTCTAGTTGGTGGAACTCCAGCTTCATGCCCGGGATCCCCACAGCCGGACGGTGCCACAACCGCCATCTGGGATTGCACCGGGCAAGGGGGAAGTGTGCCGGAAAGCCTTGAAGAATCAGCGAGATAGGCCTCGAACTGGGATTGCGCGCCCCGCAACAAGACTGTGCTCAAAACCCCAATGAAATCAGTGCCTTTGACCCCAAACTCGAATTGCGCGATGTCCCAGGGAAGTTCGCTCAATGGTCGCGGCAAGCGTAACGGTTCAGGCGCACGATCGGCTTTCCCGCGATCCAGAATCCGATGTGCGATGAAATAATCCGGATTACGCTCTCGCCATTGCTTTTGTTTTTTCCTCCGGCGAGCCACCTGACAATCTGGATTTCGACAAGCTCGCTGACGCAAGCCAATACGCGGATCGGGCCGGAACCAACGCCGGCAAATGCAGCAGGGTTTCTTTCGGGCATCTGACATGGTGATCCATGATCATCACACCAGCAGTCGAAATAAGTTTTGGCGAGACAAGCTCCTTAACACCTTGCATCGGCGCGCGCACCTGGCGTAGGAAAGTACGGGGGTGTGGAGATGAATCGCAACAGCGCAAGGCTTCTGGCCCAAAATCCACAGATCTTAAAACGCCTTGCCAAGTATATGGCGCAGCAATGCTTCCGAAACACCGTCCTGGAAGACTTCCACGCGGGAATCACTCCCTATTCCGAAGCTGGCGACTACTCTGACGTTGTAGTGAAAACCCCTGCCGGTACAATCCCCTGGTCAAAACTCTCGCGTCTCAACGATCAAGAGATGAAGACGCTTATGATCGATGTGGTCAACCGGACCTATTTGCTGCTCCAGACTCTGTTCGATGAAGAAGTTGGTTCGTATCTCATTCAGACTCTCAGCCAGCAAGATCTGATGCCCAATTGGAATGATCCTCAGTGAATACTCAATGACGCCAACCAAGGTAAACTCGCTTGACTCTTGCGAACGAGTTCGTCAGTTCAGCCCTTCAGTCTTGTGCGAGTAGGTCAGTCTTCGCAAGCAAACACTGGTAACTTTAGGAAAGCGCTAAAGCGCATGATAGGGTCGCGAGCAAATGACCCGAATCTTGATGGCGTACTTCGGATCGGCCCCTGCGAAGCCATCAAAGCAGTAGACGCGCGGGCAGACATTCAAGTAGTCGACCGCACGTTCACGAATGGCCGCATACGTGTCCGGATCGATCGGTACATTGACCGATCCCCACCATACGTCCTTTTCGGAAGCAGCGCTCTTGACGATGCGCTTGTCCTTCGGCGAACGGCCTGTCTTTTCGCCCGAATAAGCTACGAGCGCGCCGTTCTCGGCGATGCTGGAGTCCTTGTCGTGACGAATTGCGTGTTCGTAAAGCACGCTAGGCGGCAAATTACGATGGACTTCAGGATTTGTTAGTCCGTGGTCTGTCAAGTTGAACGAAGTCATAAGTCAATTCCACGGATAAAGTGTGCTTTATAGCTTGGCAGGACTACCATAGCTCAAACTCTCGGTTGAACTACTGCTTGAAGACCAGGGATGGCCCGCTGATTCTGTCGCCCTTTAGATCGATCGACACCTCGACCGGTCGGCAATCTTAATAAACGTGACACCGCTATTCATCCCGTAGTCCTTCCGGTCAAATGCCATTGTGCCTGTTGGGGCCGGTCTGGACAACCTTGGTGGAGTGAAATGTGATATACGTTCCGGTCTACAGCCCGGGTCCCGTATTCACGCTCCTTGCCTGAATCTTCACGTCCAAAACGCCGCCCTCGGCGTGATCCGACGTGATCCCAATTGTCGAAAAACACCTAATGAACGCAGAAGTGATTGAAATCGTAGCCCAAGATCTAAGAAGTTGCACGTAATCCTACGGCGGTTCAACACGATAGATACGTTTCGAAGTGCGGTCAGTTCAAATCAACGGGCCTCGACCACTTACTTCTTTATTCGGGGATCGTAAAATCGTAGATGCGGCCAGTAGCGCTGCCGCCGGATCGCGCTGAACCGCGGCCACTAGCCATTATGGGTCCCGAAAACTCCGTCCGGCTTCAAAATCAACAAGATACGGAGGGCTCGGTAACATTTGTTACATGGGTGAATTCCGGTCGGAGGACACCGAAGGGATCCTTGAGTTTTTGGTTGGAACAGCGTACGCGATTTTTGCGGACCCCAG
>Ga0306920_100004868_pt1 | contig 17267 bp, 3 predicted proteins | sample flu12Cox44000170_FD_204666 | JGI IMG/M metagenome (GOLD analysis project Ga0306920, IMG submission 204666) | Lab enrichment of tropical soil microbial communities from Luquillo Experimental Forest, Puerto Rico - flux4day.12C.oxic.44.000.170 (v2)... | ecosystem: Environmental > Terrestrial >... | reverse complement strand
AATATGTAGTGGTTGGTGATGCTGGCTGCGTCTTGAGGTCCACCAACAGTCATGACTGGGCGATGGCGCCGCCGCCATTCACTAACAGCCTTCGCGCAATTGCTTTTGGCAATGGCGCCTATGTAGTCCTGGACGACCAATACAGGTTGCACACTTCGGTCGACGCCTTGGACTGGCAGCTCAGCACCAATGGGTTGCCGGCAACATCATTTTTTAGTGGGATTTATTTTGGCGGAGGTTTGTTCGTTGCCTATGGTTTAAACGGCTTGATTTTGACCTCAACGGACGGTCTGAACTGGTCGAATTCGAGTGTCGGAACGGCGACATTTTTCAGCTGTGGAGCCTATGGAGGCGGCAGCTTTGTCGTAGCCGGCCACGAAGATTTCCTGAACCACCAAGCGGCCCGTTCCTCCGATGGCAGAGCTTGGACGCCAGTCAGGTTCGATGCCCCCAACGGCATTTGGTCAGGCCTTTGTTATGGCAATGGGCAGTTCGTGGGAGTTGACGATGGTCAGGTGGTTTGTTCTATGGACGGCTCTTCCTGGGGCAGCTGCGGTGGCCCCGTCTCGTACAAGATTGTGGCTTACGGCCTGGGACAGTACTTAGCCCTTGGGAATGGGGGCACCATTTTCGCTTCGACGAACTTGTCCACCTGGAATCTGCAAACGTCGCCCGTGTGTTCAATTCACTCATTGGCTCAAGGGAACGGTGTTTACGCGGGAGTAAGCGATTGTGGCAACATTTTCAGTTCGGAGGACGGCATCCACTTCATTCAACGCCGAGCCTGTGACGGCTTTCTCACATCAGTCATATTCACCAATGGGTTGTTCGTGACCGCCGGGAACTCCGCGATACTGCATTCAACCGACGCAACAAACTGGACCACTATTTCCCCGCCCTGCTCCGACGTCATTTCGCAGCTGAAGTATGCCGACGGCTTGTGGATGGCGATCTGTGGGAACCGGATCATCTCCTCGGCAGAGGGCACCAATTGGTTTCCCGTATATCCGCCGTGCCCAAATTCCATCTCAACGATTCAGTTTTCTGACGGCCTATGGGTTGCCAGCTGCGGCAACATCATGTCATCGATCGACGGAACAAACTGGACGGTGCAGCTCCAGAATGAGGGAGCCCTGAGCTTCCTAATCCACGGGGACAACCGCTGGGTCGGCTGTGGTGTGAGCGGGCGTATTTGGAGTTCACCGGATGGAATAAATTGGCAGAATTGCAGCTACCCCACGACGGCAAGCCTGGGCCCTATAGCTTACCAGGACGGACTCTACAGCATTTACAGCACGATGACCTTTATGGTTCCAACCACCGCGCTGGTTTCACCTGATGGCCTCCATTGGGTCGATGCATCTCTCACCGGTCCAATCATTACAATCCATGAAGAACCTCTTACCAGCACGTTCATGCTCTCCCTTGGGGGAATGTGGGGGAGCACGTACAGCCTGCAGCGCTCGTACGATCTCAATTACTGGTCTGACATTCGGGTGATAACGAACTCAGCAGGTGTCACCACTGCGGCCATAACGAACTTGAGCATCAATGGTTCGACTTTCTTTCGTGCCGTTGCCAAGTGAGCCATGCCTATCGGTAAACCTTCGCCGAATTGAGCACTGTCTGAGGCACCGACAGGCCGATCTTTTCGGCTGTCCCGACATTCACTTGCCAGCTAAGTGCCTCTGGAGGCCTGATGCCCGCACTCTCAACTTTGGTTTTGCCGGATTCGATTTCCTTGACCAATTCGCCACACTGCCGGCCCATGCCGAGATAATCCGAAACGAGTGCGGCAAGCGCGCCTCTCTCAACAAAAGTGCTGCTCGCGTTCATCGTAATCAAAAAAGGCAAACGGAGTGCAGTGGTCTCCCGAAGGAGATCTGTGAACCACTTGTCTCCTTCCTTTGTTACAAAGCTTTCGTCTGGAACAATCCAAATCGCTCCGATGATGGGTTTTACAAGCGAGATTCTCATGCTCACCTGCTCAGGTGATTCAACCGGGACTTGCTCCAGAGCCAGATCGAGGCCAGGAGCCGCCTTTTGAGCCTCGGCAACCAACGCGGCACTCTTGGCAGAGTTATAAACGACTGCGATCGGTTTCTTTGGGTTGGGCAGGATTTCCTTGAAACGAGCTAATTGAACACTGCCTGGAACATCCATGGAAATTCCTCCCACATTGTTGCCCGTCAACCCGGATTCGGCCGGATGTGGAACCATAACGAAGAGAAGCGGGATGCCCCCTGCCTGCTGATGAGCCAACTCAGCCGAGCCGCGACCTATTGCGACAATCAGCGACGGCCGATCGCTTTGAATCTTTGCCTGGAGCTCACGAGTCTTGCCGTTGTCAATTTCGACGCCAGCGGAATAGGCTTGCCGAAATCCACTAAGCGCCTCCTTGTACGGCGCGGTATTGGGGCCCTTCAAAACCAAGACCGGCCCAGCCAGAAGCTGAGTCGAAACCAACACCAATAGGCCGCAGAGCCAGGCTTTCCTGTCCTTCCTGAAGCCTGCGGCGCAGGCTCCTTTCAAGGGTAGCCTAACTCCGCAGTCGCTTGGTGCATTTCCCGATAACAATCTTTAGGATCAAAAAGTGGCTTCGATCGAGAGCGTTGTAATAAGGTCTGAACGCAGACCCGCGTCATTCAATGGGAGAATGAAGTTGCCGCTTAAAACGAAGGTCCTCCAGAAGTTCCAGCGAGCGCCAATGGAGGTGTCGATATGGTTGACGCCGTCATGATAGCGGAGGCCAAAAATATCCCAAGCCAGAGCGAGGCGCGGTGTGCCCACGTCGAAACCGACCGCGTAATTCATTGCGCTCAGACTGTCGAAGTGTGAAACGTCAAGCGTGTAGCCCCAATTGACGTGCGGCTCGATGCTGATGGGCGAGTCAAAAATCCTGGGGAAAGTGTGGGAGGCAATCACGAACGGTTTCAGCAAATTCTCCCCGGTCCCGAGGAAGTTGTGCTGGTCGCCTGTGGCAAACTGCCCCTGCAGCGCTCCGGCCAAATCGACAGGGCCATTCTCAAGAAAACGATATTTGGCTTCCACCAGCAAATCCCCGATTCCAGTGGCATCACCGCTCTTGGAATCGGACCCGGGCACTGCGCTGTGGGGATCCGTAGCAGGGTCCTGCCCCGGCGCAACAATGAGGTGGTAAGAGCTGTTCACCTTCATGTTCACGTTAACAATAGGGAGCAAAGCGCTGACATCCAGCTTATCGGTTACGCCATAGGTCAACGAAGGCGAAACAATATTCACAGATGCCTTCGTATTCACGCCAATGTCCAGCTTGTCGTTGAACCACGCGTTAGTCTCGAGGAAAGTCGGTTTGACAGGTCCGTGGTCGGCAATGACATGAATATCGCTGAGGTTCTGACCGTTGAACGTGTCATAATTGAAGAACGTACCGCTCACTGAGACCGTGAATTTTCCGCGGCCTACGGTCGCGGCCCGTTCGGCAAAGATCGGGCCCAGCGTAGCTGAACTATTGACATACGCACCCAGGTCGGCGTCGTACACAAACGTGGAGCTCCCAGCCGATGAGTTGAAAGGAAACTGAGGGAGACCCGTTGTAAACTGGGAATTGAGTTGGTCCAGCGCGCTGACGCTGGAAGTTTGAAAATGGGCTACATGGAATATGCTCGTAGGAACCCCTGGTACTAGTGGCAGCAGAATTCCGTTTCCACCGTAAAGTCCAGGAATGAGTTGATCGAGGTCGGTGCCGTAGGTTGTTTGCGAAGCACCGAGTACACATCCGGCCGCGAAAAGGACAGGTAAACCTTGGTCAAGCTTCATGTTCCAATCTAAACACCTCTATTCATTTCTGTAAAGTCACAATGCGTGAAAGATAGCGCTAGAAAGCGAAGAAGTGTGCAGATTTTCAGTAACATTGCGCAGTCGTGCGGTCACACAGGCCCGGATTACCGAATCGCAGCCGGCGTGAGTTGGCGTTTCTGAAAAACTCACTTTCCGAATGCTGAGGTTTCTCCTTTTTTACCGCCACTGACAACCCAGCGGAGCGCGTTGATCCGACGTTTGCGATCGGTGTCCAGAGCCCCCAAACTCGAATATTCGGCTTCGACCTTGTCAAATTGCTCCAGGTTGTAAGCGCTGTCTTTGGTCGGATCACGCAAAGGCCTCACGTCACTGCCAGCCGGCCGTGGCCTGATACTAAACAGGATCTCCCAATATTCGAGCAGTCGGTCATTCTTGGTGATCGTGAGAGTGGTCGCCGGGCTGGTCGACGAAGCAGTCGACGGTGTCGTTGCGGGAGTTGTGTGAGTCGCCGAAGCGTTCGGTGCGGCGTTCGTTGGAGTGGTCGCCGACACAAGCGTTTGATTGGTGGATGGGGTTTTCACCGATGGAACGCTCGGCGTAGTGGTGTCTGGAACCGTTTGCGGCGCAGTCGTCAGGGTGGCCGGCGGAACAGTCGCAACAACCACGTTAGATTTTTGCTGATTTTTTAGAGCCTCCAACGCCTTCTGTCCCTCCTCAAGGATTGCGGCAAAGGGAGCCTTGGACGCATAGCTCTGTTGCTGGATCGTTTCGATATAACTGTAATCCTTTGCCGCAAGTTTCTGGTGCGCTTGCTTGAGCACCTGGTCTTCTTCCGTAGCCGCAGCTTTGATATTGTCAAAGGCGGGCTTGCCCGGCAAAGAAGCTGTCAGAATGTCTGCATAATTGCCGTCGCTGAGCGCCTTTTGCATTACTTTCAATTGGTTTTGCTCCTGACCGATCTGATTGCTCAACCGGTCGAAACGATCCGTGCCTTTGAATTGCTGGCTTTGATTCAGCGCCGCGGCATAATCTCCCTGCTTAAAGGCGGCCGTCGCGGCCCGATAAGTTTGTTCCTGTTGGGCCAACTGTTTGATTTTCGCCGCTTGCGGATCGCCGGCTTTGAAACGCAGAGCGGTATCGGCCTGTTTGATGGCCTCAGAGTAATTTCCCTTTGTCAGCTGGTCCTGGGCTAGTTTAAAGGCATCTTGATACTGCTTGGCATTTTGAGCTTCTGTTTTGATTTTGCTCGCGGACGCGTCGTTGGCCTTCACCGTTAATGCGGCATCTGCCCGGTTAATCGCTTCCTGGTAGTTCGCCTGGCTGAGCGCGTTTTGAGCCGCAACCATATTGTTGGCGTAACTGAGCTCGGAAGCTAACGGCTGCGCGTAATTGGTATCTTTTAGGCTGCTCGCTCGCAATAATGCCTGTTTGAGCAAGTCGACAGCCTCAGGCCACTTTTGATCTGACTCTGCCTTTTGGGCCAATTGCATGGCCAGCTGGAATTCCTTTACCTTTGCAGCTTCGTCGCGGTTCGCAGTGATCTGTGCTTTGAGAGCCAGGGCAGCCGCGTCGCCAGGTCTTTCCTGAAGCACCTTATCAATCAACTGCCCGGCCTCTTCCAGCTTGCCATCTTTCAGCAGGGCGGCGGCGTTTGATATTGATTGAGAAATGACGAGTTCACGAGCGGTTGGTTTAGATGGTGAAACGCTTGGCGCCTGGGGCGTTTGCTGCACCTGGGGTGGAGCGGAGTTTGGAGTTGAGTGTCGGGACGGCCAGAAGACGAACGCGGCAACGAGTATCGCCACAACGGAAAGTACCCCCGCCACGACAGCCCATGTCTTGCCCATGGGTGCCTTGGCGTCGAACTCGCCTTCCACTTCGGGAGCACTTTGAAACCTGTCGTCACCCGGCTGGGACGCAACTATGCGCACCTTGCCACGCCCTGAGAGACTCACCTCAGTGCCGCTAATGCTGGCAGGTCCGGACACGATGGCCAAATTAACCGGCAGACCTGAGGTAGCCTTGGCACTTATATTGAAGGGCTGCTCGCCCACTTTCCTGGTCTGCAGCGGATCAAGTAGAATGCTTTGTGGACGTTTGATAACCTCGAGCGACCGTTGAACTTTCGTCGGCAGGTATTTCGCATTGCCAACCTGCTCAGCTTCAACTTCAACTTTTCCGGCACCCGTCCCAACCAGCGAATCGCCAAAAAGTTCAGCCGGTCCTGAAAGCAGGCGGAACGTGATCAGCTGCCCCGAACTGGCAGCCGCGGTAAGCAAAACCGCGTCACCGATTTGCAACTCGTTTCGAGCTAAATCAAATCGAATCGTTTGCCGCGCTTTGCTGGCATTGAGGGTATGAACCACGTCCGGAGCAGCGGCATAATCATCGTTTCCTGACTGACTTGCTTTAATCTTTACCTCGCCCGCGCCACGCAACTTCAGCTGGCCCTCTCCAATTTCGCCAGGACCGGAAACCACGCGAAAGCTCACAGGAAGCCCGGAGTCTGCCGTCGCCCGGACGGGGAACGATTCGCCGGCGGCGGCTTCGCTGGGCAATGCTTCGAAACTGATGGTTTGTTTGGCTTTTTGAACCGAAAGCGATTGCTTCGCTTCCACGGCCTCAAACTTTTCATCACCACCTTGTGTCGCCTTGATCACCACCGTACCGGCGCCCGTCAGAGTAAGTTGATGACCGGAGAGCGTGGCCTTCCCGGATACCACGCTGAAACTGACGCCACCAAGACCAGAACTCGCCTTCGCTTCCAGGTTGCAACAGTCCCCAACCGATAATTCCTTAGGAAACGGTTTGAACTCGAGCGTTTGCTTGGCTTTGACCACCGTAAGGCTTTGCTCGGCTTCGGCTGGTTCGTAGTTCTCATTGCCTGCCTGCTTCGCCCTGATTTTGACAATTCCGACGGTTTCCGGTGTGACGCGGTTGCCCGCCAGGCGCGCCTTGCCGCCAACTACGCTGATGCTCACAGCCAGACCCGAGCCGGCACTGGCCTGAACTGCGCAGCTTTCTCCTACCATGACCTTCTCCGGCATCGCCTCGAAACGGACTGTCTGCTGGCTCTTACCGACTGAGAAAGAGGACAGCGCCTCGGCCGCAGTGTACGTATCGTCGCCAGCCTGCACCGCCTTGATCTTGATTAAACCGGCGCCGTTTAAGATTACTTCGTTGCCTCTAATTTGAGCCGGTCCGGACACGACACTGAAACTCACGGGCAAACCCGAAGTGGCAGTTCCATTTATGACGAAATTTGGCGCGCCAACTTTTCTGTCCGGGAGTGGTTCAAGTCGGACCTCCTGTGAGCGTTTGACGACCTGAAGCGCTCGTTGGATTTTGGCTTCCAGGTATCTGTCATTGCCCGGCTGCTCGGCCTCGATTTCGACTCGCCCGGCACCCGTTGCAACCAACGTGCTGCCATTCAGTTCCCCGCGCCCGGATATCAATCGAAACGTAATCGGCTGACCGGAACTGGCCACCGCGGCAAAGACCATTGATTCCCCGATTTGCAGCTCCTGAGAGGCCAGATCAAATCGAATCGTCTGCTTCGCTTTGGCCGCAGTCAGGGTATGAACTATCTCCGGTGCCGTAGCATAGTTTTCATCGCCTGATTGGCGAGCTTTTATCTTTATTTCGCCGGCTCCTCGCAAAACGAGCTGGCCATCCACAATCTCCGCAGGCCCTGAGAGCACTTCGACACTCACCGGCAGGCCAGAACCAGTGACAGCTCGAAGCTGTAATGATTCCCCGACCGAAGCTTCCCTGGGCAACTCGAAGCGGATGGTTTGTTTGGCCTTGAGGACCTCAAGGGACTGCTCGGATTCAGCGGGCTCAAACTTCTCGTTGCCCGACTGCGCGGCCCTAATCACCACTGAACCTGAACCGATGATTTTGAGCAGCTTACCCGAGATAGTTGCCCTCCCCGCCACGACGCTGAAGGTAATCTCCTGGAGGCGGGAACTCGCGACCGCTTCCAACGTGCATTGATCGCCAACAAAAATCTCTCTTGGCAACGCTTTGAAATCGATGTTCTGTGTGGCCTTAACCACCATGAGCGTCTGCACGGCTTCGGCGAGTTGGTAGTTCTCGTTTCCTGCTTGCGCTGCCTTGATAGTAAGAGCGCCGGTTGTATCGGGAGTGAGACGGTCTCCTGCCAGGCGCCCTCGACCCGCCACAACGCTAAAGGTCACCGGTAGGCCCGAAGTGGCCCGAGCTTGCAATGTGCACGTGTCCCCGACACTGACCGCCTCCGGCACCACATCAAAAACAACAGTCTGCCGCCTTTTCGGGGTTGCAAACGAACGTATGACCTCGGTGGGTCCATAAGTGTTATCGCCGGACTGAGTCGCCTTGATCCTGACCGGGCCAGCACCAATGAGAGTTACCACTTCCTCTCCGATTTGGGCCTCGCCCGAGACGACACTTAAGCTCACTGGTAAGCCCGAAGTGGATGTAGCCTTAAATAAGAACCCTGGATCCTCAAACCTTTCGTCCCGTAGCTCGGCGAACTGGATTTCTTGAGAACGTTTGACAACCTCGAGCGATCGTTGAGTTTTGATTGCCGCATTTTTGGCATCCCCCAACTGCTCAGCCTCGATTTCCACGCGCCCGGCACCGGTCCCCACCAGCGTGTTACCCTTCAGTTCTGCGGGTCCGGAAAGCAGACGAAACTTCACCGGCTGGCCCGAGGTGGCCGTTGCACTGAGCAACAACTCTTCACCGATTTGCAGCGTGTCATTGCCCAGATCAAACCGAATTGTTTGAGAGGCTCTGACCGCAGACAACGCGTGAACCACATCTGGTGCGGCGGAATTGTTTTCGTCGCCCAATTGGCTCGCTTTGATCTTTACTTCGCCCGCACCGTGCAGAATCAGCTGTCCATCGACAATTTCAGCAGGACCCGAAACCAGAGTTATGCTCACAGGAAGCCCAGACCCAGCGGTTGCCCGAATCGGGATGGATTCACCTGCGGACGCCTCTCTGGGAAGTCCATCAAAACGGATGGTCTGTTTGGCCTTGTGGACCAAAATGGATTGTTCTGCTTCCGCTGAATCAACTTTTTCATTTCCGGCGTGTGCAGCCTTTATTACCAGCGGGCCCGCGTTAGTTAGTTTAAGCTGCTGACCATCGATTGCTGCGTTGCCGGAAACCACACTAAAGCTGATGCCACCCACGCCGGAACTAGCCAAAGCTTCCAAAGCGCAGCGGTCACCCACGTAAAGTTCCTTGGGCAACGCCTTGAATTCCAGCGTCTGCTTGACTTTGATTATTGTCAGGCAATGCTCGGCCTCGGCTGCTTCGTAGTGCTCGTTTCCCTTTTGCGTTGCCTTTATGGTTAATGTGCCGGGGGCATCCGATGTTAGTCGATTGCCCGAGAGACTCGCTCTGCCTGCCCGGATGCTGAAAGTCACCGGCAAGCCGGAACTCGCGCTAGCCTGGAATGTGCAAACATCCCCAACATTGACCGTTTCTGGGGCCGAATTGAAACGGATGGTTTGCCGGCCTTTGCCGACCACGAAAGAACAGACGGCCTCGACAGCAGCGTATGTGCTATCCCCGGCCTGGGCTGCCTCGATTTCCACCCGGCCAGCACCGCTTAGCGTAATCTTATTGTTCCTGATTTGAGCTGGTCCGGATACGACGGTAAATGTAATTGGCAAACCTGAAGTGGCCCTGGCTCCAATGGTGAAGGGAGGTTCGCCCACTTTCCTGTCGTTAAGTGGCTCGAATCGAATCTCCTGGGACCGTTTGATGACCAGAACTGAGCGTTGAGCTTTGGCTGGCAGGTATTTGGTATCTCCTCCCTGCTCAGCTTCGATCTCGACTCGTCCGGCACCCGTGGCAACCAATGTGTTGCCCTTCAACTCTGCCGGCCCGGATACTAGACGAAACCTCACGGGTTGGCCCGAGCCGGCTGCTGCACTGAGCACCATCGATTCGCCGATTCGCAGTTCCTCACAAGATAAATCGAAACGAAGCGTTTGCCCCTCTTTGACTGCCGTCAGTGTGCGAACCAACTCCGGCGCGGGCGCATGGTTTTCGTCGCCCGGCTGTGTGGCTTTGAGCTTCACTTCACCAGCACCATGCAACCTCAGCTGGTCGCCTGCGATCTCTGCTAGTCCGGAAAGCACACTGATGCTAACGGGGAGCCCGGAAGACGCCGTTGCGCGAATCGGAAATGATTCGCCTACGCTTGCCTCACCGGGTAACCCATCGAAGCGGATGGTTTGTTTGCCTTTGAGAACGGTAACGGACTGCTCTGTCTCAATGGCTTCAAACCTCTCGTTTCCTGCCTGTGCAGCCTTGATCACAACCGGACCTGCGCCGCTAAGGATCAGCTCACTTCCTGATACCGACGCCTTCCCGGACACCACGTTGAAGCTAACAGCGCCCAAACCGGAACTGGCAACTGCTTCCAGGTTACAGCGATCGCCAAAAAATATTTCTTTCGGCAACGGCTTGAAATTCAGGGTTTGCCTGGCCTTGACCGCGATGATGTTTTGCACAGTTTCGGCTGGCTCATAATTCTCGTTTCCTGCCTGCGTTGTTTTGATAGTAAGAGGGCCTGCGCCCTCAGCCGTAAGACGGTTGCCCGCCAGACTTGCGTTGCCTGCCACAACGCTGAAGATGACAGGCAGGCCCGAACTGGCGCTGGCCTGTAGCGTATAAGGGTCTCCTACAGTGATCGCACTTGGAACCGTATCAAAGGCTACCGTTTGGGGGCCTTTACCGATTGCAAAAGAGAAAGTCGCGTCGGCTGCTGCGAAGGTGCCATCACCTGCTTGCGAGGCCTTGATCTCTACTGGGCCGGCGCCACTTGGAGTCACCTGGTTGTTTTTAACTTTGGCCGGCCCAGATACCACGCGGAAGCTTATCGGCAAGCCTGAAGTAGCCCTGGCGCCAATGACGCAGGGTGAGTCCCCAACTTTTAAGAGCGGGAATTCATCAAACTGGATCTGCTGCGAGCGTTTGATTACCTGAAGAGATCGTTGGACCTTAGCTGGCAGGTATTTAACATCCCCCGCTTGCTCAGCCTCAAGCTCCACCCGGCCTGCGCCGTTGCCAACCAGGGTATTGCCCTTGAGTTCCGCATGCCCGGAAACTACGCGAAACGTAACTGGTTGTGCCGAAGTGGCTGCTGCCGTTAACAACACCGGCTCGCCGATTTGCAGTTCCTGGCAGCCCAAATCGAACTGAATCGCTTGACCCACTTTGAGCGACTTTAGCGTATGAAAAACCTGCGGCGCAGGAGCATGGTTATCGTCGCCCGGTTGGTTGGCTTTGATTTTTACTTCACCAGCGCCGTGCAAAGTCAACCGACCTTCAATGATCTCCGCGGGCCCCGAATGAACACCGATGCCCACTGGAAGCCCGGATGCCGCCGTTGCGCGAACCGGGAACGATTCTCCGACGGTAGCCTCGAGCGGCAACCCCTCGAAGCGGATGGTTTGTTTGGCTTTTAGAACGGTCAGGCCCTGCTCTGCTTCGGCAGCTTCAAACCGTTCATTACCCGCTTGTGTAGCCCTAATAACCACAGCACCTGCGCTGGTCAAGGTGAGTTGATTACCGTCGATGGTTGCCTGGCCAGAGGCAACACTGAAGCTAAAGGGCCCTATGCCGGAGCTTGCGACTGCTTCCAAGGTGCACCGGTCGCCAAAAAATATTTCCTTGGGCAATGCTTTGAAGGTGAGCGTCTGTGCAGCCTTGATTACCGAAAGGCTCTGCAGTGCTTCGGCCGGTTCGTAATTGTGATTTCCCTCCTGTGTTGCCTTGATTCTGAGAGACCCGGCGGCCTCCGGCGTAAGACGGTTGCCCCCCAGGCTCGCTTTCCCCTCGATCACACTAAAGGTCACTGGCAGGCCAGAACTTGACCGGGCTTGAAGCACGTATGTATCTCCAACACTAGCCGCTCCCGCCACCGCATCGAAGCGAACCGTTTGCTGGCCTTTAGCCACTGAAAAAGAACAAGTCTTCTCCGCCGCAACGTACGTGGCATCTCCAGCTTGCATTGCCTTGAGCTCGACTCGCCCCGCGCCAGTTACAGCAATTTCACTGTTCCGGATTTGCGCTGGGCCAGACACCACGCTGAAGGTGACAGGTAAACCCGATGTCGACTTGGCATTAATGCCAAAGGCCGGGTCGCCAACTTTCCTCTCTGGCGGTTGCTCGAATTGGATCTGCTGTGAGCGTTTGATTATTCGCAGCGATCGTTGGTTTTTGGCTGGAACGTATTTGTCGTCGCCGACCTGCTCAGCCTCGATTTCAACACGACCGGCACCGGTCCCGAACAGCGCATTGCCCTTAAGTTCCCCAGGCCCTGACAGTACGCGAAATACAACAGGCTGGCCGGACGTGGCCGCCGCACCAAGCGCCAGCGGCTCGCCTATTTGTATCTCTTCAGGCCCCGGATCAAACTGAACTATCTGACCTACTTTGACCGCGGTTAGCGTGTGTACTACCTCAGGGGCCGCAGCATAGTTCTCGTCCCCTGATTGGCTGGCTTTGACCTTTATTTCACCGGCGCCGCGCACGGTCAACTGTCCATCAGTTATCTCGGCCGGGCCTGAAACAACACTAATGCCGACTGGCAAACCGGAAGCAGCAGTGGCACGCAACGGCAATGAATCGCCCACGCTGACCTCATTGGGTAATCCGTCGAAATGGACGGTTTGCCTGGCCTTGAGCACCACAATGGATTGCTCTGCCTCCGCTGGCTCAAACCTTTCATTTCCACCGTGCGCTGCTTTGATCACCGCCGGGCCGGGGCCGGTCAGTGCAAGCTGCTGTCCTGAGATAGTTGCTTTTCCGGATATCACCGAGAAGCTGACACCGCCCAAGCCCGAAGTTGCGACTGCTTCCAAAGTGCAGTGATCCCCAACAAAGATTTCCTTTGGGAACGCTTTGAAAGCAAGTTTCTGCCTGGCCTTGCCGACCGTGAAGTGCCGCACAGCTTCCGCAGGCTCATGATTGTCATCCCCGGCTTGCGCGGCCTTAATAGTAATAATGCCCGGGCTCTCTGGTGTGACCCGATCTCCCGCCAAACTTGCCTGCCCCTCTACAATTTCAAATTTCACGGGCAGCCCCGAAGTCGCGCTGGCGTGCAGCGTGTACACATCGCCCACACTTAGCCGGCCCGGAGCGGCATCAAAAACGATGGTCTGTCGTCTTTTCGGGGCTACAAACGTTTGGACAAGCTCGACGGGACTGTAACAGCTATCGCCAAGTTGTGTGGCCCTAATCTCAACTGGACCGGCACTGGTTAAGATCAACTCGCTGTCTCTGATTTGAGCCCTGCCCGAAACAATGCTCAGACTTACGGGCAAGCCAGAAGTGGACGTTGCTTTGAACGCAAACCCCGGGTCAGTAAACCGGCCCTCCCTCGCCTCCACAAAACGGATTTCCTGTGAGCGCTTAATCGCTGTGAAGGACACGATCACTTTAGTCGGGCCGATCTTGTCGTTGCCGGCTTGGCTGGCTTCGATCTCTACGGTTCCGGGTCCACTTACGATGGCAACTTGCCAACCAGTTAAGCGCGCAGGTCCGGACAAAACTCTGAAACTCACTGGTAACTGGGAAGAGGCTGCTGCCTTGATGACGATTCGATCGCCGGAGAATATTTCAGCGGGCAACGGCTCGACAATAATTGTTTGATTGGCCTTGCTGACGTTGAAAGTCACTACAAAATCAGGAGCGGCTTCAAACTCGTCGTTCCCGCCTTGTGAAATCCTGAGCTTAACCTCGCCGGGCCGCACAAAAGTCACCCGATTGTCAGCAACCACAGCGGGACCCGACACTATACTCATCTTGACAGGCAATCCCGATGTGGCCTGGGCAGCAATTGCAATAGAATCACCCGCACACGGGTGGTCCGGCCAATGATCACAGAGGATTTGCTGTGCTTTCACGGCTGGTCCTGTGTGTTTCTATGCCATGGGATACCCCTGTTTGACTGGATGCCCGCATTGACCTCACGACCTTGAAATTCAAAACTTGGTTTCTCCGAACCCTGGCTGGCTACCATCAGAGTTCCAAAATCCCACAAGCAAACGCCCGAACAGGGTTTACCAAATCGTAACTGGCATCCGCGGCCAGTATCCTCAATCCTAAAGGGCGGCATGTGTCAGGAATTTAGTCTATTTTAATGCCATTTTCTAAAGAAAGAAATCAAATTTCTTAGGGTTGGATCGGGGTTGGTACGGATGGCTTGAGACACGGTCCGCCCGCCTTCAGCTGTTGACGATTTGGTCAGTGTCAAAAGAGTTTCAGCTCCAACAGCTGCGTGCCGCTTGACAAAGGCGCATTACTAAACGACATAAGGATTCGTATCCCCTCAGGATTTACGCACAAGGCGTGCGGGGTGTTCACTTCAAGTCTCGGCTCCGCAAGTTCGAAGTCGAAGATGGAAGGTCATTCTAAACAAGGGTTCGGCACGGGCGGACGAGGTGGTGTCTCTTATTTCTTCCAAATTTTGGGGTGCTTCCTCGTTTTGCTCTGGAGTTGCGCCTTGTCAATGGCTGGAATCCCGTTAGGCATCAGTGCTCAGGGAAGCATCGTTACCATTTCCTGGGCAACCAACGGGACGGGGCTGAATTTGGAGTTTGCCAATACACTTGGAGCAAGCAACACCTGGTTCACCGTTTTCCCGCCCCCGACAAATTCAGGTAATCTGAACATTTTCACGAACGCCACCGGCACAAGCCCGATGTTTTACCGGTTGCGTACCACTGGCGGCTCCGCTCCAGTTCTCACCAACCTTACCGCACCGGCGTCCCTTTCATACAGCGGCTCGGGTAATGTGAGCTTCACATTCTCTGATCCAGACGGGGACATTGCAGCTTTGGACATCACGCTCAGCAATGCCGTCGGCATTACTTCATCTGCCGTTTCAGCGTATGCCCTGGGAATAAGTGGCACCAACGGACAGGTCTCGCTTCCACTGGCGGTGAATGGGTTACCGATGGGTAATAATAGTGTCTCGCTGCAACTGATCGACGCCCAGGGGCATACCAGCGCCAAACAATCCTTAGTGGTTGCAGTTGCAGGACAGACAACAGGTGGCACGCCGCCCAGCGTAAACAACTTCGCACCGCAAACAAATCGCTGGGGTCCGGTGGTCGGCCGTTATGATGTGGCCAATCCGCGATTCTCCTTCAACTATAACGATCCCGAGGGTGACATAATACGAGCGCGAATCGTCACGGTTTCGCCTGGTGGAACTGTTCTGACCTTCGAAACCAAGGCCACCGTTCTGGGAATAATTGGCACAAACGGAACAGCCCAACCCTCTTTGTTATCGTTCAATTCGCAGAGCGCGCCGGGGACTTACCAGGTTTATTTGACTGTGATTGACGACAGCGGCCATTTCAGCCAAACGGTTTCGAACACCGTTCAGTTGCTGGCCAACGGAAGCGGGCTTTCGGGACAAAGCCCACCTGCAATCACGAGCATTAGTCCCCAACAAGGCGAGCCTGGAACCGTCGTGACTGTGTTCGGCAAAGGTTTTGACGGGGACACTCCTGGAGCCAACCAACTGGAGATTAACGACGTTCCGGTCGATGTTGCCTCGGCCAGCAGCCAGTCGCTTCTGGTAATCGTTCCGGATGGAGCATCCTCAGGTCCATTTGTTTTGAAGAACAAATACGGTTCGACGATCAGTTCGAATGTGTTCACGGTGCCGCTGGCCCTCACGCTTTCCCCAACAAATGGAGCTGTGTCGGTTTCGGCAAGCTTGCAGCTACTCGCGCAAGCCAACTCGACTGGATCGCGGAAAGTGACGTGGACGGTCAATGGTCTTTCGGGCGGGAACTCCGTGCTGGGAACGATTTCGGCAGAGGGTCTTTATACAGCTCCGCCGGAGATCCCCTCCGGAGGCGTAGTTACCATAAGTGCGTCATTGGCTGTGGACCCATCGATTACGAACCAGGTGCAAGTGCAGGTAAGGCCGCCTCCGTCTACACTTGGCACTGGCCGCATTCTGGCTTCTGTCGGCGGAATGATCACGTCCAGAGACCATGTGGCTAGCATCTCGATTCCACCCGCAGCGCTTTCCAAAAGCGGGGAGATCTCGATTACCAATCTGGCGGGCCCGAACTTACCGGCTGCTTTGCCCGGTCGACAGGTAATCGGCGCGGTGGCGCTTGGTCCAGAAGGCACCGTGTTCGCAGTTCCCGCAATGGTTAGAGTTCCGCTCTCGCAATTCTTCAAGCCCGGCACTCAATTCCCAGTGAGTTTTATAGATGCCGCGACGGGCAACTACACCAACGCGAACATCCTGGCGACCGTGGTAGGGGACGGTTCTGTCGCCACAGCAAACATCAGTCACTTCAGCACCCTTGTTTTGGATATACAGTTGCCGGTGGCTGTGCCTACGACGCCGCCGGTTATCACGTCAATTCAACCGAACACCGGGGAGGAAGGCACATTAGTCCCGATTCGCATTGAGGGGAGCCTTTTAACGTCCGACCTGACGGTGGAGATTCAAACTACTTCTGGCACACCAACCACCGACATTACACCGGCCCCATTGTACGTAAATGGCACGAAGGCCGGGGTCTTGCTTTCGATCGGGACCATCCGTGACCTCCCTGCCAACCAGCAACGAACCTACAAACTTCGCCTGGTTCGTCCGAATGGAATGTTTGCCGAGACGAATTTTGTTGTCACCGGATTGGATGAGTTTGATTTGGCAGACGGGGCCATGCTCGTATTGACTAACCCTGCCCCGCAACGGTTTTCGGAGATCGTCATCGGGAGCAACGCCATGCTGCAGATTGCCGCAGGAGCATGGAATGTCGAATGTACCGGCCCCGTGCTGGTTAACGGCTGGATCAACGCCAATGGCAAGGACGGCGATAACGGCGTCGACCGTCAGGGCGGAGCCGGTGGACTGCAGGGAGGCAATGGCGGCAACGGCCGTCAAAACGGAGGCTGTTGTTTTATTTGTATTGGAGGTTGCGATTATGACGGCGCTGACGACGAAAACTTTGGACATAACGGCAGTGCGTGTATCGGCTATTCTGCCGGACCATCGCGTCAGGGAACTTGCAGCACAATATTCCCGAAAACAGGAAGAACAACTCCTGAAGGCATGGGCGGTTTACCAGGCAACAACTTGGGTCTGGACCCGGATAAGATTGTGGAACTGCTTGGCGCAATCGCCAGCTGTGTAGGCGGAGATTTAATAAGCTGCGGGCAGGCCATTAGCGGTGTCCTTGGTCTCTACAGCGACGTAGCACAAGGAGGTCACAGTGGTAAGCGTGGCTTTGGCAACGTGACAGGAGTTGGCCCCGCTGGCGGTGGGGGCGGGGGTGGTGGGGGACGTATTGAAATAAATCTGAGCATCCCGTTGGTAGGTGGTGTGGATCTTCAAATCTATGGCGGAGGAGGTGGGGGTGGCGGAGATTCAGGAAACGACATTTTTATCACCTCAGGCGACACCATTACAGTCAACGGGCGAATCTCGGCCGACGGCGGCAATG
>Ga0306920_100004867_pt1 | contig 17267 bp, 15 predicted proteins | sample flu12Cox44000170_FD_204666 | JGI IMG/M metagenome (GOLD analysis project Ga0306920, IMG submission 204666) | Lab enrichment of tropical soil microbial communities from Luquillo Experimental Forest, Puerto Rico - flux4day.12C.oxic.44.000.170 (v2)... | ecosystem: Environmental > Terrestrial >... | reverse complement strand
AGCCGATTGCGATCACCACGCCCGCGCTTCGGAGCCTGGAGATCAGCGGCGTGTTTGCAACGGATGACCCCGATGCGTTCATCGCCTTCCTGCGCAGCCTCAAGGGCGTGCGAGTCGAGGTCACCGAAAAAGAGATCCGGGTGTCGCGGGAGTAAGCTCGCTCGCCCCTCACAGCCGAGCTCAAGCGCAGCCCCTCCGGCCACCCGAAACTGGGCGCAGCCAGGCGTGCTTAGCTATTGCCGCACCCGGCCATCCCGGTAAATAGTTCAGAATACTGTCGATTTGCTCCCCTATCGTTCGTCGTACTCGCGCGAAAGGTCGTACCTGCGCAAGAGCGCGCTTGCCCGTTCAGAAGGAGGATGAGAATGCCTTACATCGATGGATTCGTTGTTGCAGTGCCGACGGCTGGCCGTGAGGCTTACCGTGCTTTTGCCGAACGCACGGCTGCCATCTGCCGGGAACACGGCGCCCTCAAGGTCGTCGAATGCTGGGGTGATGATGTGCCTGAGGGCAAGGTCACATCGTTCCCTATGGCCGTCAAGCTGCAGAAAGACGAGACGGTGGTGTTCTCGTGGATCACGTGGCCTTCGCGGCAGGTGCGCGACGCGGGCATGAAGAAGGTGATGGCCGATCCGAGACTACAACCCGACGCCAACCCGATGCCCTTCGACGGCAAGCGTGTGATCTACGGCGGCTTCGAAATGATCGTGGATCGATGAGTGCAAAGAAAGGAGTTCATATGAGCACGACCGATACTTATCTTGCGGTTTTTCTCGGCAACAAGGCTGGTGCGCGGCGAGCGGCCTGGGATGCCCTTCCGGAGGTTGAGCGCCGTGCCAAGGAGAGCGAGGGCATCGCTGCCTGGAAAGCGTGGGTCGAGAGACACCAGCCGGCGATCGTCAGCATGGGCGGACCCCTGGGAAAAACCAAGAAGGTCAGTCAGCGCGGAGTCGAAGATACGAGCAATGATCTGGGAGCGTTTGTCGTCGTGCGCGCCGACTCGCACGCAGCAGCGGCCAAGCTCTTCGAAAGCCACCCGCACTTTGCGATCTTTCCGGGCGAACGGGTCGAGATCATGCCCGTGCTGCCGATACCGGGCGCTCAGTAGGGGAGCGAACCATGCCCAACACCGTGCGACTCCACAGAGTCCTGGCTACCAAGCCTGAGAAAGTCTATCGCGCATTCATAGAGCCTGACGCACTCGCCAAGTGGCTGCCGCCAAATGGCTTCACCTGCACCGTTCACCACATGGATCCGAAGGTGGGTGGCACGTACAGGATGTCGTTTCGGAATTTCACCACCGGGCAGAGCCACTCCTTCGGTGGTCAGTATGTCGAGCTGGTCCCCGGCGAGCGGGTCCGCTATACGGACAAGTTCGAGGACCCGAACCTGCCGGGGGAGATCCGGGTAACGATCACGCTGAAGAGAGTATCGGTCGGCGCCGAGGTGAGCATCGTGCAGGAAGGGCTGCCGGATGTGATTCCGGTGGAAGCCTGCTACCTCGGGTGGCAGGAGTCCCTGAGAAACCTCGCCAAGCTGGTCGAGCCTGAGATCGCTCAGTAGGGCAGCGCGCCCGGCTCCGGGGGAGCTCGGGCGTGCGATGCCTTTTAGGCACGGTGTTTCAGCGGCCGGCAGGTGGGCCGACGTACACCGTGCCTTCCTTCATCACAAATAAGGCATGCTCGGTCGCTTTCAGGTCGGTGAGCGGATTACCGGCTACCGCGATGATGTCGGCGAGCTTTCCCGCGCTCAGGGTACCTAGCTGGTCGGCAAGCCCGAGGAGCTCGGCACCGCTTGCGGTACCCGCAATCAACGCCTGTGCCGGCGAAAGACCATTCTTGGCCATCAGGGAAAATTCACGTGCGTTCAAGCCGTGCGGCTCGACCGCGGCATCCGTGCCCATCGCTATCGGCACGCCAATCCTGACAGCGTGCTGGAACATCTGCTGCGACTGCGCGGCCGCGGCACGAGCCTTGGCGGCGATCACCGGAGGAAACTTGTCAATGTGCTCCAGATTCCAGACGCCGGCAAACAGTGTCGCGACCAGATAGACATGTTTCTTCTTCATCTCGGCGAGCGTGTCGTCCTGGAGAAACGTCCCGTGCTCGATCGAGTCCACTCCTGCCGCGATGGCCATCTTCGCGGCACGGTCGCCGTGGCAGTGGGCGGCCACCTTGCGCCCCCAGCTGTGGGCCTCGGAGACAATGGCGTTCATCTCCTCCTGCGTGAGTTGCGGATTGTCTACCGGATCGGAGAGCGACAAGACTCCTCCGGAGGGCATGAATTTGATGACGTCCGCCCCGTACTTGAGCTGATAACGCACCGCAGCGCGGCACTCATCGGGACCGTTACAGACTCCCTTGATCGGTCCGGCGACGGCAACGCGTTCCGGCGGATACGGGTCCTGATCGGCATGTCCGCCGGTCGCGCCAATTGAATTATTGGCAACCAGCATTCGAGGCCCGGGAACCATTCCGGCGCGGATCGCGTTGCGCAGGCCCATGGCGATAAATTCATCGGAGCCGAGATCGCGCACCGTGGTGACGCCCGCTTCGAGAGTGACCTTGGCGTAGTGAGCGCCATAGAGAGCCTGTTCAGCCGGAAAGCGCATGATGTCGTTGTAGAAATCGAGATACCAGATAGGACCGGCCTCGGAAGTCAAATGCACGTGCGCATCGATGAAACCGGGTAACAAGGTGGCATCGCCGAGATCGATGATCTGCGCATCAGCGGGGATGTTCGCAGCGCTCCCTACGGCCTGGATGCGGCTGCCCGAGACTACGATGACGCCGCGATCGACCAGCTTGCCCGAGACCGAATCAAACAGATGATCGGCCTTCAGCACGATGGGGCGGGCGGCACCGCCACTGGATTCGGCCAGGCTCACTGGCGCCAGGAGCACAGTCGCTGCAACGCCCATCCACGAGTACGGAGCCTTGATGCGTGCCTTCATACTGCCCCCTGTATTTCGAAATGTTGGAGTGGCCTGGAGTAATCGCCGCGCCGGGCGCGGCGTCATGGTCGCATATTCGATGCCTTCCCTGGGTGCAACGCGAGTATGACGCGGCTAACTCCGCCGCCGTAGCGGCGCGACCATTGGTGGTGCGATGTCCAGCGCCTTCTGGAGCTGCCGGCGGTTGCTGGTAATGTCATCGAGCGTATAACGGTCGAGCGTCGCGAAAAAGGCGTCGAGCGCCTCGGTCAGCGCGCCGCGGAGCCCGCACACCGGCGTGATGACACAGTGATTGGTCTTTCTGTCGAAGCATTCCACGAGCGCGGCCTCGGCTTCAGCCGCGCGCACCACTGCACCGATATTGATCCGGCCCGGGGCCAGCGCCAGCTCGAAGCCGCCGCCGCGGCCGCGCACGTTGGTGAGCAGACCCCTCTGTCCGAGGTGATGTACGACCTTGGTGAGGTGGCTCGCTGAAATGCCGTACGCGGCCGCTACATCCGGGATGGTGGCGCGTGTACCTGGCCGGGCGGCCAGGTACATCAGTACGCGCAGGCTGTAGTCGGTAAAGCTGGTCAGGCGCATGGCGCACCTTTCAGGGGATCAGCCTGTCCCCACCGCAACACTCGGTTGCAGCGCCACCCCCCGAGGCCGCCGCAGAAGCTTGAGCGCGTAGGCCCCCAGCAGCAGCCCCCCAGCGGCGAACACGATGTCTCCGGGGACACGCAGCCACACGAGCGTCTCCATCACTCGCGAGTGCACGATCTCCGCTGACCGGGCGTACCAGAGACCGTGGGAGATCGACGCACCCGCCTGGTAGATACCAGCGGGGAGCAGGCTCAGAAAGACCATCATCGCCAGCCCGATGTTCATGCTCCAGTACATCCACGCGACCAGGCGGTAGGCGTGGCGGCTGGCCTCGAACAGGCCCCGCAGGCAGAAGAGCATCAAGCCGATGCCGAGCATGCCATACACACCAAAGAGCGCGGCGTGACCATGGGCCGGTGTGAGGTTGAGACCCTGTACATAGTAAAGAGACGCCGGCGGGTTGATGGCGAAGCCAAGAAGCCCCGCGCCCACAGTGTTCCAGAATCCCACCGCGACGAAGCACAGAATCGGCCAGCGGTAGGCGGCCACCCAGGGCGCTGCCTTCGAGCGCTGGTAGTTCTGCCAGCCTTCGAAGCCAAGCAACGCCAGCGGCACCACCTCCAGCGCCGAGAACACTGCACCGACGGCAATGACGGAGGTAGGCGTGCCGGTCCAGTAGAGATGGTGCAGCGTGCCGAGGATGCCGCCGAAGAGAAACACGATGGTCTCGGCGACGATTGCCCGGCTGCCGCTGGCCGCACTGACCAGCCCGAGGCGCGTGAACAGCAGGGCGACGACTGCAGTGGCAAAGACCTCGAAGAACCCCTCTACCCACAGATGCACCAGCCACCAGCGCCAGTACTCGATCATCGAGTAATGGGTATTCTGCCCCCAGGTGAGGGAGGTGGCGTAGAACGCGCCGATACAGGTCGCGGACAGGAACACCATGCCGATGAGGCCGCGGGTTTCCGACGGCCGCTTGAGAGCGGGCCACAGCGCACGGCCGAGGAGAAACAGCCAGAACAGCAGCCCGACGAACAGCAGCAGCTGCCACACCCTTCCCATGTTGGTGTACTCGAGACCCTGCGCGCCCCACCAGAAGCTGAAGTGGAAGCCAAGCTTCTGCAGCGTGCCAAGCCAACCGCAGATCGTGGAGCCGCCCACGATCAACAGCAGCGCATAGAAGAGGGCGTCGACACCCAGCTTCTGATACTTCGGTTCCTTGCCTGAGAGGAGCGGCGCGATGTAGAGACCGGTGGCCAGCCACGCAGTCGCGATCCAGAACACTCCGAATTGCGTATGCACGCTGCGCGAGACGGTGTAAGGCAGCAGTTGCGCGAGTGGCAGGCCGAAGAAGGCGCGCCCTTCGACCGCGTAGTGTGCCGTGATGGCTCCCATGAAAATCTGCACCAGGATGAGGGCGATGACCACGAAGAAATACTTCGCAGTGGCCCGCATGGAAGCCGTGGGAGCGAACTGCGCCAGTGGATCACGGTGCGGAGGCGCCGGGGTCGGGGCCTCCGGATGCGCCATGTGCCACCAGATCATTGCGGCGATGCCTGCGATCAGCAGGATAATGCTGACCACGGTCCACATCGCACTGCCACTCGTCAGGGTGTTACCCACCAGTGGCTCATGCGGCCAGTTGCTGGTGTACGAGAGCCCGTGCTCTCCGGGTCGATCGGTCGCGGCTGACCAGGCCGACCAGAAAAAGAACGCGGCGATGGCGCGCCGGTCGCTGGGCCTGGGCAGTGCGTTGTCGGGCATCGCGTACTGTTCCCGCAGCCGCGTAAGCGCCGGTGCATCTCCGAACAGTGCCTCGTAGTGGGCCTGCACTTCCGCGACGGCGCGCACCCGCTCCGGGGTCAGAGTCACGACCTGCGTTCGCTGGTCGTAGGTGTTGCGCCGCATCTCGCTTTGCACCCGGGCGTCGATCGCCGCGCGCTCATCGGTGGCAAGACTGTTGTAGTCGGCCTTGTAGCGCGCCTGGCTCAGGAGGTCCCGCAGGACTACCGCTTCGCGGTGCAGCCAGTCGGCGGACCAGTCCGGCGCCACGTAGCTGCCGTGTCCCCACACGGTGCCGAGTTGCTGCCCGCCGGCGGCCAGCCACGCCTGCTGGCCCTTCCGGATCTCCTCGGAGGTGAACAGCGTCTCGCCGCTGACGGCCTTTACAGCGTTTGGAATCGGCGGAGCCGCCAGGTAGATCTCTCGCCCGAGCCAGCCGAGCGCCGCAAAGGACAACACGAAGACGATCCCCAGCACCGTCCACAACCTGTTCGTCGTGCGCATTTCCGTCTCTCCGTATAAAGCTATATTAAAAATGAAGCTTTAAGACGAAAGATGCGCTTACGCGAGCGGGTCGGAAATAAGGGTGAGTGCGTACCTCGGTCAGGAGCTGTGTGCAGGCGCAGCAAGGGACCGCCGGATCGCCTCGATGAAGCTGGGATCCGGGAGCCCGGTCTTGCCGGTGCGGGCGAGTTCCCGCCCATCGCCATCCATCAGTATCAATATGCTGGCGTGATTGAAGCTGCCGTCGGGGAGGGCCCGAAACGGAATATCGAGCAGCGCGGAGAGCCGGTGTACGTCCCCGGAAGTGGTGCGGGCCAGTGTCCAGCGCGCGGTGTCCAGACGGCGTTCGAGCGTGACGCGTTTCAGCACGCTCGGGGAGTCATGGACCGGGTCAAAAGTCACCATCAGCACCTCGAGCCTGCCGCGCTCGGCTGGCGTCAGCTGCTGGTCGATGCTGCGCACGGTCTCGATGGTCAGCGGGCAGGCCATCGGGCAGCCGGCGTAAAACATGGTCACGATGCGCAGGTGATCGCCGTGTGTGTCGAAGGCGATGCGCTTTCCGTCCTGCGTCTGCAGCGAGATGTCCGTGTGGTAAGGCTCCGCGGCGGGCTGCGCGCAGCGGAATCCCATGTTCGTCGTGGTGGAGTTACCACGCACGGAGGAGAGCATGGCGAGGCGCATCATTACCGGATAATTGTCCCGGTCCTCCACCGATAGCGCGCCCGAGCCGCAATACTTGAGCAGATCCGGGTCGCCCTGATTGCGGTTGTCGGCACCGATGAAGAGGGCATTGAAATCCTCAACCCACTCCCACACCAGGCCGTGCAGGTCATGGACGCCGTACAGGTTGGCCTCACCGCGGCCGACCGCCGTGAGCAGCCGGCTGGAGGGCGTTGCATACCAGCCGAGGATGCGCTGTTGCCATTGCGGATCGTGGCGCGCATCCGGTACCCGTGCATCCGCGGCGGCGGCATATTCCCACTCGTACCAGAGCGGCAGGCGGGCGCGGTGCACCTCGCAGAACGCGCGCGCCGCGAACCAGCTGACATTCGTCACGGGCTGGTCGGGCAGCGCGTTGGTACCCAGCTCGAGCGCCCCTCGCCAGTGCTGCAGGTACCGTCCATCGGCCAGCGTGCTGGCAACCTGGCCCCTCTGCCACTCCGGATGAGCGCGCACGAAGGCGAGGAACTCGCCATTGGTTACCGGCGTGCGCTGCAGCGAAAACGGCTCGACCCGTAAGTCCATTCGTTCCTTGCCGCCGCTGGGCAGGATGGAGCGAAAAGACCCGCCGGCGATGGCGGCGTAGGATGCGTTTTCGGTGCTCGCCGCTGCGGCACCCTCCGCCGCCTGCGCAGCCGCGCTCGCAGCGGCCACCATCATCGCCCCGACGATGGCTCCCAGGGCAGTGAGCCAGTGGCGGTGAACCGGCCAATGGACGCTCATGCAGGCGCCACCGCGCTAGTGTGCTGCGCCGGGGGGACGGGACGTTGACTCCCGGATCTCTTTGACTTCCTCGGTGGACACCCGGCCGCCCGGGTTGCCCCAGCTGTTGAGTACGTAGGTGAGGATGTTGGCGATCTCATCGTCGTTCAGCTGGCTCATCGGCGGCATCACCGAGTTGAACTGCTGGCCATTCACCGTGACCGGTCCGGTCAGGCCGTTGAGCGGGACGCCGATCGCGCGCTTCTTGTCGGCGGCCAGGAAGTCCGACTTCGCGAGCGGAGGAAATACGTTCGGCACACCCTCGCCGCTGTTCTGATGGCATACGGAGCAGGTGCCGTTAAACAGCACCCCGCCGGCCTTGACCTGTTCCTCGAGAGTCAGCGTGCCGGCCGCGGCTGCGGCGGCCGCCACGGCGACCGGCTGCGCGTTGACGGTGGCATCGCCGTAATACACGTTGTCGAGCTGCTTGCCCGAATAGACCGCCTTGTTGTCCGGGCCGTCGACCTTGAGCATGCCGAGTGCGCCTTTGTTGAAGGCCCGGAAGATGGAGTGATCGACCATCACGTAGGTACCCGGCACCTGCACACGGAATCTGACGATGGCGGCGCCGCCGGCGGGGATGAGGGTGGTCTGCACATTCTCCTGGTAGCGCGTGCCGCCCTCGAACTGCACCCGATCGAAGATCTCGCCGATGATGTGGAATGAGCTGACGAGGTTCGGGCCTGCATTACCGACGAATATGCGGATGTTTTCTCCCACTTTCGCGGTCAGCGCCTTGTCGGCCGTGAGGGAGCCCTCGGCGCCATTGAACACGACGTAGGTCGGGTGCTCATCGATCGCCTTCTGCATGTCGAAATCCTGGTGGCCCTTCTCGCGGTACCTGCCGACCGTGTAGAAATCGCCCTGGACCACGTAGTACTCGTGGTCGACTTTGGGCAATCCGCCGGGAGGCTCGATCAGGATGAGGCCGTACATACCGTTGCCGATGTGCATGCCGACCGGCGCCGTGGCGCAGTGGTAGATGTAGATTCCCTCGTTCAGTGCCTTGAAGGTGAAGACCGATTCGTGTCCCGGCGCAGTGAAGCTCGAAGCCGCTCCACCTCCCGGCCCGGTAACGCCATGCAGGTCGATGTTGTGCGGCATCTTGGAGCTGGGGTGGTTGCGCAGGTGAAACTCCACGGTGTCGCCCTGCCGCACACGAATGAAGCTTCCCGGCACCGTGCCGCCGAAGGTCCAGAAGGTGTAGGTGACACCCTCGGCAATGGGCTTTTCGAGCTCCCGCACTTCCAGCTCAACGATGACCTTGGCCGGATAATTGCGATGAATCGGCGGCGGTACGTTCGGCGGACTGGTGAGTATGGCCTTGATGGGCTCACCCTGCGGCGGGCCGAGGTCGCCCGCGATACGCGCGGGGGCGGCGGCGCCGGCTGCGGGCGTCTCAGCCGCGCTCGCCGCGGAGATCCCGACGCTGATCGATGCCAGCCACAGACTCACGATGGCGAGCTTGGTGGTACCCGATAACATTTCGCTCTCCTTTCTGTTCATCTGATGGCGACGCTGTGAGGCGGCCAGGCATGCGGCGCGCAATTCTACGGCCCGCGAGGCGCGAATCGTGTTGCGGTTAATGCGGACTTGCCAGAAGCCCTCCCGAACCCACATATGCAGTGCATTCAGCGGACGCGAGTTGTATGACATTGCCGCCACTCTTCGGATATGGCTTTCGCCCATTTTTTCTCGCGGCGGCTCTCGCCGCGGTCGCGCTGGTTCCGTGGTGGGCGGGAAGCTTGACCTTGGGAGTTCCTCTGCCGGGCGCGTGGCCGGCGAGCCTCTGGCATGCGCATGAAATGCTCTTTGGTTTCATTGCGGCAGCGCTGGCAGGTTTCCTGCTGACGGCCGTGCCGAGCTGGACCAGCGAGCGCGGGTTTGCGGGCTGGCCGCTGGTCCTCCTCGCCGGCGTGTGGCTGCTCGGCCGCTTTTTCGTCGCAACCGCCGCTCACTGGCCGCTCGCGGTCTACGCGACGGCCGATCTGGCTTTCCTCCCGGCTCTTGCCGCTTTTCTGCTGCCGCCTCTTGTCAGGAGCCGGAATCGAAACACCCGGTTGCTGGTGGTCCTGGCGGCGCTCTGTACGGTCAACGTCACATTCTATTGGGCACTGGCCCATGCGAATCCCGGACTTGCCCGAAGCGCGCTGTTGGCGGGTGTGAATCTCGTGTTGCTCCTGGTGACGGTCATCGGCGGGCGAATCGTGCCGGCGTTCACGAGCTCGGCGCTGAAACAACAGGGTCGGGACAGCACGTTGCGCACCACACCGGTCGTCAGCGCGGCGGCGGTGTCGGCCATGGTGGGCGTACTGATCATCGACTTGCTGCTCCCCCAGAGTCACCTCGCGGGGCTGGTGGCGCTCGTGGCCGCGGTGGCTCAGGCCGCACGCCTCGGCCAGTGGCAGTCGTTTCGGACACTCAGGCTGCCGATCGTGTGGATCCTGCATTTGGCTTACGCCTGGCTGCCAGTGGGTCTGGCACTCAAGGCGCTCGCGTTGCTGACGGGGTGGGGCACGCTGTTGTCGTGGATGCACGCGCTCACCATCGGCGCAGCGGCAACCATGATTCTGGCAGTCATGACACGCGCATCGCTTGGCCACACCGGGCGCGCTCTCATCGTCAATCCGACTATAGTCCTCGCCTATGTACTGCTGACCGCTGCAGCGGTCGTTCGGGTTCTTGGGCCCGGTACCTCACTCTTGCCTTATGGGCAGGTCATCACTCTCGCCGCCGTGCTCTGGACGGTCGCCTTTGCACTCTTCCTGTTCGTTTACGTACCGATCCTCGTGAGCCCACGGGCAGACGGAAAGCCGGGGTAGCCCGAGACCGGCCTCATCGGCCGCAGGGTTGAGCGCTGCCTGAGCTCAGGGGTGGAGAAGGCTGAACCACCCGGACGGGCGGTGAGTGATGGCAACGCCGATAATCAAACAGTAGGTCAACAGGGCGGCAATCAGTGCCGCGACGCTACCGAACCGGGTGCGCGCACGCTTCAGGGCGACCACTCCCAGTGCGATGTAGAGAACCAGGAGAGCGGTCTTCATGGTCAGCCACCCATTCACCAGCGGGTACTGGTGCAGGATCAGAGTGAGCAGAATCGCGGCGACCAGGAGCACGGTGTCGATGACGTAGGACGTCCATCTCAGTGCCCCCGTGTTGGCTATCGGAGAGTCGAAGAGGCGCAGAAGTCCACGACAGGTGAACAGAGTTCCCGACAAAGCGACGCACGATATGTGCAGCAGGCGAATGTCGGCGTAGTGTGATGCGAGCATGACGGCGACCGGCTCGTGGCAGTCCGGCGAGAACGGCTCAATATACCTTCTGCCTCCTGCCTTGAGCGCGCTGCCGGGGCCGTGCGGTCATTCGGGTTAGCGAGCGGTCGCGATCGGTGCGCGGCTGCTTCATCGAGAAGAACTGAGGTGTTCTATGAGAGCGACTCTCCTGGCCGTAGCAGCTGGTGTGACCCTGGCGGCAGCCTCCACCAGCGCACCCACCGACCCGCCGAACGGACCCGCCAGTGCAACCAAGGTGACTCCTCTCATCCTCGAGAAGGATGAGGGCGAGCACCGGGCGTGGCGGCCCATCGAAGGCGCGCAAGGTTGGGCCGCGCAGCCGGGTCCATTTACCTTCAAAGTCGATCGGCACAACGGCGGCTCGTCTCAGCTGGTCTTCGGAACCGAGGACCTGCCGCCGGGAGGGACGATCGATCGCCACAGACACCCCGGCGCCGATGAGATTCTTTTCCTGCAGAACGGGACGGCTCGGGTGAGTTTGGGGGACAGGACGAGGGAGGTGCACGGGGGCGCCACGGTGTTCATCCCCACGAACACCTGGATTTCGGTGACCAATATCGGGGCCGAAGCAATCAGCTGCGTCTTCGTGTTCTCGGCTCCCGGCTTTGATGATTTCATGCGTGCCGAGTCTGTTGCCGAGGGTGAGAAGATCACGCCGCTGACCAAGGCCGAAGATGCGCAGATAACGAAGGCGCACGCACACGCCGTGATCTATGCACAGCCCTAGCCCGGGCCGCGGTGCTAGACTCCGCTCGCGTAGACAGTCGTATCATTTTGAAAAATAAATACTTTTACACCGGACCAGTCCTGTGCACTTTATTCATCTCACCGCCAATAATTCTGGCCGCAAGCGCAGCGGGTACGTAAGAGAGAGCCCGTAGCAGTTCGCTCGCGTTCGTCCGGCAGTCTCTCCAAGGGAGATATATTATTTTCACGATGGAAGAAAAACTGATGCCGAGAGGGGACTCTGTGGGCCGCTTCTCAAGTGGAAAGCGGGTGAGTGCAAACCGACTCGATCGCGCGAACCCGTCGATCGAGCTCGCGACGACGGTCTGACATTGCGGGAGAGCACCCCCATGCCGGCGCCGCCCCGTTCAGGCGCCGTCTTCCTGAGCCACGCCTCTGAAGATGACGCGGCGGCACTGCGCATCGCTGCAGCGCTGCGCGCGGCCGGCATCGAGGTGTGGCTCGACCGCAGCGCACTCAAGGGCGGCGATGCCTGGGACCACAAGATCCGGCAGCAGCTGCGTAACTGCACGCTGTTCATGCCGGTGATCTCACGGCACACCGCCCGCCGCCCCGAAGCTTACTTCCGTCTCGAATGGCATCTCGCCGATCAGCGCACGCTGCTGATGGCGCGGAGCAGGGCGTTCATCGTGCCAGTGTGCATCGATGACACGACCGAAGCGGAAGCCGAGGTGCCCGACTCGTTTCGGGCGGTCCAGTGGACCCGCCTGCCGGGCGGGACCGCCTCGCAGGCATTCCGAGAACGCATTGCATCGCTGGTGCAGACGGGAGCGGTGAAAGCCGAGCGCAGCAACTCGGTTTCGCCCACTGCAACTGCGCCCGATACGGCACCACCTGGAGACCCGGCCGAGGTCACTAAATTCGGCCCCTTCGAGCTCGTGTCCTCCGAGCGGCGACTGCTTCGCGACGGGCAGCCGGTCGAGCTCGGCGCGCGCGCTTTTGACCTTCTGCAGGTGCTCGTTGAGCAGGCCGGACGACTCGTGACCAAGGCGACATTGCTCGAGCGGGTCTGGCCGAAAGTGGTGGTCGATGAGAACAACCTGCCGGCGCAGATTGCGAGTCTGCGGCGCGTGCTCGGCGCGGGGGCGATCCAGACCGTGCCGGGATTCGGCTACAGGCTCGAGCTCGAGGTCGTTCGCCCAACTCCCGCGGTACGGGCGACGGCGGCACCCGCGCCTGCACCCACGCGGCTTCCGGTGCGCGTGGTTACCAGCCGGCTGACGCCGCTCATCGGCCGGGACCGCGACCTGCCGGCGCTGCAGACGATGCTCGGCGAGGCACGCTGCGTCAGCGTGGTTGGTGCCGGTGGCATCGGCAAGACGCGGCTCGCGCAGGAAGTCCTCGCGCGGACGCTGGCAGCGACCGAGCGTCAGGGCGCCTGGGTCGACCTCGGCCCGCTGGCGGAAATCCGCCACGTGGCGAGCGCCATCGCGCTCGCGGTCGGCGTGACGCTCCCCGACCGCGGTGACGGCTTCACCGCGCTCCAGCAAGCGCTTGCGCAGGCGCCGCTGCTACTCATCCTGGATGGCGCTGAGCACCTTGCCACCGAACTCGCGCCGGCGCTCGCCGAGCTCCTCGCCCGCACGGGCGAGCTGCGGGTGCTCATCACCAGTCAGGTTCCGCTGGGGGTACCCGGCGAGGCGGTATTTCGCCTCGGACCACTCGCAGTCGAGGAGAGCGCCCCGTCAGGGGTGTCCGAGGGGGTTTCCGGCGCGATTGCACTATTCGCGCAGCGTGCAACAGCCGCCGACCGGCGCTTTACACTGACGAGCACCAACCTGGCGACGGTCGCCGAAATCTGTCGTCGACTGGACGGCAACCCGCTCGCACTCGAGCTGGCGGCTGCGCGGGTGCCGGCTCTCGGCCTCGGTGCGCTGCTGAAACATCTGGGCGACCGCCTGCGCTTGTTGAAGTCGAGCGCGGCGGTTGACGATGGGCACCACAACGCGTTGCAGGCTGCCTTCGACTGGAGCTACCAGCTGCTGTCCCCCGCCGAGCAGCAGGCATTCAACCGTCTCGGCGTGTTCTCGGGGAGTTTTTCCCTCGACTCCGCGGCGTACTGTGTCGCGGATGAACCGACCGACAGCTGCGATGCCATCGATCTGATCTCCCGTCTCGTCGACCGTTCGCTGGTCGACGCGCTGCCGTCTGATCCGCCGCGCTACGCACTGTCCGAGACCGCGCGTTTGTACGCGCTCGCGCGTCTCGGGGAAGTGGGCGAGGAGCAGGCGGCGCGCCGCAGCATGGGAGCGGCAATGCTCGAGCTCCTCGATCGCGCCTATGAGCAGTACTGGTCTGAGGAGGAGTCGCTGTGGCTGGCACGCTATGCACCGGACCTCGACAACGTGCGCAGCACGATCGCTTGGGCGAGGGCTCAGGACCCGCTGCTGGCGGTGTCCCTGTTTGGCTCGGCTTGGCCTTTGCTTTTCGAGACGGACCTGAACGCAGAGGGCCGACGCGGCTATCACGACACGGTGGGGTTGCTGTCCGACGGGTTGCCGCGCGCCCGTGTGGCTCGCTTCTGGGAGGCGATCGCGACCTTCGAGTCCACGCGGCAGTGCGACCGCGCGCGCTACGCTGCGGAGCTCGCCGCGCAAATGCACGCGGAGACCGACGACCGGCGAGCTCGCTATTACACGCTGATGCTGCTCGCCAGCAACTGGCGCATCGACAACGAGGCAGCCCGCGCGGCCTTCGACGCCGCCCGTGCGCTCGAGGATTCAACCTGGCCAGCACGGCTTCTGGGATTCGGTGCGCTGACCGAGGGAGCCCTGCTCCTGACCCGTGGCGAGTTCGCCGGCGCACGCAACGCGTATCAGCGTGCGCTGCGTGCTTCGCTCTCCGTGAGTGAGCGTCAGGCACTGGCGGCGACTGCCGAGATCGTCGAGCTGGACGTCGCCTGCGGGGACCCAGCCGCGGCGCTGCCACTCGCACGCCCACTGGTCGAGCGGCTGCGTTACTCGAGCAGGAGCGGCGTACGCTTCAGCCTGCTCGTGACGACATTGGGGGCGCTGCTGCAGCAAGGCGAACTGCAGGAGGCGCGCGCGATTGCCCACGAGATACTCGAGGTCGGAACGCGCCTCGAGCCGGCGCACCTGTACACGGCCCTCGACGCGATGGCGCAGCTCGCCTGCGCCGAGAAGCACTATACGATCGCCGCACGTATCGCAGCGTGCGCCGATGCCGCCTATGCCCTGCACGGGCAGGGCGAGCGCCGTCTGACCGAGGGGCGCCTGCGCGCGCAGGTCGAAGCCTGCCTGACGCGCGAGCTTGGAACTGGCTGGCGCGAGTCCGCAGTCGACCGCAGTGCGCCGCTCGATGAGCGTGGCGCCTGCGAACTCGCCCTGGGGCTTGCCACCTGATGCCCCCCAGGTTTCCGGGGGCCGCCGATTGAGAAAAGTTTCAGACGGATTTCAAGACGATGCGCGGCCGGTGCGCCATCATGAACTCACGGTAAATATCCATTCCTTTTGAGCTCACCAAGGAGACAGCCAGTGCCTAAGTTCGTGATTGAGCGTGAAATTCCCGGTGCCGGTAAGCTGACCCCGGCAGAGCTAAAGAGCATCTCGCAGAAATCCTGCGGAGTCCTGTCGAGCCTGGGGCCGAGTGTGCAATGGGTGCACAGCTACGTCACCGACGACAAGATCTACTGCGTATATCACGCCAAGGACGAGTCGCTGGTCCGCCGGCACGCAGAGCTCGGCGGCTTTCCGGCCAATCGCATCTCGCGCATCATGACGATCATCGATCCCACCTCGGCGGAGTGAGCTGTCTAACTCCTGCGCCAGATCGTAGTCTCGTTTGGGGGAACTCATGGATGCTGCTACGTTGCGGTCGATACAGGGTCCAATAAAGGACCGATACCGGAGCGATGCAGAAGCAGCACGGATCACCCTCAAGGCGAAGGGCGCAATCGACGAGCTGGGGATCACCTGCAAAGTCGAGACCGGCCGCGCGCTGGCAGTGGCCGGCCTGCACCCGGCTACGGGCGGTTCGGGGTTGGAACTATGCTCGGGCGACATGTTGCTCGAAGCGCTGGTCGCCTGCGCCGGAGTGACACTCAAGGCAGTCGCGACGGCGCTGGAGATACCGGTGCGCTCGGCTACGGTGTGCGCAGAAGGGGACCTTGATTTCCGAGGTACGCTTGGAGTCGTCAAGGACGCCCCGGTCGGGTTCGTGGCGATCCGACTGGTCTTCGAGGTCGAGTCCGACGCGCCTCAGGAGAAGCTCGACCAGTTGACCCGGCTGACCGAGCGCTACTGCGTCGTTTATCAGACGATCCGCAGTGGTGTGCCGGTGGATGTGCGCATGAGCAGGTCGAGGTGATGTGATTGAATAACACGCATCGCGAGTGCGTGTTGGGGAGCACGACAATGAGCGGAATAGACCGTCGAATCGCTATCCTGATGAGCGGCGTGTGGCTGTTGATGTTTGAGGCCGGCCCCACCCAGGCTGCGCCTCAGACCTCCAAGGTGGTGCTGAGCGGCGCACAGGAGGTGCCCGCGGTGAGCTCCGCCGCAAAGGGGGTGGCGAGTCTCACTTATGATCCAGCCACGCGCGTGATCACCTGGACGATCAGCTATGAGGGCTTGTCCGGCCCAGTCACCATGGGGCACTTTCACGGGCCAGCCGCGCAAGGTGAGAGCGCCAGCCCGCAGATCTGGCTAACCGTCAAGGGCGCCGCGGTCGAAAATCCGATCAAAGGGCAAGCCACCCTCACCCCTGAACAGGCGCAGGATCTGGCCGCCGGCAAGTGGTACGTCAATCTGCACACGGCAGCTCATCCGGCCGGGGAAATCCGCGGCCAAGTGGTACTCCCCAAGAGCTGAGTGCCCGGGGGAGACGCTCGAAGTACCACCGGGCGGCGGAGCTGAAAACTCCGCCGCGCTTTTAACATTTCGCCGGCAGCAGCGTGTCACCCGCAGGGCTCTGTCGCTGCCACTCCTTTGCCAGATTTAAATTGCATCATCACCGGTCACGCGCACCGAGGGTCCGAGTGCATTGGCTCGATGTAACAGGGGGCGGCACGGATTCGTATGGAACAAAACGCAACATCGAGCCGCGAAAGCCTTCCGGTCATTCTGGCAGCTGCGGTCCTCCAGGGCTGGGGGTTATTCGGACTTCATCACGCCATCACGACACACACCTGGCCGGCCACGAATCTGGCATGGCTCCTAGCGCTCTACGGCGTGGTGGTGCTGATCCCGGTCACCATCCAGTTGCTCGCAGGTCAGATACGAGGGGGCGCGGCCTCAGCGATTGTCGCGCTGCTCGCCATCGCTGTCTTTTATTTTGGCTGGCATCACGGCAGCGCGGTTGCCGACTTCCGGGACAACCGCTTTGCAGAATCCGGCGAGTGCTTTCCGCTCGCTGTCGTGCTGATCGTCCTCTGGTTGCTCGTGATGCCCTTCGTGCAGGCGCGACTCAAGATGGGCCGGTGGACTACTGACTACGGTCCGCTGTTCGATTACGCCTGGCGTAACGCCATCACTCTCGCCGAAGCCGGAGTCTTTACCGGTCTCTTCTGGCTCCTGCTGTTCCTGTGGCAGTCCCTGTTTCACATGCTGCGCATCGACTTCTTTCGGGAGCTGTTTCAAGAGCCAATTTTCGTCTACCCGGTTACCTCACTCGTTTTCGGCTGCGCGCTGCACCTCATCGGATCAGTCGAGCGGCTCGTGTCCACGGTGTTGGAGCAGATTCTTAATGTCTTCAAATGGCTGGGCACTGTGTCGGGTTTACTGCTCGCTCTTTTCACGCTGGCGCTCATTTTCCGGCTGCCGGGCCTGATCTTCACGGGCGAAAAAGCGATCGGGGCGACATGGCTGCTCTGGCTGGTCGCAGTTGTCGTTCTTTTTCTCAACGCTGCGTACCGGGACGGTGCCGCTGGCAAACCGTACCCGGGATGGATCGCATTCGCG
>Ga0306920_100004865_pt1 | contig 17271 bp, 18 predicted proteins | sample flu12Cox44000170_FD_204666 | JGI IMG/M metagenome (GOLD analysis project Ga0306920, IMG submission 204666) | Lab enrichment of tropical soil microbial communities from Luquillo Experimental Forest, Puerto Rico - flux4day.12C.oxic.44.000.170 (v2)... | ecosystem: Environmental > Terrestrial >... | reverse complement strand
CGGGTCGCCGGAAGTACAAGTGGCGATCCTCTCCGAACGGATCACCACCCTGACCGAGCATTTCAAGACGCACGTCAACGATAACCATTCGCGACGCGGCTTGCTCAAGCTCGTTTCTCAGCGCCGCCAGCTGCTCGATTATCTCAAGCGCGCCGACGAAGGGCGCTACAAGAATCTGATCGAGCGGCTTGGCATTCGACGCTGATATTCCGCGCGGGTCGTCCGCGCTGTTTGCGTGCGGGTGCCGGGCAACGGCGTCCGCAGTTAGGCCGGGCAGCAATGTCGCTGCCGGCCGTGAATAGGGCCACAAGGCCCGTCAACCGAGGGAGCCTCGGAGGCCATGGCAGGATCGCCAGACGCTGCCCCGACTCAACGTCGATGCGACAGCCTCTTGCCGTCTTGCTCATGGCTTTCGCGCTTCCGCAAAAACCATGAGAGAAAATCGCAATGTTCGATTCCCATCGTGTTGAACTCGATTGGGGCGGGCGCAAGCTCGTTCTGGAAACCGGCAAGATAGCGCGCCAGGCCGACGGGGCGGTTTTCGCCACATACGGCGAAACCACCGTTCTCGCGACTGTCGTGTCCGCCAAGGAGCCCAAGGCAGGCATAGATTTCCTGCCGCTCACCTGCAACTATTTTGAAAAGTTCTACGCCGCCGGCCGCATCCCGGGCGGCTACTTCAAGCGCGAAGGTCGTCCGACCGAAAAGGAAACGTTGGTTTCGCGCCTGATCGATCGGCCAATCCGGCCGCTGTTTGCCGACGGCTACCGCTGCGACACCCAGGTGATCGTCACGGTGCTCTCGCACGATCTCGAAAACGATCCGGACATCCTCGCTATGGTCGCGGCCTCCGCGGCGCTGACCTTGTCGGGCGTGCCGTTCATGGGTCCGATCGGCGCGGCGCGTGTCGGCTTCATCAACAACGAGTTCGTGCTCAACCCGCAGATCGATGAGATGCAGGAGAGCCAGCTCGACTTGGTTGTTGCCGGCACCGGCGACGCGGTGCTGATGGTCGAATCCGAAGCGAAGGAACTGCCCGAAGAGGCGATGCTCGGCGCCGTGATGTTCGGTCACCGGCATTTCCAGCCGGTGATCGAGGCCATCATCAACCTCGCGGAAAAGGCCGCCAAGGAGCCGCGCGACTTTGCTCTGCCCGACAACGAGGCGCTGGACAAGGAGATCCTTGGTCTGATCGAGCAAGATTTGCACGCCGGCTATACCATTCCGGGGAAGCAGGAACGCCACGCGGCAGTCGAGGCCGCCAAGGCCAAGGTGAAGGCGCATTTCTTCCCGGAAGGCGCCGAGAAGCCCCAGTACGATCAGTTGCGCGTCGCGGGTGCCTTCAAGGAACTCGAAGCGAAGATCGTTCGCTGGAGCATCCTCGATACCGGGCGGCGTATCGACGGCCGCGACGTGAAGACGGTGCGGCCGATCGTTTCCGAGGTCGGCATTCTGCCGCGCGCGCACGGCTCGGCCCTGTTCACCCGTGGCGAAACGCAGGCGCTGGTGATCGCAACCTTGGGCACCGGCGAAGACGAACAATTCGTCGACGCGCTGCAGGGCACGTACAAAGAAACGTTCCTGCTGCACTATAACTTCCCGCCGTTCTCGGTCGGCGAAACCGGCCGTCTCGGCGCGCCAGGACGGCGCGAGGTCGGCCATGGCAAGCTCGCCTGGCGGGCGATCCGCCCGATGCTGCCGCCGCATCACGAGTTTCCCTACACGATCCGCATCGTCTCCGAGATCACCGAGTCGAACGGCTCGTCCTCCATGGCGACCGTATGCGGCACCTCGCTCGCCCTGATGGACGCGGGCGTGCCGCTGCGGCGGCCGACCGCCGGCATCGCCATGGGGCTGATCCTCGAGGGCGAGCGCTATGCGGTGCTCTCTGACATCCTCGGTGACGAGGACCACCTCGGCGACATGGACTTCAAGGTCGCTGGCACCGAGCGCGGCGTGACCTCGCTACAGATGGACATCAAGATCTCCGGCATCACCGAAGAGATCATGCGCGTCGCGCTCACCCAGGCGAAGGACGGCCGCCTGCACATCCTCGGCGAAATGAGCAAGGCGCTCACCTCCGCGCGCGCCGAACTCGGGGCGCACGCGCCGCGCATCGAGGTGATCACCATTCCGGTCGACAAGATCCGCGAGGTGATCGGCTCGGGCGGCAAGGTGATCCGCGAGATCGTCGAGAAGACCGGCGCCAAGATCGACATTTCCGACGACGGCACGATCAAGATCGCATCCGCCAACGGCGAGTCGATCAAGGCCGCGATCAACTGGATCAAGTCGATCGCCTCGGAGCCGGAGGTCGGCCACGTCTACGACGGCACCGTCGTGAAAGTGGTGGACTTCGGCGCCTTCGTGAACTTCTTCGGCGCCAAGGACGGGCTCGTCCACATCAGCCAGCTCGCGCCGCGCCGGGTGCAGAAGGTCACCGATGTGATCAAAGAAGGCGACAAGGTGAAGGTGAAGCTCCTCGGGTTCGATGAGCGCGGCAAGGTGCGCCTGTCGATGAAGGTCGTCGACCAGCAGACCGGCGAAGACCTCGAAGCCAAGCAGAAGGCCGAAGCCGAGCAGGCGCGCGAGACCGCGGCGGCGGGGGCGGAGTAGGCAACCTGCCCACTATGGTCTAAACAAACAAAGGGCGGCCGCACGGCCGCCCTTTTCGTTTGCGTAAATTTAATGCCGCTACTGCGCGGCGTCCTTGGCGCGCTCCTCCGGCGCGTCGTCGCCCTTGAGCGCCGCCGGGTGCGGCATGGTGATGACGTTGTAGCCGGAATCAACGAAATGGATGTCGCCGGTAACGCCGGTCGACAGATCCGAGAGCAGGTAGAGCGCCGCGCCCCCAATCTCATCTAAAGTCACCCCGCGGCGCAGGGGCGAATGGCGCTGCTGATAGGCGAACATCGAGCGCGCGTCGCCGATGCCGGAGCCGGCGAGCGTGCGGATCGGCCCCGCCGAAATCGCGTTGACCCGGATCGCCGAGGGCCCGAAGTCGACGGCGAGATAGCGCACCGAGGCTTCGAGCGCGGCCTTGGCCACCCCCATAACATTGTAGTTGGGCATCGCCCGGGAGCCGCCGTTATAGGTCAGCGTCACCATCGCGCCGCCCGCCGGCATCAGGGCCGCGGCGCGTTTGGCCGCTTCGGTGAACGCGAAGCAGGAGATCACCATGGTGCGGATGAAATTCTCGCGCCTGGTGTCCGCGTAGCGGCCCTTGAGCTCGTTCTTGTCGGAAAATGCGATGGCGTGGACGAGGAAATCGAGCGAGCCCCACTTCTCCGCCAGCGCTGCAAACAAAGCATCGACCGAACCGATGTCCTCCACGTCGCACGGCAGCACGAGGTCCGAGCCGACCGAGCGCGCAAGCGGTAGCACGCGTTTGCCGAGCGCCTCGCCCTGATAGGAAAAGGCGAGCATCGCGCCGTGCGCGGCAAGGGTGCGCGCAATTCCCCAGGCGATTGAGTGGTCGTTGGCGACCCCCATGATCAGCCCGCGCTTGCCCTGCATCAACGCGTTCATGCGACGCAACTCCCAATACGTCTTTCGCTCAGGCGTCGAGCCGTTTGAACACGACCGAAGCATTGGTGCCGCCGAATCCGAACGAATTGGATAGCACGCAGCCGAGTTCGACGTCGTCTTTTCGTTCGCGCACGATGGGAATATCAGCGAAGGCCGGATCGAGCGTCTCGATGTTGGCGCTCTCGCAAATAAATCCGCTGTTCATCATCAGGATCGAATACACCGCTTCATGCACGCCGGCAGCGCCGAGCGAATGGCCGGTGAGCGATTTGGTCGCCGAAATCGGCGGGCACTTGTCGCTGAACACCTCGCGGATCGCCTCGATTTCCTTGAGGTCGCCGATCGGCGTCGCGGTCGCATGCGGATTGATATAGTCGACGGGCGGCTTCACGCCGGCGAGCGCTATGCGCATGCAGCGCATCGCGCCTTCGCCGGACGGCGCGACCATGTCGAAGCCGTCCGACGTCGCGCCGTAACCCGCGACCTCGGCATAGATTTTGCCGCCGCGCGCCTTGGCGCGCTCGAGTTCTTCCAGCACCAGAACACCCGCGCCGCCGGCGATGACGAAGCCGTCGCGATCCGCGTCATAGGCGCGCGAGGCCTTCTGCGGCGTGTCGTTGAACTTCGACGACATCGCGCCCATCGCGTCGAACAGCACGGCCAAGGTCCAGTCGAGTTCTTCGCAGCCGCCGGCAAAGATCACGTCCTGTTTGCCGACCTGGATCGTCTCCATCGCGTTGCCGATGCAATGGTTCGACGTCGCGCAGGCCGAGGAAATCGAATAATTGACGCCCTTGATCTTGAACCAGGTGGCAAGGGTCGCGGAGGCGGTCGACGACATCGCCTTGGGCACCGCAAACGGCCCCACCCGTTTCGGGCCCTTGCTACGGGTCACATCGGCCGCTTCGACGATGGCGCGCGTCGAGGGACCGCCCGACCCCATGATGATGCCGGTGCGTTCGTTTGATACTTCGTTGTCGGAGAGCCCAGAGTCGCGGATCGCCTGTTCCATGGCGACATGATTCCAGGCGGCGCCGCCGCCGAGAAAACGCATGGCACGCCGATCGATCGCCCCCTCCGGCTCGAGCGTGGGTGCGCCATGGACCTGGCAGCGGAAGCCGAGCTCCGCATATTTGTCCGCCCGCACGATGCCCGATTTGGCCTCGCGCAGGCTCGCCAGTACTTCTTGGGTGTTGTTGCCTATGGACGAGACGATACCCATCCCGGTGACGACGACTCGTTTCATGCTTGCCTCGTCCGCATCTTGACGCGAGGCGCGCGTGCGCCAGCCGCTCGCCGGCGATCAGACCCCGCTCGCCTGCAGCATTGTACCTTGTTTGAATAATCCAACTTTGAGATCGAGGGCACGGTAGATCACCGAACCATCGACAGAAAGCCAGCCGTCCGCAATCCCGAGGACGAGTTTGGAGCGCATCACCCGCTTGATATCGATACCGTAGACCACCTTCTTCATCGTCGGCAGGACTTGCCCGGAAAGCTTCAGTTCGCCCAATCCCAACGCGCGGCCCTTGCCGGGCGCGCCGACCCAGCCGAGGAAGAAGCCAAGCAGCTGCCACAACGCATCAAGGCCGAGGCAACCAGGCATCACCGGGTCGCCTTTGAAATGGCACGGGAAAAACCACAGGTCCGGTTTCACGCTGAGTTCGGCGCGAACCAACCCCCGACCGTGCTCACCGCCTTGTTCCGCGATCTCTGAAATGCGGTCGAACATCAGCATGGGAGGCAATGGCAACTGGGCGTTCCCCACGCCGAAGAGCTCGCCGCGGGCGCACGCAAGCAAGTCCTCGAAATCGAAGCTCATGCGGCGAGTTTGCGGTGCCGGCTGAGCTTGCAACGATGATGCAGGCATGACCCCTCTCCTGTCGGCGGTGTCGTAACACAGCAGGTCGGACGGCAAAAGCCGTCAGTCGGCAATCATGCTTTCGGCAACGCCATAGGGGCGCGTGTCCGGGCCGATAACGGTACATAGCGATGCCGGCCGGGGATTGCACCACAGGCGATGGGTCGCGGCAGGATTGCCGGCGTGCGGTTGCACGGCCCCTGCCCGGTCGCCTATGATCGCATCGGCAACGATCCCGGGGCCACTGCGCCGGGATGCGCAGGCGTTTAGCGTAATGGCTCAACATCGCGCCACTGTTTATGCCAGCACGGTTCCCGCGGCCGGCGACGCGCCGCCGGGCGCGAACGCGCGCGGTGACCTCAACGGCTGTCCCTGGCATGACGTGCGGACGATGCTGCGCCGCGTCAGGTTGCGGCCAACGCGTCAACGCATGTCGCTTGGATGGATCCTGTTCGCCAAAGGCGACCGCCACGTCACGGCCGAGTTGCTTTACGAAGAGGCGACCAGGGCGAAGGTGCCGGTGTCGCTCGCCACGGTCTACAACACCCTGCACCAGTTCACCGAGGTCGGCCTGTTGCGCCAGGTCGCGGTCGACGGCTCCAAGAGCTACTTCGACACCAATGCCTCGGAGCACCACCACTTCTTCGTCGAAGGGGAAGACGCGCTCGTCGATATTCCGGGCGCCCAGGTGCTGGTGGATAAGCTGCCCACGGCACCCGACGGCTATGAGATCGCCCGGGTCGACGTGGTGGTGCGGCTGCGCCGCAAAGGCTAGCTGAAGCTACTCAATCTTCTCGTTCGGATAGACGCCCCACAGGCGGTCTTGCTCTATCCAGCCGTCGTAACCGTCGCCGACGACGCGGCACCAGGCGCCGTTGCAGCGTTTGACGTTACCGAGCACACCCGGCTGCAGGCGCGCGACCACCTGGCTGCGACCGTCCGCGTCGGCATGGAGCGGCAGCGGTGCGTCCTTGGCGTTCGCCTGGGGAATGACGATTGCGGTACGCCGTCCGGACAGCAGCGAATGGTAGACCCAGCCTTCGGCGCCTTCCCAATCGCGCACACGGCGCCAGTTTTCGTATTCGGCCGTGACCTCGACCGGCAGGGCGGAGCGCGTGTAGACCCAGGTGACGTCGTTATCCTTCGTTGGACCGGCGCGCACGTTGACCTTGCCGGGCTTGAGGCTGACGAACCGCGGCACTGGCAGACCGCTGGTCGAGCCGGTGGCAATCGAACCGGTCACGCCCGGATCGGCGGCGTAAGCGCCCGTTGCCGCAGCCAGCGCGGTGAGAAACGCGGCAATGACGCGAGGCTGCCCTGATCTCATGCTCGCTCTACGATGCGGTTGGGTCGCTGCCCGGCGGCTTTGTGTTGGGGTGCCCATCTGATAGAGAGGAATTGGCCTTCCGCGCTCGTGTCGAGTTGGACGGCGCCAGTTTCGGTCGGCCGGGTTAACGGCGCCTCAACGGCGTCGGCGGCGCTTCGATGCGGGCGCGCGAGCGCGCGTGGGGCCGAAGGACATGAACATGCCGAACCGCAAGCGGCCGCTGGTGGTGGTGACGCGCAAGCTGCCCGACATCGTCGAGACGCGCATGCGCGAATTGTTCGACGCGCGCCTCAACCTCAACGACAAGCCGATGAGCCACGCGGATCTCGCCGAGGCAGCCCGCGTCGCCGACGTCCTCGTGCCCACGGTCACCGATCGCATCGACGCCGCGGTGCTCAGCCAGTCCGGTGAGAAGCTCAAGCTGATCGCGAATTTCGGCAACGGCGTCGACAACATCGACGTCGCGACCGCGCTCCAGCGTGGCATCACGGTCACCAACACGCCCGGCGTGCTCACCGAAGACACTGCCGACATGACCATGGCGTTGATCCTCGCGGTGCCGCGGCGCCTCGCCGAGGGCGCCACCGTGCTCAGCGGCGACAAGGACTGGGGCGGCTGGACGCCCACCTGGATGCTGGGCCACCGCATCTGGGGCAAGCGGCTCGGCATCATCGGCATGGGGAGGATCGGCCAGGCGGTCGCCCGCCGCGCCCGCGCATTCGGCCTGCAAATCCACTACCACAATCGTCGCCGCGAGGCGGCCGAGGTCGAGGAAGAGCTGGAGGCGACCTATTGGGAAAGCCTCGATCAGATGCTCGCCCGCATGGACATCATCTCGGTCAATTGCCCGCACACGCCGGCGACCTATCACCTGCTTTCGGCGCGCCGACTCAAGTTGATGCGGCCGGAGGCCTACGTGGTCAATACCGCGCGCGGCGAGGTGATCGATGAGAATGCGCTCGCCCGCATGATCGAGGCGGGCGAACTGGCCGGTGCGGGCCTCGACGTGTTCGAGAACGAGCCTGCCGTGAACCCAAAACTGGTGCGCCTTGCGCGCGCCGGAAAGGTCGTACTCCTGCCCCACATGGGCTCCGCCACCATGGAGGGACGTATCGACATGGGCGAAAAAGTCATTATCAACATCCGCGCCTTCATGGACGGTCACCGCCCGCCCGACCGGGTGTTGCCGTCGATGCTGTGACCCTCCTCAGCTTGCGGCCCGCCATGTCGTTACCGTTCATCGTCCGAACTGCTGTCCTTGCGGCCGCTGCGCTGCCGCTGACCCAGGCGCTCGCCGAGCCGCTCACGGTCGACGAGTTCCGCCGCGAACTCGTCGGCATGCCGCTGTGCGGCACCCCCACCACCGGGCCGCTCGCCGGCAAGGCGCTGTGCACCGTGCATCTCCCCGACGGCACCGCCATTCTCGCCGGTGCGGGACTAGTCGTGCGCGGCGTGTGGGAAGCGGATGGAGGGCATATCTGCCGGCGCAATGCGCGCGACCCGGTCGAGCGCCGCCGTTGCGTCGACTACGAGCGCGTCGGACAGGACCGCTTTCGCAACAGCGACGGCGTCGAGTTCTGTATCGGCCCCTGCCCGCCACCCGAACCGGGAAGCGAAGGCACCGCCAGTGGCACGGATAACGGCAATGCGCCTCCGGCCTCAGCCCCACCCGCTGCGGCTCCGAATCCCGGCACCAAGTAGCTTTCATTCCATAGTTGCTGCCTCTGCGAAACTCGTAGCCGTTTTTCGCAAGCATGCTCTATCATCCTCGGAACGAATCCTGGGGAGGATCACTCATGCGCGCGGTATTTGCGGGTCTTGCCGCAACGGCTCTTTGCGTCGTCACGGCCGTCGCCGCCGGAAAACTTACTCCGAGCGAAGTCCAGGCGACCTTCTTCAACGGCCAGCCGTTCACCGCCGCAACCCCGCAGGGCATTCGCTACAAAATGGTGTTCACGGCCGACGGCAAGATGACGCGCGAGCCGGTCGGCAAATCGGGTGCCAAGAGCGAAGGCACCTGGAAATTATCGAAGGACGGATATTGTACGACCTGGAAAAATGACCGCCAGAACTGCTTCGCCGTGCTCAACACCACGGACAACAAATGGTCGATCATGAAAGGCACGACTGCGGTCGCGACATGGACGAAGTAACGAAAGACAGACGACGGAGGACAGACGACGGAGGACGGAAGAAAACCGAGTGCTTATGCCTGTGTCGTCTGTCGTCCGTCGTCTGTCGTCAGTCCGCTGATCGTCGGATTTTTTCCCGATAGCGGATTGTTTTCGTCCCAGGAATAGCTGAGCGTTTCGAACCGCAGCGAACGGGCGTCGATCATCAGCAGGCGGCCGACCAACCCCTCGCCGAAGCCGACGATTTCGCGGATCACCTCGAGCGCCATGAGCGAACCGACGACGCCAGTGAGCGCGCCGAGGATGCCCGCCTCGGCACAAGCCGGCACGGTGCCGGCGGGCGGCGGCTCCGGAAACAGGCAGCGATAGCTCGGATTGGGGCGGCCGTCTTTCCCGTATTCGTGCGCACGGATCGTCGTCAGCGCGGCGTCGAACGTACCGACAGCTGCGGTAACCAGCGGACGTTTGGCGAAATAGCAGGCATCCGACACGAGGTAGCGCGTTTCAAAATTGTCGGATCCGTCCGCCACGATGTCGGCTGCGGCGACGAGATCGAGCGCGTTGGCGGCTGTGAGCCGCACCTTGTGCGTCGTGACCGCCACATGCGGGTTGAGCCGCCGGATCGCGGCGGCGGCGCTGTCGGTTTTCGATTGGCCGATGTCGGGCGTGCCGTGAATAACCTGTCGCTGCAGGTTCGAGAGCGACACCGCATCATCATCGACAACCGCAATGGTGCCGACGCCGGCCGCAGCGAGATAAAGCAGCGCGGGCGCACCGAGACCGCCGGCGCCGACGACGAGGACGCGCGCGCTCTTGAGCGCGGCTTGCCCGGGGCCGCCCACCTCGCGCAGCACGATGTGACGCGCGTAACGCTCGAGTTCGTCGGCGGTGAGCATCGCAATTATTCTCGCACGCAGCTCCGTTCGAGCGCGTCAGCGGTTCTCGAATTTCGCCGGGCGCTTCGCCACGAACGCCGCCATGCCTTCCTTTTGGTCGGCGGTCGCAAAGAGCGAATGGAACACGCGGCGTTCGAACCGCATACCTTCGGCGAGCGTCGTCTCGAACGCGCGGTTGACGCTTTCCTTGGTGATCATCAGGGTCGGCAGCGACATGGATGCGATCGTTTCGGCGCATTTGATCGCTTCATCCATCAGGCTCGCTGCCGGGACCACCCGCGCGACGAGGCCCGAACGCTCCGCTTCCGCCGCGTCCATCATGCGGCCGGTGAGACAAAGATCCATGGCCTTGGCCTTGCCGACGGCGCGGGTGAGCCGCTGCGTCCCGCCGATGCCTGGAATGACGCCAAGCTTGATCTCCGGCTGGCCGAATTTCGCCGTGTCGGCAGCAATGACGACGTCGCACATCATGGCGAGTTCGCAGCCGCCGCCGAGCGCAAAACCCGCGACTGCGGCGACGGTCGGCTTGCGCGCGCGCGATAGCGCATCCCAATTGGCCGCGAAGTCGCCCATGAACGCATCCATGTAGGATTTATCCGCCATCTCCTTGATGTCGGCGCCGGCCGCGAAAGCTTTCTCCGAACCCGCGATGACGATGCATGCAATGCCGGCGTCCGCCTCGAACGCCGCGACCGCCTGAGTGAGCTCCGCGATGAGCGCCGCGTTGAGCGCGTTGAGCGCCTGCGGCCGGTTGAGGCGGATGATCCCGATCTTACCGCGGGTCTCGACGGCGATGTTCTGATAGGCCATGGGCTGCTCCCGGCTTCGCGTGCGGCTGGGCGTAGCGGGCGCGGCTATTTCTGACAAGTCGGGCAGAAGAACGTCGAACGGCCGCCTTGCACGATGCGCTTGACCGTGCCGGGGCAGCCCGGCGTCATGCACCGCTGCTCCTCGCGGTCGTAGACGCGAAAATTGTGCTGGAACTCGCCGAGTTCGCCGTCGGTGCGGCGGTGATCGCGCAGCGATGAGCCACCCGCGGCGATCGCGTCGTTGAGCACCGTCTTGATCGCCTCGACCAGGCGTTCCGCGCGCTCGGTGGGCGCGCCGCGGCGATCCGCGAGAGTCGAGGCGCGGCGCTTGGGCGAGAGCACCGCGCGATGCAGCGCCTCGCACACATAGATATTGCCGAGACCAGCGACGACTTTCTGGTCGGACAGCGCGGCCTTGAGGCTCGTCTTTTTGCCAAGGCAGGCGCGCGCCAGCATGGCGGCGTCGAAGGCATTACCGAGCGGCTCGGGACCGACCTCGCGCATGAGCGGATGCACGGTAAGCTCCGCGCGCGGCACCAGCAGCATGAGCCCGAAGCGGCGCGGATCGTTGAAGATCACTTGCGCGCCCGACGACATATGGAAGACGACGTGATCGTGCGCGCGCGCCTCCGAACGCTTGTGATGGAATTTGCCCGGCGTATTCGCGCGCCCGTCGGCGGCAACCCGGAACGATCCCGACATGCCGAGGTGCATCATCAGAATATCGCCTGAGGAGAGATCCGCCAGCAGATATTTGGCGCGCCGGCCGAGGCCGGTCACCGTCTTGCCGGTGAGCCGCTTGACGAAGTCCTTGGGGAAGGGGCGGCGCAGGTCGGGCCGGTTGGCCTCGACTTTGAGGAAACGGGCGCCCTCCATGACCGGGGCAAGGCCACGCCGCACCGTTTCGACTTCAGGAAGCTCGGGCATGGAATGCGTTGACTCTACGGGCGGGTTCCGCGGGCACGTAATAGCGCCCATACGCCCGTCGCGCTATGGTCCGAAAGAGAACAAACGAGGCGCGACAGGGTGATGAGCGAGACTCATTTCGGCTTCGCGACCGTGCCGCTCGAGGAGAAACAGCGGCGCGTCGACGACGTGTTCCGTACGGTTGCGCGGCGCTACGACCTGATGAACGACCTGATGTCGGGCGGTCTGCATCGGGCATGGAAGGACGCGCTGGTTACCGCGGTTGATCCGCCGAAGAACGACCGGCCGTTCGAGCTCATCGATGTCGCGGGCGGCACGGGCGACGTCGCCTTCCGCGTGGTCGCTGCGGGCGGATCGGGCACGCGCGCGACCGTCGTCGACGTGAATGAGGAGATGCTGGCGGTCGGACGCGAACATGCCGTCGAGCGCGCGCTTGAGGACGTGGTTTCTTTCACCGCCGGCAACGCCGAAGACCTACCGGTGGCGGATCGCGGCTACGAGGCCTATTCGATCGCGTTCGGCATCCGCAACGTGTCGCGCATCGAGCGAGCGCTAGCCGAAGCATTTCGCGTGCTCAAGCTCGGCGGCCGCTTCGTGTGCCTGGAATTTTCCAGCGTCGACGTGCCGGGGCTCGATGCGCTCTACGAACTTTATTCGTTCAATCTCATTCCCGCGCTCGGGCGCGCGGTCGTGGGCAACGCCGAGCCGTATCGTTATTTGGTCGAATCGATCCGCCGTTTTCCCAAACCCGAGGCATTCGCCGCCATGCTCCGCGCCGCCGGCTTTCGCCGCGCATCGTACCGGCGTATGTCCGGCGGCATCGTGGCGCTGCACTCGGGCTGGCGCCTGTGATGCACCGGCAACCTGTTCCGTGATCGCCGCCGTCACCCATTCGGTCCGCCTCGGTCGCGCCGGCGCGGTGTTTGCGCGCGAGGGCGTGCTGGCGCTCATCGACACCAGCAAGCTGCCGCTGCCGGCGCGGGCGGCGGTGCGCTGCGCCCGGCTGATCGAACGGCCGAGCGGCGAGCGCGCGGCGGTGCGGCTCGCGGCGGCGCTCACGCGGCTGGGCCCAACCTACGTCAAGCTCGGGCAATTCTTGGCAACGCGGCCCGATATCGTCGGCATGGCCATCGCGCGCGACCTCGAAAGCCTGCAGGACAAGATGGCGCCGTTTCCGCAAAGCGAGACGGAGGCGACGGTGGCCGGCGCGCTCGGTATGCCGCTGCGTCAGGCGTATGCCGACTTCGGGCCGGCGGTTGCCGCGGCGTCGATCGCTCAGGTGCACCGCGCCGAAGTCGACGACACGCAGGGACGCAAGCCCGTCGCCGTGAAGGTGCTGCGGCCGGGAATCGAGCGCCGTTTCCAAGCGGACCAAGACGCGTTCCGTTTCGCCGCGGGCGCGGCGGAAAATCTCTCGGCCGAGGCGCGCCGGCTCCGCCTCGTCGAGGTCGTCGACACGCTCGCGCGCACCGTCGCGATCGAAATGGATTTGCGCCTTGAAGCCGCGGCGATCGCCGAGATGGCGGAGAACACCAAGGACGATCCGGATTTTCGCGTACCGGCGGTCGATTGGGAACGCACCGCCCGCAACGTGCTCACGCTGGAATGGATCGACGCGACGCCGCTTTCCGACCGCGAGCGGCTCGTCGCCAAAGGCTTCGACCTCAAGCATCTCGCGCGCGCACTGCTGCAAACATTCCTGCGCCACGCGCTGCGCGACGGCTTCTTCCACGCCGACATGCATCCCGGTAACCTGTTCGTCGACGACGCCAGCCAGCTCATTGCGGTCGACTTCGGCATCATGGGCCGGCTCGGGCCGACTGAGCGCCGGTTTCTCGCCGAAATCCTCTACGGCTTCATCACCCGCAACTATCGCCGCACCGCCGAGGTGCATTTCGAGGCCGGCTACGTGCCGCCGCGTCACTCGGTCGACAGCTTCGCGCAGGCCATCCGCGCCATCGGCGAGCCGATTCACAATCGTCCTGCCTCCGAAATCTCGATGGCGAAACTGCTCACCCTGCTGTTCGAGATTACCGGCCTGTTCGACATGCGCACGCGGCCGGAGTTGCTGCTGTTGCAGAAAACCATGGTAGTGGCTGAGGGCGTCGCACGTTCGCTCGATCCCGACCTCGACATGTGGGCCACTGCGGAGCCGGTGGTTCGCGAATGGGTCGAGCGGCACCTCGGGCCGGCCGGGCGGATCGAGGACGCCGCGGAGGGTGCGGCGGAAGTCGCGCGCTTCCTCGGCGGCGTGCCCGGCCTGCTGGCGCGCGGCGCGCGTATTGCCGATCAGCTCGACACGGCGACCCGCGACGGCCTCGTGCTCGCGCCCGACACCGTCAAGGCGATCGGCGCCGCGGAGGCGCGCCGCAACCGCTGGACGGCGGTGGCGCTGTGGGTCATCGCCGCGCTCCTGGCGTGGCTTGTCATTTGGGGTTTATGAGGCCGGCGGATAGAATGGCTGCGATGCTCGAAAACAAGCGCATTCTTCTGGTGATCGGCGGCGGCATCGCCGCCTACAAGGCGCTCGAGCTGATCCGCCGGCTCAAAGAGCGCGGCGGCGCAGTGCGCTGTATTTTGACCAAGGCGGCGCAGGAGTTCATTACGCCGCTTGCCGCCGGCACGCTGACCGGCAAGCGAGCCTTCACCGATTTGTTCGACGCCCAGGGCGAGTTCGACGTCGGGCACATTCGCCTTGCGCGCGAGACCGATCTGATCGTCGTGGCGCCGGCGACGGCCGACCTCATTGCGAAGATGGCGGGTGGCCACGCCGACGATCTCGCCTCGACCGTGTTGCTCGCATCCGACAAACAGCTGCTGATCGCTCCGGCCATGAACCCGCGCATGTGGGAGCATCCGGCGACGCGCCGTAACCTCGCTCAGCTCACCGCCGACGGCGTCGCCATCGTCGGCCCCAACGAAGGCGACATGGCGGAACGCGGCGAACGGGGCGTTGGCCGGATGGCGGAGCCGCTGGAGATTGCGGCGGCGGTGGAGGAGTTGCTGGCAGGTGCGAGCGCAAAACCGCTCGCCGGCAAGCGCGTGGTCGTGACTGCCGGCCCGACCCACGAGCCGATCGATCCGGTGCGCTATCTCGCCAACCGCTCGTCGGGCAAACAGGGCCACGCCATCGCGCGTGCCGCCGCGGCGGCCGGTGCCGATGTGATTTTAGTGTCCGGTCCCGTCAACCTGCCCGACCTCGCCGGCGTAAAGACCGTGAAGGTGACGACCGCGCGCGAGATGCAGGCGGCGGTCGACAAGGCGTTGCCGGCCGATGTGGCGATTTTTGCTGCGGCGGTTGCCGACTGGCGCACGGAAGAAACAAAACAAAAAATGAAGAAAGGCGACGGCAGCCCGAAGCTCAGCCTGGTCGAGAACCCCGATATCCTCGCCACGGTCGCCGCGCGCAAATCGAAACGACCGAAGCTCGTCGTCGGTTTTGCGGCGGAGACCAACGACGTTGTCGCCTACGCCAAGGATAAGCGCGTCCGCAAGAACAGCGACTGGATCGTAGCCAACGACGTGTCGACGCAAACCGGCATCATGGGCGGCGATCACAACAAGGTCCACCTCATCACGGCCAACGGTGTCGAGTCCTGGCCGGACCAGTCGAAGGATGAGGTGGCGCGCGCCCTTGTTGCGCGCATCGCCGCCGCGCTCGCTGAATGAGCGCGGCGAACGAGGTGGAGGTCCGGCTGACTCGGCTGCCGCACGGCGCCGATCTGCCACTTCCGTCCTACCAATCAGCCGCCGCTGCCGGCCTAGATCTGATTGCAGCGATCGCAGCGGACGCACCGCTCGCGATCCCATCGGGGCGGTGGGCGGCCGTCCCGACGGGGCTTGCGCTCGAACTCGCGCCGGGCACGGAAGGGCAGGTGCGGCCGCGCTCCGGCCTCGCCACCCAGCACGGCGTGACCGTCCTCAATGCGCCCGGGACCATCGATGCGGACTACCGTGGTGAGGTGAAGGTGCTGCTGGTCAACCTTGGCCCCGAGCCGTTCACGGTGACCCGCGGCATGCGCATCGCCCAATTGGTGATCGCCCGGGTGGCGCGGGCGCGCCTCGTCGAATCCGCAGAATTGGCCGTCACCACGCGCGGCGCGGGCGGCTTCGGCTCGACCGGGCGTTAACTCGGATTCAAACCGCGGACTCGTCGATCAGCAGCAATCGGACTATTCTGCCTGCGGGAGTCGAGGGCTGGTCGCCATGTCGCTCCTGCCTCGCAAAGCTCTCTTGGCCATCGCGGCCGTCGTGGACGTGGCACTCCATGCCCGCGACCGGCCGGTCTCGGCCAAGGCCCTCGCCGCGCGCCACGCGCTGCCGCCACGCCATCTCGAACCGGTGCTCCAGGCGCTCGTGCATGAGGGCATCCTGCGTGGCGTACGCGGCCCGCACGGCGGCTACGCGCTCGCGCGCGAGCGGGGTAGCATTGGCGTCGACGAAATCGTCCGAGCGGCCGCTACCGTGCGCGACCACGACGCCGACGCGATGGCCTCGCCGCTCATTGCCGACGTGGTGTCGCCCGCGGTGGCCGAGGCCGAACGGGCGTTTTCCGGCGCCCTGTCCCGCGTCAACGTGGACGATCTGGCGCGGCGCGTGGAGATCGGTGGTCGACGCACCGACTCGGCCGAAATAGATTTTACAATATGATAGCGTGATTCAATCCGATCTCCGGCTGGGAATACGCCCCAAACACCCCCATATCCCGGCGACGCCGTTGTCAAAGGAGTACGTCATGGCCGATGCTGCGTTGGCGACCCGCCCCTCTACGACCACCCGAAAGCCCGGCCGCGGACGCGTGTTCGATTCAATCGCGCAGACCATCGGCGACACCCCCATCGTACGGCTCAACCGCCTGCCGCAGATGAAGGGGGTGAAGGCGCACGTCCTCGCCAAGCTCGAGTTCTTCAATCCGATCGCCAGCGTGAAAGACCGCATCGGCGTCTCGATGATCGAGGCCATGGAGGCGGCGGGCACGATCGGCCCCGATACCGTGCTGATCGAGCCGACGTCGGGCAACACCGGCATCGCGCTCGCCTTCGTGGCGGCCTCGCGCGGCTACCGGCTTATCCTGGTCATGCCGGAAACCATGTCGCTCGAGCGGCGCAAGATGCTGGGGTTGCTCGGCGCGGAATTGGTGCTCACGGAAGCAGCGCTCGGGATGCGCGGCGCGCTCGCCAAGGCGGAAGAGTTGGCGAAGCAACTGCCCAATTCGGTCATCCCGCAACAGTTCAGGAATCCGGCCAATCCGGGAATCCACCGTCGCACGACCGCAGAGGAAATCTGGAACGATACCGGCGGCACCATCGACGCGTTCGTCGCGGGCGTGGGCACCGGCGGCACGATTACCGGCGTCGGCCAAGTGCTCAAGCCGCGCAAACCCTCGTTGCGCATCATTGCGGTCGAGCCGGAGGACAGCGCCGTGCTCTCGGGCCGGCCGGCGGGCTCGCACAAGATCCAGGGGATCGGTGCCGGATTCATCCCCGAAATCCTCGACCGCTCGGTGATCGACGAAGTCGTTACCGTCGGCAACCAGGCCGCTTTCGACACGGCGCGCGCGCTCGCCCGCTACGAAGGCATTCCGGGAGGCATTTCTTCCGGCGCGGCCGTCGCCGCCGCGCTCGAAGTCGGCGCGCGTCCCGACATGGCCAACAAGACCATCGTCGTGGTGCTGCCGTCGTTTGCCGAGCGCTATCTCTCGACCGCGCTGTTCGAAGGATTGTGAGGAATGATCCGCCGGTTCAATGCGGTGGGGCGCAGATCTGCTTGCGGGGAGCGCCTGGGTGTTGCA
>Ga0306920_100004864_pt1 | contig 17273 bp, 14 predicted proteins | sample flu12Cox44000170_FD_204666 | JGI IMG/M metagenome (GOLD analysis project Ga0306920, IMG submission 204666) | Lab enrichment of tropical soil microbial communities from Luquillo Experimental Forest, Puerto Rico - flux4day.12C.oxic.44.000.170 (v2)... | ecosystem: Environmental > Terrestrial >... | reverse complement strand
CGGCTTCGCCGAGATTTTCGCCGCATTCCAGAGCGGGGAGACCGCGGGCACCCGGGCGATGTTCATCGTGACCGGGCTGATCTCGATCGCGTTCGGCGTGGTGCTCAGTGCCCGCCCTGACATCGGCGCCGTGACGCTCGCGCTGCTGTTTGGCCTGTTCAGTATGGTCTACGGGGTGTCGGAGATCGTGGTGGGCGTGCAGATGCGCCGGACCGGGAAGACTCTCCAGACGGTCCTGCACGACGCCGCCTGAACGGAACACGGGCGCGGGCGCCGGTCGCTCACCCGACGGGCGCCCGCCGGGCCCGCCACCCGCTTGGCCAGGCGCCTCCGCTGCAGGCCCGTCGGCCGCACCACGAGGAGAGGCATCAAATATGGCCAAGCCCGGCCCGGGCGCCCAGGGCCCAGATGGCCCTTCGGCCCGCCCGCAAAAAGACTGGCGAGATGAACTGCCGATCAAGCTTCCGCACAACCCGGTGGTCCTAGAGGAACAGGAGCGGCGGGCCTCGGACCTTCAACTGCGGATCGCCGACTGGATCACGGGCTTCGCGGGATCGATGAACTTCGTCTACATCCACATCGCGATATTCACCATCTGGATGCTGTTCATCGAGTCCAAGCCGTGGCCGACGCTGACGCTGATCGTGTCGCTGGAAGCCATCTTCCTGTCCACGTTTGTCATGATCGGCCAGAACCGGCAGGCGGCATTCCAGCAGGCCAAGGCGGACCGCGACTTCAACGAACAAGAGCTGGAGCTCAAGACGAACACGCAGCTGACTCGCGAGATCGACCGGCTCACGACCGAACTGCACAGCCGCCTGATCGGCAACGGCGGCGGGCGGCCGTCGACGCCTTGACCTTGGCGAGGCGGGCGAGCCGCGCCGGGGGGCGGCGGTGGCTATCGTGGGCCCATGGCGGACAGGCTGGTGACCGAACGTCTTGTGCTGCGCGGCTGGGATCCGGATGATGCCGGTGACGCCGGGGCGGCGCTTGACGCCTACGGCGATGTCGAGGTGGCCCGGTGGCTTACGCCGGCGATGGACAAGGTCGGTGACCTGCCGGCCATGCGCCTGCTGCTGCAGCAGTGGGTGGCCGAGGATGCGCGGATGATGCCGCCGGCCGGCCGCTGGGCGGTGGAGCTTCGCGGCACCGGGCAGGTCATCGGCGGGGTGACCATGCTGCCGCTGCCGCCCGATGAGGAGTTCGAGATCGGCTGGCAGCTTACGTCGGGGGAGTGGGGGCACGGCTATGCCTCCGAAGCGGGGCTGGCGTTGGCCCGGTGGGCGTTCGAGCAGGGCATAGAAGAGGTCGTCGCGCTGGTCCGGCCCGCTAACACGCGCGCGGTGGCGACGGTGCGGCGGATCGGCATGGAGTGGGTGGGCGAGACCGAGAAATACCATGGCCTGCGGTTGCAGCAATTCCGGCTGCGCCCCGGGGACCTCACCGCGCCGTCCGCCCGGTGATCGCGGCCAGCGATGAGCGGCAACACAGCGATGGGAGCTGCCGGTGCCTGTGCCCGGGCTGCGCCGTGAGGACTTCCCCGCGCTCGACCGGCTTACCTACCTCAACACCGCCTCGGCGGGCCTGGTGCCGGCCTCCGTGGTGCAGCCCGCGCATGACTTCGAGGCCGAACTGGCGCAAGCCGGCACCACCGGGATGGACGAGGACACCGAGGTCGGCATCTTGGAAGGCGCCCGGCACGCCGCCGCCGGCCTGCTGCACGCCGATCCGGCCGCGATCGCGATCACGACCAGCTTCACCGAGGCGCTGGGCCAGCTGGCGTGGTGGCTGCGGCCCGGCCCGGGGCAGAACGTCGTGTCCACGGAGGTGGACTTCCCCAGCGTCACCTACCCCTGGCACCGGATCGCCGAGGACACCGGCTGCCAGGTCCGCCTGGTCCCGGTGCTGGACGACCCGGAGAGCTTCGACGTGAACACCGTCGCGGAGCACGTCGACTCCGCGACCGCCGTCATCTGCATCAGTCACGTCCAGTACCTCACCGGGCACCTGCTCGACCTCGATGACCTGGTGAGGCTGGCGCACGACCACGGAGCACTGCTGATCATTGACGCCACCCAGTCCGCCGGGCAGGTCCCCATCGACGTCGCCGCGACCGGAGTGGACGCGCTGATCACCGGCTCCTACAAGTGGCTGTGCAGCACGTTCGGCGCCGCGGCCTGCTACCTTGGCCCGGCGCTCCTGCGGGAGTTCCGGCCGCCGCTGGTGGGCTGGCGCAGCACCGAGCACCCCTACTCGCTCGACGCCCGCTGGCTGCCGCTGGCCGCCACCGCCCGGCGGATGGAGTACTCCACCATGTCGTACGCTTCCGCGATCGCGTTCGGCCGCGCCATCCGCTACGTCGCCGGCCTCGCTCTCGACGAGATCGCCGACCACAACAGGCAGCTCGCCGGGCAGCTCATCGACGGGCTCACCGGGCGGGGCGCGAAGCTGCTCACTCCCCGCGATCCCCGCCGGCGGGCCGGGACCGTCACGGCGCGTTTCCCCGGCCGCGACGGCGAGGCCATCGCCGCCGAGCTCACCCGCCACGGGGTGATCGTGTCCCCCCGGGTCGGTTCCGCCCGTTTCTCCATGCACTTCTATAACGACAGCGACGACGTCAACCGCGCCCTGGCCGTGCTCGACCTGGTGCTCCGGTGACCGGCGTGCGCCGGTGAGCGGCCGGCCCGCGTTATGCGAGCCGCGGGGATACGCCGGTATTCGGGGCCGGTCGAGCCCTTGGAACTGCCCGGGCCCGGTGAACTGCGCCCCGATGAGGTGCTCGTCGAGGTGCGTTCGGCCGGCGTGGGGAACTGGGACGAGATCGCCCGGACCGGCGGCTGGGACCTCGGGCGGCAGCCGCCGATGGCGCTCGGCGTGGAAGTCGCCGGGGTGGTCGCCCGTACCGGCGCCGCGGTCACCGGGTTCGCGGCCGGGGACCGGGTGATGACCCACTCGCTGCCGCTGCGGGCCCAGGGCGGGTGGGCGGAGTGGTTCGCCGCCGCGGCCGCCGACGTGGCCGCGGTCCCCGATGCGGTGCCGTTCCGGGTCGCCGGTGCCTGGCCCATTCCGGCGCTGACCGCCGACCAGACGCTCCGCGGTGCGCTCGGCGCCGGGCCCGGCGCCACGGTGCTGGTCAACGGGGCCAGCGGTGTCACCGGGATGCTGCTCGTCGCGCTGGCGAGGCACCTGGGCGCCGAGGTGATCGCCACCGCCGGTGCGCACAGCGCGGCCCGGGTCTTCGCCGCCGGGGCCGCGCACGTCCTTGACCGCCGGTCGCCGGATTGGCCCGGGCAGGTCCGCGCGCTGACCGGGGGCCGCGGCGCGGATCTGGCGGCCAACGCCGCGCCCGGTGGTGCGGCGCGGGCGCTGGGCGCGGTCAAGGACGGCGGCCGGCTGGCCACGATCACGTCCGACCCGCCGCGCGCCGAGCGCGGCGTCGAGGTCAGCCAGGTGTACGTGGCCCCCGACGGGCCGCGGCTGGCCCGGCTCGGCGAACTGCTCGCGGCCGGGACCATCGGCGTCACGGCGGGCGCGCCGTTTCCGCTGGAACACGCGGCGGACGCCCTCGCCCGCCTCCGGCAGGGCACAAACGGCCAGGCCGTGGTGCTGCAGCCGGGCCTGGGCGCCGGGTAACCGGCCCGGCCCGGCTCACAGGTCGAGCACCAGGTCGCCCGCGGGCCGGGAACAACAGATCAACGCGCTTCCGCCCGCCGGATCATCGACCGGGTCGGGGGAGTAGCTGACGGCACCGGACATCAGGTTCGTCTCACAGGTGTGGCACACACCGGTGCGGCATGCCCAGCGCACCGGCACGTCGCAGTCCTCGGCCAATTCGAGCAGGCTGCTGTAGCCCGGGCCCCAGGGCACGGTCAGCCCGCTGCGAGCGAACGCGACCTGCGGGCCGCCGCCGGGTTCTCCCGGTGGCGGATGTGGCGGCCGGGCCGCCGCGCCCGCGATGCCCGGCGTCAGCGCGGGCGCGGCGCCGAAGATCTCGGTGTGGACGCGGTCGATGCCCATGCCGGCCAGGGCCGCCGACACGTCGGCCATGAACGCGGCCGGCCCGCACACATAAGCGTCGGCGTCGCGCGGCAGGTCGAGGGCGGCCAGGACAGGCGCTGAGATACGCCCTGCCGTCTGGTAGTCGCGTCCTTCGGCATCGCCTGGACCCGGGCGGCTGTAGCAGATATGCCGGTGCCCCCGGGTCAGCCCGGCCAGCAGCGAGCGTGATTCTCCGGCAAACGGCTCCTCGGCCCGGTCGCGCGCGCCGTGCAGCCACCAGACATCGCGGCCCGACCGGGCGTCGGCCAGGGCGTGCAGCATGGCCAGCACGGGGGTCGCGCCGACGCCCGCGCTGATCAACAGGACCGGCGATTCACCCGGCTGCAGCACGAAGGTACCGCGGGGTGCGGCGGCCTCCAGCACGTCACCCGCGTGCACCCGGGTGTGCACGAACCGGCTCCCCGCGCCGTGCGGTTCCCGTTTGACGCTGATCCGGTAGGTGCCGGTGACCGGCGCCCCGGACAGCGAGTAGCTGCGCACCAGCGGTGCCGCGGTGCCGCCCGCCATCAGGCGCAGGGTGAGGAACTGGCCCGGCAGGGCGGGCGGAACGGCCGCCCCGTCCGGGTCGGCCAGGTACACCGAGACCACCGACTTGGCTTCCCGCTCGACCGCGGTCACCGTCAGCGGGCGGAACCCCGGCCAGGCCGGCGGGGGGCTCACCGCGGTCAGGCCCGCGTTGCCCGCGGTGCCGCCCGGCGCCCCGGCCTGGCCGAGCATCGCCTCGAACGAGTCCCGCCACCCGGCGGGCAGCGCGGGGATCCGCAGCGCCCGCTGCACCCGCTCGCGGGGATGCCCGGGCAGGTACAGCAGCGCGTCGATCTCGGCGACCGTCATGGCCTCCGGCCCGGAGGCGATCTTGACGATGTCGTCCCCGGCCCGCACCGTGCCCTCGCGCAGCACCCGCAGGTAGAACCCGGGCCGGTGATGCGACACCAGCAGCGCGGGGATGCGCGGGTCGCCCATCCGGATGCCCACCCGGTAGCAGGTGACCCGCGGCTGCGTCACCTCGAACACGGCCGCCCCGATCCGGTACCGGTCGCCGATGCACACCTGGTCATCGGCCAGGCCCGCGACGGTGAAGTTCTCCCCGAACTGCCCGTAGCCGAAGTCGTCGCGGCCCAGCTGCTCCTGCCAGTACCGGTAGGACTCGATCTGGTACACAAAGACCGCCCGGTGCTCGCCGCCGTGCCCGGCCAGGTCGCCCTGCCCGTCCCCGTCGATGTTCAGCCGCCGCACCAGCCGCGGGCCCTCGACCGGCCGCTTCCACACCGCGGTGCGCACGGTCCGCCCGCCCCAGGCCACATCCTGCGGCAGGCCCACGTTCACCGACAGCAGGCTCCCGGCCCGGCGGTCCATGATCACCAGTTACGCTCCTCGTCGTTTGGCAGGATTGACGGTATGCGATTTGCCTTCAAGACTTCTCCGCAGAACACCACCTGGCCCGACATGCTCGCGGTGTGGCAGGAAGCCGACGACATCGAGATTTTCGAGTCGGGCTGGACCTTCGACCACTTCTACCCAATCTTCTCCGACTCGGCGGGCCCGTGCCTGGAAGGATGGATGACGCTCGCCGCGCTCGCGCAGGCGACCCGGCGGCTGCGGCTCGGGACGCTCGTCACCGGCATTCACTACCGTCATCCCGCGGTCCTGGCCAACATGGCCGCGACCCTCGACATCGCGTCCGGCGGCAGGCTCGAACTCGGCGTCGGGGCTGGATGGAACGAGGAGGAATCCGGCGCCTACGGCATCGAGCTGGGCAGCCCGGCGGAGCGCAGCGACCGCTTCGAGGAAGCGTGTGAGGTCATCGTCAGCCTGCTGACGCAAGAGACCACGGATTTCACCGGCCGGTACTACCGGCTCACCAGCGCGCGGTGTGAACCAAAGCCGCTGCAGCAGCCGCACCCTCCGGTGTGCGTCGGCGGCAGCGGGGAACGGCGCACGCTGCGCACCGCCGCGCGGTTCGCGCAGCATTGGAACTTTGTCGGCGGCACCACCGAAGAGTTCGCCCGCAAGCGGGACGTGCTGCACGCGCACTGCCGGGACATCGGCCGTGACCCCAAGGAGATCACGTTGTCCAGCCACATCCGGCTGGGCCCCGACGGCGACCCCGGGCCGGCCGCGGACACCGCGGCCGCGCTCGGCGACCAGGGCCTGGACCTGGCGATCATCATTCTCCCGCCACCGCACGATCCCGCCGTGCTGGCGCCGCTCGCCGGGGCCCTCGCCCCACTCCGCTGACGCGGGCCGCGCGAGCGATCGACAGGAGGGCACCTGCTTCGGGCGAGAAACCCGTGATCGCCTCGGTCCACGCCCGCTGCTGGTCACCGGCCCGCGGCAGCAGCAGGTCAAGCGCGTCCCGCCGGGCCTGGGTGTCGTACAGCAGCGCGGCCACGGTCGTGACCGCCTCGCCGATGCGCCAGAACGGCTGCGCATCGAGGTAGCGCACTTCGAGGTACCCGCCGCGCGGCCGCACCGGGGGAAACAACGTGGAGAGGTGATAGGACGGGCTCCTCGCCTCGGCGATGGGAAGTCGCGGTGCCGCCGCCGCGAAGGCCGCGTACGCGCCCACCGGATCGGCCAGATCCAGATGCCGCCCGTCGTACCCGGTCCGGCGCAGGTCGGTGTTCTGCCAGATCCGGGTGCGGGCACCGGCCGGGCCGGCCGGCCGGCCCGCCGCCCGCCCGGAATTGGCGAAGACGGCGGTGAGCGGCGGCCCGGCCAGGTTGGCGACCAGCCACTGCTCCCGCCCGGCCCGCCCGGGCAGCAAGTCGATGCTGATCTGCAGCGCGGCGGTGAGCCGCATCATCCGGCGCCCCTCCGGGCCGACCTCGTCGAACATGGCCTGCATGGCGAGGTAACGCGGCGTCCGGAGCCGGAGCGGGACATCCGCGGCGGAGTGGTACGGGTTGAGGCCGACGGCCTCCAGCCGGACACCGCGCGCCGCGGCGATGGTGACCGCGCGACGCACCAGCAGGCCGAGGTCTCGGACCAGGGCCGCGGCGCTGAGCCGGGGCGGTGGGCTCAGCTCAAGCTGGCCGCCGGGTTCGAAGGTCGGGGAGGCGGCACGGACGAAGCCCGCGTCGAATCCGGCCGCCAGCACCGCTGGGTCGGCGGGGCGCGGGCGCGTGGTGCCGGTCACCGCGATCAGCTCGACTTCGGCTCCCACGCGCCCCGGCCGGCGCGCCGGCGCGAACAACTGCGCCACGGCCGTGTTCAGGTTCATGCCGTAAGGCTCGCGCGCGCCCGCCGCCCAGGCATCAGTGCTGGTACCGAACCAGGCACTGAACCTGTACCGAAGATCAGGCGGCCGCGATACTACCGATATGGGGGCGTCGCGGGATCCGCTGGTCGGCCGGGAGAGGGAACTGGCGTTCCTGCGGGACCGGCTCGCCGACGCGCGCGCGGGTTCGGGTCACGTCGTTCTGGTGTGCGGGCCGGCCGGGATCGGCAAGACCCGCCTCGTCGAGGAGTTGGCCGCGGCTGCGGACGGCGTCCAGATCGGCCGGGGCGGCGCGGTCGACGACGCCGGGATGCCGCCCTTGTGGCCCTGGATCCGGGCCGTCCGTGACTTTCCGGCGCCGCGCACCGCCCTGGCCTCCGTGGCCGCGGGTGCCCCCCAGCGTGAGTACGGCTCCGCCGAGGACAATATGGCCGCCACCTTCGCCGCGGACGCGGGCGTCGTCGACGCGCTCACCGAACAGTGCCGGGCCGGCCCGGGGCTGCTCCTGGTGCTCGATGATCTGCAGTGGGCCGACGGTGCCACGATCCGTCTGCTCGCGCGGGTCGCGCCGGAAGCCAGCCGGCTCTCGATGCTCGTCGTCGGGATGCACCGGGACCCGGCAGGCGCGTCACTGCCCGGGGCCATCGTGCACCGTGCTGAAATGCTGAGCCTGCGAGCGCTGACCCAGGAGGAGGCGGCCGCGATGCTGTCCGCCGCCGTCGACCGGGCCGACCCGGCCGCGGTGCAGCGCGCGGCCGGGCTCTCCGGCGGCAGTCCGCTCTACCTCAGGACGATGGCGCGCGTCGCGGGGGACCAGCTCCGTGGCCGGGCATCCTGGGACGACGCCGTCGGGGAGGCCCCCGAGTTCCGCCATCTGGTCGCCGCCGCCATGCGGGCCGCGGGGCCCGGTGCCACCCGCGCGGTCGAGGCGCTGAGCGTGCTCGGCCCGGAAGCGGAGCTGGACCTGGTCACGCGGCTGCTCGATCTCGGCTCCCCGGGCGAGGCGACCGAGCTGTTGCAGCCCGCCGCCCCGGCCGGGCTGGTGGAGGGCCTGTCATCGGCGGGCGGGCGAGTCCGCTTCACGCATGCCCTGGTCCGCAGCGCGGCCTACGCGTCGCTCCCGCCGCAGGGCCGGGCCGCGCTCCACCGCCGGGCCGCCGAGCTGCTCGAGCCGCTCGCGATCGCTCGCGACGACCGGGCGGGCGCGGTCGCCCAGCACTGGGATCGCGCTGGCGAGCCGGGCCGGGCCGTCAACTGGGCGGTGCACGCCGCCGACGCGGCCCAGGCCGCGGGCGCGCACGACGAGGCCGTGTCGTATCTCGAGCTCGCGCTCGGCGCGATCGACCGGGGGGCCGGCGAGATCGATGCCGACCGCGGCGAACTGCTGCTCAGCCTCGCCCGGACGGAATACCTCGCCGGCCGCGTCGGGAAGAGCCTGGATGCCTGCGAGCTGGCGGCGGGCGAAGGTGAGCGAACCGGCCGCGCGGAGATCGTCGCCAGGTCCGCCGTGATCGTCCAGGGGATCGGCGATCCGGCCGTCAACCTCAGAGTCCAGGAACTCTGCCGCCGGGCGCTGCCAATGCTGGGCGACGACGCCGCGCCGGATCTGCGCGCCAGGGTCGAGGCGCAACTGGCCTGTGCGCTGATCGAGCTCGGTTCCTTGGACCAGGCCGCCCACTGGGCGCAGCGCGCGCTCGCCACGGCGGCCGCCAGCGCCGATCCCGACGCGGAGCTCGACGCCATCCGGGCTCGCGCCACCCTGGATTCGCTGCCGGGCCGGCACGCCGAGATGTTCGAGCTCGGCGCGCGGGCGATCGAACTGGCCGGGCCTACCGGACGCCCGCTGGCCGAGCTATGGGGGCACGTGTGGCGCTCGGACAGCGCCATCCACCGGGGGGACATGGCGGCCGCGGAGACCGAAATCGAGGCGATGCAGACGCTCGCCGACCGCACCGGCCTGCCGCTGATGCGCTGGCACGTGCTGCGCCGGCGGGCGTCGGTGGCGGCGCTTACCGGCAGCTTCGGCGGCTGCCGGCGGTACGCGGCCCAGGCCGCCGAGATCGCCGCCGAGTGGGACGACGAGAGCGTGCGCGGCACCGAGTTCGGCCAGGCCGTCTGCCTGGCGCTGCTCCGGGGGGACCCGGCGGACCTGCCTCCCGGCTGGACCGGGTACATCGGCGATTTCAGCAAGATACCGGGGAGTGCCCGGGCGATCGCGCACTCCTGTCTCGCGGCGGCGCTCATGGTGGCCGGGCGGACCGACGAGGCAACAGTCCTGTACCAGCCGCTGATCAGCACCGTTTCCGCACGACGTCGTGAACTGCTGAACGCCGCGGTGTTCAACCTGGCCGCGCTCGCCCGGGGGCTGAACGATGCGGCCGGGTGCCGGGCCCTGCGCGAGATGCTCACCACCGTCTACGGGCGCGCCACGGCCTTGGGCGCGGGAACGGTGTTCTACGGGGGTTCGATGGCGCGCATGATCGGGGAGCTCGATCTCGGCTGCGGCGAGCACACCGAGGCGGTGCCGCACTTCGAGGAGGGGCTGCGAGTGGACTCCATGCTCGGCGCGCGGCCCTACGTGGCCCACGGGCGCATGGGCCTGGCCTGTGCGCTGGGTGCGACGGGTGATCTCCCGCGGGTGGTGGAACTCGCCCGCGCGGCCGCGGCCGACGCCCGCCGTCTGGACATGCCCGGGCTGTTGCGCGCCGCGGACGCGTTCCTCGCCGACGCCGCCGCCAAGGCACGCGCCGAGGACCCGCTCACCTCCCGTGAGCGCGAGGTCGCCCAGCTTGTCGCCCAGGCACTGTCCAACCGTGAGGTGGCGCGGACGCTCGTGCTGTCCGAGCGGACGGTGGAAAGCCACGTCCGGAGCATCCTCGCCAAGACCGGCCTCACCTCCCGCACCGAACTCACCCGCTGGTACCTCCAGCAGCCACCACGCTGACCGGCGGGCACCGCGCCTGCGCCTCGGCCCGGGCCAATTCCCGTCATCGGCCGCCGCCCGGTTCATACTGGTGGGGTGATGCGCGCTCCGGTGTCACGCGGGAGGGTGTGTCATGAGAAGCCGGCCGGTGCCGCGCACGTTTCGGCACCGTGCTGACCCGTCCGATTTGGCACCGGGAGCCGCTGGCGGTGAGATGCGAGCGGCTCAGCAGGCCCGAAGGGGAGATGAGCCAGATGGCTGTGCGGAGGATCGCGCATCCGAGCCTCGACGAGCGCCGGGCGAGCGGCGATGAGGCCCGTACGCGGACGCCCTTGTCGAGTCATTTGAATTGGCGCCCGGCCACGGACCGGCCCGACCCGGTGGCCCTGCTGGAGGAGCAGAACCGGACCCGTGAACCGGACCTGGTGCCCGTCCGCCACGGCCGGATGATGGTCTCCCCGTTCACGTTCTACCGTGGCGCGGCGAAGGTCATGGCGGCGGATCTCGCGGAAACACCGGTGGCCGGGCTGGGGGCCCAGCTGTGCGGCGACGCCCACCTGTCCAACTTCGGCGCCTTCGCCTCACCCGAGCGGCGGTTGCTGTTCGACCTGAACGACTTCGACGAGACGCTGCCCGGGCCGTTCGAGTACGACGTGAAGCGGATGGCGGCGAGCTTCACCATCGCGGCCCGCAACAACGGATTCTCCAAGGCGGACACGCGGGCGGCGACGATGGCGTCCGCGCGGGCCTACCGGGAAGCGATGGACGAGTTCGCGCAGATGCAGACGATGGAAATCTGGTACGCCTCGATGAGCGAGGACGAGGTGCTGGCCTCGGTCCGCGCCATGACGACCGGGGCCGTCCGGCAGGAGAAGGCGGCCAAGCAGCAGGACAAGGCGGCCAAGCAGCAGGAGGCCGCCGACAAGCGGGCGAAGGCGCCGAAGAAGCAGGTCAAGCAGGCGGCGAAGCAGGAGAAGGCGGACAAACAGCAGCAGAAAGCGGACCGGCAGGAGGAGAAGGCGGCGAAGGCGGCCGCGAAGCAGGCGGAGAAGACGGTCGCCAAGGCGCACACCCGCGACAGCCTCCAGGCCCTGGCCAAGCTCGGCGAACAGGTCGATGGGCAGTACCGGATCGTCTCCCAGCCCCCGATCGTCGTTCCCCTGCGTGACCTGGCCGCCACCTACGGCCTGTCGGCCCGTGAGGCCGGGAAGGCAATCCGCGATCAGTTCCGCGCCTACCGGGAAACCCTGCAGGATGACCGGCGTCAGCTGCTGGAGCGCTTCCAGTTCGTCGACGCGGCCCGCAAGGTCGTCGGCGTCGGCAGCGTCGGGACCCGGGCGTTCATCGTCCTGCTTCAGGGGCGCGACGCGCAGGACCCGCTGTTCCTTCAGATCAAGGAGGCGACGGCGTCGGTGCTCGAGCCCTACGTGCGCAAGAGCCGGTACAAGCAGCACGGCGAGCGCGTGGTACAGGGACAGCGGATCATGCAGGCCGCCAGCGACATCTATCTCGGCTGGACCATAGGCCTGGACGTCCACCGCCACTTCTACTGGCGCCAGCTCCGCGACATGAAGGGCTCCGCGCTGGTCGAGGGGATGACGCCGCTCGGGCTCACGTTCTACGCCCGCATGTGCGGGTGGACGCTGGCGCGTGCGCACGCCCGGTCCGGGGACCCGATCGCCATGGCCGAGTACTTGGGCTTGACCGACGGGTTCGACACGTCGATCACCGACTTCTCGGAGCGATACGCGGATCAGAACGAGCAGGACTACGAGGCGTTCGTGAACGCGGTCAAGTCCGGGCGGCTCGAGGCGGTCGAAGGAGTCTGACGGAACCGGCAACCGAAGGAACGGGGTAGGCGATGCTCGGCAGGGAGAGGCGGCAGGAGCGCCGCGAGCGCCGCGACGACGGCGGCGGCGGGACCCGGTACCAGATGCGCCAGCGCATGATCTCGATCGGTGACGACTACGTGATCGAGAACGATCGTGGCGAGCGGGCGTTCAAGCTCGACGGCAAGGCGCTGCGGATCCGCAAGACCATCCTGTTCGAGGACATGGACGGGCACGAGCTGTGCAAGATCCAGGAACGGATGCTGCACATCAGGGACAGCATGGAGATCGAAGGCCCGGATGGGAACCGGCTGGCGCTGGTGCAGAAGGCGATGATCACGCCGCTACGGGAGCGGTGGGTGGTCAAGCGCGACGATGCCCCGGACCTGCGGGTGCAGGGCAACATCGTGGACCATGAGTACGCGATCGAGCAGGACGGGGCCAAGGTCGCCGAGGTTTCCAAGCGGTGGTTCCGGGTGCGGGACACCTATGGCGTCGAGGTGGCTCCCGGCGAGAACGACGTCCTGATCCTGGCCGTTACCGCGGTGCTTGACACGATGGCCCACCCGGCCAGATAGCCGTGCGGGAGCGGCCTGATCCGCCACGGAGCCTCAATCGCGCGGCTGGCTACCACTCGCCCCCGGGCTCATCGACGATGGCTCCGCCGCTGATCGCGTCCAGTGCCGCCCGGCTGGCCCGCCAGTTGCTGTAGGAGGACTCCTGGCCGGCCTCACCGGTGTCGTCGGCGGCCGCGCTGTCCGCGTCGGCCGGCACGAGCGCTTCGGGAAGAGGCAGGTCCGGTGGGGGATCGTAGGACTCGGCGCCGCCGTCGCGGACAAGCTTGGTCGGCCGCCCCTGCGACATCCAGCGATGTTGATGGACGCCGAAGGGATCCTGGTACCAGCCCTCGGCCGGATTAGTCGCCACGCGATCAGTCTAATGCCCGGGCGCTGAGCACGTCAGTGGCCCGGCGGTCGCGGCCGGCCCCCTCATAAGGCGTTGCGCCGTGAGCCCGGCCCGGCTACGCACCGGCGTCGGCGGGTTCTCCGGCGGCGTACCGTTGCTCGGCCACGCGGACCTCGGGCAGGCCGATGAAGTCAACGAACTCGCCGAAGCTGGGCAGGTCGCCGAGCGCGGCCGCGGGGGTGCCGGCCTGGGCGATCTCCTGGAGTACCCGCCGCATGGCGGCGGTTGCCGCCAGCAGCGTGCTGATGGGGAAGATGACGATGCGGTAGCCCAGTTCCCGCAGGCGGGACAGGGTGACGGGCGGGGTCTTGCCGCCTTCGGCCCAGTTGAACAACAGCGGCACGTCAGGGAAGGCGCGGGCGACCCGTGCGACTTCGTCCTCGCTGGTCAGTGCCTCGACGAACAGGGCGTCCGCGCCCGCCGCCAAGTACTGCCGGGCGCGTTCCACCGACCGCTCGAAACCTTCCACGGCGCGTGCGTCGGTCCGGGCGATGATCACGAAGTCGGGGCTGGTCCGGGCTTCGGTCGCCGCCCGGATCTTGGCCGCCATCTCGTCCGCCGGAATCACGAGCTTGCCGTCCATGTGCCCGCATTTCTTGGGCGCGACCTGGTCCTCTATGTGGATCCCGGCGACGCCAGCGGCCTCGAAGGCTCCGACGGTTCGGATGACGTTGAGCGGGTTGCCGTACCCGGTGTCGGCGTCCGCGATCACCGGAATGTCCACGCAGGCCGAGATCCGTGCGGCGTTGCCGGTCATCTCGGTCATCGTCAGCAGGCCCACGTCCGGCCGCCCGAGCAGCGCCGCCGAGGTACCGAACCCGGTCATGTAGACCGCCGGGAAACCGGCCTCCTCCACCAGCCGGGCGGCCAGCGGATCGAATGCCCCGGGCGCCACGATCGTCTGCCCGGACGCCAGCAGCGCCCGCAGTCGGGCCGCGCCGCCCGGGCGGCGGGTGAGACGAGCCGTCAACGAAACGCTCCTGTCCGCCGGCGCCGCGTCCCGCGACCGCCCGCGGCATGGGGCCGGACGGGGCCGGCTTGCATGTGTGCATGCTTATCGGCGTGCGGGCGCCGGTCAAGGCCGGCCATCAAATCGCGGCCCTGGTGCGACCACCGTCCGCCGCGGCATAGTCCTGCTTCAGCGGCAAAGGGCCAGGGAAGGGGCACGAGCATGGGCACGGCGCACGGCGATGACCGCATCGAGCCGTTCTCGGTCGCCGTCGACCCGGGCGTGCTGGATGATCTTCGGGCGCGGGTCCGCGCGGCCCGGCTCCCCGCGCCTGCTCCCGGCCCGGCCTGGGCGCAGGGCACCGATCGGGACTGGCTGGAAGGGCTGCTCGGCTACTGGGCCCGCGGGTTCGACTGGCCCGCCGCGGAGCGGGCGCTGAACAGGTACGCGCACTACCGGGCGCGGATCGGCGGCACCGTGGTCCACTTCGTGCACGAGCGAGCCCGCCACGGCGCGGGGATCCCGCTGATCTTGGGTCACGGCTGGCCCAGCTGCTTCGCCGAACTGCTGCCGCTGGTCCCGCTGCTCACCGACCCGGCCGGGCACGGGATCGCCGGCCCGGCGTTCGACGTGGTCATTCCCTCGCTGCCCGGGTACGGCTTCTCGTCCCGGCCGGCGGTGCCCGGCGGGGTCACCTACCGCTACGTCGCGGGCCTGTGGCACGCGCTGATGGGCGGCCTGGGGTATGCGCGCTACGCCGCGGGCGGCGGTGACTTCGGAGCCGGGGTCGCCACGTTTATGGCGCTGGCCGACCCCGAGCCGCTGATCGGCCTGCACCTGACCAACCTGGAGCTCACTCCGTATACCGGGCCGGGCTCCCGCCCGCTGTCCGCGGCCGAGCAGGCATACCAGGAGCTATCCCGGCGGTGGGCCCAGGCCGAGGGCGGCTATTACGCCATCCAGTCGACCAAACCGCAGACCCTCGGCTATGCGCTGAACGACTCCCCGGCCGGCCTGGCCGCCTGGATTCTGGAGAAATGGCGGTCCTGGAGCGACTGCCACGGCGACCTGGAATCACGGTTCTCCCGTGACTTCCTGCTCACCGTGGTCACCCTGTACTGGGTCACCGGGACGATCACCTCCTCCATGCGCGACTACTACGACAACCGCCGGTGGCAAGGCGAGCCACGGCTGGGCCCGGGCGACTTCGCCGGGGTACCGACCGCGGTGGCGATCTTCCCGCACACGCTCATCCCCGAAGGGGAGCCACCACGGGAGTGGGGCGAACGCCTGTATGACATCCGCCGCTGGACCGTGCAGCCACGCGGCGGCCATTTCGCCGCCGCGGAAGAGCCCGAGCTCCTCGCCCGCGACATCGCGGCGTTCTTCGCCACCGTGGACCGGTAGGAGTGGCCATGGCTGGGCTCTGGCCTGGTAGGCCTGCACCGTGCGGCCTGCTCACCTCGTGTCCAGACCAGGTTGTAACGCATGCTACAACTGAACCAGTACACTGCTAGCCGCCCGTGCGCGCCCGCCCTGAGCCCCGGAGGGGTATGGGCGCGCACGGGCCCGCTCCCGCGGACCCGGAGCGCGAGATGTATGGTCCGGGGCGCAGCCGCTGGCAGGCAATAATCGCGGGGTGGGCGATGAACAGGCGCGGGAGCCCTCCCAGGCCACGGGGGCAGCAGCGCTGAGCGCCGGATGGTCGCATGGGCACCGCGATGTGTCCGGCGGCTGGCTGCGGCCGACCGTGTTCGGCGCGGTCGATGGCCTGGTGACTAACGCTTCGCTGATCGCCGGGGTCGGCGGCGGGGGCGTCTCGGCGCACGCGATCGTGCTCACGGGCGTGGCGGCGCTGGTCGCCGGTGCGTTCTCGATGGGCACCGGCGAGTACATCTCGGTCACCAACCAGAACGAGCTGGTCCACGCCGAGGTGGCCCTCGAACGCCAGATGCTGGCTCGATTTCCCGCCGCCGAGCAGGACGAGCTGGCGGGCTACTTCCGCAATTACGGCGCTGATCCGGATACCGCAGCCCGCATGGCCGCCGCCGTATCCCAGGACCCGGGCACCGCCTTGTGGGTGCACACGCGCGAAGAACTTGGCGTCGACCCGCACGAACTGCCCTCGCCCCTGCTCGCGGGCATGGCGTCGCTGCTGGCCTTCTCCTTCGGCGCCCTGCTGCCCCTGCTGCCCTACCTGCTCGGCTTCCCGGTACTGGCCGCGAGCCTCGCCATCACGGTGGTGGCCCTGGTCACCGGCGGGGCGGCCGTCGGGAGGCTCACCGGCAGGTCGATGCTCCGCGCGGGCCTGCGCCAGTTGGCCCTCGGTGGCATCGCCATCGCCGTGACCTTCACCGTCGGTAGCCTCATCGGCAGCCACGCTGCGTAAGGCCGAGCGGGATGGCACGCCACCAGCGCATCAGTGCCCTGCACCCCAAGTGGACATGAAGACGTTCCGTCCAGTTACTTGTGGTGGGACGCGGCCGATCGGGACGATACGGGAACGGTGGTCGACGGGCATCACCCGCAGGACCCTGCGGCAGGAGTGTCGATGATCAGGTTCAAGTCGCAATTAGCGGGCGGCGCCGTACTCGCCGCGTGCGCGCTGGCCGGGTTCTACCTGAGTCCCGCCAACGATGCGGTCGCCGGTGTCGCCCAGGGCGCTCATCCGGCGACCGGCGTCGGCTCGTGCACCCTCAAGAACCCGGACCCCAAGCTCGCTGCGCCCAATCCGGCGAAACTTCCGCTGGCCAAGCGCCACCAGACGTACCGGCCCGACAACTATGACTGCGACGGCGCTCAGTTCGCCCGGCCGGGCGCCGAGTTCCGGCGGTTCCCGCAGCCGCGTGACTACCACATCACCAACCGGAAGGTGGTCCGGCTGGCTCGCGTGTGCCAGCTGGGAACCTGCCGGATGCAGCGTCAGGCCGTCTGGGAACCGACTCAGTCGATCAACCCGCTGGCTCCCTACTTCCCGCCGTTCACGCACTTCGTGCTCCTGCTCCGGGAAAATCACACGTTCGACGACTACCTCGGCGACTGCGCTACCACCATCCAGGCCGGCTGCATGGGCCAGGTGCAGAGCACGAACCACATCAGTCAGGTGCCCGACCTCCACGCGCTGGCCAAGCAGTACGCGCTCATGGACGCCTACAGCACCGGCACGCAGCCGCCGAGCGGGCCCAACCACTGGTGGCTGTTCTCCGGCCAGTCGGCCTCCAGTTCGCAGCAGCAGTCCTACCCGACCGCAGGCGGGACGGAGTTCGATCGCTTCCTCGGCAGTGATACGGGGCCGGCCGGGGAGGGCACCAACCCATGCACGGCTCA
>Ga0306920_100004862_pt1 | contig 17277 bp, 16 predicted proteins | sample flu12Cox44000170_FD_204666 | JGI IMG/M metagenome (GOLD analysis project Ga0306920, IMG submission 204666) | Lab enrichment of tropical soil microbial communities from Luquillo Experimental Forest, Puerto Rico - flux4day.12C.oxic.44.000.170 (v2)... | ecosystem: Environmental > Terrestrial >... | reverse complement strand
GCCCACGGCGCCGCGAATCTGCTCGGGCGCGCGCTGGCGCTCCTTCCGCCAGGTGATCGCCAGCGGCCGTCCGCATTGCTCGACTGCATCGTGATACTTGAGGAGCTTGGGGAACGTGAGCACCGGCTCCGGCTGATCGAGGAACTCGAGCATGCCGATGATGCCACCGCCCGAATGCGTGGTCGCGTCTTCCGGTCGGCGTTCCGGGTCGCGACCGAACCGGCGGAGGCGGTCGAGGAAGCCGAAGCGGTCGCGGCGGAGGCGCTCGCCGTATTCAAGCAGGCGGGTGACGACCTCGGCGCGGCCTGTGCGTACGACCTCGCATTTTTCACGAGCTGGATTCGCAGCCGGGCGGTACCGAGCCTGCGCGCCGTTGAGGCGGAGATTTCACATGCCGAACGGGCAGGCTCACGGCTGCTCGCCGGTCGCGCGATGATGCAGCTTGTCGGGCCGCTGACCTGCGGGCCATTCGAGACCGAGCTGATCCGGGCCCGGCTCGCGCGGCTGCCGGTGAATGAATCACCGCTCGCGACGGTGAACGTGCTGTGGGTCGAGTCGGAACTCGCCCGTCGCGAGAAGCGCTTCACCGATGCCTTGGACCTGCTGGAACAAGCCTGCGCGATCGACCGTGAGCTCGGGCGCGAGCTCGGCACCGCGCTTAACACGCAGGCGCGGGCGGAGATCATGCGCGACCAGGGCAAGCTCGACGAGGCGATCAGAACCTACCGCCAGGCGATAAACCGGCTCGAGGAACTGGGGCAGACAAGCTTCCGCTCGACGACGCTGATCGACCTCGCCGAAGCGCTCTACGAGCGCGGCCAAGCCGATGAAGCCGTACGCCTGGCTCTCGAAGGCGAGCAGACCGGCGCCGCCGAAGACGTTATCAACTTCGCCTACGGCCGGGGCCTCCGGGCCCGGATCGCAGCCGATCAAGGCGACCACGACACCGCCGGCGCGCTTGCGCGCGAGGCACTCGGCTACGCCTACCAGACCGACTTCCCCAGCGTGCATGCGACCGCACACGAAGCGCTCGCTCACGTGCTGACCGCAGCAGGCCGCCTAGGCGAGGCGCGCGCCGAACTGCAACGCGCGCTCCAACTCTGGCAGCGTTATGGCTACAGCGCCCGAGCCGAGCAGACCCGCGCCCGGCTCACCAACACTCGATAACCCCGGCCGGGCGGCGAACTCACAAATGCTCGTCAAATGCAAGAGGCTGGCCCGGTCAGCCGGGTGTCTACCGCGCCCCAGGGACGCATCTCCCAGCCGCGCACGTCAGGGCGAAACGGTGGGTGCTCGATAAGAAGCAGGCGGTCAGCTGGGTGACCGCCCAGCCCATAGCCCACAGATCAACCCGTCCGGCGTGGAGCCAATGGCGTCCAGCCGACTGGAGACATGCGCGCAGATTGGGCGGATAGGGCACCCGACGCAATGCCTCCGAGCGGCGGCGCACCCAGCGGATTGCTCGCTCCTCAGCCGGCCGCGCGGTGCACGGGCAGGTGAACACAGCGCCCGGGGGGAGTGTGTGCAGCGGTGCGAAGACTCGTGAACGGCGACGCGGAAGTGGAGTTCCCGAGATTGCAAGTAAAGCCCTATTAGCACCCCTCACTGCCCGACGGGCTCGAATGCCGGGAGCGTAGCCAGCCGCGCGGTGATCGGGCGCGCCGAGCGCCGATTCCGCGCGGATGGCGGCGGTGCCGAACGCAGAGTGGGCGTCATGCAGGTTGTCCTGTTCGGCGCGCCCTGCGGGAGGGCTGGTATGGAATGCGGGCGGCGACCTCGCTGCCGCGCGGCTGCGCCATCGGGTGCCGCGTAACGCCCTGGAGCGTGAACGACGGGGGCGTGGTGGGCGCCGCAGCGGGCGCGGCTGGCCTGGGCAGCCAGGGATGGCCGGGGTGACCAGGCCTGCGTAGGCTTGGGCAGTGGTTCCCCGCCCGTGGCGGGCCGGGTGGGCAACGGGCGGGAGTTGCGAGGGGGTTTGCGGCGGTGGTGGAGCTGCCTGCGTTTTCTTTCGCCGGGTTGTTGCGGCAGCTGCGGGCGGAGGCCCGGCTGACGCAGGAGGAGCTGGCGGAGGCGGCAGGCGTGAGCCCGCGGTCGGTCAGTGACCTGGAGCGGGGGATCAACCGGACCGCGCGTAAGGACACCGCGCGGCTGCTGGCTGGCGCGCTGGGCCTGGCCGAGCCGGTGCGCGCGCTGTTTGTCGCGGTGGCCCGGGGCAAGGCTGCGCCTGAGGAAGTGCTGGCGGCCAGGCGGGGAAAGGCACCGGGGGCGTTCACGGCGGCGGCCACCAGGGCCCTGCCGCGGGATACCGTCAGCTTCACCGGCCGCGCGGGTGAACTGGCCCGGCTGCTGGAGGCATTGGCCCCCGAGGCCGCGGGCGGCGTGGTGCTGGGCATTCACGCGATCGACGGGATGGCCGGGATCGGCAAGACCACCTTGGCGGTGCACGCCGCCCACCGGCTGGCCGGGAGCTTCCCAGATGGGCAGTTTTTTCTGCCGCTGCACGCCCACACCCCCGGGCAGCGGCCGGTCGACCCGGCCGACGCGCTGGCCAGCTTGTTGCTCACCGTCGGGGTGCCCGCGCAACAGATCCCGCCCGGGCTGGAGGCCCGGGCGGCACTGTGGCGCGATCACGTCGCGGGCAAGAAGATCTTGCTGCTGCTCGACGACGCGGCCGGGCACCAGCATGTCCGGCCGCTGCTGCCTGGCACCGCCGGCAGCCTCGTGCTGATCACTAGCCGCCGCCGGCTGGCTGCGCTGGAGGATACCGCTCAGATCAGCTTGGACACCCTGGCCCCGGCGGAGGCGGCGGCCCTTCTGGCCCGGCTGGCGGCCCGGCCCGGGATGCGCGCCGGGGACGCCGCGACCGACGAGATCGCCCGGCTGTGCGGGTACCTGCCGCTGGCGATCGGGATGCTGGCTAGCCAGCTCCGCAACCACCCCGCCTGGACCAGCGCCGGCCTGGCCGCCGAGCTGGCGGCGGCGCGGGACCGGCTGGCCCTCATGCAGGCGGAGAATGTGTCGGTCGCGGCCGCGTTCGACCTGTCCTACACCGACCTCACCCCCGGCCCGCAGCGGCTGTTCCGCCGGCTCGGCCTGGTCCCCGGCCCCAGTATCGACGCCTACGCCGCCGCCGCGCTCGATGGCACAAGCATCGACGAGGCCCGCCGCGGCCTTGATGAGCTGTATGACCAGCACCTGCTCGCCGAGCCCGCACCCGGCCGCTACCAGCTTCACGACCTGCTCCGTGAGCACGCCCGCGCCCTCGCCGCCGCCGGCGACCCCGCCGAATCAGATGAGGCGGCCAGGCGGCTGCTGGATTATTACCTGCACACGGCCCTGGCCGCCGGCCGGCACTTCACCCCCTGGCCCAGCGCCTACCGCCGCCCGCTGCCTAGCCGCCCGCCGGCCGAGGCCCCCGCCCTGGGCACGCTTGGGCAGGCGGCCGCCTGGCTGGAAGCCGAGCGGGCGAACCTGCACACCGCCGCAGAGTATGCTGCCGGCCGCGCATGGTTCCCTTATGCCTTCGCGCTACCCGCCGCGATGAGCGGTTTCCTGACCGCCCGCGGTCACTGGGACCAATCCGCTGCCCTCTACCAGACCGCCCTGGCCGCGGCGCGCCGGGCCAGCGACCGGCTCGGCGAGGCCGACACCCTCACCGAACTGGGCATCGTGCAACGAGAGACCGGCGGCTATCCGGCCGCTAGTGCCAGCTTGGCACGGGCACTTGCGCTTTATGGTGACGCCAGTGACCTGCCTGGCCAGGCCAACGTCCTCAACCAGCTGGGCTTCCTTCACGTGCTGACCGGGGACTACCGGGCCGCCGTCGCCAGCCAGCAGCAGGCCCTGGCGCTGGCCCACCGCGCCGGCGACCGCCTCACGGAGGCCGCTGCCCTCAGCCACCTGGGCCTGGTGCAGCACCTGACCGGGGACTACCCGGCCGCAGCCGCCAGCCACCAGCAGGCCCTGGCGGTGTTCCGCGACCTCGGCAACCTGTACGGCCAGGCCTACGCCCTCAACGACCTCGCCGTCGTGCAGCAAGAGACCGGGGATTACCCGGCGGCGGCCGCCAGCCAGCAACTGGCCCTGGCGCTGTTCTGCGACCTCGGCAACCTGCTCGGCCAGGCCCAAGCCCTCAACGACCTGGGCCTCGTGCAGCAAGAGACCGGCGACTACCCCGCCGCCGCCGCCAGCCACCAGCAGGCCCTGACCCTGTTCGCTGATCTCGGCAACCGGCTCGGCCAGGCCGAGGCACTCAACCGCCTCGGCGAGCTAGCGACCCGGACCGCAGACACCCCGCAGGCCCGCAAGCACCACACCCAAGCCCTGGCCATCGCCCGCGACCTGAGCGCGGCCCCCGAGGAAGCACGCGCCCTGGAAGGACTCGGCCACAGCCACCTGCAGGAGGGCCACCCCGGCCAAGCCGCCGCTCCCCTGCGGCAGGCACTCACGATCTACCAGCGCATCGGCGCCCCTGCCGAGCGGCGCGTCCAGCAAACCATCCAGAACCACAAACTGACATCCACCACCCGCAGCCCCAGCCAGGACGCCCAACAGCCAAGACCACCAGACAGGCGGCGGATAGAGACCCGCTCAGCCCGGGGTGCGACAGAATAGCCCGATCCGCGCGGCACCGTTCGGCCGACACGTAGCAACTGCGAACCTGCAGATCGGCGGCTGTACGCGCCACCTTGAGGTCCTGGGCCGATCACAGCGTGAGTCCGGACGATCGATCCCGTCGATGCCGAGCGCTGGGGGAGCCAAACGGGAGCCTCCCTCCCTGTCAGGCCTCTTCCCGAGGCACTGAAACGACGCGAGGGTTGCCCAGGAAGAGAAGCCGGCGGCGGTCCTTTAGCCGGCCCAGCTCACGGTGGAGTTCGCCGAGTCGCAGCGCGGCATGTTCGTGCAGGCTGTTCCAGCCGTCGGTGCCGGGCTCGCCGCACGGGATGCCGTTGAACCGGCAGTGGCCGTCTTCGAAGACCTGGACGGTCATGGTCGGCGCGATGCCGCGTCCGTGGGTGCTGCCGGTGATCTCCCCGGCGTGCTTGGACATCTGGGACTAGATGTATGCGGGTTTGGGTGCCATGGTGGCGTCTTCCTTCAATGGGGGGTGTGCTCGGTCCCGGGCGGGGTGGTCAGTTCGGGCCTCCGGTTTGGGTGATGTTCGCGGCGGCGATCGCGCCGTTGGCCACGGTGTAGGTGCCCGCGTAGGTCTTGACGCTGCCGTCGGTCTGCGTGGCGGTGATGCTCACCGACACGGTGCCGTCGCTGTTCTGCACAGTGCTGGCGTCGATGCTGGCCGTGGTCGCGTAGCCGGCCACCCAGGTGCTGTAGCCGGAGCCGCCGTTCAGGTTGCTGCCGCCGAGCTGCCAGGCTGCCTGGTAGTTGTGGGCGTTGAGGTCCTGGTAGAACTGGTCCACCACTGCCTTGGCGCTGGTGCCCGGGGCGGCCTGAATCGGCTGGGTAGGCTGGGCGCCGGTGGCCTGGGGCGCGGCAGGCTGGCCTGACGTGGCGGTGACGGTGATCGTCCAGTCGGCCTCGCTGGTGATGGTCAGGTAGTGGGTGCCCGCGTCGCCGTAGACGTGCACCACACCCGACCCGCCGTTGCCAAGTTGGTTGGGGTCGTTGAACTGGATGTCATTGCCGTTGTCGGCCTGGATGCTGAAGTTGGCGCTCAGGCCCTGCGACGCGAAGTCCGCGCTGGGCTTGTAGGTCCACTGCACGTCGTAGTCGCCGCTGCCGCCGACGGCGAACTTGGCGGTCGTGTAGTTCCCGCTGCCGCTGGCCTGGAGGAGCGTCTTCGGCTTGGCCGGCGGGGTGGAGGGCTTGGATAGGTGCGCCGGGGCGCTGCTGGCCGGCCGGGCCGGGCTGACCGTCGCGGTGCCGCTGGCGCTGCTGGCGCCCATCGCCAGGGCGATGACCGTGATCAGCGCGGCGAGTCCGGTGAAGATATAGCCGAGAACCAGGCCTGCGATAGCGAGCCCTGACTTTTCCCGGCCCGCCTTCTTGGCCTGGTGGTTGGACACATGGCCGAAGATGATGCCGAGAATCGGCACGAAGAACGCACACACTAGTGAGGCGAGCGCCATCCCGTCGTGGACGGACGGCAGCTTGCCCCGGGGCGGGGACTGCGTGATGGTCCCGGTGGTGTTGGACATTGCCACTCCTTGAGTCGGTGAGCTGGGCATCATCAGCGCGCGGGTGCTCAGGTTGCGCGGACCCCCATGCTTGGGGTTTCGCCCTCGGTCAGTCGGGCGGCCCGCCGCCGGGGCGCTGCCCGGACGCTGGGTGTCGACGGCGGCCTGCGCCTGCTTGAGTGCGGGGCGGCGGCCACTGTTAGTGATGGCAACCTCGAGGGCGGGTGTTTTAGTGCGGCAATCCGCCCAAATTTGGCCGCATTTGATGGGCAGAGTGCACAACAGGCCGCCTCGCGGACCTGTTCGAGGGCCGTTCGCAGCCTCTGGCCCTACAACATCATGTTCGGGTCCGCGTACTCACGGGGCGCGTGTCCTTGGTGTACCAGCCTCGGCGACGAGCTCGGCGGGACGGTGGTGCACCTCAACCACCGCGACGTGACCTTGATCTGCTTCTCGCGCGCTGATCGACCGGCTCCTCGCCTACAAAGCAGCGGATGGGCTGGCAGTTCCCCTACGTGTCGACCAACGGCACCGACTTCGCGTTCGACTTCGGGCTCGCGATAGCCGAGCAGCAGACCCAGCAGGTCCCCGAGGTCAAGGCGATGATCGACAATCCGCCCGAGGAGATGCAGGAGTGGTCCAAACAGATCGGCGCCAAGTCAGGGACGGCCTGCGCGAGGGGCCCGGATGGATCGCCTTCGCGCGCGAGAACGGCACCGTCTACCACACCTACACGGTGATGGCACCCGACCCCTTCGTCACGCCCTATTCACTCATTCCTCCTCGAGCGGACGCCGAACGAAGGCCCCAGCCGGGCCCCCATCTGGCGAAAGGACGAATACCCAGACTGAGCCGCAGCGACCCGCCGGGGTGCCAGTCGGAGATTGAAAACGGAGCGGTGCTTCCCTGCCCAGCCAGGTGTCCGGCCCGCCAGCTGAAAGATCACCGCAGCGCCATCCCGCGCCAGCGCCGATCGCCCATAACTGCACGAGATACCGCCGACGGTGGCTGCGCGCAATCACCGAGCATTGGGCGGATAGGGCACCCGCCGCGGGGGCCTTCCGGCGGGGGGCGGCGGCGGACCGGGCGGACTGCTCGCTGCTCAGCCCGCCCGCGCGGTGCGCAGGCAGGTGAACACAGCGCCGGGGGAGTGTGTGCGGCGGTGCGAAGACTCGTGAACGGCGACGCGGAAGTGGAGTTGCCGAGATTCCGAGTAGAGCCCTATTAACTGGCCTGACTGCCCGGCGGGGCTCATGCCGGGAGGGCCGCCCGCGGGAGGCCCGCTACGCCCTGTGAGCTCCGGCGGTAGTCTCTCAACGCTGCCAGGCGCGCTAACGGCGAATGCGTACTCGTAGCAGGCGTGATGGCTCTGCATGCCGCAGGTATCCCGATCGCCCGGTTATGTCGCGGTTTCTTGTTCAGGAAGGGCAATGGTCAGTTGTCGGGCTGCGAGGCCGCGACGTGATGGTGTCCGGGCCGCACTGCCGGCGCGGCTGTGGGGAGCCGTTGAAGGTCGGCCGCCTGGACCACGTCGGCGGCGACCTCATGCAGCTGACGCTGGCTGGTCCGGCTCATCCGGCGAAGCATGCCTACCGCTTCCCCCCGTTTGATCTGGTGATTTGCCATGAGGATGCCGGTCGCCTCACCTTCGATACGGCTGGTGATCAAGTCGATTGCCAGCTTCGCCGCCCGGCTGTCGGCGCGCGCCGCTGATTGAGCCAGGCGTTCGCGGTGCAGGATAGCCAGGGCGAGATCGACCAGCAGCCGGGCGATGATCGCGTCGTCTTCGGTCGGGTCGCGGTCGGTCCATGCGTGGACGACCATGCCGGCGAACGACGGGTATCCCTGACCGGACACGGCTTTGAACGGGGTGACGATGGTTTTCCTGGCGGCTGGCCGTGCGCTCGCCCCGGCCGGGACGAATCTGGAACCGGCCGGGACCGCAGCTTCCCCCGGCATCGGGAAACTGACCTGGAAGTGAGCCTCGGTTCCTTCGCTAAGTTCGATCGCGCAGGCGTCGCTGAAGGACGGGTTGCTGAATCTCGCCAGGCTAGACAACACGACACAAGGTTCATCTGAGGACACAATGCCGTGTATCGCGTCCTGGATCTCTCGTGCCGGATGTGGCCGGGCACGAGCTGGGGAGACATTTGGCTGGCGTGATCTGGCGCTCCGGGTCATTGCTGCGGGACCGTCTTCTAGGATCAGCCGGGAATTCGGCTATGCCGGGCGGCGCCGCCATGTTCCGGCGAGCCCGGCTTGGCCGTAACCGGCGGCGGGCGGGTTGAGATTGAGGCCGGGCGGGACAATCTGGTCAACATGGTTGAGAACGGCCCCATGACACTCCCATCGGGCTGTGTCTTAGACGGCAGAGCGGTCGCTGAGCGGGCGGCGACGCAGTTCGGTCTTCTGGATCGCCGGCACGTATGCCTGGTCGAGGTTGCCGATGTCGGTTCCGGGCGGGACGATCTCATCGATCCGGTCGAGGACATCGTCGGAAAGGACGATGCCCACCCCCGCGAGAAGGTCGTCGAGTTGGTCCATGGCGCGGGCACAGAGCAACGCGCACGTGACACCGGGGTGCGAGATCGCGAACGCCATCGCGAGGTGGGGCATCGACAGTCCCGCTTGTCCGGCGAGCGGGATCAACCGCTCCACCGCGTCCAGCCGCCGCTCATCACTGAACGCCGTGAAGAATTTCGCACGGGTGACGTCGTTGTCCTGCCCGCGCCGGACCCGGCCGGTGAGCATGCCCTGACCGAGTGGTCCCCACGCAAGAATGCCCATGCCGTACTGCTGCGCGACCGGAAGGACCTCGCGCTCGATGCCGCGGTTCAGGATCGAGTACGGCGGCTGCTCGGTACGGAACCGCTCCAGGCCGCGCCGTTCCGCCACCCAGTGCGCCTCCACGAGGTTCGAGGCCGGCATCGACGAGGTTCCGAACGCGCGGATCTTGCCGCTGCGGACCAGGTCTGTCAGGGCGGACAGTGTTTCCTCGATATCGGTGCCGGGGTCGGGGCGGTGGATCTGGTACACGTCGATGTGGCCGGTCTGGAGGCGGCGCAGCGAGTTCTCCACTGCCGTGATGATCCACCGCCGGGAGGCACCCTGCTGGTTCGGGTCGCTGCCCATGGGGCGGCCGGCCTTGGTCGTGAGGACCACGTTGTCACGGCGGCCCTTGAGTGCCCGGCCGACAACCTCCTCGGAGTCTCCGTACGCGTCGGCGGTGTCGACGAGGTTGATGCCTGCGTCGAGCGCCTTATGGATGATCTGGATCGAGTCGTCGGGGTCGGCGTTGCCGACCTGAGTGGCGAACATGAGCGCGCCGAGCGCGTAGGGCTGACCTTGATGCCTGCCCGGCCCAGGTTTCGGTACCGCATGAGGGCTCTCCAACCGTGAGCGTGACGTGTGCAGGCGCCCCCCGCCGGCGTATGCTGCCACCAAGCGGAAGCTCTTTCCGGAACTATACGGAATTGTTTTCCGGTTAGCAATGGGAGGGCCATGGCACCCGAGCCGGCCAGGACGACAGCTCCGCCGGCGGGGCGCAGCACCGGCCCGTCTCGGCGTCAGCGCTCTGACGCAAAGCGAAATGTCGGCGCGCTGGTGGAGGCCGCCAAGACCGTGTTCGCGGGCAGCGGTGTGGACGCGCCCGCGAAGGAGATCACCGATCTGGCGGGCGTGGGCGTCGGGACGCTGTACCGGCATTTCCCCCGCCGATCCGACCTCATCGTCGCCGTGTTGCAACACGAGATCGACGAGTGCGTCGAAGCTGCGGAAGAGCTCGCGACCACGCTCAGTCCGTGGGAAGCGCTCATGGGCTGGGTCGAGCGCTTCACGGACTTCGTCGGCACCAAACGCGGGTTCGCCTCGGCGCTGCACTGCGGTGACCCGGCCTACGATGACCTCCCGCAGCACCTCCTGGACCGGCTCGAACCGGCGCTCCAAACGCTCCTCGCCCGAGCGGCAGACGGCGGGTACGCGCGCGACGACATTACGGCCCGGGAAGTCCTCATGACCATCGCCCTCATGTGCCAGCCGGTCCCCGGCCAGCAACCGAGTTTCAATCAGCGCATGACACGAGTGTTCATGGAAGGACTGGGCCGCGTTGCTAAAGCTGGTGTTGAGCCACTGGAGGTGGCGGCCAGGCAGAGCGCGGCGTTGTAGTTGCGGGCGGTCTTGTCTGAGCGCACGGCGACGCCTCGCCACTGCTTGAGCTTGCTGAAGGAGAGTTCGACGACGTTGCGGCCGCGGTAGCGTTCCTGCTGCCATCGGCCGAAGTCGATCGGGCGGCCAGGCCGCTGGAGAGGGCCGACAGGTGGATCGCTACCCGGCTGCCACTTTCGCTGATGGTCGAGCTGGCCGCTGACTGCAGCACGAAGTGCTCGGTCACAAGCGCGCTCATGAACTCCGGCGGCCGCTTGTCGTCAGCCATCTCTATCCTCGCCGCGCAGGAGACGGACTCCGGGCATAGCGTCACGCTAGCCTATGCCTCTTATGGAAGCAAATTCCATGGAACTAAATGCGCATGCGGGCCAGCCTCACGGCGCTGAGTCTTGATCTTGCACCTTGGCAGCGCCGAGCGTGTCCGTGCGATCCTGGTCGCCGACGGCGAGAGGGACGACGGGCCCTTGGCTAGGCGCTGTCTTCCATATCGATGCGACGGCTCGCGGCCCGGAGCCGGGTGAGTGTCGCCGCGAACTGCCGCAGGGTCCGCTCGGGCACCGGGGCACCGAGCCAGCGTTGCAGCTCCTCGTCGAAGGCAGCCCCGGCCTCCGCGAGGATTCGCTGGCCCGCTGGCGTCAACTCCAGCAGCGACGACCGCCGGTCGTCCGGGTTCGGCAGCCGCCGGCAGTAGCCGCTGGCTTCGATCCGGTCCACCAGCTTGCTCGTGCCGCCGGTGGTGATGCCCAGCTCTATTGCGATGTCATACACCCGGCAGCGTGACCGCCGGTCTATCACGGACATGGGCTCGAAGTGCGTCAACGGCAGATCGAACTCGCGCTTCAGCCTGGCATCGACCGCGTTCCACAGCTCGATCTCGAACCGGATCAGATCGTTGAACAATCCCCTGAGGTCTGACACAGCCAAGTACACCTCCCCACCCGTGCCGCCAGCTTACCGGCCGGCGAAGCAACTTACAGGTAGGTAGCTTCGACAGAAGCGAGGCCCATACACTTGCCATGACCCGCGCCGCTCCGGCTTTTAAAGACTTTTACTTCCGCAAGAGTAGATTCCATGGAATGTTATATGTTAGCTTCGATGCGCCCCGGCCGCGGGACGCCGCTTCCGGGGTGTCCTCAGCGGAGGGTGAGCGACCATGACCACCATCGGGATCATCGGCAGCGGGCACGTCGGCAGCAACCTGGCCAAGGCGGCGATCGCCCACGGCTACGACGTCGTGCTCAGCAACTCCCAGGGGCCCGACACCCTGACCGGCCTGGCCAGCGACCTCGGACCGCACGCCCGGGCCGCCATCCCCGCTGAGGCGGCCGCCGTGGGCGACTTCGCGATCGTGGCGATCCCCATCACCACCATCGACCAGGTACCGGTAGAACCACTGGTAGGCAAGGTGGTCATCGCCACGATCAACTACTTCCCCGGCCAGCCCGGACACATCGCCGAGGTCGACAACGGCACGACCACCGCGCCCGGGCTCCTGCAGGCACACCTGCCCACGAGCAAGGTGGTGCGAGCCTTCAGCATGATCAACGCCGCAGAGATGTCGGGCGACGGTCATCCCGACGGTGACCCGCGCCGCCGGGCGCTCGCCCTCGCCGGAGACGACCCGGCGGCCAAGAAACTGGTGGCCGGGCTTTACAACGAATTCGGCTTCGACGCGGTGGACATCGGCGGCCTTGCCGAAAGCTGGCGGGTCGACGCGGGCCAGCCCGCGTTCGTCACCCGCCAGAACATCGCCGAGCTCAAGGCCAACGTCGCCAAGGCCCAGCGCCCCGCCTGACCACCCGGCGCTTTACCTCCACGAATCCGTGAATCGGCCTAGTCAGCCCGGCTTTCCCCGGGAACCACCTCTTTAGCTGAGCAAGGAGCTCCGGCCATGACCTCTGTAGCGATGATCCTCACCGGTTCCAGCGTATGGACCATGAAGGACGGCACTCCGCACCCCACCGGGTTCTGGGCCGAAGAATTCGTCAAGCCGCACCAGACCTTCACCGCCGCCGGCTTCGATGTGACCGTGTCGACGCCGCTCGGCAGGACCCCCACAGCCGACCCCCTCAGCTTTAACCTCGGCTACAACAACAACGACCGGAGCGTAGTCGACTCCTTCAAGCAGTACCTCGACGCGCTGCGTGACCGCCTGGAGAACACCACGCCCATCGCCGACCTCGACCCTGGCGCGCTCGACGTGGTGTTCGTGGTCGGCGGGCACGGGCCCATGCAAGACCTGGCCGTCGACCCGGATATATCCGCCCTGTTCAATGCGATCCTCGACGATCCCAGCAAGATCCTCGCGGCCGTGTGCCACGGGCCGGCCAGCTTCCTGTCTGCTCACCGCCCCGATGGCACATGGCTGTTCCGGGACCGCCGGCTGACCGGCTTCTCGAACGAAGAGGAGACCCAGGCCACCTTCGCCGGCAACGCCCCCTGGCTGCTAGAGGACCGGCTGCGCCTCGCGGGGGCGGACTATGTCGCTAAGCCCGCGTGGGCCCCCCACGCCGTAACCGACGGGAATCTAGTCACCGGCCAGCAGAACTATTCGGCCCAGGTGACGGCCGACGCCGTCATGAACGTCATCAAGGGATAACAAAGCCAGCGGACAGGTCAGCACGCCCAGGCCGGTGCCGGAAATTTCAACTGAGGCACATAATCTGCAGATCTCTTCGACGTCGACGCGCGCAGCGACCTGATCTGCGCCCCTCAGGCGGCGATTGCCCAAGCGCTCGTGGCCGCGCCGATCCGCGGCTCGGGCGCGTCGGGGCACGAATAGCGCGTCATGGAACGTGGCAGGCCGACCTGCGCTGATTCCCGTGGCCGAACTGGCGGGGCGGGAGCGGGGCAGCCGGTCGTTCGGCCTTCGGCTCTGGCGGGGCCGGGTGGCGGGCCGGGAAGATCTTTGTCACCGGGCGGCCTGGCCGGGACGTGCTGGCCGGTTCCGCGGATGACCGGGGCCGCTTATGGGCCTGGTGGCGGGGTGAGGTGGTAGCGCGCGATCAGGCCGGGCAGCCAGTCCGGCTGGCCGCCTTGCAGGCCGTACCGCTCGGCTAGCGCCATGAATTCGGGGGGCTGCGGCGGCCCGGCTGCAGTGAGGCCGGCCAGCTCGGCGAAGAAGTGCTCGAATCCGGCCGGGCTGATCACCTCGATCATCCGCGCCGGGACCGGCCCGGCGTTCCACATGGCATGCAGCTCGCCGCGGGGCTTGGTGATGTACCCGCCGGGGCCGAGGACCACCTCGCGGTCGCCGGACCGGAACCCGATCTGGCCCTGGGTGACAATGGAGTACTCATCCTCGCGGGTGTGCAGGTGCGGCGGCACCAGCGCGCCCACCGGGAACGGGTGCTCCACGATCGAGATCGCGCCGCCGGTGTCGCGGCCCCAGAGCTTGAACACCACGCCGATCGTGCCCAGGTCGCCCTGCAGGCCGCCGCCCGGCTGCACCACGGTGATCGCAGGAGCCCCGCTGCTGCTCATGTCTGAACCCCCCGCTCAATTTCGATGTACACTTGTGTTCAGCCAATAGTGCCCCTCAGCGCAGGCGGTGTCAAGCATTGAGTGAACAGCAGCGTTCACCGGATTCCCGGCCGTACCGGATGCGCCGCCGGGCCGGACAGGTCGACCAGACTCGCCAGCGCATCGTGGAGGCCACCGTCGAGCTGCACGGCAGCGTCGGGCCGGCCGCGACCACCATCGCCGCCATCGCGGACCGGGCCGGGGTGACCCGGCTGACCGTCTACCGGCACTTCCCCGACCAAACCGCGCTGTTCAGCGCGTGCTCCGCGCACTGGGCCTCCCGCCAGCAACTCCCCGACCCCGCCGCCTGGTCCGGTATCGACGACCCGGCCGCGCGGCTGCGGGCCGGCCTGGCCGACCTCTACCGCTTCTACCGGGCCGGGGCCGGCATGCTGACCCACATCCACCGTGACCTCGCCGCCCTGCCCGAGGCGCACCAGCAGGCCCTGCGCGACGGGGACACCCTTGCCCGCGACGTCCTCACCGCACCGTTCGACCGCGCCAGCGATCAGCGCCGCCAGCTGCGCGCGGCCATCGGCCACGCGATCTCGTTCTGGACCTGGCGCTCCTTGTGCCTCGACCAGGGCCTGACCGACACCGAAGCGGCCGAGGCCATGACCGGCATGATCCTCGCCATCACCCCCCTGCCGCACGCTGAACCAGCGCGGTGAGGTCCCGCGGCAACCCGCGGAGCGGTCCACAGCCACAGCCAGTGCCGGCAGGGCAACCCGCCCGCGCGGTGATCAGTCGCGCCTATCGCTGAATAGGAATGTCTATCAGGACTGTAGATTATCGGCGCCCGTTCGGCGCAGAACATCCCTATTATGTGCGACCCGCAATGACCACGCTTGCGGATCTCAAGACATTTCTGGCCACGGCCCGCGGCCGGGACGGTAGTCGACCAGGTCCGGGATGCTCCCGATCGGCCTGGGCTCGAGTTCGTCTTCATCGCCGACTGCCGGCAGCGGCAAAGCCATGGGGCCCAACCCATCACCTGGCGTGACCACCCGGCCAAAGCTCCAGGCGCGCAATACCACCTGCGCGGCCGCCGCAATCGGCACCCGCACCACCTGCACCTGCGGCGGGCCGAAAGCCCAACCCGCCCAACGCCGGGTTGCAGACCGGCGAGGCGTCAGCAGCGACATAACAAGTCCCTGCCCGCTAGCGTGGTCGCCGACGATCCAGGGCTGGGCACACAGCCCAGCCGGATGCCGATTTTCTGCAAGACACCGCCGCATGTCAGCGGCCAAGCTACCGGGCTGGCCGGGGGTGGTCAGCGGTGGGTGGTGGTGCCGGCGGCGTCGCGGCAGGCGTGGATGAAGTCGTGGACGGCGGTGCGGCGGTCGTCGTGCCGCCAGGCGATCGCGAGCTGGGCTCGCTTGAAGCCGGTGACGGGGATGCAGGTGATGCCAGGGCGGGAGTAGATGGTGGCGTTGCCTTCGGAGAGCAGGACCACTGCCGCGCCCGAGGCGACGAGTTCGAAGGCCTCGTCGGCAGTGGTCACTTCGGCGGCCACGCGTGGCGGCCTGCCCGCGCTCTCATCGACGGCCAGCCAGAAGTCGCGCAGCGGCCCGGCCGAGGCGGGGAGCGCGGCGAACGCCTCGCCGGCGAGCTCGGTGAACTCGACGGCCTGGCGCCCGGCGAGGGGGCGGGCGGTGCTGAGCGCGACGAAGCGGCGTTCGGTGGCGAGCACCTCGTAGCTGATGTCATCGGCGCCGGTCGGCAAAGAGACGAAGGCGGCGTCGCTGGCCCGGTCGCGCAGGCCAGCGGTGGGGTCGCCAAAACGGAAGGACCGCAGCTCGACGCGCCAGCCGGGCTGGCGCTTGGCGAAGTGCTCCAGCGCGGCGGGGAACAGCGCCCGGCCCAGGGAGGTCAGCGTACCGACCCGCAGCACTTTCGTCTCGGCCGCTGCGGCGTCGGCGACCACCGCGGCGGCCTCGTCCCAGTCCGCGAGGAGCCTTTGAGCTGCCGCGTGCAGCGCTGCGCCTGCCGCGGTCAGGCTGACCTGGCGCCGGTCACGGCGCAGCAGCCGGGCCCGCAGCGTGGTCTCCAGTGCGGCGATCTGCTTACTGAGCGCTGGCTGGGACAGGTGCAGCCGCTCGGCGGCGCGGGTGAAGCTCAGCTCGTCGGCGACCGCCACGAAGTACCGCAGGTCGCGCAGATGCACATCCATAGCCAACAGTTACAACAGCTTGTCTTGGACAGGACACCGGGCCCCGGCTGAGCATCGGGGCAGGTGGGTATTCGCCGGCGACGGGCGGCCGGGCTACACGGACAAGGAGGTAGTCATGTCGCACAGTTCCGACTCGCGGGGGGTCAAGCTCGCCCGCGGCCATGTGGAGGCGTGGGCCCACAACGATTTCGACACCGCTCGGGCCGGCCTGGCTACCGGCATCACGGCTGCCCAGTCGAGCACGAACCCGGCTGTGCCGCGCGCCGATCTGGTCGGCGTCGATGACTACATGCACGGCCTGATCTTGTTTGCCCAGTCGATCGTGCCCGGCAGCACCCAGGTGACCGACAGCGCGGGCGACGACCAGTACGCGCTGCTCATGGTGACCACGAAGGTGGACGGCCCGCCGTACGGGAAACTCACGATCCACAACGCCCGGCTGTACCGGTTCGACGAGGACGACAAGATCGCTGCCGAGCAGGTCGTCTTCTACGTCGGCCAGGAGTGAACGCCTCCACTTCTATCCAGGCGCGCCGAGGCGAAACATGCGCGCCCGCCTGAGGCCGCCGAGGTTCCGGTGAGCAGATGAGCCAAGAGCGAGGTGAGGGCAGGCGGGAGGCAGGGCGCCTCGAGGCCTTCAGCGATGGGGTGATGGCCGTCATCATCACCATCATGGCCTTCGGCTTGACCGTGCCGAAGAACACGACCTGGCATGCGGTCACCCAGCAGCTCCCCTCGCTGCTGGTGTACGTTTTGAGCTTCACGCTGATCGGGGCGTACTGGAATCCGCACCCTTTGTGCGACAGGCTGTCTTATGCATAGCTGTCCAAGCCGAGCAACGCACGATTCTGCCTGATCCGCGCTCGGATGTCGCAGATCAGCTGGCGGACGACCCGTCGCGTGTCAGCCGGCGGAGAACGCACCCTGGTGATCCCTTTGCCGAGACTCACTTGATATGTGACGGATCGGCTTCGCTTGATGTGCGGCGCGCCCTGGGTTTCTGGGGCCTCGTCGGGTGATGTGTGTCCACGTTAGTGCGCTGCCCAGCGGCCGTAGCCGCGCTCGTTGTGGCGCAGCGCCACTGTGAGCCGGTCCGATGCGGGTGCACCGACCCCGTGCAGAGGGCAGCGAACGCCCGCAGCGCCGAGGTCTGCGCCTCGCAGGAGGACCACGTCGCCGCCACGTGTCGTCCAGCGATCTAGCATCACGGGCGGGTCCCGTGACTGGAAGATGGTGAACTCCGCTTCTCCCGCGAGGGTGACGATCACGATCAGGCCTTTGTAA
>Ga0306920_100004861_pt1 | contig 17278 bp, 16 predicted proteins | sample flu12Cox44000170_FD_204666 | JGI IMG/M metagenome (GOLD analysis project Ga0306920, IMG submission 204666) | Lab enrichment of tropical soil microbial communities from Luquillo Experimental Forest, Puerto Rico - flux4day.12C.oxic.44.000.170 (v2)... | ecosystem: Environmental > Terrestrial >... | reverse complement strand
GACGTTGAGAGCACGGAAATCGTAAAATTCAGCGTTGCACAACCGCCGGTGTTGGTACTTGGAAGTTAACTTTCGAGTATTCTGGAGAAGAAATGGCGACAAAATACAGGGTCATCAAGGTCAAGGGAGCAGAGCCGGAATCTTTTATGGTAGTCGGAATTGATTTTGACCAACACGCGATCACGCGCACCTCAAATGCAATGTCAGAAGTCGACATGCGCACCTACCTGAAGAAAGAGGGTGGTTCCGATGCTGAGGTCAACACTTGGATTGAACAGGCCCGTAGGTATCCGGAATAGGTCAAACAGGGACGCGCCGCTGGCAGCGAATGCCACCACTGCGAACCCGGACGGCACATCGATCTCAATTCACCATGGAAAATCGTGAAGACAGTCTCGCCAGCTTCAACACCTTGTAGATGTCGACATTCACGCCGCATAGCGTGACCTTCACCGACCTCGCCTCCGCTGCTCCGGTAAACTCTTCCATCGCCCGCAAGGCATTCGGATCGACCCGGCGCACGCCGGAGAAATCCAGCAGCACTTCGCCATCGGCGTTGTCCAGCTTCTCCTGGGCCTCTTGCAGGGCCTGCACTACGCGATCTCCATCCCCTTTGAAGCAAACCACAGTTATTGTCATACGGTCACCATACTTTGTGCTTTTTCTGTTTTTTTCGATCCAGTCTCGACCTTCGCCGGGCCGCGCCCGCGGTAAGCGCTCCAGAACAGTTCCACGATTTCCTTGACCAGCGGCATGCGAGGGTTCGATTTCCAGGAAGGATCGTCGAAGGCAATCTTGGCTAGATCAGGCATCGCTTGCTCGAACTCCTCCTTCGAGATACCCAGCTCGGCGATCGAGCGCGGAACTCCCAATTGGTCGAGCAACTGCTCGGTCGCCGTAACCAGGTTCTTCACCTTTTCCTCAACCGTGTGGCCGTCCAGACCGAGTAAGTCGGCCATCATGGCGTACTTCTTGTGCGCGACATACCCCTTCTGGTTAGGCGACGGCATGAATTTGGTGGGAACCGAAGCGTTGTAGGCAATCACGTGCGGCAACATGAGCGCATTGGCTCGGCCATGCGGCACGCCAAAGCGCGCACCAAAAGCATGCGCCAGCGCGTGATTCACACCTACCGAAGCGTTGGAAAACGCAATCGCTGCGATACAGGCAGCGTTGTGCATCATGGTGCGAGCCTCTTCGTCGCGCGGATTCTCATATGCGATCGGCAGATACTTAAACGTCATCCGCACCGCCTGCATGGCGTTGGAGTCGGTGTACGGCGATGCGAAAATCGAGACCCCAGCTTCCAGGGCATGGGTCAAACAATCAACGCCGGTATCAACCGTGAGCCCTCTCGGCATCGACAGGACGAACTGCGGATCGACAATCGCGACATCCGGTGTCAGCGAGTAGTCGGCAAGGGTCACCTTGTATCCGCGCTCCTTGTCGGTAAGGACAGCGAACGGAGTGACTTCGCTTCCCGTTCCGCTGGTGGTGGAGATCGCAATCAAACGCGCTCGGTTTACTTTCTCATTCTCCGCCGGGTACTGCACCACCCGTTTGCGGATGTCGAGGAACGGCGCCGCCAGTTCCTCCAGGTCGGCCTCCGGCGATTCATACATGAGCTTCATAATCTTGGCCGCGTCGATTACCGACCCTCCACCGAGCGCGACGATCTGGTCCGCCTTGTAGAATTTGAGCGCCTCCACCCCCTGCGTGATGATCTTGATGTCGGGCTCCGCGTCAGGAATAAGTTCAACACGGGCTTGAGTCTGCGCCGGAATGCTGCGCTTGACTGTGTCAACGTGCCCGAACTGCTCGAGGGCCGCATTCGTAATGATGAGCGTTGACCGCGATTGGAAGTTACGCAGATTTTCCACTGCGTGCATGTTGAAGTAAATCTGGTTGGGAACGCGGAACCACATATGCGCCTGTGTCCTTCGCGCTACGCGCTTAATGTTGAGGTAGTGATAAAAATTCACGTTATCGGTGGTGCTGTTGCCGCCACCGGTGCCGCACCCGAATGAGAACGTGGGCACCATGTCGTTGTAAACGCCACCCAGTGCGCCGATTGAGCCGGGCGAGTTCACGATGATGCGCCCCGCATTGATCACGTCGCCGAACTTCCGGATGACCTCTTCGTTGTTGGAGAAGACAACGGCTGTGTGTCCCAAGCCGCCGGCGTGGTTCACGTCTACGCAAACCTTCAGCGCCTCATCCACCGACTTCGCCCGATACACCGAGAGTACGGGGAACAGCTTCTCCAACGACAGTGGGTGCTCGAGCCCCACTCCCTGAATCGGAGTGACCAGCAGCTTGGTCTTAGGCTTTACGGTGATTCCGACGAAACGCGCGATGTTGGTTGCTTTCTGACCCACCGCCGTTGGCTGCATCGAGCCGGTGGCGGGATCGATCACGCTGCGTGCCAGAATCTCGGTCTCCTTGTCATTGCAGATGTGCGCGCCCAGGCTCGCGAACTTTTGCAGCACCGTGTCGTAGATTTCGTCGTCGATCACCACTGTCTGCTCCGAGGCGCAAATGGTGCCGTTGTCAAACGTCTTGGAGGTGATGATGTCGACTACGGCCATGTCCAGGTCTGCCGATTTTTCCAGGTACACCGGAGTATTGCCGGGTCCCACACCCAAGGCTGGCTTGCCTGAACTGTAAGCAGCCTTCACCGCGCCGGGACCGCCCGTGGCATCAATCAGGCCGATGTCCTTGTGGCGCATCAGGTACTTGTTGTCTTCCAGGTCGTGCGACTCCAGGCAGGTGAAAACGCCCTCGGGCGCGCCGTGCTTCACTGCCGTCTCATACATCACCTTCACCGCTTCAAAGCAGCAACGCCATGCGCTCGGATGCGGACTGAAGATGACCGCGTTCCGCGTCTTGATGGCCATGATGCACTTGAACAGGACGGTCGACGTGGGATTCGTAATCGGCGTGAGCGAGAAAATGACTCCGATGGGTTCAGCCATCTCCACTACGCCGCGTTCCGGATACTCGCGGATGAGGCCAACGGAGGGTTTGTCCTTGACGTAGTTGTAAACGAATTCCGTGGCCACCATGTTCTTGAGGGCCTTGTCTTCCATCACGCCGATCTTGGTTTCCTCCACCGCGAGCCGCGCCAGGTACTGCGCCTGTTCGAGTCCCGCCAGCACCATCGGCTTGACGATGCGGTCCACGTCTTGCTGCGTGAGCTGCGAAAACACGGCAGCGGCGGTGCGGGCCTGCCGCACCAGTCCTTCCAGATAGGCAATTCGTTCTTCAGTTAATGGGAGTGCAGTTCTATCGCTCATACTTCCATCCTTGTTTCGAATTCTCCGCGACACCTGCGGGCGAATGTCTCGCCCCGATGGTGAGGATGATGGCTAGGGCCGATGGCTCGCCTGCTCGTGGTTCGCTGGCGTCGGCGAGGAATAGCAGCCCGGAAGTGGGAGAGTTGGCAATCCGCCACCTCAGGCCATGCTTCGCGCAGGCCTAAAGCCCGTCATGGACACCATTGGTAGTATCCCCGGATGACAACCCCTCTGACTGTGAGGATCGTCACCCAAAGGTGTGAGACTTTGGCAATGAGCGGCTGGCCCTGGTGAGAAGTCGTTGGTGCGACTGCAGTTGGGTGTCGGCAGGCGAGATACTCGTCCGTCCTGGCCCAGTCCAATTCTGCCCAGCTGCGCGCACAACGAGGCAGTTGCGTATTGCGGGGCGTGGAACCCAGGTCTAGAATTCTGCTTATCGGAACAACTGAATACAGACACCTCTTGTGGGGGAGGCGTCGCGGAGGAAATCATGACCGCTGCTCCTCGCTATCCGGGAGTTCGGGTGACCGCCAACGGAAACCAGCTCGTCTCCTATCACACCGAAACCAGAATCGCCGACGCCGGCATCTTCTACCCGATCACGCCCTCTACAGAAGGAGGCGAACTCTATCAGCAGTCCTACGCTGAGGGACGCCTGAATGTTTTCGGCGGCAGCACTCTCGCTGTGGAAGCAGAGGGAGAGCACGCTGCCCAGGGCGGAGCCATCGCTCATTCGGTTTGCGGCAAACGCGTCGTCAATTTCACCTCGGGCCAGGGCGTGCTCTATGGTGTGGAGCAGTACTATCACGCGCCCGGCAAGTGCTCCACCATGGTCTTGGAGGTCGTTGCCCGCGCTCTTACCAAACACGCCCTCAACGTCCACTGCGGCCACGACGACGTCTACGGCGCGCTCGACACCGGCTGGATCATCCTGTTCGGCAAAGACGCGCAGCAGGCCGCCGACCAGGCCCTTATTCTGCGGCGAGTGACCGAGTTGAGCCTGACTCCTGGCATGAACTGCCAGGACGGATTTCTCACCTCCCACCTGGAGCGCACTTTTTATAAGCACGAATCGGGGTTGATTCGCGAGTTTCTTGGCGCGCCCGACGACATCATCGCCTGTCCCACCGAAAGCCAGAGAGCGCTTTTCGGGCCCAAGCGCCGCCGCGTGCCGCAAATGATCGATCTCACCAATCCGGTGCTGCTTGGGCCGGTGCAGAATCAGGAACACTACATGCAAGGCGTCGCCGCGCGCCGCAACCATTTCACGGAACCCATCCTGCAGTTCCTTGAAGCAGCTCATGCCGAATTCGGCAAGCTCACGGGCCGCTACTACGGACTGGTCACCTGCTACAAGACCGACGATGCTGAAACCGTGTTTGTGTCGCTCGGCTCGGCTGCTGAGAACATCGAAGCTGCCGTGGACCACCTGCGCGAACATCGCGTCGCATCGGTCGGCTCGATCCATCTCAACGTCATTCGTCCCTTCCCCGAAGCCATGGTCGTGAACGCGCTGGCGGGGAAGAAGAATGTCATCGTGCTGGAGCGCACCGACGAAGCCATGGCGGGCGACAACCCGATGGGCCGCGACATCCGCACAGCGCTCAACAAAGCCTTGCAGACAGACGGCCATCCGGCGGTTACAGGTCTGCCCGCGATTACGCCCGCCCAGATGCCGCGGCTTTTCTCTGGCATCTACGGCCTCGGATCACGCGATTTCCGACCCGAACACATCTTTGGCGCCTATGAGTTCGCCACCGGCGCACGCCTTCGTAAGGACGGCAAGCACTCATCCGACGGAACGTCGTATTTCGTCCTCGGCATCGATCATCCTTACGAGGTGAAGTCCGACGAGGCCCCCTCGCTGTTGCCCGAAGGCGCGGTGGCGGTGCGCTTCCACTCCATCGGCGGATGGGGCGCGATCACTACGGGCAAGAACCTGGGCGCGATCATCGGGGACCTGAACGATTTGCTCTACGAGCGCGACAAAGTCGTCGACGAACTTGGCAATCCCAAGGAGATCATTCACGTCAGCGCCAATCCCAAGTACGGGTCCGAGAAGAAGGGCGCTCCCACCGCCTACTTTATGGTGGCGGCGCCGGAACGCATTCGCGTCAACTGCGACTTGCGCCATGTCAACGTCGTGCTGTGCTGCGACCCCAAAGCGTTTACCCATACCAATCCGCTCGACGGTCTCGGCGAGGGTGGCTCGCTGGTGTGGGAGTCCGACCAGGCAGGAGAGCATGCCTGGGAGCAGTTGCCCATCTGGGCGCGCAAGCAGATTATCCAAAAGAAAATTCGCGTCTTCACGCTGCCCGGCTTTGCGATTGCCCGCAAGGCCACGGACCGCGCCGACTTGCAGCTCCGCATGCAGGGCAATGCATTTCTCGGCGCGTTCTTCGCGGTTGCACCGCTGCTGGAAGAGTTCCGCATTACGCATGAGCAGTTTCTCGATGTCGTGCACTCGCAATATGTGAAGAAGTTCGGACGCTTGGGCGATTCCGTCGTGAAGTCGAATATGGAGGTCATGGCTCAGGGCTTCGAACTGGTCACAGAGATTGGCATCGGCGAGATGAACGCACCCGATCACTCCAGCCTGCGCGGTGATGCGCTACTGCCAACGGTGCGCGATGACGGCGGTGACGGATGCCACATCGGCTGCCGCTCTTTCGCTGTTCCCGCCGGACAAGCCGAGCGCACTCCGGTGACGCAGATTGCGACCTTCGATGCACAATTCCGCGCCGGCCTTGGCTACCACCAGCCGTCGAATGCCTACGCCTCTGTCGGTGTGATGGCCGCGGGCACCGGCGACACCGCATCCAAGTACGTCGCCCGCCGGGAAACGCCACTCTACATCCCTGAAAACTGCACACAATGCATGGAGTGCATCGCGGTATGTCCGGACACCGCGCTTCCCAACTGCGCGCAAGACCTGCAGACATTACTCGATACTGCCGTGACCCGCTACGTTACCGATCCCGCCGAGCGCAGAAAGATGCTGAGTTCCATCCCCGAGATTGACAAACGCACGCGCCAGAGGATGGCCGACGCGGTCGCAAAGAACAGCGCGACAACCCTGCCGCAAATTCTCCGTGAAGTCATGACCGATGTGAACGGGTTCTCGCCCGAGGCCAAGGACCAGTTCTTCGCCATTATCGACAAGGTACCCATGGCCTACCAGAAGGCCAATGCGATTTTCTCGACGCCGGAGAGACGGAAGCCGGGGACGGGCGGGATCTTCTCCATCTTTGTCTCCGATTTGTGCAAGGGCTGCGCCGCCTGCGTCACAGCATGCGGCGACCACCGAGCGCTGAAGATGGTCCAGGAAACGGAAGAGGTCAACGCCGAACACGAGTCCGGCACGGCATTCCTGAATCTCCTGCCCGACACTCCACAGAAATACCTCGGACTCTACACCGACACGCGGCCACAGGACTCGAAGACCGCGACGCTCCGCAACATGCTGATGGTGCGGCACAATTACGACGCCATGGTCAGCGGCGACGGCTCCTGCGCCGGTTGTGGCGAAAAGAGCATCCTGCGCGCGATCGCTGCCACTACCGAGGCCTACATGCGGCCGCTGTATCACGCTAAGGCCGGCCGGCTGCGCGCGAAGGCAGACGAACTCGAAACGGCAGGCAACGACAAACTTGCTGCGCTCAGGCAACGCGACCCTGGGGAATACGAGCTTTTCCGCCAGGCCGTCGCACATTTAATCATGGGCCTCGGCGGAGAGGATGATCGTGACACCAAGGCGCGCATGGTGCAGCACGGCGATATATCTGACAAGGAGATCATCGCTGCCCTTTGTGCCGTCATGCGGCAGGAGGCCTTCAACCACCGCAATTTGCAGGCGGTCGATGGCCGCCTCGCCAACGGCATGTGCGTGATGGCGATGACAGCCCATACCGGATGCAACACGGTCTATGGCTCTACGCCCCCAAACAATCCGCATCCCTATCCCTGGATGAATTCGCTCTTTCAGGATGGCGTGACTGTCGGCTGGCTTTTGGGAGAGAGCTTCATCATCGATCACGGGCGGCGTTCGGTCATTCCCGAGCGGCTGGCGGACGCGCTTCTGAATCGCGAGGAAGACGTCATCACTCCTCGTGACTACTACGAGTACACCCACTTCAGCGACCTGCTGATGACCGACCAGGAGGTACTGGAACTACCCAAGGTATGGGCTGTCGGCGGCGACGGCGGCATGGGCGACATCGGGTACCAGAACACCTCGAAGGTGATTCTGCAGAACCGGCCCAACGTAAAGGTGCTCATGCTCGACACCCAGGTATACTCCAACACTGGCGGCCAGAACTCCGACTCGACGCCTATGCTCGGCGGCAGTGACATGAACCTGTTTGGTTCAGCGACGCAGGGCAAGGCCACGGAGAAGAAGACGGTGGCGGAGACATTCCTGGCGGGACACGGCTCGCCCTTCGTCGCGCAAGTCTCCATCGCGAATCCACCGAAGCTGTACCGCGCGATCCTCGACGGCCTAGAGTACCGTGGAACTGCGTTCCTGCAATGCTTCACCACCTGCCAGCCGGAGCACGGCGTGGGCGACGATATGGCGCTCACCCAGGCGCAGCGCGTGCGCGACTCGCGTTGCTCACCCGAGTTCGTCTTCAATCCTCGTCTCGGCGAGACCTATCAGGAAACCCTCGACCTGAAAGGCAATCCCTCGCTTGAACTCGACTGGTACGAGGCGAAGCAGAAGGGCAGCGACGAAGTCTCGCGGTATACTGTCGCCCACTGGTGCGCCACGGAGGCACGCTTCCGCAACCACTTAAAGAAGATCAGGGAGGAGCAGACAGCCCAGATGATTCCGCTGGACACCATGCTTGTCCTCATCACCCAGCAGGATGTGGTGTACCGTCGCTACCTGCGTCCCGAACACCGCTCCTACATACCTGACTTTGGCGTGTACATCAAGCTCCAGGGCGAGAAGGGCAAGATTGAATACTATGCGATTTCGCGGCAGCTTGTGCTGTTCTGCGTCGAACGCCGCAAAGCGTGGCGGATGCTGCAAAGCAAGGCGGGCATCGTCAACAAGGACTACCTCGCGCAGAAGGCGCTGCTTGCCGAGTTTGATGCGGGCAGGCTCTCCCAGGCAGAGTTCTTTGCGGGTGGCGACCAGAGGGTGAAGGAACGCCGGCAACCCGCAGTGATGGTCCACTAAAACGGCGTCGAGATGTGACTCGTTCGCTTGAAAGGGCACGGCCTCGGACGTGTCCTTTTTGATTCCACCCCGCCCGATCATAGAGGTAGCTTTGGTAATCTTCAATCGATGCTCGAAGACTCCTGGGCATCCAGCGAATCGCTGCGAGGAGCGCCGGAAGTGAAACTCGGTTGGATAACTTCTCTGGTTTTGGCTCTGCTCGTGTTCACCACGCGAGAAATTCATCCCGCCGTACCGCCTCCTCAAGCCACTGTTTATCTCGAAGAACTTACCTGGACGGAGCTTCGCGATGCGATACGCTCGGGCAAAACCACCGTCATCATTCCCATCGGTGGAACCGAGGAAAGCGGACCCGACATCGCGCTGGGCAAACACAATGTTCGCGTCAAGGTGTTGTCAGGAAAGATCGCACAGGGACTTGGCAATGCGATTGTCGCGCCCGTCATCGCTTACGTTCCGGAAGGCGGCGTTGCCCCTCCGACGTCGCATATGCGCTATCCCGGTACGATCACCGTACCTGATGAGACGTTCGACAAGACTTTGGAATACTCAGCCCGGAGCATGAAGCTCCACGGCTTTCACAACATAGTTCTTTTGGGAGACCACGGAAGCTATCAACAGCGCGAACGCGCTGTGGCCGCCCGGCTTAATCGGGAATGGGCCGCGACGCCGGTCCGCGTGCTTGCGGTTGAGGAATACTACAGTGCCAGTACCGAGGGCTTCGCTCGAATTCTGCAGAGCCACGGGTACCGCGCTGAAGAGATCGGCAAGCACGCTGGACTATCGGACACATCGCTGCAGATGGCGGTGGCACCCGACATGGTTCGTGCCGACCGTGTCCGCAGCGGCTCGGATCGCGGCAAAGACGATGGCATCGAAGGCGATCCCCGGCGGGCCAGTGCCGAGCTGGGACAGCTGGGAGTAGACGAAATCGTTAACACCACGATTGCAGCCATACGAAAGAGCGTTTCGCAACACTAAGATCTCTTCCACGGGCGCAACGCATTAACCGATATTCGTGACAGGCAAGAACATGACTTTTTGCCGAAATCTCGCTACCGCACTTTGGCTGGCGCTGAGCTTTGCCTCACTCACCACTGGTTGTGGCGCGAAGCCGGTCGCTTCTTCCGGTCAAGCGGAGAAAATTGTCACGGTTCCGGGCATGCCGCCGGTGGTGAAGCCCACCAATCTTTACAGCGAGGCCGAGGCCGGCAAGCTGAGTCCCACAGTGTCAGATGCGTTGCCGCGGGTCTACGTTCCGAATGTAAAATCGAACGACGTGTATGTCATCGATCCGGCGACCTACACCGTCGTGGGCCATTTCAAGGTCGGACGGAACCCGCAACACGTCGTACCCTCATGGGACCTGAAGGTTCTCTGGGTGGCGAACAATTCGATGCGGCGTGGCAAGGGCAGCCTGACTCCGATCGATCCCAGGACGAGTAAGCCCGGCAAAGACGTCCCGGTCATCGATCCCTATAACCTGTATTTCACTCCTGACGGACAGTCGGCGATCGTGGTAGCCGAAGCCGACCGTCGCCTCGACCTCCGCGATCCGCACACCATGAAATTCAAATGGACGATCAAGACTCCTGAGTGTCGCGGTATTAATCATGCCGATTTCGCCATCGATGGCACTTACGCAATTTTCACCTGTGAATTCAGCGGCGGCCTGGCCAAGATAGACTTCACTAAGCGCGAAGTTCTCGGTTACCTGAAGCTCTCCAAAGGAGGGATGCCCCAGGACGTTCGCATCTCGCCCGACGGCAAGGTCTTTTATGTGGCCGACATGATGGCGGACGGGGTCTTCCTCATCGACGGCGCGTCATTCAAGGAAATCGGGTTTATCCCAACCGGTGTTGGCACTCACGGCCTGTATCCCAGCCGCGACGCGACCGAGCTCTACGTAACCAACCGCGGTTCGAACAAAGTCAAGGGCCACCCTCATGGTCCGGGCAGCATATCCATTATCGACTTCGAAACCCGCAAGGTCGTCGCCAATTGGCCGATACCTGGAGGCGGTAGTCCTGACATGGGCAACCTGAGCGCCGACGGTAAACACTTCTGGGTTTCGGGACGATATGACGGCGTGGTGTACGCCTTCGACACGGACACCGGGGCGGTCAAAAAGATTCCAGTCGGGACAGAGCCTCACGGCCTCACGGTCTGGCCGCAACCCGGGCGTTATTCCCTTGGGCACACCGGCAATATGCGTTAGTTGCGCAACTGAATTGGTCGCCTCAGATGTGCGCAAGATCATCTGGACGGTTCCGGGTTAGCCCGGCTTGAGGGATTCCCCGCGCGCCATATGGCGGCAGATGTCCTGTACATCGCGATCGGTATGGTGCCAGAACTTCTGCAGCCCGCTGCACAGATAATTCAGGCCGACTTCGCCCTCTGGCGTGCGGATCAGCTGGTTTTTCGCACACTCCCCATGGCAGGCGAACAGGCAATTGCACTCGCGACACTGCCGTGCAAGAGCTGTTGAATTTGTTGAAGCCGAATTCCTTTGGCCGGGCGGAAAAGACCATTCGCGAACTTGAGGTCTGCATGATGTTCCCGAGCTTGTATTCGGGATAGACGTAGTGATCGCACGAGTACAAGCTGCCATCGTGTTCCAGCGCCACGCCCTTGCCGCAGAACTCGCGATAAATGCAGAGCTGCGACTCCTTGCCCATCCACGCTCGGCAGCCGTCTCGAACAGGTTGACGAACACCTTGCCTATATCGCGACCGTACCAGTCATCCCAGATCTTGCAGAGGAAGTATCCCCAGTCATCGGGATCGATCGACCAGTCGGTGACGATCGAATCGGGGTTTCCAGGATGCGCGCCCGATGAATCAAACGGCGGCAATGTATCGGGGTCCCACATCTGCGATGCGACGTGTGGAAGACCTTGGGCTCGACGCACGGTATGAACTGCATCTGCCGCGGCCGGACTTCGTTCTTCAGGAAGCGATACACATCGGGAGGCCGCTTGGCATTGACGCGGTTTACCACCGTCAGCGTGTTGAACGGAACGCCGTGGCGGTGCAACATCTGCGCTGCTGCGAACACCTTGTCAGGTCGGCTTGCCTTCTTTCGTGATGCGGTAGGAGTCGTGAAGTTCCGCGGGACCGTCGAGGCTGAGTCCCACCAGAAAACCGTGTCGCTTGAGGAACGCGCCCCACTCGTCATCTAGCAGCGTGCCATTGGTCTGCAGATCGTTTTCAATGCGCTGGTTGGTTTCCGGTACTTCTGCTCCAGGTCCACCACTTTGTGGAAGAACTCCAGCCCCAGCAGCCTTGGCTCTCCCCCTGCCACGAGAAGACGACCTCTTCACGGTCCTGGCCTTCGATGTACTGCTTGATGTGCGTCTCGAAAATCTGGTCGGTGATCTGGAACTTGCTCTCACTGCCCAGCAGTTCTTTCTTGTGCAGCTGGTAACAGCAGGTGCAATCGATGTTGCAGATCGAGCCGACCGGCTTCACCATGGCATGATAGGCGCGGGTCGCGCCCTGCTGCGCCGGCCAGGGCGAGAGATCGGCGATGGGGACGAGGTCGTTTGGTTGTGCCATCAGTGTTTCAAGAGACCGCAGTCGAGTGCCGGCGGCTGTGTCCCGCGTCACAAACTACAGCGACAAAGGCCGGCGCTCGAGATGCTAACTAACGGCCCCGCTCTTGGGTGGAACTCAGGCCGATGGAGGACCACCATTCGTCACATCTTCTTCTGGTAGTTCGAATTCACGTCGTTCACCGTGAGTTCCTTGCTGACGCCGTTGATCAGGGTGCTGGCGACGTGATTGGTGCCGTCGGGCAACTGCCCGAACTGGGCGGAAATCTTGACCGCGTCCTTAGGATCGTTCAAATACGAGTTCACGGCAACGCTCTGCAACTGCTTGCTCTGTTCGGCGATGGTGAAGGTGACTGAGTCGCCCGCCTTCACGTAGTCCTTAATCACCAGGTTCACCGTGCCGCTTCCGGGGCTGAGCGAAATGTTGCCCGCCTGCTTGGCTTTCATCAGGGCATCGGGATTGGGCGTCGTGTACTGTTTGGCCAATGCGCCGATCGACTGGCCGTATTCCTGGAATTCCTCCTTCTTCTTCTCGACAACGTGCTTCTTAAGACGTCCCTCGCGTCCGCCCTGCTGCGCCGCCTGATTGCTGACTTCGGTCTTCTGCTGTTGGCCATTGGCCATCTGCACCTGGTAGACCTTGGTGTCTTTCACCTCGCCCTTAATACTGATCGTCTCGGTTTCCTGCCAGGTGTACTGTGCCAGCTTCTGCTTGTTGGCGGCCTGATTTTGCTTGAAGGCCATCAGCTTCTCTTCCACTTGCTGGCTCTGGGCCATCGCGATCGTGCCGCTGAGCACGATGAGGCCGGCCACGGCGGCAAGCGCTTGCTTCGCTGCTTTGAACAAGTTCGTTGAGGATAAATCAGTCATGGGTTCTTTCGCCTCCTGGTGAAACTGCATGAGATTGGTTTGAACCAGCAAGGATAAGGCAGTTCGCTAGGAATTGCGATGTTAACCAAATCGCCACTCCTCCGAAATCTCTTGTTACTTCGCAAGGTAATGAAAATAAACGGCAAGATGTCGCCGTTCCCGGCAAAATCTTCCACCCAAAGGAGTTACAGGTCAAGCAATTCAATCTATTGGACTTAGAGAGGCCGCTTTCGATGGTCATTTTAGGAATTCGGAAGCTCTGGCGAACGGACACGCTTGCAAGACGGAGGCCGATTCGGCCGCGAGCCCAGGCCATGTTCATGCGACCTCCAATGGCATCGAGCTGGAAATAGCAGTAGTTGCGGCCACGCATAGGCGGCGACTACAGAGTTTTCCGTTCTCAAGAACGTGATGGCAAATTCTGGATCACATGAATGTAGCGCTCCTGTTCAACACGTCTTCAGTTTCGAAGTTAAGCGACGGGGAAAGTGGGAGTTAGTGATCCCTCAGGACGCGACATTACGAAGGTGGTGTTACCTTTCCCCGAAGTGGGAAGAGCGTTTTCGAGTTTCCAGTGCCATCCGATAGCCAAATCAGAGAAGCGGCGTCAAGTCCGCTATGCAAATCCGATGATCTTCTTCCGGAGTATCCCTTTGCGGTCATAGGCCAGCGTGGTCGGCAAGCCTTCAATGCCTCCGAACTTTTTCGTCACCTCATCAGTCGCCATAGCAAGCGGGTAGCGAACGCCGATTTTCTTGGCAAACTCGATTGCCCAAGTTAGCCTAACGGCAGGGCCGAGGCTGGGGCAACCCGCTACCGTACGACCTCGTGTTTCCCCGGCGATTGCCAATTCCCTGGCCTCCGAGCGACCGGACCTTCTCGATCATGCCGAATAGAAGGCGGTGGTCAGCCGGAAGAGCAGCCATCCGTTCAGCGCCTCCAGCGATCCCATGAGCTGCCCAGTGGGCTTCCAGAAACAGATTCGCGTGTCCGTAGCTGGTAATCGCGCTCAACGAATACAGCATCGCGGTCCGCTGGTCAGGCAGAGCGCCCAGAAGACGGTAGGCTGCGGCCCAAATGGCTGCCTCTATCCCGTGCAGCAGGGTGGCTGCTAACGTCGTGCCACCCATGATCAGCACGAACGCCGCCGTCGGATGACGGCGCTCCTTACCGCCACTCGACACGCTGCTCTAGACGGGGACCGGAGTGTAGGTAAGCCCGCAAAGGTTGCGTGAGGCGAGCCAGCAGGTTCCCTTCCGCTTCGCTCTATCGGAATAGGCGCATAAGTTTTTCATTTCCATAGGTGGGCACTCAGGGGAGGCTATGAAGTCGTACCCTGACACAGTTCTACAAGCCAATGAGTTCGTCGTCGGCCGGCAAACCGGCCTAACGGTACATAGCGGTCACAGTATTTCTGAAAACGGTCTAAAAGGCTCCTTAGGGAGTAGAAATCGTTGCGCTCACCAACTAGTAAGTTCTGAAGGGGCCGTTCCCGCGAGCTGCAAGTTAAGTCCCACAATTCCTCTGCACTACTTTCCCAAATGTGCCAGTGCGTCACGCAGAGGAGCGCTCGCGATCTGAATCAGCCCCTCGTAGGGCTTGTACATCTCCAAGACCAGCGAGATCGCCCCTGAAAACGACAGCGCACAGACAAACAACGCGGTGATGACGGCTGCGTTGGGAGGGGTATAGAGACCAAAGCTGACAAAGATGATGGCAAACCAGAAGATCAGTATCACCAGGAACGGCGTGGTCACCGAGGTGTTTGCCTGTTCGATCATCAACCAGCGTGTTTCTCCGAGATCCATCGCCAAGCTGACTGCCTGGTTTCGGAGTGTACGTTGTTCATCGCTCGTTGGCGACGGCCGCAGAATCTGGTCGTACAACGCTTCGTTGCTGGCCAGGGATGCCGGCGCCAATTCGGCGTGACGGGAACGGTCCTGCGGCCAAATGCGATCAATGGTTTGCTCTACGACCGTGCGCAGCAACTCGCGGGCATCGTTGGTCTCAGGGCCGTAATGGGCGAGGCTGCGGTCCAGCAGGATGATCTTCGCGGAAATGACGGTCAGATTGTTTCTTTGTGTGTCATACGATCCCTTTTGCCGAGGAGACCGGCATGCCAAGAACGATGGCGGCCATTGTCCCTACCAGTCCCGTACCCAGCATCGCAAGCGATCGGGAATCGGAAATGACATGGTGATCGGGCAGTATTTTCCGCAGATACATGCCCAGCAGAGCGCCGCCAAAAACAAACGCGAGCGCGATCAAGCTAATTGCGATAGAACTCATCCCGTGCCTCTCCTGGCGCGAAGATGAGGGCCCATAAGACTCGAACTAAGTCTGGACACGGGGGCAGCCCGCTGCCTAGCTACCTTGAATGTTGCCGACGGTCGTCATTTTACTTCCCTTCCTGCGATCTGACCTTCTGGTTCATGCCGAACAGAAAGGCGGTGGTCAGCCCGAACAGCAGCCATGCATTCAGCGCCTCCATCGACCCCATAAGCTGCCAGTGGGCTTCCAGAAACAGATTCGCGTGTCCCTAGCTGGGAATTGCATTCAACGAATACAGCATTGCGGTCCGCTGGTCAGGCAGAGCGCCGAGAAGACGGTAGGCGGCGGCCCAGATGGCTGCCTCCGCCCCGTGCAGGATCGTGGCCGACAAGGTCGTGGCACCCATGATCACCGCGAACGCTGCCGTCGGATAACGGCGCTCCTCAACGCCGTTCGAAACGCTGGCGATTTTCCGAGTGATGAGCCCGAGGCCCAGAACGTGGATGACCGCAGTCAGTACGATCAAGGGCAGGCTCCATGCCCAATTGGCGGACCAAATCAGCGGGTCGAGGGTGACAGAGGCGAGTGTGGCTGAGAGCATCGGAATCACAGGCTTTCCCGGCAAGGCATTATCGGCTGAAACGCTTACCGGCAGCTCGCAAGGGCTGCCCCCCAACTGATCCTTGCAGATGCAAACAGGAGAAACCGTGAATACCAGAAAGCTGATCACCACTGACAGTCACACTCATGTGCGTCATTGCGCTCGCTGCTTCAGCGGTCGCGCAGACGAAGCAAGCCGTCCCCATTCCCAGTTCGCCAAAACCCCTGAAGTGCAAAGACATGCGCGGCGTCATCTTCTGCGAAGTCTGGCTCTTCAAGGGTTCCCCTGAAACCGGCATCGCCGGCGCTTACTTCAACACCACCGACTTCAACAACCCGGCCGGCAAGAAGAACACCTGTCCGGCTGACATGTGGGCGAAGATCACCGTGCCCGAACTCGAGAAGCAATATGATGTGATCGCCGCCTTAAAGAACGGTCCGCGTGGCTGGACGATAGATTGGGCTGAATTACCGGTAGGCCCGGTCGTCTCGTTCGATGGCCTCAAGACCCGCTGGATGGGCCAGGATACTGAGCGACTACTGCGCCACCGTCACCGCCGGTGGCTGCCAGGTGCCTTCGCCCGGAGGCAGAATTGGCGCCGGCGGCTGTTTTGGCCAGTACAAACGCATGACCAGGTAAATCGGACCGTTGGGAGCGGGCAGCCAATTCGCCTTCTTGTCCGCAGAAGCAGCGTCCTTTTGGATGTTCAGCGTCAACGAGCCGTCCGCATTCTTCTTCAGGCCCGGCAGCATCGGCGGCGAGTTGATGAGGTAGCGGTTGTTGATTGGGTTGTCGATGAGTAATTGTGTCTTACCGTCGTACATCGTCACCGACCAGAAGGCATTCACCGGCGGATACTCGCCGCAAAGGTCAGAGTGTAATTGTGCTTGCTGCCGTCGAGCTCCGCGCCGTCCTTTCTCGTGAGCGGGTACATCGCTTCTTGCGGATCGTTGCCATAGAGATTCCAGCTTTGCAGCTGCCGCCAACAAGAGGTAGTCACCTTGTAGTACGTGCGGTCGCCTTGCGCCGCGCCGACCTGCCATCCGTTGATGACCTTACCGAGGTCTGCCACCCGTTTGTCGACGGCATCAAAGCCTTCCTTCACCCCAAGTCCCAGCTCCGCCTTGTGCGCCTCCGAGAGCTTGCTCTCATCCCATGGCGGTCCCGCGACAATGCCAACCGCCGCCATCTTCGCCCGGATCTCTTTGTCCTGCGGGTTTTCAGGGCAGAACTGCAGCAAGAAACTGAGATATTTGAAGGATTACAACCTGAAAGGCTCCTCGCCGTTGAACGCGGGCGAGTCGATCGCCGGCGCCGCCGGTGGTGCAGGCTGCTTCAAGTACGTCGACAGTGGCTGCGCTGAGTAGCCCTTGATGCCTTTGGGCATCTCTCCCATCCAGGTCGGTCCGGCCCCCAGGCAGCAGCCGCCGTCGTTTCCCGTCGCACGACTGCCGATATAGCCCACATTGTAGGAGTACAGGTCTGAAAAGCCGAACCGCGTAGTG
>Ga0306920_100004860_pt1 | contig 17279 bp, 13 predicted proteins | sample flu12Cox44000170_FD_204666 | JGI IMG/M metagenome (GOLD analysis project Ga0306920, IMG submission 204666) | Lab enrichment of tropical soil microbial communities from Luquillo Experimental Forest, Puerto Rico - flux4day.12C.oxic.44.000.170 (v2)... | ecosystem: Environmental > Terrestrial >... | reverse complement strand
GGCTGGATTTGCGGCCACGCTCGATTGGCCGATGATTTGAAGCCGATTGTTCACACACTGCGCAAAACCGTTCGTACCCCCAAGTGTTCCAAGGTCAACCATTTCCCCTTTCTGCCAGAGGAACGGGTCAACAGTAGGAAGGCCGGTATTAGGGTTCGGGACCACACTCGTGGAAGAGCCTCCCACTACAGTTCCGGGTGGCGGATCGCTGCAACTGGCGCCAGGGAAAGTGTCGTCTCCCCCTAAGGTGCCAAGATCCAGCTTCTCTCCGTTTTTCCAGATGAAGGTGTGAGTCGGGAACCCAATAAACCCGATGGGATCCGGAGCAGTACTGATGGTGGAAAATCCGATGACCTGACCGGCATTGTTAACGTAGATGCCCAGGCTATCAAATCCGCCCGGCAGCGTTCCGAGGTCGATGATCTGCTTTTCCTTCCATAGCACTGCGTGAGGTGCGGGAATCCCGACGACTGGATCAATCACAGAACTTTGCGACGTGCCCGCCGCCCAGCCGCGAGCGTTGATCGAGCCCGCGGCGCTGTTGTTGTTTACCGGGAGTGCGCCGAGGTCGGTTATCGCACCGTCCTTCCATTGAGCGGCATGCACCTGAAAACAATCGGGCACGGTACAGCCAAACGCTGCGTTGGGATCTGGAAATGATGTATCAGCGTATGAAGCGACGAGACCCGACTCATTAAGGAGAGCGAAGCCGTCGCCGTTAAAAGATCCGTAGCTATGCGGTCCCCCTAGGGTACCGAGATCCACGAGCTTGTAGTGATCGTGCTTTTGTGCTGCTGCGCCATAGAGCGGGATTGCGAGTGCCAATAGCGTGGTGACGAGGATCGGACTGTAAGAGTGCGTTTTCATGGTTATCTCCTCGGAACTGCAGGCCCCTGGATGCGCCTTCTCTTGATGGTTAAGAGCCCAGGACTGAGGGGTTCGGGTACCGAAATCTTCTGCCCTGCTTGTTAGGCTCCTCGTTCTTCGCTGTCGTGTCAGCCCACCAACGGGGGTAAAATCCGCCCCTTTTCGGCATCCCGTTGGCGCGGAACGCATGTTGTGCGGTGCATCGCCGGCGGCGTCGTTGCATCGCACCACAGCCTGCCGAAGCCACTTCCGATTCATCGGAGACTCAAGAGGCTCCTGGCAGCGCCATCTACCCGCTATACATGCGTAAATCCAAGTCCAAATCGGGCATGGGGCTGGCGCGCTCGAGGAGCAGCGCCGTCACGTGCTCGCCCGCGAACCGGGGAGCCGGGTCACCGAGTTCCGAAAGCGTTAGGTGTCGACGAAAGCGCCGCCCGTCGCTCCGGAAGGCTAGTCAGTGCCCGTGCCGGTGATGGATGTCCGGGTAATGAGGATGCCGGTGAAGGAGCGGCTCATGCGCGTGCTCGTGCGTGTGTGGCTCACGCCCGTCCCACTCGAAGGTATGCTCGTGTTGGTGGTGAGGATCATGGCGATGGGCGTGGCTGTGGGTCAGCGCTTCGTGGAGGTGCTCGTGCTCGTGCGCCTCGGTCAGGTGCAACCAGACTCCGGCAGCCATCAGCGCCGCGGCGAGCCAGAACGGCCAGGAGACCGGCTCGCCGAAAGCAACGATGGCAATTGCAGCGCCGACGAACGGCGCCGTGGAAAAATAGGCGCCGGTGCGCGCTGAACCCAGGCCGCGAAGCGCCAGAACGAAGAGCACGAGACTTACACCGTAGCCCACGAATCCGACCGCCATGGCCGCTGCAGTCCATGCCGGCGGCGGCCACTGCGCACCCAGCGCGAGCGCCAGCGCGATGTTGGTGATCCCCGCCACGAGTCCCTTGGTCGCGGCGATGAACAGCGGGTCGCTGGCCGAGACCTTGCGGGTGAGGTTGTTATCGAGTGCCCAGCATGCGCACGCACCCGCAACGGATAACGCCCCAACGGCACTCGTGCGGCCCGCACCGGCCACGGGCCATGCCAGCATCACTCCGCCGGCGACGATGAGCGCCATGCCGAGCACGACGCGTCGATCGGCGTTCTCACGGAACACGATCCAGGCGAGCAGTGCCGTCAGCACCGCCTCCAGGTTGAGGAGCAGCGACGCGTCCGCGGCGCTCGTCCGCGTGAGGCCGTACATGAGCAGAACCGGACCCAGCACCCCGCCGGCGATGATTGCGCCGATGAACCAGGGCCATTCCGCGCTCGAGAGGCTGGCCGGCTTGAGGCCGGCATCGCGTGTCAGCCGCACGATCCACAGGCCGATGCCACTCCCTGCATACAAAAGCCCCGCAAGCATCACCGGTGGCACTGCACCGACCAGCGCTTTTGCGAAAGGGGTACTCGCGCCAAAGAGCAGCGCGGCGGCCAGTGCCGCAAGAATGGAAGTATTGACGGCCATCGGGACACGCATCGTACGCCCCTCCGGGGAAGCGGAGGCCGCCGATGCGAGTATCCTGTACGTGAAAGCGCAGCACTCAGGAAGCGCTCAGGGGTGGGGGCAAATGGGCCTGCTCAGGATCTATTGGCGTGTTCTCGCGCTCCTCGGCCCGGAGAAGTGGCTGGCGACCGCCCTGGCACTGGCCAATGTCGCGCTCGCGGCGGTGTTCCTCATCGAGCCGTGGCTCTTCGGGCGAGTGGTCGATGCGCTCGCCGGCAAGGCCGCTTCAGATGCCTGGTTCTTCATCCTGTGGTGGGCCGCGGTCGGGTTCTTCGGCGTTGCCGCAAGCGTGCTCGTCGCCCTGCAGGCCGATCGGCTCGCGCACCGCCGCAAGCTGGCGGCGATCATTGACTTCTTCGAGCACGCGCTCGCACTGCCGCTCGGGTTTCACGACCGTCAGCATACCGGGAGGCTGTTGCGCACCCTGCACTCCGGCAGCGGCAACCTGTTCAACGTGTGGCTGTCCTTCTTTCGCAGCCACCTGAGCACGCTGATAGCGGTGCTGGTGATGGTGCCGCTCGCACTGCGGATCAACTGGAAGCTGGCACTCCTGATGCTCCTGTTGATGTTCAGCTTCGTCCTGTTCAACACGCTCGTAGCGCGCCGCACCGGCAAGGCTCAGCGGGCGGTGGAGAAGTTGAACCAGAACATCTCCGAGCGCACCGGCGACGTGTTCGGCAACGTCATGGTCGTGCAGAGCTTCTCGCGTATCGTGAGCGAAGTCGGCGCGCTGCGGCAGCTCGCCGGGCAGGTGCTCGCAGCGCAGTACCCGGTACTGCACGGTTGGGCGTGGGCATCGGTCGCCAACCGTGCGGCTAGCACTCTCACGGTGATCGGGCTGTTCGCACTCGGGGTGCGCCTGCACGCCCAGGGAGAGATCAGCGTCGGAGCCATCGTGAGCTTCGTCGGCTTTGCGCTGATGATGATCGGCCGCATGGAGCAGCTGGCCGGTTTCATCTCCGATATGTTCTATCAGGCTCCGGCGCTCGCGAATTTCTTCGAGATACTCGACACCCGCAGCGGCCTGCATGAATTACCGGGGGCCCCGGAGCTGCGCAATGTGCGCGGCACGATCGCCTTCGAGCATGTCTGGTTTGGTTACGACCCGGCGCGTCCGGTGCTGCGGGATCTCAGCTTCCGGGTGTCGGCGGGCAGCACGGTGGCGATCGTCGGTCCGACGGGCGCCGGCAAGACCACCGCGCTGTCATTGATCTATCGTGCCTACGACCCGACCGCCGGCCGCATCACCGTCGACGGAGTCGACATCCGTACCGTGAGCCTTGCGTCACTGCGCGCCCAGATCGCGGTGGTATTTCAGAACCCCGGCCTCCTCTACCGCTCGATTGCCGACAATCTGCGCATCGGCAAGCCCGACGCGAGCGATGCGGAGCTCGAGGCGGCGGCACGGGCCGCGGAGGCCCATCATTTCGTCAGCGGCCGGCCGGAGCGTTACGCCGCCCTGGTCGCCGAGCACGGCAAATCACTCTCCGGTGGCGAGCGCCAGCGCCTCTCGATCGCCCGGGCGATGCTGAAAAATGCCCCCATTCTCATTCTCGATGAAGCGACGAGCGCGCTCGATAACGTCACCGAAGCCCGCGTACAGCGTGCGTTGGCGGCGCTGGTCAGGGGTCGCACGACCTTCGTCATCGCGCATCGGCTCTCCACCGTTCGTGCCGCCGACCTGATCCTCGTGCTCAAGGACGGCCAACTGGTAGAGCAGGGCCGCTACGAGGAGCTCGTGCGGCAGGGCGGTCTGTTCGCGGAGCTCGACGCACAGGGACGATTCGTCGCCGACGCGCAGCCCGATGCGCAACCGGGCGCGGGCGCACTCGCCGAGCAAGCGGTCTTCAGGGACTTCGCGTAGATAACTCTCATGGCACTGACCGCTCGCATCTTCGCCGATCGTGCCGCAGCGGGAGCGGCACTTGCAGGCGAGATGCAGCAACGGCCCCTGCGTGCCCCGGTGCTGGTGCTCGCACTGCCCCGCGGCGGGGTGCCGGTGGCGTATGAGGTCGCGCGCGTTCTCGACGCGCCGCTCGATGTGATGCTGGTCCGTAAAGTCGGTATGCCCGGACAGCCGGAGCTCGCCATCGGTGCCGTGGCCTCGGGAGACATCGTGGTGCGTGACCCCACGATCGAGCAGGAGGTGCCGGGCATCGCCGAGGCGTTCGATCGCATCGCTGCCGGGGAGCGTCGTGAGCTCCTGCGGCGCGAGCAGGTTTACCGCGCGGGTCTCGAGCCCCTCGCGCTCGAGGGCAAGACGGTCGTACTGGTCGATGACGGCCTCGCCACCGGCTCCACCATGCTCGCAGCCGTGCGTGCCGCGCGCGCAGGCAGAGCCGCTACGATCGTCGTCGCAGCCCCGGTCGCCTCGCCGCAGGCCGTGGACCTGCTCGCACCGGAAGCGGATGCAATCGTCATCCTGCAGATCCCGGCACTGCTGTTTGCGATAGGCGAATGGTACGAGCGTTTCGAGCAGCTCGAGGACGATGAGGTGTGCCGGCTGTTGGAGCGGCACCGCCGCAGTCGGCGGGAGTCAGGCGCTCCGGATCAGGCGGCTCGCTGAGCGGACCGCTCGCACGTCAGCTCTTTGGGCTCCGTGATGCAAAATGTCCACGTGTTGGCAGGATATGTGGACAATTTGCATCAACGACGGATCGGAGGTATTGCTACCTGCGGCAGCGGGCAGCGGGAGAGTGGCCATGAGCGGGCACGCGAGCCGATGGCGGTCACGCGGTGTGCGGATCATCCGCCCCGATGAGCTGGACGACAACACGCCCCAGACGTTGGGAATGTTCCGGCGCGCAGCCGTGACCACGCAGAATACCGGCGCGAGCAAGCTGTGGGCCGGCACCGTCACCGTCAACCCCAAAGCGAAAACGGGACCGCATCACCATGGCGACCTGGAGAGCGTCATCTACGTCGTGAGGGGGCTCGCGCGCATGCGGTGGGGCGAGCGGCTCGAATACGTCGCCGAGGCCGCACCGGGGGATTTCATCTACATTCCCCCGTACGTGCCGCACCAGGAGATCAACGCGAGCGAGGAGCTCGAGCTGCACTGCGTGCTGGCCCGCAGCGGGCAGCAGGGCCTGGTCGTGAATCTCGACATCACGCCTGTCGAGGTGCCCGAGCTCGTGCGCTGGATCGACGACCTGCACAAGTAAGCGCCGCCGCTCGCCCGGCTCAGTCCGGCTCAGCCCGCCGGGACGGTCCGATCCTTCGCCCACTCCCGCAGCGCCGCCACATTCTCGGCCATCACCACCGCGAGCGGCCGCGTCGCTGCGATCTCGGACTGCAGCAACTGTCCGTTGGGTGCCGTGTGCTTGGCGTGCGCGCTGTAGAGCGCGGCGACGACCGACTGCTCGATCTCCGCGCCGGAGAAGCCCTCGCAGCCCCGCGCCAGAACGCCGAGCGCGGCCGCATCGAGTGCGATACCGCGGCGGGCCGCCTGGATGCGGAGAATCTCGGTGCGCGTTGCGAGATTGGGCAGATCGACGAAGAAGATCTCATCGAACCGTCCCTTGCGGATGAGCTCCGGTGGCAGCGCCGCGATGTCGTTGGCGGTGGCCACCACGAACACGCGGGTATTCTTCTCCGACAACCAGGTGAGAAAAGCACCGAGCACGCGGCGGGCCGCGCCGCCGTCGGAGTCGCCGCTGGCGGCGAAGCCCTTCTCGATCTCATCAATCCACAGCACGCAGGGCGCGAGCGCGTCGGCCGAGGCCAGTGACTCGCGCAGGTTGCGCTCGGACTCTCCGACGTACTTGTCGTACAACGCCGAGCAGTCGAGCCGCAGCAGCGGGATGTTGAAGATGCCGGCGCAGGCACGCGCCGCGAGGCTCTTGCCGCAACCCTGCACCCCGAGCAGCAGCACGCCCTTCGGCGCATCGAGCTCGGGAGCCGAGCCGTCGAACGCCGCGCAGCGCTTCTGCAACCAGGCCTTCAGGTTCCCTAACCCGCCGACGTCGCTCAACTGCGCGGTGTCGGGCTCGTAACGCAGCACCCCGCCACGGTTCAGCATCTCGTACTTGGCGCGCATCACCATCGGCACGTCCGAGAGCTGGATCGCGCCATGCTCGTAGATCGCCTTGCGTGCCAGGCGCTGCGTGTCCGCCGCCGACAGCCCGCTCATGTTCTCGACCAGGAGCTCGAGGGCACGCGCATCGATCTTCACCGCCTGGCGCGGGTTGGCGCGCATCCACTGCCGGGCGACATCCTCCACGAGCTGACGGCGCTCGTTGCGATCGGGCAGCGCCAGCGCCACGCGTGCCGCCAGGGGTTCCAGCTCGTGCGGGAACTCGATCTCGTCGCCGATCAGCACGATGGTGCGGGCGCAGCGATCGTAGTCCTGGGCGATGTCCTTGAGTAAGCGCACGATGGTTGGATCGCGCAGGTAGGGATTGAAGTCGAGCAGCGCGTAGGCGCCGGCGAGCGTCGTCGCGCGGATGTGTTTCAGCACATCCGGCGGCTGGGCCATCATGCGCTGCGGCGGCCCGATCTCCACATCGAGGCGTTTGAGGCCGTCGGTGACGGTCCACTTGAAGAGCGGCAGACCGGTGCGGGTGAGCGGCGCTCCCGCGGGACGCGGCACAGCGAGCGGTGCGCTCAGCAGTGAACACGCGCCCGTCAGGGCCTTGAGGACCCGGGCTTCATCGCGTGACTCGACGACGATCATCGGCACGCGCGAGCGGAGCAACACCCCCAGGTCGTTGTCTGGCATGGCGCGCCCGAGCTTAGCAGACCGTCAGGGTCACATCTGTGATGGAAGCCAGCCTAGGGCGCGTGATGCACTGCCCGATAGATGAAGACGGCGCCGATGATCAGAAACAGTGCGCTGGCGATGCGGTGCATGGCGGTAAGGGGTAGCCGATCGGAGAAAGCCTTGCCGAGAAATACCACGGGCGCATTGGCGAGCAGCATTCCGGCCGTGGTACCGGCGACTACGGCGGGGAGGTTGGAATAGGCGGCCGCCAGCGCCACGGTGGCAATCTGTGTCTTGTCACCGATCTCGGCAATGAAAAAGGCCACCGTGGTCGCGGCGAAGGCGCCCGCGGTTCCTCGGCGGGTGCCCTCCTCCAGCTTGTCAGGCTTCAGTGCCCACAATGCCATGCCGATCATGCTGACCCCGACCGCCGCGTCCAGCATTGCCGGGGTGAGGAAGCGGCCGAGCCGCACGCCAACGAGCGCCGCGACGATGTGATTTGCGAGCGTTGCGCACAACACGCCGGCGAGGATCGGCCAGGGCTTGCGGTAATGCGCCGCAAGCATGAGAGAGAGAAGCTGGGTGCGATCGCCCATCTCGGCGATGGCCACCGTCGAGAGCGAAACCAGGAAGGCTTCCATCAGAGGCTCCGGACCGAGCGGTTAGAGCCAAACGACAGGTCCTCCGTCGCTCGTGCCGGAGGGTCTGCCGTTGGTCTCGCCATGCTCCAGGGCCTCGTACGCCACGGGCTCTCACCCAAGTGTGTTGACGTACGACCCGGCCGGTGCCGGGCGGCTACTCCCCAAAGGAGGGGAGCCTTGTACCAGAGACGCGCACGCCGGGCAACCGCTAAAGCACCCCACAAAATTTCGCTTGCCGCGCTCGACGAGCGCTAACCGATTAGGAAGACGCGAAATTTCGTGGGGGCCCCGCTACCCCGAGCCGCGTGCGCCGCGAATCCGGGCGACGAGCGAGCTGGTCGATCTCTCGGGTGTCAGCGGCACGATGACGACGCGGCCGCCGGCCGCCTCCACCAGCTCGCGCCCGACCACCTCGGAGGGCTGGTAGTCACCGCCCTTCACCAGCACGTGGGGCCTCACCGCCTCCAACACCTGAAGCGGCGTGTCCTCCTCGAAGATCGTCACCGCATCGACGAAGGTGAGCGCCGCGAGCAGCGCGGCGCGCTCGGCCTGGGGAACGAGCGGCCGCTCGGGACCCTTGAGACGCCGCACCGAGGCGTCGCTGTTGATGGCCAACACCAACACGTCGCCCTGCTTCGCCGCCTGGCTGAGGAGCGCCAGGTGACCGGCGTGGAGCAGGTCGAAACAGCCGTTAGTGACCACGATGCGCTTGCCTTCGGTGCGCCAGGTCGCCGCCCGGGCGGCGAGCTCGTGACGCGAGAGGAGCTTGCCGTCGGGGTGCGCCGCGAGCGCATCGCGAATGCTCGCCGCGGACACCGCCACCGCACCCACCTGAGTCACGGAGACTCCGGCCGCAGCGTTCGCGAGCTGTGCGGCCTGCATCAGCGGCGCCCGCGCGGCCAGCGCGAGAGTGAGCACCGCGATCGCGGTGTCGCCGGCTCCGGTGACGTCATACACGTCGTGGCGCATCGCCGGCACGGCGGTCTCGGCGCCCGCGGCGGGTACGACCAGCATGCCGTGGTTGCCGAGCGTCACCACCATCGACTCGAGACCCGCGCTCGCCATGAGTGTGCGCGCCGCTGCCGCGATACCCGCCAGGTCCGCGACGTCGAGGGAGCAGCCGGCCGCCACTTCGAGCTCATGCAGATTGGGGGTCACGGTGGTCGCACCCCGGTAGCGCGCGAAATCCCGGTGCTTCGGATCGACCACGAGCGGGACGGCACCGCGCGCACCCCGGATACCGGCGATCGTCTCGGGTGTCAGGACGCCCTTGGCGTAGTCGCTGAGGATGATCGCATCCGGAGGATCGCTCGCGGCGAGCTGCGTGAGCAGCTGCGCACTCACTTCCGCCGTGCATGGCTGCACGTCCTCCCAGTCGAGCCGCAACAGCTGTTGACTGTGGCTCACCACGCGCAGCTTGCGCGTGGTGTGGCGGCCGGGAAGCCTCAGCACTGCACGGGTGTCGATGCCGGCACCGGCGCACAGTCTGAGCAACTGCTCGGCCGCGGCGTCTTCGCCACAGATCCCGGCAACGCTGACGCGCGCACCGAGCGTGGCGATCTGGCGCGCGACGTTGGCGGCGCCGCCGAGCCGGTGCTCGCTCCCTTGCGCGCGCACCACCGGCACCGGCGCCTCGGGCGAGATACGCTCGACCGCGCCGCTCACGTACTCGTCGATCATCAGGTCGCCGACCACCCAGATGCTGAGACCGGCAAACCGGTCCGGCAGCGCGAGGAGTGCGCTCGTGCCGGAGGCAGCGCTCACGTGGCTTGCTCCGCGCGGATCAGCGCATCGAGCGACTCGCAGAGCACGTGAATGCAGAGCGTGTGGACTTCCTGGATCCGCGCCACGGTGTTCGAAGGAGCCTTGAGGAGTACGTCGGCATGGCTCGCGAGCTCGCCACCGCGGGCACCGGTGAATGCGACCACGGTGCAACCGAGGCGCCGTGCGGTCTGCGCCGCCTGCACCACGTTCGGCGAGTTGCCGCTGGTGCTGAAGGCCATGAGCACGTCGCCCCGCTGCGCCAGCCCCTCGACCTGGCGTGCAAACACACGCTCGTAGCCGTAGTCGTTGCCGAGCGCCGTGAGGAGCGCGGTGTCAGCGGTCAGCGCGATCGCCGGCAACGCCTGCCGCTCCTCGCGGAAGCGGCCGACGAGCTCGGCGGAGAGGTGCTGCGCGTCCGCGGCGCTGCCGCCGTTACCGCAGGCGAGAATCTTGCCACCCGCGCGCAGCGCCTCATGCATCGTGGTAACGGCGCGCTCGAGTACCGGCGGCAGCTCGAGTGCGGCGCGCGCGGTCACGGCCGAGTGATCGGCAAACACCTCAGCTATTGTCATGACACACCTATCATTCATTCCCGCTGGCGGTCGCCGCCCGTGTCAGGGCGGGCTGCGAGGATGGCGCGCGCCAGCTCACGCAGATCATCGTAGGCCGGCACGGCCGCGTTGCCCAGAAGCGCCTCGGTCCGCCGACCTTTGCCGGTGCGCACGAGCGCCGCCACGACCCCGGCGCGCTGCGCCGCTTCGAGGTCGCGACGATCATCGCCGACGACGATGGTGTCGCTCGCCGCAACGCCCGAGCGCGCCACGGCCGCCTCGATCAGACCGGGAGCGGGCTTGCGGCAGGAGCACTGCTCCTCGGGGGCATGGGGGCAGTAGAGCACGGCGTCGAGCGCCGCGCCCTGCGCCGCGGCTTCCCTCTGCATGCGCTCGTGCACGGCAGCGAGCTGCTCGAGACTCATGACACCACGGCCGACGCCCGCCTGGTTGGTGGCCACCGACAGGCGCACGCCGGCGCGGCGCAGCAGCGCCAGCCCCTCGAGCGCACCCGGCAGCCAATGGAACTCCGAAGGGTCGCGCACGTAGCTCCCCTCGGGTGCCTCGTAGTTCAGCACCCCGTCGCGGTCGAGGATGACGTGGCGGAAGCCCATGCGATTACCGTCGCATCGCCTTCAAAGGTAAGGATCGGGCTGTGACAGGTAGCGCTGCACGTACTCCGCCACCCCCTGCTCCAGTGTGGTGAAAGGTTGCGTGTACCCCACCTCGCGCAGCCGCTCCATGCGCGCCTCGGTGAAGTACTGGTAGTGCGCCAGCACCTCCGCAGGCGCCTCGATGTACTCGATGTGCGGCGGGCGCTTCAGCGCTGAGAACAGCGCTCCCGCGAGCTCGGCGAAAGTCCGCGCCCGGCCGGTGCCGAGATTGAACAGCCCATTCACGTCGCGCTCTGCGAGCAGCCACTGCACCACCTGAACACAGTCGCGCACGTAGATGAAGTCGCGCTTCTGCCCGCCATCGGGCACATCCGGGCGGCCCGAGCGGAAGAGCGTCACCGGCCGCCCGGCGGCGGCGAGCGGGTATTTCTGCGCGATAACACTGCGCATCGAGCCCTTGTGATACTCGTTCGGCCCGTAGACGTTGAAGAACTTGAGCCCCACCCACTGCGGCGGGCTCGGGTCCTCGGCAGCGAGTGTGTACGCGACCCAGCGATCGAACAGCTGCTTGCTCCAGCCGTAGGCATTGAGCGGCCGCAGCAGCGGCAACCGCCGCGGATCATCGTCGAAACCCTGCTCGCCCGCACCGTAGGTCGCGGCCGAGGACGCATAGATGAAGCGTTTGCCCTCGAGCGCGCACCAGCGCCACAACGCCTGCGACAGCCGGAAGTTCACCTCGACGATCCGGTCGACGTCACTCTCGGTGGTCGAGGAGATGGCGCCCATGTGGACCACGGCCTCGATGGCCGCAGCGTGCGCCGGCAGCCACGCGAGCAGCGCCTCCGGAGCGATGAGCTCGCACAGCGCCACATGGGCGAGGTTATGCCACTTATCCGCCTGACGCAGCCGGTCGCAGACCGCGACCGCCTCGCCGCTCCCGGCGAGGGCAGCGACGATGTTCGAGCCGATGAAACCCGCCCCGCCGGTGACCACGATCATGCTGCAACGATACAGCGAGTTCGCGGGCGCGCCCATAGCGGCGCGCTGTGAGGGGACTTCAGGCGGCGCCGGCCCGGCGTCGCGCCACCTTCGATGTCTTGAACCAGCCGCGCTCGGTGAGCTCCGCGCGGCCGGCCGGCCCGCTCCACAGCGCGTTGCGGCGCGCAGCGAAGGAGCTGTGCGAGAGCTCTTGCAGCGCACCCGCGTGCGCGAACAGGAACCCCTGCCCGGCCACACAGCCGAGTGCCAGGAGGGCTCCGACCTGCGGCTCGAGCTCGATGCCCTCGGCCACGGTTTCGAGCCCGAGCGTCTCGCCGAGCGTGATGACCGCGCGCGCCAGCTCCGGTCCATTGTCGGAGTTGGTGAGGCGGCTCACGAACGAGCGGTCGATCTTCAGTATGTCGATGGGGAAGCGGTGCAGGTAGGAGAGTGAGGAGTAGCCCGTGCCGAAGTCATCGATCGCCAATCTCACCCCGAGCGCCTTGACGCGATGGAAGCGCTCGAGGTTGGCGTCGGTGTTGTACATGGTGGTGCTCTCGGTCAGCTCGATCACCAGGTTGTGGGGCTCGAGGCCGGACTCGTGCAGCGCCTGGGCGACATCCTGCACCAGCTCACCGTGCTGCAGGTGACGGCCGGAGATGTTCACCGCCAGGCGCAGCCCCGCACTGCCCGCCACGGCGGTGCGCCAGGCGCAGAAATCGCGGCACGCCTGGCACAGAACCCAGCGGCCGAGCTTGACGATCTGGCCGCATTCCTCCAGCACCTGGATGAAGCGCGCCGGCATCAGCACACCCGCGTCCGGGTGCCGCCAGCGGACCAGCGCCTCGACACCGAGAAGAGCGCGCGTGGCGAGGTCGACGATCGGCTGGTACTCGAGGAAGAACTCCTGCTCCGCGAGCGCGCGGCTGATATCGGCCTCGAGCCGCAGCCGCTCCTGCAGCTTGTCCTGCATCTGCGGCTGGAAGGTGGTGTGACGGTTCTTGCCCGCCGCCTTGGCGTGGTACATGGCGATGTCGGCATTGCTCAGCAGCGTCTCGGCACCGCCATCGGCCGTGGAAAGTGCCACGCCGATGCTCGCCGTCACGCGCACCTCGACGCCATCGAGCGTAAACGGCAGATTGTGGGTGTCGATGAGCGAATCGGCGAGGCGCTCCACATCGCGCTGCGAGGCGATGCCTTCCACCAGCACCGCGAACTCATCGCCGCCGAGGCGCGCCACGGTGTCAGAGGAGCGTGTGGTCTTGACGATGCGCTGCGCGACCGCCTGCAGCAGGCGGTCGCCGGCGTCGTGACCCAGTGAATCGTTGATGTTCTTGAAGTTGTCGAGGTCGAGGAACATGACCACGACCGAGCCGCGCCCGCGCTGCGCCAGGGCTAGCGCGTGCTGCACCCGATCGCGAAACAGGTTGCGATTGGCGAGGAGCGTGAGCGGGTCGTGAAAGGCGAGCTGCCGCAGCTGCTCTTCCAGCGCCTTGCGCTCACTGATGTCGCGGAAGTTGAGCGCCAGGCCTTCGACCGCGGGATCCTGCGTCAGGTTGCTGCCGACGCTCTCGAGCACGCAGCGCCGCGAGCCGCGCTCGAGGCGCAGCTCCACCGGTCCCACGGTGCCGGCGGGCGTCCCGGCGACCTCGGCAAGAAACTTGCGCAGCTTTTCCGCATCCTCCCCAGACCAGAGCTCAGCGAGGCTCTGCCCGATGATGCTCTCGGGCCTGAGGCCGAGCGTACGCTCGGCGGCGGGTGAGGCGAAGCGCAGCGTGCCGTCCGCGGCCACGATCATGATCACATCCGCAGCGTTGGCGATGAGCGAGGCATAACGGTCCTCGACCAGGCGCGCCGCCTGCCGTTCGCGCACCAGCGCCGCCCCGCGCCAGGCGACGCTCTGGCGCACCATGAACAGCAACGTGAGCGCGAACACGATCATCGTCATCACGGTCGCGGGACCGCCGACGTCACCGCGCGCGAGATACACGAGCATCAGGAAGGCCGCCAGCATCGCCGCAGACGGCAGTGCCCGCGCGATCGCGTCCGAGTGCGGCGAGCGTGCGCGCGCCGGCGCGGACGTCGCCTGCATCTGCTCGCGCCCGGCCGCCGCCAGCGGCACGTAGCACATCATGTACAGCACGTCGTAGAAACCGCCCGCCAGGTAGTAACCGCGTACCTTGGCGAGCGACCAGAGGATGTCCGCGAGGAAGGTGGTTGCAAAGCCGGCGAGCAGCAGCGAGGGCACCCGGCGACCCCCGGCCTGGCCGGCCCCGGTAATGAGCAGCACGCCCAGCATGAGCACCAGCAGGCAGTCGAGTCCGAGATAGGTGAGGCTCAGGGCCTGCTTCAGCAGGTCGACTTGTGCACTCATCGAAACGGGACGAAGCACGAGGAACCAGAAGAAAGCGCCGAACCCGACGACGAAGATGGTGGCATCGAGCGCCAGCTGCACCCACGCGACACGCAGCGCATACGCCCGCAGCAGCGCGATTGCCGCGGCCGCCAGCGTCAGGTAGTAGGCGCAGTAGAAGATGTCGGCGGGCCCGGGAAACGGATCCTGGCCGCGGAGCCACGAGCTGACGCCGATCGCGCTGCCGATGAAGTACAGCCCGAGCGCAGCTGCGAGCAGGATCCACGCGGTGCGCAGTGCGCCGCGGGCGCTGTGGCGGGCGGTTGCCGCAGCGATGATGACGGCGACGAGCGCCGCCGGCTCATCCGAGAGCAGCGCCACGTAGTGGGTGATCGTTGGCCCGCCAAAGCCCAGCAGCATCCACGCCGCGACCACGGTCACGTAGATGAGCTGCGCGACGCACAGCACATCGACCCAGCGGGGCGCCGCTCCGGAGTGCATTTGTTGCCCGGGCACGGCAGCTGGGTCCACGTCGGATTGTTGTTGTGGCCGACTGCGGCGGATCATGGGCTCGCGGGTGCCGATGTCATCGATGCCGAAGGGTCCAATTTGAGGCCAAAGCCACGGCCGGACCAGCAAAATCTGCCCCGATGAGACACAGTTCTCGCGCGCCGGCGTGGAAGTGTGCGCTGCCCCCGAATTGGTGCAAGCTTACCATCCCGCTGCCCTGAGCCCCACACGATGTCGTTTGTCCGCGGATTGCTCGACCGAGTGCTGTTGGTGTGTGCCGTGGTCGCCGGCGGTCTCGTGCCCGGCTTCATCGCACAGTATCGCCAGCGGCTCGGCGGCCGGCTCGATCAGGCGCAGCTCGATCTGGCGCCGTGGCAACACCTTGCCGACCAGTACTACCAGGGTGATATCGAGCGGCTGATCCGCTATCACCTCGCGAGCAGCGACCCGAAGTTTCAGGCCGAAGGCGCGGTCATCCGTGCGCTGGTCACGAATGTGCAGCAGCTGCAGAGCAGCGTCGATGCGCTGCACGGCAGCCTGTTCCACCAGGCCGGGTATCTCGCCCTGCATGCCGATCCCGGCCTCGTGCGGGCAACGTTGCACGACTGGGTACCGACTTTTGCGCTCTCGAGCGAGGGCATCGTGTTCGCGCTCGCGTTTGCGGTCGTGGTCTGGCTGCTCTTTCAGGTCCTGTGGGGGCTGATCGCCCTCCTCGTCCCGCAGGGCCGCGCGCCGCGGGCGCGGGCGCGGATCTGAGCGGCGGCCGCCCGACCTGTCTCGCTATACTCAGGCCCGCTGCGCCTTGGGGTGTCGAGCGAGGGCTGCGCGTATGTCCCGACCACAGAGGCATGAAATCGGCCGCCGCAGCTTCATCGCCGCGGCCGTGACCGCAGGCCTCGTCGCGCTCCTCGGTCGCCGACTCCCGGCCGCCGCATCCCCTTCCTCGGCGGCGCTGCCGCTCATCACCAAGGCGATTCCCTCGAGCGGGGAGCGCCTGCCGGCGATCGGCCTCGGTACCGATTCCTTCGGCGAATCCGCGCGCGATGCGATCCATGCCGAGCTCGCGCGCATGAGCGAACTCGGGGCGACGGTGATCGACACAGCGGCCGCCTACGGTGACAGCGAGGCGTTGATCGGCGACGCTCTCGCGAGCCTCGGCACGCGCGATCGGATGTTCATCGCCACCAAGCTCGTGGGGGGCGGTTTCGGAGTCAGCGGTGCGGAGAGCTTCGCGCGCTCGCTCGAGCGGCTGAAGACCCCGCACGTCGATCTGCTGCAGGTCCACAACCTGAACGGTGTCGCGACGCTGCTGCCAACCATGCAGCAGTGGAAGAAAGAGAAGAAGATCCGCTATATCGGCGTCACGACCTCGCGGGGGAGTCAGCACGCGGACATGGTCACGACCATGCGCGCTAATCCGCTCGATTTCATCCAGGTGGACTATTCCATCGCCAACCGCGACGCCGCCCAGACGATCCTGCCGCTCGCCATCGAGCGCAAGATGGCCGTGCTCGTGAATCTGCCCTTCGGGCGCTCGTCGCTCTTCCGCGAAGCGGCCGGAAAGACACTTCCGCCCTGGGCAGCGGACATCGATGTCACGAGCTGGGCACAGTTTTTCCTCAAGTACGTGATCTCGCACCCGGCGGTTACCTGCGCCATACCCGGCTCGACCCAGCTGAGTCACCTGATCGACAACCAGGGGGCCGGTCGCGGCCGGCTTCCGGATGAGTCCATGCGCCGCAGGATGGAGGCGTACTGGGACAACAAGGCCACGTAACCGCACTCGGGACCCGGCGAATGACAGACCTGCGCATTGGCTTCATCGGCCTCGGCAACGTCGGCAGTCAGCTCGCCGGCAACCTCCTGCGCCACGGGGTGGACCTCACGGTCCGTGACATCGACGCGGGGCGCGTCGCGCCACTCGTCGCGCGCGGTGCCCGGGCGGCAGGCTCTCCCCGCGAGCTCGCGGCCGCCGTTGAGGTCGTGATTACCTGCCTGCCATCGCCGGCGGTCTGCGCCGCGGTGATGGAGGGCGAAGACGGAGTGCTCGCCGGCATGGCACGCGGGGCACTGTGGCTCGAAATGAGCACCACCGATCACGAGGAGGTCAGCCGGCTCGCCGCACGCGTCGCCGCATGCGGCGCCACCGCGCTCGACTGCCCGGTCTCGGGCGGCTGTCACCGTGCTGCGAGCGGCAATATCTCGATCTTCGCCGGCGGCACGCGCGCCGCCTTCGAGCGGGCACTGCCGGTGCTCGCGATCCTCGGCCAGCGCATCCTGCATACCGGCCCGCTCGGCTCCGCCTCGCAGCTGAAGGTGCTCACCAACTACCTGTGCACGGTACACCTCGCCGCGCTCGCCGAGGCGCTCACCGTGGCGCGCGTCGCGGGACTCGACCTCAACACCGCCTACGAGGCGATCCGCATCTCCTCCGGCAACTCGTTCGTGCACGAGACCGAGTCGCAGGTCATCCTGAATGGCAGCCGCGACATCAACTTCACGATGGATCTCGTCATCAAGGATGTGGGGCTCTTCGATGCCCTCGCGCGCGCACACGGCGTACCGCTCGAGCTCTCCCCGCTCGTGCTCACGATCTTCCGCGACGGCGCGCGCCGTTACGGTGGCCGCGAGCTCTCCCCGAACATCATCCGGCGCCTGGAAGAGGCCTGCGGCGTGCAGGTGCTCGGCGCGGGCTTCCCGGCGCAGCTCGCGGACAGCGAGCCGAAGGTCGCCGGTTACGAGGTCGTGCCGCGGCGGGC
>Ga0306920_100004859_pt1 | contig 17281 bp, 12 predicted proteins | sample flu12Cox44000170_FD_204666 | JGI IMG/M metagenome (GOLD analysis project Ga0306920, IMG submission 204666) | Lab enrichment of tropical soil microbial communities from Luquillo Experimental Forest, Puerto Rico - flux4day.12C.oxic.44.000.170 (v2)... | ecosystem: Environmental > Terrestrial >... | reverse complement strand
CAGGCATGCCAGTAAACAAGGGTGCGCATGATTTCGCGCACGGAGAGTGGGAAAAACGGAATGGGCCCCACCAGTGCCATCTCTCGCGCACCGGCCGCCCTGTGGGTAACTGCCAGATGGCCATGAGCTTCTCGATTCTGCGGGGACAGAATGGGATCTATGGAACAAACGGCATTGCAACAACCGAGATAGCCGGACGATCAAACCCACCGGACGATGAAATCGGCTTTGTGGGCGGGATTCTCTCCTGTTGGGGCTTCAAGATGATAGGAAATCAGGCGGATGGTTCGCACGTAAACAAACAAAAGCGGGGTACGTCAAATGTACCCCGCTTCGCGTTACGACCTGGTCTGATGCGCGCATTGTGTTAGCGCGGCGTCAAGGCAGCGTAGATCACAACTTCCTGGCTCTTCTGGTTCATCGCCAATTGAATTTCTTCCCGGCTTGTAGGGAGGCGGCGCCCGGTTTCCCGGCCCGCGATCCAGATTTCAGACAGAAAGTAGTTGTCTCCCAAGCGATGAAAGACGAGCTTGGATTTTTCGGCTGCTTCCTTGGAGCGGCAGGATTGCATGAGGACCATCAAAACAACCGAGCCATCATCATTCTGGAAGAGTTCGGTCTCGCCGCCACCCGAGCCTATAGGCCGGACCGTATAGTGATCAGCCGGCAGGGTCCTACCCTGGACAACAAAGTCAAAAGGAATATTCGCGGCCGCGCGAATTTCCTGGGCCTGCAGAGTGAGCGCCGTAAAGAGAAGGCCCAAACCGAATGCAACGAATCTTAGATATTTCATAAGACCTCCTTCATGTTGGAACGGCGGAAGCGAACAGGAGAGGTGAGCGGACTGGAGCCTTCGTCGCTATCTGATTTGTGCGCCGTCCTACATGTTTCAAACAACTTCAAAACCAAGGACGTCCTGATGTGGTGCAAGTGGTGTGCCACTTAGAATGGAGGTGAACTGCTTGAGTGGTGATCCACGGCAAATCCATGAGGGGACAGAGTTTTGCGGCACGCAGGACGCCGCATTGCTTCGACTCAAAATGTATCCTCGGAGCCGGATCTTACTAACCAAACGACTAGGGTCCATATCCTTATGGATAGGCAGTCATTCGAGGTGGTGGCGAGTTGGTAGCCTGCTAAGCGATTCCAGGAATGGGGATCGCTAGAGGGAAGAGGAGCGCCGGCGGCCCAGAAGGAAAAGAAGGAAGCCCACAGAAATCAACACTGCGGTGGAACCAAGGATCTTCATGAGGTACAGAATCTTGTGAGGTTCTTCCGGTGCCGGAATGAGAGAGAGAATGGTGGCGAAGCTGGCGGTAGCAAAGCCGACGCAGCCGAGGAAAACAGCAGCGGACCGTCCGCCGGGGACGCGAACAACATCGGCGGGTGCAGGTTCGCGCTGGAGGCGAATCATGGAAGCAAAAAGAAACAGAAACGGAACCATCGCGATCACGACGGAGATGGCTACGAGAATATCGTAGGCGCCTTTGACGGAAGTTCCTGCCTGGCCCAGAAAAACGAAGAAAATCCCGAATAGCCCCTGGCCGAGAACGGAAACCCAGGGCGTTTTCCAGCGTGGGTGAAGTCTGCCGAAAGCAGCCGGCAGGTAACCGTCAAGGCCGGCCACAAAGGGGAGACGCGCGGCGGCGGCCAAATAGGCGCCGGCGGCGCCAATATTGCTGAAGGCGATGAAGATGGCTGCAAATCCGCTGATGCCAAAGATTTTCAGGCGAGTGGAAGTGTGGGCAATGGCCTGGGCAAGGCCATCGAGATTCGATGATTCGGAACTGGGGAGAGCGAGAAGCACGCAGAACGTGCCGAGCATATAACAGAGCGCAATGGTGATACCGGAAAGGAGCAGCGCGCCGGGAATGTTGCGGCGGGCCACATCCAAGCGGACAGAAAACCGGCGCCCTCACCGAAGGCTTTTCTGGTCCAAACGTAGAAGCCACCTTCCGCGGGATACCGGGACGAAAGCTCGATGACGGAAAGAGCGAGTGGAATGTAGAGAAAAAGCCAAGCGCCAAACCAGATGACGAGAGACGAGGGGCCGTGGCCCGCGGCGGTCGCAATCCAACGCAGGCTGACGCCCGTGACGACGTAGAAGAGAACGAGATCGCGAAAACCCATGACACGCGCGGGAGCGGGAGGAGAGTCCGGGAGGGAGGAACGAGAAACGTTGGGCAAGAACGCGTGGCCTCCGCGGAAGGAATGGTGGGGAGACAGTAGCGGTTTTGGCAAGAGAGGTCAACGGTTACACGTGAAGATTTCCTAATCAGTGAGGACTTCGTTGCTTCAAATTGAAAAAGAGCGACCTAGACGCATTTGTTGCGTGCGTGCAAGCCCTTGTAGAATCCGTGTTCGTCCCCTAATCGGAACACTCGCAAGTCCCCTCACCCTACTAAACTTTTCCATAGGAGCGCCGATAGACTGGAAGAACAGCAGCGGACGTGTGAGGAATCACGTTCGCAGCGGAAGATATGCGTTCCGGCGCCCGGCTTTGGGCTGGTAAGCTGTGCCGATTTCATTACGTTGCTCTTATTCCCAATAAAACCGGTTTGCATAAAAAGAAAAGGGCACCCCGGAGCTACAGGGCGCCCTCCAAGCAAGAGGGAAGAAGTCTTTGATCAGCGCATTCCCGAGCCGTTCGTGCTGCTCGCGGACTGCGCTTTCGGGTCCAGGCTTAGAATTCCTTCCGTCGCCGATACGGCCACGAGCGAGCCATCTCGCCGGGTGCGCACGACAGGGAAATAACCTTGCGAGAGCGGGTCAGCCAGATGCTGCCAGGACTTCCCGCCGTCGAAGGACGCCAGCAGTCCCTGCTTCTGCAGAGAGACTACGAGGGCGTTGCCCGTTCCTGCCACCGACTGGAAAGAAAGTTCGCGCACATCCGTGCGATTCCAGGTGCGGCCGGCGTCGCGCGAGCCGTACAGGCCCACGTTCGAAGTGATGAAGAGCGTGGTGTCATCCACGCGGTGAAGTCTCAGGTTCCCGGCCGCCGCGAAGGAAAGCTCCTTGGCATCCCAGGTCGAACCCTTGTCGCTCGAATAGAGCAGGTTGCGCTCGGCAACGGCCCAAACCTGATTGCCGTCCGGGGAAACCTCCACGGACTGCGCAGGCTTGCGCGCTAGCGGATCTTTTCCAGCCGGCTTCCAGGTCGCGCCATGATCTTTCGAAACGAGCACGCCCCCTGCGGTGGCTGCGAACCATTCATCATTGGAGAAGGCCATGCTGTTCACGAGAAACGCGGCTAGCTGAGGACTGGTTTGCTTCGGGGCTGCTGGTTTTGCGGCGCCCTTCTTGCCCTTGGTTGTGGCAACCGAAGCTGAAGTCGCATCCGGCGCATACAACCCGGCGCGGACCCACTTGTGGCTCGCCTCATCGTATTTCGACCATCCACCATTCGTTAGTGCTGCCCACCATCCGGTCGGCGCTGCGTAAACGTGGCGTACTTCGGGGCGCTTCAAGCCGGGGCCGAGGGTCGTCCAGGAACTGCCGCCGTCCTTCGTGGCCAGAAACGCATCGTTGTCAAAGGTCAGCACCACCAGCGCGCGTTCCGGATGTTCGCGGTCCAGCGCGACGTCCGAAATGTGCTGGTGTTGAAAGCCGTTGTTAGCGGAAGTGAACGTTGCGCCGCCGTCCGTGCTGATTTGCACGCCCTGGCGCTCCGTTCCGATGATCAGTTTTTCGGGGTTGTTCTTGTCAATCACCATGGCATTGATGATCCAGTCGCCAGGCGTGACGCGTTTGAAATCTTTCTCGTTCGTGGTCTTCCAAAGTCCGCTCGTCGTTCCCGCATAGAGAATATTCGCGTTCGAGGGATCCATGCGGATCAGTTGCGTGCGGCGAAACACGTTCGGAATGCCCTGGTATTTCACCCACTGTTGCCCGCCGTTCAGGCTGTGGTAAATGCCCGAGCACGCCACTGCGTGCACGTTGTCGGAATTCGCGGGGTCCACGATGATGTTCATCACGTCGGAATCGTCAATCATGCCCTTCACGACCGGGAACCAGTCCTTACCGCCGTTGGTCGTCTTCCAGGGGAGATGGTAGGTGCCCGCGTAGATGATGTTATTGTCCTTCGGGTCGAAGGCCACGGAGTCAAAATTATGTAAGTCCGAGTGATTTGCGGGAGTAATGCGCTCCCAGCTTGCACCTTCGTCAACGGACCGGTACACGCCTGTCAAGGCCCCGGCCAGCAAGAGTTTTGGATCCGTCGGCGATTGCGCCAGCGCGCGAACTGTTTCATGAGCCAGGCCAATAATATTCCATGTCCGGCCCGCGTCTTCGCTACGATACACGCCTCCGCCGCCGGAATAGAGGGCCCACGTGCTCGCATACAGCCGCTTCGCATCGCGGGGATCCACAATGATGTGGGTGACGACGTCGTCTTGGCCAGAGCCGATTCGGCTCAACAGCTGCCAATGGGCGCCTTCATCCGTCGACGAGAATACGTGCCCGTCCGCAGTGCCCAGGTACATAGTGCTGATATTCTTTGGGTCTGCAGTGAGGGAAATGACCGTTCCCCCTGGAGGTCCGACTTGCTTCCATGTCTGCGCCTGCGCAGACAGAGTGGAACTCAACGCGAGAGTTGCCATCGCCAAAACAATGTGTTTCATTTGCATTCCATTCTCCCAGATGCGCAGGTGCGCCTACAAGTCGTTAGTCTACGGAATGCATCGGACAACGGGTGCTGGTCTAAAGTACAGATTGCGGGCAGGATGTTTATAGTACTAGGACTATGAATGGAAAACCGTCCCTCAGCCTGATTGTGAGCAACTTTTTTCCCGTGCTTGGGTTTTTCTTTCCTATGGGAACCCGATGAAGGTAATAATTAGGTAGGGGTTTCCAGCCTGGCCACAAGCCGGGAGCTCTTCAGGGGACATATATGAAGATCACGCATACCGTTAAGCTAGGCCTCGTTTGGCTGATGAGTTTGACGGGTCTTCTCTTCCTTGTTTCGCCTATTGCGCAGGCGGACGACGCACAGGATCCTCCTTCTCGCGTGGCACGCATCAGTTTTATTAATGGAACGGTTTCTCTTCAGCCTGGTGGAACCGGCGAATGGGGCGCTGCCGCCATGAATCGCCCAGTAACTATCGGCGACAAGATCTGGGTGGACCAGAAGTCGCAAGCGGAATTGCAGGCCGGCGAAGCATCTTTCCATCTCGGTGGCATGACCGCTCTTTCCTTCCTGAATCTCGATCAGAACATCACGCAAGTGCGCCTTGCCGAAGGCAAATTGAATTTCCGCGTCAGAGAAATCCGCCAGGGCGATACGTACGAAGTGGACACTCCGAATCTCGCGTTCAACGTCCGCGAGGCGGGCGCTTTTCGAATTGACGTCAGCGAGAATGGCGACTTCACGCGTGTAACCGTCATTCGGGGCCAGGGCGAGATTGCCTCGGCTGGGCAAACTTACACTCTGCAAGCCGGCCAGCGCGCCGATGTGACCGGAACCGACAACAACGTGAAAGTTGAAACGGGCACGGCGCAGGAGCCCGATGATCTCGACCGCTGGTCGCAGCAGCGCGACCTCAAGGAAGATGACTCCGCCTCCGCCAAATACGTTTCCCGCGAAGTCGTCGGCTATAGCGATCTTGACGACTATGGGACCTGGCGCGAGGAGCCCAACTATGGCTCGGTCTGGGTTCCGAATTCTGTTTCGGCTGGTTGGGCGCCCTATAGCTCAGGATATTGGAATTGGGTCGGCCCCTGGGGTTGGACGTGGGTTGACTACTCGCCTTGGGGATTTGCTCCGTTCCACTACGGGCGTTGGAACTACTTCGGAAGTTATTGGGGCTGGTGCCCGGGGCCGATCTACGCTCGTTCTTACTACGGACCCGCCTTTGTCGGATTCGTGGGCGGATTCGGTTTCGGAGTTGGTTTTGGCTGGGGCGGCGGTTATGGCTGGTTCCCTCTGGGTTGGGGCGAGCCATACCATCCCTGGTATCACTGCGGGTCCAACTACTGGCGCAACGTGAATATGAACAACACCTATATCCACAACGCGAACACGATCAACGTCAACAACTCCCGCAATTTCAACTATCGCTATGCGCACAACCCGAACGCTGTTACAGCGACGTCGCACAACGCATTTGTCAACGGCCAGCCCGTCAACCGCGGCGCCAATCATCTGACCGAAGCATCACTGCGTGGCGCGCGCGTGACCAACGGCGTCAATGCTTCACCGACGCATGCTAGTTACCTTGGTACGGCGAATTCGCGCGGACATATCTCGACACCTCCGGCAGGCGTTCAGAATCGAAGCGTCATGGCGCGGACCGCACCGGCTGCCAGCGCTTCGCATTTACCTGTCCGCACGATGGATTCTGCGAACCTCCGAACTGGCCACGCCGTCAACGCTCCGGCGACAAGCGCAGCTCGCGCGACGAACGCGCCGCGAGGAATGAGCGCGAATCGCCAGTCGCAGATTGCCTCGAATCGGCCACCATCAGCGATGCCGCAAAACTCGCGTCCGCCGGCCTCGGTCAATAATTCGCCTCGAACGAGTGTGACACCACACTCCTGGAACGCCCAGGGCAATACGACCTATTCGGGTCATGCACCGCAAGGTTTCGGCGGTAGCAATCGTCCCACGAACCCAGCGCGCACTACTCGTATGAATTCCAACGATCGGCCGCCCTGGGCCCGCTCGGGCGGGGCTGGCAGCAACCCTTCGCCCACGGCTCCGCGTAACTCCGGCAATCGTCTGCCGAGCGGCATCGGTGGCAACCGCTCCTACACGCCGCCTTCTTACAATGGCAATCGCGGTTACTCCGCTCCGCGTTCCTACAGTCCGCCGGCTTACAACAACAATCGAGGCTATTCGGCTCCGCGCTATTACAATCCGCCGTCATATAATAGTCGTGGCTATTCCGCACCGCGCTCTTACAGCGCGCCTGCGCCGCGGAGTTATTCCGCTCCTCAGGGTGGCTATTCCGCTCCGCACGGTTCCGGCGGTGGTGGTAGCTCCCATGGTGGTGGCTCCGCAGTTTCGCATAGTGGCGGTGGTGGGGCCTCCCACGGTCATCACTAAGCTCTAATCGCCTCCCGACCTGTGATGATTGATTTCAGCGAGGCCGGCCCCTGTCAATTATCCAGCGTGTACTTTTCGCGTCCGCATCCCACTCTCGTACAACTCTCTTCCAATCTTCGTGTTACTTATGGTGAGTCGGATGGTACGGGTTTTCGGCGCAAGACCAGCGAGTCGCGTCATCACTCACAGTACGGCCCACCACCCGCCGACGTAAATGCGGCCGCCCACGAAAGGTTTTCTAATGCCCAGATTCGCGGAACCGGCTTCAGGAGAGAAGAGAGCGTCATGAAAACTCGCGCACTACAATGGTTGTCCTTGCTTTCACTCGTCTTCGCAATTGTGATGGTTGCACCCAGGCTTGCGGCAGCCGACGATGATGATCCGCCGGGACGCGTGGCTCGCCTCAGTCTTACGAACGGCGAAGTGTCCTTTAGCCCCGCCGGCACCGACGATTGGGTTTCGGCCGTCGTCAATCGGCCCATTACCACGGGTGACAAAATCTGGACCGACAAGGGTGGACGCGCCGAACTGCACGTTGGTTCCGCCGCCATTCGACTTTCTGGAGAAACAGGATTCTCGTTCCTGAACCTCAGCGACCGCATGATGCAAGTCCGCCTCACAGAAGGGACAATAATCCTTCGCGTGCGGCGTCTCGGTCAGGAGGAATCCATCGAGATTGATACTCCCAATCTAGCCTTTTCTGTGCTTCGCCCCGGTCGGTACCGCATCAATGTCAACGACGCCGGCGATACCACCGTTGTCAAAGTTCGCGATGGCGAAGGGGAGGTTACCGGCGGCGGTTCTGCTTATGCCGTTCACGCCGGCGAGCAAGGATATTTCACAGGAACCGATTCTCTCAACGCCGACATGCAATCCCTGGCCGATAGCGATGATTTCGATCACTGGTGCAATGAACGCGATCTTCGCGAGGATCACGCCGTAGCCCGGCGCTACGTATCGGATGACGTCATCGGTTATGAAGATCTGGATGACTATGGTGGTTGGCGCCCCGTGCCTGAATACGGCACGATTTGGTTCCCGCATGTGACAGTGGTTGGCTGGGCTCCCTATCGTTATGGCCACTGGACTTGGATTTCCCCCTGGGGTTGGACCTGGGTGGACGACGCGCCTTGGGGTTTCGCTCCGTTCCATTATGGACGGTGGGTTTATGTTACGGGCGCGTGGGGTTGGGTGCCTTGCCCGCCTCCGGTTGTCGCCGTTGCTTATGTTCGGCCGGTGTATGCTCCCGCTCTTGTTGCTTGGGTTGGCGGACCGCATTTCGCGGCGGGTATCGCCTTCGGTGGCGGCTTCGCTGCCGGTGTCAACGTTGGCTGGTTCCCACTGGGGCCGCGCGAAGTGTTCGTACCGTCCTATCCAGTGAGCCGCACCTACGTTAACAACGTCAACATTTCGAATACAAACGTGAATCAGACCGTGATCAACAACTACTACAACAACACGGTCGTAAACAAAAACGTCACCGTCAACAACGTCAACGTGAACAACAACATCAGGTATGCGAATCAGAACGTGCCCGGTGCCGTAACCGCGACTTCGCCCCACGCGTTCACTTCCGCTCAACCGGTGAGCCGAAATATGGTTGCGGTCAACCAGAAGGAAATCGTCTCGGCACCCGCCGCCGCGGTCGCTCCAGCCGTAGTGCCTCCGAAACAAGCCGTCCTTGGTTCCGGAGTTTCCACAAACGTGCATCCTCCAGCCAGCCTCCAAAGCCGTGCGGTTGTTGCGAAGACAGCTCCACCTCCACCACCACCAACATTCGCCGCGCGTCAAACCGCCATTCAAGCCAATCAGGGCCGCCCCATTTCTATCGCGGAAGTGCGGCAGTTGCAGACGGAAAGCACACACGCGACCGTTTTGCCGGTGCATATCGCGCCGCCGTCTACTCCCGCAACACCCCAAATAAACACGGTTCAGGGAGCAGGGAATCGCCCGATACAAAGCGTTCAACAACCCGTCCAACAAAAGGTTCAGCAGAACGTTCAGCAACCAGTTCAGCAGCCGGTTCAAACCAACGCGAACCGGCCTCCCAATGCCGGCGGCACGCAAACCAATCCGGTAGGGAATGCAAACAACCCTCGCATCTTTAACGATCGGCCACCCACTTCGCGGCCCGTTGTTACCGAGAATCCTCAACTGGAGCAAAAGCACCAGCAGCAGGTCCAGCAGCTTCAACAGAAGCAGGATCAGGAATGGCAGAAGCTCCAACAGAAGCAGAATACGGAACAGCAGAAAATCCAACAGAACACCGCAGAACAGGCCAGGCAGCAACAGATCCAGGAGAAACAACAACAAGAACTAGAGCGCCAACAGCAGCTCCAAAAACAGCATGAGCAGCAGCTTCAACAGCTCCAGGAAAAACACGCTCAACAGCAGCAGGAGCTTCACCAGAAGCAGCAGGTTGAGCACACTCAGGCCGCGCAGAAACCCACCAAGCCGGAGAAGCCACCCAAAGAAGACAAGCCGCATCGCTGAGTGCGGCTTCGCTCTGACTTATTGGGAGCGTTGCGAGACCATCGCAACGCCCCTTTCGTCTGAATGCGACCACTTCGCCTTTCCCGATTTTTTCCGACCCTGTGCTATCTTCATGGAAGTCCGCAATGGCTTCCACTTCTCTCAATCCTGAACTCTTCCGGCGCGTACTGGGCAATTTCGCCACAGGAGTTACCGTGATCACCGTCGAACGCGAGCCTGGCCAGGTTCACGGAATGACCGCAAACTCGTTTACGTCTGTTTCCATGAATCCCTTTCTCGTGCTTGTCTGCGTGGATCAGGACGCACGCCTGCTTACCTTCCTGAAAGCGCAGAGGCGGTTTGGCGTGAGTGTTCTCCGCAGTTCCCAGCAGGTGATTTCGGAGCACTTCGCAAAAGGGGAACAAGAATCAGAAGCGGAAAAACGGCTTGGCATTCATTTTAGGTGGACGGAGACCGCCGTACCGCTTCTTGAGGGAGCGTTAGCCCATTTAGTCTGCAATGTGATTGCAGAACATCCGGCCGGAGATCACACCGTATTTCTAGCCGAGGTCGAAAGCGTCGATCTCAACGAAGGCGAGCCTTTGCTCTTCTATCGCGGCCAGTACCACAGGCTGGGGCCCTTGGCATAATTGCGCCTTATATGCACGCGATTCCGTTGTCTTTGGAAACTAGCTTACCGCTCGGAACTTCCTGAGGGCCGCGCCTCGGCGGAATCACCTAATTCTTTTCGGTGACTCTTCACTTCGCGCAGCGCATAAATAGCCTTATTCTGTGATTCATAATAAGTTCGCGAAGTGATCTCGCCCAGCAAACCCATTGAAATAAACTGGATTCCACTGACGAAGAGCACGATGGCCAGCAGCAAGAGCGGCCCATGCTCCTGCAGCACGTCCTGCTGGAGCAATAATTTTTTTACGACCAGGGTGGTCCCTATGGCCGTGCCCAGGCCGGTACCCGTCAGCCCCAGCAAGCCGAAAAACTGCAGCGGTCGCGTCTGATAATCCAGGAGAAACTTCACCATAATCAGATCGAAAAACACTCGTATGCTTCGCCCAATCCCATAATTTGACTTCCCGTTCTTCCGTTCTGGATTGGAGATAGGCACTTCCGCGATCCTCGCACCCGTCGAACTCGCCAGCGCCGGAATGAAACGGTGCAACTCTCCGTACAACTGAATCTCCTGAAGGATTTCCCGGCGGTAGGCCTTGAACGTAGTGCCGAAGTCATGCAACTCAATACCAGACAGTTTCGCCATCATCCAGTTGGCGACGAGGCTCGGCAACCGGCGCATCAGCCAGTGATCCCTCCGGTCGCTTCTCCAGCCACTCACAAGGTCGTAGCCCGCTTCGATTTTTTCCAGAAAGCGGGGGATCTCTTCGGGATCGTGCTGCAGGTCGCCGTCCATCGAAATGACCACTTCGCCCCGCGCAAAATCAAATCCGGCCTTGAGCGCCGGCGTCTGACCGAAGTTCCGCCGCAGCCGCACCACATTCACGCGTCGGTCGTGTTCGTAAATGTCAGTGAGTACCTTATAGGAGTTATCCTTGCTCCCGTCATCCACAAACACCATTTCGTATGGCTCGCCGATCGCGTCCAATACCTCCGTCAACTTCATGTACAGTTGGGGAATGTTTTCCTGTTCGTTGTAGAACGGGACTACGATGGAATATCGGATGGTTCCGTCACTTCGCATAGAAATTCTGCCCTGCCTGTACGGACGGTTCTCTTCAGCGCACCGCGCCGGGCTCTCGCCAGCTCTCTCCCCTGGGTCCCTGGATTCCTTCTTCGCGCAGAAGGCGGCCTCAAGCCACCTCTGCCACAAGTTTGTAGTTTATCAGGCGAATCCCCCGGCTGGCGACAAGTTTTCGAATCGCCGTGTCCGTCAATATCTCCAGCTCGACTTGCCGCGATTCTTGCAGCCGCGTCGCCGTTCTCTTCAACTCTTCGTCCGCATATCCAGGATGGCACATCAATTCTGTTGTTCCTGCCGGCAGTTTCTCCAACAAATTTTCTACCCCCTCGCGCGTTAGCACACCGGTTTGCGCAATCCCGCAAAAATGATCCACGGTTGCAATCCCCGCCCTATCTGCCATTTCCCGTGCGTCCCGCGCCAGCAATTTCAGTCCGCGGGCGTGCACTCCCTGTTTCAGAATAACGCTCGTCTTTTGATCTTTTCCAACGGAAAGAACGGATCGCAACGTGGACGCCTCGTGCGAGACGCGAATCGCCCGAATCCCATGCTTTTTTGCCAGCCGCAGCACGATCTCAAAGAGACCCGGCAGCATCTGCACGTGTTTGTGTCCGTCCACGTGCGTCGGTTGGATGCCCGCAGCCCGGACCTTTTCGATCTGTGCGTCCCACTCCCGCTCGACCTCGTCGAAACGCAAACTCCGGCTGGCGATCCGCAGGAGGAAGCTTTCCGGACCACCCTCCAGGTTTCCAGATTCGTTCAATAGCCCAGGCACCTCTTCCACTTTTGCGGTTGGGGGACCATCGCTCAAGTTGAGGTGCACCCCAACCCCAAGCTCCGGATTGCTCCGATGAACGTTCAGGGCGGATTCGAACGCGCGCCCATTCGCCAGCAGGGAGGTGCTCGTCACCAGCCCTTTCCGGTGGGCCTCGGCAATTCCGCGGTTGATGCCCTCGGTCCAGCCCAAGTCATCCGCATTGACGATGAGATTTTTCATTCCTTGCCGTAACCCTGTCCGTTTGGACAGCTACACTTTCGTTCGCAGGCTTGCTTCCGTACCATTGACCCCTTTTCCTTCTAACTCTAGCATGACGATGAAGAGGCCAAGATGAATGTTAAGTTGCGCGAATTGAGGGAAGTAGGCGCACTATATGGTGACAAACGCCGCGGACGCCGTATGAATTCCCGTGTCCCCATTCGCCTGGAGTGGGATGATTCGGGAAAACGACAAGGCGTGGAGGCTTTCACGCGGGTCGTCAATCCCTACGGCTGCATGGTCGTTCTCTCTGAGTCCTTTGAACTGGACCACCGCTTAGCGCTTACCAATCTTGCCACGCACACCAGTAATGCCGCTGTCGTCGTATGGAAAGGGAATCGGCAGCCCGATGGCTGGGAGTACGGCGTTGAGTTAGTTGCGCCGGATATGGACTTCTGGGGGTTAGAACTGTGACTCCTCCGCAAAAACACAATCTGCCCTCTTCACCCGCAGCCATTCCCGGTTCGCACGTAAAGCGCAGCGCGAATACTGCCCGGCCACAGACCGCAGAGGAACGGCGTCGCGCGCAACGTGTACTTCTAAAGATGCCGATTCTGGTCCACCTGCCGGGAAAGGCCAATCCGATACACGGATTCACTCACACGGTTAGCGCCAGCGGCGCCATGATCGTTCTGCCCGAAGGATTGCCCACGGGCACCAAACTTTCCCTTGAAAACCCGAAAACCCAGAAGCAGGTTGAGGCCCACGTTGTGCGTCCACCTCAGATGAACGCCGAGGGCTCACTTGTTCCTGTTGAGTTCACGGCTCCTTCTCCGCAATTTTGGAATATTTTCTTTCCGCCTGCCACCAACTGAACACCATTACGGCCGACTCGCGGGCGAGAATGACCCCGCGTTGTCTTTCCGTCTCCATACTGTGGGCTTGCCCCGCTAGTGCACGATAATCGGCGTACTCGTGTTCGCTGAATAGTTCGCATCCCCGCTGTAGTTCGCGACGATGGTTCGTGTGCTCCCTCCCCCCGTTCCGCCGCCGCTGCCACCGCATCCAGCAATTCCCGCGGCCAGCAGTGCAATTGCCATTAAACCTGCGCACGCGTAGGTTCGCCGCCGTTGCTCTGGCATCCATACCCACCCCAGCGCAAACAACGCCAGACTGACCAACGCGACGACGAGCGGAATCACTGGTGTTCCGGGTGCTCTCGGGTCGCCAGGCGGGGTATACAACGCCGAAATGGCCGTTGTCAATGCTGCTGTGCAGGACGCACCTGTTGAACTCGCGACGCCGCTAGTCGCAGTGTAGGAGACGGTTCCGGTAAGCGCAGTTCCGTTACTGGTGAACTGTACTGTTCCGCCGCCGGTTATGCCGCAGGGAGCCTCTCCGTTGCTGGCCGTTCCTACCGTCGCCGTGAGCGTCACGGTTTGCCCCGAAGTGATGGAGTTCAGGCTGCTTCCCACCTGCACCTGGGTCGACGCCTTTGAAACAGTTAGCTTCAAAGGAGTACTTGCGCTGCTCGCCGAGTAATTTGCGTCGCCTCCATAGGACGCCGCCAAGGTGTAAACAGCCGGCGTCGTGCCACTCAACGTCGCAGACAGCGAAATGGGCTGGTCTTCCACGATGCCGTTGTTGTTCAGGTTCGTCTGCCCATTTGGAAAACCGGGTGACGGACTCCCGTTTTGGGTTAGCGTTACCTTCCCTGTGGGGCAGGGAATTGCTGGTTTGGTGTTGGGCATTGCAAAGGAGCAGCTCGTCCCGTCCGATTTCGTCACGGCAATTTGCAGGATATAGGGCGCGCCGTAAACGATCGGTTGCGAGCCCATGCTTAGAATCGGATTATTGTTCGCATCAAATGTCACAAGACTTAGTGCCGTCTTGCTTGTGTATCCAGCCCCAGCCACCGTAGAGGTTAGCGCAGTCGGTGGCATTGAAGTGCTCACCACGTGGGTTACATCACCTCCATATGTCGCTTCCACGAATGCGGTTCCGATTGGCAGCAGCGTTGTGCTTACACTGGCCGTTCCGCTCGACAACGTAAAAGGCCCGATCGTCCCCAGCACCGTCGCCTGGTCACTCTTTAGCGCGATCAAGGAAATATCTCCTGTCGGCGTTCCGGATGTCGACGTCACTTTCACCGTTGCCGCAAACGTTGTTCCCGTCGGCGACCCTCCACCCGGGCCGGTCAAGACTGTCGTTGTCGCTGTTCGACTTACAGTACTCCACTTCGTCATCAGGTTCCCCACATGGACCGAACCCAGCCCGGTTGCCAAGTCGTAACCCTTCACGGCCTGGAAGGCAGGATTCCCGTCTTGCGCCGCAATGCTGGAAACCAGGACGCCTGAATTGCTGCAATTCGGGCTGCCGGCAGTGCAAGCAACCGAGTTGTTCCAGGGCACACCGTTTGTGTTGCTCTGGCCAATCACGTCGTTGAAGACGCAACCGGCCGCCGGCGGGCCCGCAGAGGTGCAATTGCCGGCCCCGTAGTTTGCGTCGGCTGCCGCGAGAGCATACAAGATGTAATTCGCGTTCCCCTGGCGGCCGCCGCCTCCATGCGCAATTTGGTATTGATTCACCAAAGCTATGATTCCCGCAAAAGTGGGCGTAGCTGCAGAGGTTCCACCCACCGCAGTGAAGTTATGAGTGCCTGAGGTAGGACTCGTCGTAAGGTCGCACGGAGCGTTATTAGGGTTCAAATCGGACTCGCAAACCACATAAAAACTGCGGCTCTTGGAGCCGATGCTTGAAAAAAACGAAATATCTGGAATATCGCGAACAGAATCGGCGGGGGTCACGGAGGTTTGCCACGATGGTTTCGGATAGCCGCCACGTGGGTAGGCGTTGTTGTTCGTGGTGCACGTAACCACCCCGCTGTTGTTGGTGGTTGAGACAACGCAATTGCTTGGGCCTCCGCCTGCAGCCGACAGGTCCAATCCCCCCGAATCAACGGCCGTACACGCGGCGGGGAAATTACTTGCGCAGGCTGAATCGTCCCACGGTGTTTCCGGAATGTATCCTTTCGCAGACGGATAAACGTTCGTCGTGCCGTTGGTAGTCCAATAAGTGGATTGGTTTCCGACTTGATTAAAATCCGTTCCGCCCATAGCGACATTGAAGGGGGTCGAAGCGATTCCGCTGATCGCGATTCCGTTGGACGCGGCGTTGGAAGCCATCGAGGAATCACACCCTGCGGAACCGGCATCCCCGGAGGATACCGTCACGGTTATTCCTTGCGCGGCCGCCTGTTCCCACAAGCTGTAGAAGAAGGCATTCCCTGTTGTGCCGAGAGCCGCCTCGCAATTCCCGTAGCTTTCACTCAAAACGGGCGCCAGATTATTGTCAACGGCATACACCGCGGAGAGATCAATGCCGTCCGAAACTTGCGTTGGATTCGACTGGGTGGAAAGGGAAATGACAAAAAGGATCTGCGCATTTGGTGCAATAGCGCCGGCCCACTCCACGTCCAGGATGGATTCGCCTTCATCCCCGCTCGCGAGCTGCACTCCAGGGTCTGGGCCATTCACCACTACCGTCAAATTGTTTGCGGTATAGGCAGGGCAGGCCGGGGTAAGCCCGAACACGCTGCGAAAATCACAAACGTCCTGAATATTGATGTTCGATTGGCCGATAATGGCAATCTTCTGACCAGTTCCGTCCGCTCCGGAAGGAATGTGGTAGATCGTGGCAAAATCCGCAGGTCCAACTGCATAGAATGTCCCATTCAAGTCGGTATACGTAAAGTCCGGCCTCAGCTGCCCGGTCGCCAGATCTTTTTGAAAAGTTCCGACCTTGCGGACATGAGCTTCTTTTGGGAAATTGTGCAGTGCCACTACGCCTTTGACTACGGGCGAAAGCGCTACCGGAATCGCAGGGTCCATGGTATTGGCGAAATACTCTTTGCCATTCATCGCGAATTTATGGATAGGCGTGTGAAAAGCAGTTTGCACCTGAGCTACGTTGCCGCTGAACTCGATTACCGTACGGCCTGCGGCCACCTTGCTGACCTGGAACCCTTGTCGCGTCAGCCAGTCCGTCACCGTCTGTACGTCCGCGTTCGATGGTCCGAACTGCTTCCCGAATTGCTCCGGGGTCAGCCAGGCATGAAAATTCGGCGAACCCTTGTCCTGCTGAGCCTCCATCAACTGCCGCAGTGCCGTTTCCTGCTCCGGGCTCCTTTGCAGCAGGAGCATCATCCGCGTCATCGGTTGCGATTCCGCCACCGCCCCGCGGTCAAATTCTGCTCGTGCCAGCGGGTGGACGTTCCCTTCCATCCGAGCGGTCCGTGTGTCGTCTACCTCTGCGGTTACGCGTGAAACCACCGGCTTTTGCGCCCGAGCGCCAGTGCCTCCCGCCAACATTGCCAGCATCGCGTACAGGATGACTCCACCGATCGTTTTCACAGTTCTCATTTTGGCTCCGGCACCCGACTTAATTGTTTTGCGTGCAGCAAACTCTTCAGGCAGGAACTGCGTGTCGACGGCCCCCACAGCGTGGCCACGGTCCATGCATTCCTTCACAGATGCACCCGGGCCGGGAACGGTTTTCTGGGAAAAACCGGGCGAGGCGTCTTCTTTTATACTGTTAATTTACGACCACGCTAAAGTCCACCGGATGCATGATGCCGCTCGTTGAGGCCGCCGTAATCTGGAGCGGCGTTTGTCCCAGCACCACCTGGTTGATCATTGGGGAAGTCGAGGGCTGGGTATTGGCATCACCCAGATAGTGCGCCGTCATGTTATGCAAGCCGATCGGGAGGTTGGTGGTGAAAAACGTGGCGATTCCGCTGTTGACTGAACCCTGATTCCCGTACACCTGGCCGTTGTCTATCAACTGCACTGACCCGACCCCTTTTTCGAGACAATTTCTGGTTGAATCTGGGAGGCTGCTGCCGCTCCTCGGGCCGGTTTTTCTGGCCTTCTCTGGCCTAAAGTAACTCACTTAAACCTCTCAACACAAACGGCATCCTGGGTGAGGTCCTTCGGCCTTTCCGCTGCGGAAAGGCCGAAGGATAGTTGCATTGTTTCTCTGGCAAATTCGTCCGGCGTTCGATCCGCCAGCGCGCTGTGTG
>Ga0306920_100004858_pt1 | contig 17282 bp, 16 predicted proteins | sample flu12Cox44000170_FD_204666 | JGI IMG/M metagenome (GOLD analysis project Ga0306920, IMG submission 204666) | Lab enrichment of tropical soil microbial communities from Luquillo Experimental Forest, Puerto Rico - flux4day.12C.oxic.44.000.170 (v2)... | ecosystem: Environmental > Terrestrial >... | reverse complement strand
GCCACTGTCATCACCTCGTTCACGGAACACCGAAATCGCTTCGGCCAGGGCCGTTGTTGCACGGGGAAAATCGCCACGCATTTTGGCGGCGTTCGCGAGGTTGTGTAAACACCGGGCCGTCGAGATTCGATCGGGCAACTTACGCCAATACGCAAGGCTCATTTCGAAATAGCTTTCCGCTTCCTCGAAATTTCCACGATCTCGCGTCGCTATTGCGAGCGCGTTCCACGAAGCAGCGATTCCCCATTGGTCATCGAGTTCGCGATAAAGGGCGAGGCTTTGCCGCAAAAATGCCTCGGCCGACTCGTAGTCGCCTTGCGATGTCGACAGTGCGCCAAGAAAAGTGCAGATTCTTCCCCGTTCTTTTACGTAGCCGCTCTCTATGAGTCGAAGCAAGTTCTCGAGATGCGTGCGTCCCTCGACAAAGTGCTCGCGCATGTCCCAGAAGCGGAAGAGTGCCATTGAGAGGCGGATAGCCCAATCGAGTTCATGATTCTCGAGCAGCCAGTGCAGCGCAGCGCGAAAATTATCAATCTCGGCATCGCATCTTGCCAGCCACTCGGCCCGTGCGATCGGGTCGAGCTCAGGATTCCCTTCCGTTGCCAGAACCAGGAAATACGCTGCGTGACTCCGTCGCGTCGAGGGTCCTTCGCCACTCAGGTTCAGGCGCTCGAGCGCGTATTCACGGATTGTCTCGAGCATGGTGAATCGTGGTTCAGATTCGTTTTGATCGACTCGCTGTATGAGACTTTTGTCCAACAGGGAGCTGAGCCCGTCGAAAACGGCTATTCCGAGGTCCAGACGGGTGTTGCAGACGGCTTCGACTGCCTCGGGCGTTGCGCCGCCGACAAAGCTCGCAATGCGCCAGAACAGCCTCTGCTCTGCTTGGCTCAAAAGGTCATAGCTCCAATCAATTGTTCTGCGGAGAGTTCTCTGTCTGTCAGGAAGGTCGGACGCACCGGAAGTGAGGAGTTCGAGTCGGCTCTGCAAGCGCTCGAGAATGGCAGCTGGCGACAACGCTTTCGTGCATGCTGCTGCAAGCTCGATCGCCAGTGGGAGACCATCCAGACGTTGACAAACAGCCTCAATCGCGGGCCGGTTTTCCGATGTGACAGCGAAACTCGGTCGCACTGCCATGGAGCGCTGTTCAAATAGTTGCACGGCAGCACTCGCCATCAAAGGAGAAACCGGAAATTCCTGTTCGCCATAGATCTTCAGCGAAGCTCTGGATGTGACCACCGCTTTTACGCACGGGCATTGTGCAAGAATTTCTGACACGGTTTGTGCCGCCGCCAGCACCTGCTCGAAATTATCGAGTATGAGTAAAAACGGTCCGCTCGTGTCTAACTGGTCGCAGATGAGCTGCGGTATGCTGCGATTCGCGACGCTCACGAGGTTCAGCGCCTTGACGATTGCATCTCCCACACGCTCCGGGTTCGTGATAGCTCCCAACCCGACGAACTGAACACCGCCCTGGAATGCTTCTGCCGTTTCCCGGGCAACGGCGATGGCCATGCGGCTCTTACCTGAACCGCCGGGACCGGTTAAGCTGAGAAGGCGAACTTGTGGATCAAGCAGCAGCTTCGCCGCATGCGCAATTTCCCGCTCTCGTCCGACCAAGGAGGTCCGAGGGATCGGAACTGCGAAACGCCTCGAAGGCAGAAGATCCGGCGCGCGACGGCCGTCGGGCGATAGCCCCGGATCGCACACTGTGATCGGAGAGGCCTGGAGTTGGTTTGATCCATTGACCTGGGCCGCGAAAATATAACCGCGCCTGGGAATCGTCCTTAGAATCAGCTGCTCTGTGTCAGCCAAGGCCCGACGAATCTCGACCGCACACTGCACAATCGAGTCGTCCGTGACGAAACTATCTGGCCAGATTACTTTAGCCAGTTCGTCCTTGCCGACCAGCCGCCCGGCGTTCGCAACGAAGTATGTCAAGGCCTCGAAGACTTTCGGTCGAAGCTTTACTTCCGTGTCCGCACGAAACAAACTGCCTCGCGCCTGATCCAGCCTGAACTCGCCGAAGCAGTACGTTATGCGGCGTGCGTCCAACTCACCCTTCCCATCGTGATTGTGGCAGGTGCAACCCGCTGATTTTTCCGGAAAGCCCGGAAGTCGAAGGTTAAACGGGATTGTGCCATCAGGTATCGCCGCGACGGAACGCCGCCCGGAGACGGGTAGAGCCGCAGTTCGTTGTAGCGGGTGAGCCACTGGGCCGTCGTGCGCCGCCGTGCCGGCCTCGAGCTGCTTCAGGATTTGCGACGTTGTTCTCTTCGGAAACCGAGACTTCTTCATTCAAGTTTCCCCCTGGGGAAACTTTACTCCCGAGTGATCCGTCAGGGGCTACAATTAATTATTGTAAAACATCGGCAACCGCCAGTAACCTGGCTTACTGCCTCAGTCGGAAGGGAACCAGACCCCCGAGCGCTGGGCTTCGACCAGGAAACTCATGTAGTCCGCCTTTCCGAGCGGCACGCCGAGCTTGCGCAGGATTGCGTAGGCGATAGCGGTATGAAAGTAGAGGTTTGGCATGAGATAGTCGGTCACGTACCGGCGGCCCGGCAGGTCACAGAACCTCCCTGGACCCAGGCCCACTCGCTTGATTTCATCTAGTTTGCTGTCGTCGGCGCTTAGCGCAGCAACGAGATCCTTCGTCTGGCGGATGTACGAGCGCGCCAGTTCCAGCGACTCGACCTCAAGGTGCAGGTTATGTATCGGCCTCCCGGCGCACCACCGGGAAAACCCTCGAGGCTGATTGCAGGTGATCGCGATCTGGGATCCGAGCGGGAACATGTCCGGGGCGAGGCGTTGTTGCAGCGCCGCCCTGAAGTCGGGGAGATGCCTTGTGCCAACATCGAGTAAGTGGCTCAGCGTGTCGAGGCGTGACAGGAAGACTTGCTGAAGTTCGGCGATCTCGTCAGTTGGCATGAGGGCGCTCCTGCGGGCATAAAACTCAACCCCGGCACGGGCGCCGGGGTTTGTCACATTCGGGGACCGCGTCGCCGTCGGCGCCTTGGGCCGTCCCTGGTCCCATCAGCTCTGCAAAACTAAGGAGCGTCAGCGTTCACGTCCCATTCTGCCCGACTAGCAACTAGTCGTCGCCGGAAGTAGGCCAATGCTTGGATTTGCCGCGTTCGTCAACCACCAGCGACTCCGAACCTGGCGGCAACACCTGCAGAGACTTCAAAAATTCAATCACAGCGTTCTGCTGATACTTGGGCAGAGCGTCAAATGCCAACCGCTGTGACAAGGCCTCGCCGTTATGCGCTTCGACCGCTTCCCTGGCGGTGGTGAACTTCCCATGATGCATGAACGCCCCACCCTGGTTATAAAAGCCCCATAGCTTGCGAGTGATGAATTTGCAGTTGCCTTTAAAGAATCCGGGCGATCCGGCCGGCTGGTTCTGGTCGAGCGGTTCACATTCCGGATCGGTCTGTGGCTGGCTGGTGGCGCTGATGTCATGCAGCTTGAGATCGCTGTATAGCTCCACCATGACTTCTCCATGGCGCGGTCGCAGGCGCGGAAGCGGCAGCGCCTCGCTCGTCAGATCCACGGCGAGTGCGGGAGCAGTAGCCGGATAGTTGGACTGGCCGAGTCTCAAGTTCGGCGCGTTGCTGCCGGTGGCGGGGTTGTAGGGACTGGGTTCAAAGTAGATCCAGCCTGGCTGCCCGGGCAAACCGGGATTGTTGTTCGATGTGAGCGGCAGCGTGGCATGGCAGCTTGCACAGCCGATCTCCTTGAACTTCGCCTCACCGAGCAGAATCGCACGTTCCACCGTGGGGTCGTTGGGTATCACTCGGCCCGGAACGGCCATGGTGGCCTGGAACAGGGAAACCGCGGTGATATCGGCGACCGTCAGCTCGTTACTGACACCATCTCCGTCGGGGTCGACATTGAGTCCGAAGCGCTCTTCGGCCTGCATGCCATGGTGATGGTTGAACGCGTTGTTGCTGAACTGCCTTATCGAAATTACGTTGCCGACCTGATGCAACGGCCGGATGATCAAACTCGGTGCAGTGGCGCCCGGACTCGCCAGGCTCGGAGCCGCCAAGCCCTGAACCCGGGAGACATCCCAGGTGCCATCAACGTTGTGCGACAGTACGCCAAAGGCAATTCCCTTTGACATCAACTGGACGACGCTGCCCGCAGGGGTTGCGTCACGCTCTGCCTGAAGGTCCGCCGTCATTTGTCGGGCCAACATTTCGACGAAGCCCGAGCCATTCATGCCGATTGTTTTCCGGTCGTTGGTGGCGTTCTCCAGCGTGACGAACCCGCCGGATTCATCCAGAGCGCCGCGTGTCGGGATGGTATCGGTGTGGTCGAACGTCAAGTGATCGAAGCGTTGCGCGAGGACGAAGACTTCCGTCGCACGATCGCCGCCCCCGCCCGCCACGGGCACATTGTGACAGCCGGAACACGCGTTGGCCTCCGGCCCGGAGATCCGATCGAAATTTCTTGGGAATAACAGCGGTGAGGTCGGATCCGCAAGAGCGGCGCCGGTGCCCTTTGACATTGGGCGACCCGCGCCCTCCTGACGCGTGAATTTCGCACTGAAGAGCTGTGACCCATACTGGATCAATCGGCCCACAGGGGTAGTGAACTCCTCACCGTCCTGCAAGTGTCGCGGTATCGCCACTTCACTTCCCAGCTGCGAGTCGGGAGTTTGCGCCAAAGCCCCACTTACAGAGGCAAACGCCGACAGGACAACCAGCCATTGACAGCTGCGTCGATGCATCTTGTTCATATCCTGACCTGCCTAATTTCTTTAGTGTTATGAGATACCAGACAGGAGAGAAAATACTGCAGCCCACCAATTCTTCGTATTCATAAGGCCCCCACCTTTGATGCGCACTTGCTGCTCGAATTTCCAGGCGTAATGGAGTCAGGGGGACTTCTGGCAATGCATTGCCGGAAATCCCCCTCTTTCGGCATCGTTTAGCCTAGGGGATATTGAAAGCCGCAAGTGCGACGCCGTGACCGACATTTCCGTCCGCCGGGGCACCCAGCCCGGGCGCTCCGAGCGGCGGTAACTGTGGTGTCAGCAATTGGCGGGCGAGGAAACGGTTGTCAGCGGTGCTTGCCGGACCATGTTCGAACATGATGATCCACACCGTCGAGCCGTGGGAAAAACGCAAGTCGCGAAACTCGCCGGTCATATGCAATCGGCCCCTTTCGCCGGCGATGGCGCCGTTCATACGGCTAAATACGACAGGCGGGCTGGCAGCCGGCAACACGGCATCCGCGTCAGCACATACACCCGGGGTTCCGCCTGAGTATTGTCCGCAGTGGGCGGGATTGTCTATATAGGCAAACCAGGTGGTGTAAACGTGACCCGGCTGCAGGTTTTCGGCCCACTCCGAAACTGTTGCGTGACTGTGGTCAATGCAGAGGGTGGCTGAACCCGTGATGCCGCTGACCTGATGGGGATCGCTAACAGAGGCCTTCAGCAATACGTCGCAGTCAGAAGCCTCTTCGGACTGAGCTACGGCAGGGTGGAAACCAAAGGCAACGAAGATCGCTGCCAAACCCAAGCCGAGCAATGTGGATGATGCTTTGCGTCTCATGAAACTCTCCTTTTTCCCGGGGTTGTGGGATCAACTAGCAGGTCGGCGTTGAATCTTTTAATTGAGCCGTAATGCCGCTTGTTCGAACTGGCTGTGTCAACGTACTGGTGGCAGCGATCCAAGTAACGAAGGTTTCCCAAAGGAACCACGAAATCTATGGAGATCGGTTAGCGTGGCTAGCTGTGGGCGAGCAACCGCCACCACTGGTGAATGCGCTCTCAGGTTAGCGCACGAGAGCTCTTGAACTCCGCTGGTCGCTCAGTGCAAATTCAGTGCAGCGACTAACTCTGGCTCACGCACTGGCACACCGCTTGCCTCGTTGAGAATGCAGAAAAAACAAGGAGTTGAGAAACTCGGCGCAAGGGCCCGTGACCCGAGTCGTCTAGAGCTTCCTCGAGCGCCACCAACGCGAGTGCGGTGACTTCGCCCAGGGGTAGTACTCAAACTACGCGTGGTCGCCAACTCCGGACATCCTGGTAGCTCGATTCTTCCGCCAGGCGCTCTGAGGCAGCCAGGCCCTCTTTCTCTGACTCTGGTAGAGCCAAAACAGGAGAGCGATCAAAGAACCCCCGGGTAGAAGGAGCTCAATCGCCGCGTAGGGACCTAGAACGCGGAGGAAGCGGACAATTCGTTCGCGCCAGCCGTCGAATTTTTCTGGAACGGGCCGTTGCGCACCTTTGACCGTCGTGGGCTTGACCCAGGGAATCACGGGTGTTCTCCAATTCGCTCTCTTTGTCCTGCTCCTAAGACGTTTGAGGGGCATCGATTTAGACAACTCCCGCTGCCCGAAGCGTACGGCAGGCGCAACTTCAAACATCCTCAGACAATCGGCCAGCCGAGTAACCTGCCAGTAAAGCGGTACATCGACCGGAGCGTCTGTGATCAGCTCGACCAGCGTCCAGGATTTCCCTGATCTACGATCGCCAATGATGTGCGTATCTCGCGCGGACTCAATCCGCCGACGCGCGGTCGCGCAGTGCTTGACAGGTAACTAGTCACTTGCCTATACTTAAGGCAAGTTAATACTTGCCTTTAGTTATGGCAGAACGTCACGACACCGACCTGCTGTTCAAGGCCCTGGCGGATCCGAGCCGTCGCAAGCTCCTGGACCTACTGCATGCGCACGACGGCCGGACGCTCAACGATCTGTGCGAGCACCTGGAAATGACGCGGCAGGGCGTGACGCAACACCTGGACGTGCTGGAGGGGGCGAACCTGGTCGCCACCGTCCGGCGCGGCCGCGAAAAGCTGCACTTCCTGAATCCGGTGCCGCTGCAGGAGGTCTACGAGCGCTGGATTGCCAAATTCGAAAAGCCGCGCCTCAAGGCGCTCTCGGATCTGAAGAAACGACTGGAGAAAGCCGATGGCTAGATCGACCTTTGTATATGTGACCTACATCCGCACTACGCAGCGGAAGCTGTGGTCAGCGCTGACCGACGACGTGGCGTTCATGGAGCAGTACTGGTTCGGTTTTCATTGCGAAAGTCAGTGGGTTGCTGGATCTCCGTGGAAGATGGTGTCAGGAGACGGAGACATCACCGACGCTGGCGAGATCGTCGAGGCGCAGCCGCCACGGCGTTTGGTGATCCGCTGGCGACACCAGAAGAATCCCGAGCTCAAGATCGAAGGTGACTCGATGTGCACGATGGAGCTGGAACCGAGCGGGTCGGCCGTCAAGCTCTCTATCACCCACACAATGGAGCGCGACCCCTCGAAACTCATCGCGGCGGTGTCCGGCGGCTGGCCTGCGATTCTCTCGAATCTGAAGTCGCTGCTTGAGACCGGCTCCATCGTTCTGCAGAACCCATCCCCGAAAGGATGCTGAACATTGCCACGGGAACCGTTATGAGCTCACCCAAAGGTCAAACGAGGAAGACGCAGGGATACGCGCCGGTTAACGGTCTGAAGATGTATTACGAGATTGAGGGCGCCGGCGATCCACTGGTCTTCATTCCGCCCGCCTTCGGATTTGCTGGGCAGCGTTCATTTCCTGACCTGGTTGAAAACCACTCGGTCATCACTGTTGATCTGCAGGGAAACGGTCATACGGCGGACATCCCGGACCGAGCCATTTCAATCGAGCAGTACGCCAAGGACGTGGTTGGACTGTTGAAATATCTCAAGATCTCGAAGGCCTCCTTCCTCGGCGAAAGCTACGGCGGCGATGCAGCGGCCGTAATTGCTGTTCGCTATCCCGAGTACGTAGATCGCGTTGTGACCTACGCAGGTACTTTCGCCCCTCCCCCCAACACTCTAAACCCCGAGACCACTCACTACGATCAACCGCCTACCGCGGAGACCCGAAATATTCAATTTCAGAGAGACAACTACAAGAGAGTCGCACCCGATCCAAATTACTGGCCGAAGATTCATGCAAAGGTTGGCGACATTCAGTGGAGAGGTTTCTCGAAAGAAGAATTGGCTTCCATCAAAGCGCCCATGCTCGTCATTCAAGGAGATCACGATTTCGTTCGCCTCGAGCACTCCGTTGAGACCGTCAGGGTCATTCCGCACGCCGAGCTTGCGGTGATCCCCGATGCAAGCCACTTCGCCCTATCTTCGGAACAAGAGAGGGTGATCCCGATAATCAAACACTTCCTGGACAAGCCCGCGAAGCAGCTCCCATTGGCTACCGCCAACGTTGGCTATCACCCTGGCGAAACGAGATAGGGCGTCAGCACACGCAAGGAGAAGTAGCATGGCACACGCAATATTCGGCAATCATTCGTCGGTCATCGTTCCGCGCCAAGACCGGGACAACATTCGTAAGTTTTACTGCGATGTCCTCGGCGGCCAGATCACAAAGGCGCAAGACGAGCGGGACTTCATTCGTCTGGGAAAGGACTTCTATATCGTGTTTCTCTACGGGGACGTATCTGATGAGAGCGAGTTCTTGCGAACTGCCAGATCAGTTTGGCTGGAAATCAAGTCCGACGACGTTGAAGAAATGCGGCGAAAAATCCTCGAGTCGGGTCTGGTGAGGAGGCTCGAGGTGCCGGACCCCCACCTTTACTTCCAGGCTCCGGGGGGTCAATGCATGCGGTTAGTCGGAATCGACGAGGACCTTTCCTTTTATGAGGGGGCTGGGGAGGGCCCAAGCGTGACCGGGGTGAGAGAGGCGCTCAAGAGGATGGAGACGGGGCCCAAAGCGCATGCAGGTTAGAAGGGGCTGGTGATGCCATGTGCCCAGCTCGCGTCGCAGCGATTGTGGCATCGGGCGCGACGTCGGTCGGTGGCTATGGGCGCTTAAGCGGATGGTGGAGGAAGGCATCGGTATGAAAAAGACTTCAACGGAACCAAGGCATCCTGTAGGGACACGTGCAGAATGGCTCGCGGCGCGGCTTGAGCTGCTTAGGGCGGAGAAGGAGCACACGCGACGCGGTGATGAGCTGGCACTGATGCGTCAGCAGTTGCCGTGGGTTCGGATTAGCAAAGACTATCAATTCGAGACCGACCAGGGGAAGGCATCTCTCCCCGACCTGTTCCTAGGGCGCTCGCAACTCCTTGTCTACCATCTCATGTTCGGGCCCGACTACAAGGCGGCCTGTCCGTCCTGCTCGGCGATCGCGGACGGCTTCAATGGGTTGCAAGTCCACCTGGCGAACCACGACGTGATGCTCTGGGCGATCTCGCGTGCGCCACTTGCAAAGCTCCGGGAGTACAAGCTGCGTATGGAATGGACCTTTCCGTGGGCTTCGTCGTTCGGTAGCAACTTCAATTTCGACTTTAGCGTTGGTTTCAGTCCTGAGGAGCAACGGCGCGACGGAGGCATCGAGTACAACTTTCACCGCGAGGGCGCGTTGAAGCTTTCCAGCGCCCATGAACAGAACGTATTCGGCACGGGAGTCGATCTGGCCACCTTCTTGCGCGAGAGGCCGGGCATGAGCGCCTTCGTTCTTGAAGACGGCGCCGTCTACCACACGTATTCAACTTATGCGCGCGGACTCGACGCCCTCTGGGGAATGTGGCAATGGCTTGACCGCGCTCCGAAAGGGCGCAATGAGACAGGCCACTGGTGGCGCCGGCACGACGAGTACGACGAGGAGCCGAGGAACACGTCGAAGGCTGGGAACGATTCTTGAGGTTCCTAACAACTCACCTCCAACGTCTCCGCCACGTGTCAGCGGCGTAGGGGGAAGGATCATGGACATCGTGCACGAGATTGACATCGCGACCACGCCAGAGCGGCTTTTTGAAGTCCTGACAACACAGGCGGGGCTATCGGCGTGGTACACCCCTGACACTGAGGTAACAGCGAATGAGGTGCAGTTCAAATTTGCGGGACTCACGACGCTCAGGTTTCGCGTTGAGAAATTGGAGCGCAATCGTCATGTCACCTGGGAGGGAATCGATGTTCCGGAAGAATGGAAATCGACGCCAATTACGTTCGATATTGTTCCAGACCGCCACTCCGTCACGTTGAAATTCAGGCAGTCCGGCTTTGCTGATGGCTATCGACCCTTGGGGGGATTCAGCTACTGCTGGGGCCAGTATATTCGGAGCATCAAGCTTCTCCTGGAAACGGGTAAAGGTGAGCCCTTCGGTTCCGCTCCGTCTATCGCCAGCGGTACGACCCCCCGCAGCGGCCACTAGGCTCTTGATGCAGGTTATTGGGGAGAATCTATGGAACAGAAGGTATTCACGCCGGCTGGCGACGTGGCGGCCATCGTTGGCATGGTTCGCAAGGGCCTGGCCGATCCAACGCGACCTTTTGTGCTTCTAGTGCAGTTCCGTGTGCGCGCCGGCGTCAACGCCCGAGTCCGTGCGCTGTTTGCCGACGCCAAGATCCACACGCTTCGCGACAGAGGTTGTATCACCTTCGATTTGAACGAACACGCGAACGACACCAGGCACTATGTAGTCCATGAGAAATGGCATACCCTCGCGGACCTGGACGCTCATTTGCGTACGCCACATGCAGGCAGGCTTCGCACTGCCTACAACGATCTGATCGAAGGGCTTCCCGAGGTTACTGTCCTCGTGCCGGTCAGTTAGGGACCGGCGACTGCGGTGGCCGGCCTTTGGCAGCGCGCTAGTAGTGGTCTACCCAAGATGGGAAACCTACCTATAGCGCCTCAGATTCCGACGTACCATGCCCAGCCGTTCTGCAGATCACCGTTCTTTCCCAGATCGTCGAACTCGTCCTTGACGACGATGCGTTGGAGAAACTTCAGGCTCTTGTACCCGAGTTGAGTCTCGACCCGCAGGCGCAGCGGCGCACCGTGTGCAAGGGGTAGTTCGCGCCCATTCATGCCGTACGCGAGGATTGTCTGCGGATGGAGCGCGTCCAACATATCAATGCCCTCGGCGATGTTGTCGTAGGCAAAGAAATTCACAAACCGTGCCGATGGCAGGATGCCGGCGGCCTCCAGCACCGCACGAAGCGGCACACCTGTCCATTCGGCAATGGCGGACCAGCCTTCCTCGCAGGTGTGCTTCGTAATCTGCGTTCTGGACGGAAGGGCCTGCAGCTCCGCGAGCGAAAAGCTCCTCGGCCTTGCGACGCGCCCCTCGATTCTGAGGCGCCAGTCGGCAAACGCTCCCGCTCGGAGTCGATCGTAGAGCGGTCCGCGTTCAGCGTTATAAAGCTCCTGGTGCGGATCAGCAGGATTCGACGTGCCGACCGCCGGGCTTGAGGTAATGTCGCGCCGGCCGTACTCGCGTACGAGCGATTGCGCAGGCAGCAATGTCCGAAATGCGCGGTACGTCAAGAGGTCCCCCATCCTGAGCACGTTACCGTAGGTCGGTGGTAACTCCTTGGACGAGCACCCTGCAAGCAGCAACCCACCGGTGGCCGCCAGCCCGGTGACGAGTTTGCGACGACTGATAATGACAAGCCTGTCTTGTTTCATGTCAATCCCCAATCGTCATCGCGCGCATCTGGCGCCGGAACCCGGTGAGCGCCACCATTGCGATGTGCACAATCAGAAAGAGCACCAGAAACACGAACGCAAAGAAGTGAATTGTGCGCGCGGATTGGGACCCTCCAAACAGATCCAGCAATCCCGGATACGCCGCGGTCACCGCCGGCGACATCGCAAGGCCGGTGAGCACGATGAGCGGCAACGCGACGAAGACAATGCCAGCGTAGGTGAGCTTTTGCAGTAGCCCGTAAGGTGGCCCGCCGGACGCCGCCGGCATCGGCAGGCGAAGATGCATCGCGATGTCCCGCCACAGTGCTCGTGGCGGAATCTCTCGGAGGCGCGGCACGAGGTGGCGCCAAAGGTGGCCGCTTGCGAATCCCACGACGAGGTAAGTCAAACCCGTCACCACCAGGAACCAGGCCGCCAGAAAGTGCAGGCTCCGTCCCCAGCTGTTCTGATTGAAAATATCGTAGGTGCGCGCGGCACTCACTATCGGGTGCGCTGCCGGGATGAACACTTCCGGCGGTGCCCAACCGCCGTGCTTGTAGTTGCGGCTGATCGGCAGCTCGAAGAGCGCCGGCGTGAGGTCGTTACCCGCCTTGCCCCAGTAGAGTCGCGGATGCACCATCAAAATCTCGAAGCCTGAGAAGACGAGCGTGAGCACACTCGCAGCGAGGATCCAGTGCGAGAGACGGACCCAGCGAGCGTGGCCCGCGACGGAATTCTTGCGCGCCTGGCTGGAAGTCACTGCTGCCATTGCGACCCCTCCCGGTACATATTGCCACGAACGCCTCGCCGTCCCGGTGAGGTGATATTCCTCAACAGAGCTGGGATCTCGGCCCTCAGTGTAGGTGCGGCGACCGACCCGCCGAAGACCGTTCACTGCAGCAGGCTGGCGATTCACTGCAGCGGCGACACATGCTCCGCCGCGGAACGGTCGGGCCCAATCGGTCCCTCGGTATCGCCCGGCTCGTGCGAGGGCGACGCTGGTCCCTAACCGGTGCTTCGGAGGCACCCCACGACCGAATGCGCCGACGATGAGTCGCGTGTAACGTAGCAGCCGACTGTGATTCGCGGCTCGGCGGCCGCCTCCGGCCGGACCTTGCTTGGTTGGTTTCCCAGGCTCTCGACCATGAAGCGGTCTCCCGCGTCGGGCGCTGCAGTGAGAACCGGCAATGAGCTTACGCTTGGGATGCGGCCCTCAGTGCGAGGGCCCTCCCGAAAAACCGGGGCGATGTTTAACGCACCCGCCCCATTGGGCAACAGTTCAGCAGGTACTCGAGCCGCACACGTTATTGCTCATCGACACTCCGCCATCGGTGTTCTGTCCGTTTCCCTGGAAGGTGTTCAGCCCGTACGCCGGTCCTCCTGGAGAAACAATCAGACCAAAGGCCGAGCTTGCGGTGATCAAGTTGTTCAAGATCAGCCCGCTGGGAGCGCCCTGACCGTTGATGCCAACGGGATTACCGGCCAAGACGGAGCTTGATACCACCAGCGGACCCAGTGTGTCCACGACGCCCGTGTCCTTGTTGTTGATGATGCTGCTGTTGGTGACAGACACGGCTCCCGAGGTGTTGTCCTGAACACCAATGGAGTTGGCCGAAAGGATCATCCGATCTACCCGGCCTGATGACGCGGTCGTAGTGCCCGAGCCATAATCAATTGCGGCTCCAGAGACGGTTCCCGCGAATCCTGTAATCGTGCCGTTGGAGATGGAAACATTTTTACCGCTAATGGCTATGCCGAGAGCACTGTTCTCCGGTGCGCAGGTACTGCTGCAAGAGAGAGTGAAACCGTTCAGATCCAGGGTCACATCGCTCGCGCTGATGACTATGCCCACCGGGACAGGCTTAGCCGCCGGCACGACCAGGTTTCCGCTCAACCGATAACTTCCCGGTTGGGTAATTTTGTAGGGGAAGCCTCCCGCATCCTGCACCGTTACCTGATTAATCAGATTGACGCCATCAGTGGTTACAGCGGCAAACACCGGCGCGATTCCGACCGCAGAAAGGCAGCACAAAAGTTTCTTCACAATCTCTCCCCTAAAGTGAGAGTTCTCCGACGTGGCTCGATTCGGTTTCGAATCGCCCCATAAGGGCACACCCGCTTGCTGCGGACGACACATAAGACTCATTCGAGCGGTCTCCTGGAATGATGAATTTCGGTAGTTCTGTACGGCGAGCGGATCTGCGTCCGCCCGCCGACGGGGCGTGACTGTGGCGGCTGCCAATGGTCTGCGTCTTGAAGATGCGGTGAATTGCGCTCAAAGAACCCTTAAACCTGGGTTAAAGGTCGTTAAAGGTCCAACGGAAGCTCCTGATGTGGCATGGAGCGCCGAATTGCCCTGCGGATCGGGCCTTTCAGTGACGCTTCCCAATTACCTCAGTGACTTAGCGCGAGCATGCGCTCTCGAAGCCTTGTAAAGCGGCATCAAGGCGCATCCGTCAGCAGACCCTGCTCGACGAGAACCGGCGGACGGCGGTGATGTGTCGTCTGCTCCCAGGCGTATGCAATTCCGAGCAGGTCCCCGTCGTGCCATGGCCTTGTAGAAAACTCGAGGCCAAACGGTAAGCCACTCTTGTAAAAGCCGCCGACAACGACGACCGCCGGCACACCTAGCATGTTGACCCAACTTGTCGCGCTGTGCGGCCCCTCGCTTAGCCGATTCTCCTGCGGCATCGTTTCATCAACTGGTGGCATCTGAATCGCCGGATAGACGAAGGCGTCGAGATGCATGCGGTCAAGCGTGTCGAGATACTCGCTGAGGACGCGTCGGCGCGGGCCGTGGTAGTTGGCCTCCGCGTCAGCATCGGACTCCAATTCTCGCTGCAGGACGATCACGTCCTTTCCCTGCGTGGTGGTACCTCGGAAGGTATTGTTAGCCGCTTCCGAGCCGACGATTGGGGCACCCAGCGGCGCTCCGACAACTCGCTCGTAGTCAGCGGCCGAGTGGTATTGAGGCGGGCCAAAGGTGCGCAGAAACAAATTCGTACCCTCGCGAACATACGCGTAGGTGCTGATCCGCGCGGCGTGCCTTGCGAAGCTCTCAGGCAACACCGCGTCGTCGATGACGACCGTCGCGCCCGCGGCACGCAGCTCATCGAGCACCTTCATGAATGCTGCGCGCGTACGAGGGTCGAGAGGATTTGCTTGTTCTGCCGCCTGCCGCTCCGCGGCGAACTCCGGAACAGAGGCCGGGGTGCCGTGGAAGGGGATTCCGCTCCCCAGGAGGATAAAGGCTGGAACGCCAAAGCGTTTACCCTTGAGCAGATCGGCCTTGAGATACTGTGTGTAAGGCGTCGGTTGCGCCTTGGCCGTGGACCCAAGAGTCGTGGGATCCAAGGGGTCCTCTCCGGACATTACCGAGAGAGCGATTGCAGCATCAGTCACATTGCGGGCGATTGGCCCGGTATTGTCGAGTAGCCAGTCGAGAGGTGCGATTCCTGCGGTGCTTACCAGTCCGCGCGTCGGGAAGACGCCGATTAACGCGCTCGTGGCCGCGGGCATACGAATCGAGTTGCCAGTGTCCGTGCCGGTTCCGAGAACCGCTAGATTTGCAGTGACCGCCGTCACCGTGCCACCCGAGGACCCACCGGGCGAAAAACGAACGTCGTAGGCATTTCCAGTACGCCCAAACGAGCTGCTGCGGTTAGTGTCGGAGTTGGCAAAATCTGGCATGTTGGTATGGCCGATGATAATGGCTCCCGCCGCTCGCAGTTTGGCGACGATCGTGGCATCACGGGGCGCTATCAACTCGTGGCCGGGAATTGTGTATCCGTCCCACCCGTCAGTTGTAATCTTCCCTGCAATGCTTGTGTGGGCCTTTACTACGATTGGAACGCCCCATAGGAGTCCACGCGCACTCGGTAGAGCTGCGTCAGCCTGGACTGCTGCTGCGCGTGCCTCACTTTCGAATAACTGCTCAATGGGCTGATAGATTCCGTTGTACCGATGTATGCGACTAATGTACCAATCGACAACCTGTGAGACCGTGTATCGGTGCTGCAGGTAAAGACGCTGCAGTTGCGGAATCGAAACCTCGAGCAAGTCGCGATCCATCTCGTACTTCGGGGGAGTGGGTGCCGTTGCGCCGATCACCGGGCCGCAAAAGATGAGAAGACATAGTGCGACGACCCACTCAGTGACTATTGTTTTCATCGTAAACATCCCCTCAGGCACGACTCGGCCCCTGATGATTCTCGTGACTTCAGTTTAAAAGCAGACGGTATTGCGGAACTTACGGCACGACAGCGCCGAGATTGGCGCGAGCAACCCACCCGGAGAGGCCGTCGCGCGTGCGGATGAGCAGGAAGTCCTCGTGCTCGGCGGTAACAGTAACGGTCGCCGCCTCCGGCAGCACAAATCCGGTATCGCCCATCGGTACAGGAGAGACGCGCGCTGGCGTCTGGTCGATGAGGACGACTGCCTCGTGCATTCGCGGCCACAGCAGCATCGCGTTGGACACGGTCAGGGCAAGTAGTGCGATGCCGAGCAGGATGCCGCAGGTCAGGGCGCGTCGAAATCGAGGCGTGTTTCTTCTCGCCAGCAGTCCCGCGCCGACAAGAGCAATTCCCACGACCCCGATCCAAGCCGCCCAGGCGGGACTGGCGGCTCCGGCGATGCGTGTAAACCGCTTAGGCGGTTCCGTAGGCACATGTGCAGCGGCACGGACGTTCTCCAGGTTTGCCCTGATATCCGGGTCATCCGGAGCCAATAGTGCGGCGCGTTCATAGTAGAGCACTGCCAATCCAGGCTTGCCTGCCCGTGCGTACGAGTTAGCCAGGTTGTAAAGGCCGTCTGCCGAGTACCGAGCTTTTAGCGGTTGCGACGGCTGCGAGAGCGTCTGCCCGCCGCAGAGCGCGAGACCTGCGATCAGCATTGCGATCATTGCCCTGTGCATCTATTCCGTACCGCCTGCGAGGTGTTCGCGAACCACCCCGATCCAACGGCGGAAGTCCGAGTGCGCCGCCTTGTCATCCGAATACTTCGCTTCGTCGGCGAGCGCAACCAGCCGTTCGATGTCCTCGCCTGCCTTGCCGAGCCGCGCTTTCAGCTCCTTTGAGGTGATGTGATCGGGAGGTACCTGCCATCGGTCGGCGAATGTCCGCAAGAGCTCCGTGCGTGCGACCTCAAAAAAAGACTCAGCATCACCGCACCGTGCCGCTACCTCCAACTGCTCGAGCACGCGCTTGGCTGCTTTCGAAATCGTGCGTGCAGGTTGGGGGCTCACGGCGAGCCAGCTTCCCGCCAGAATCAGGACGAGAGTCGCCGGAACGGTCAGAAACGAGGGCTGGAAGTACAGCGGTCGCAGCTCGCTCACCGAGGTTTGCGGCTGCGGGTGATCCGGGCGCAAACCTCGGGCGAATCGACTCGCGGCGGCACCGTGCGCGTCATGGACTGCAAGCGCCGCACCGAGCGAGCTATCGGCCAGCGATCTGGAGACCGTCACTGTGATGGGCTGGGTATGCACGCGCTCATAACGTTGCGTCCCTGGATTGAAATAAGTGAATTCGAGTGCGGGAATCGATTGCTCGCCGGGGAGCGCCGCGATCAGCGGTTGTTCAAACACTTTCTCGCCTTTGGTTCCTGCCGTGTCACTCGGGGTGAAGGAGGATTTCGGCGGGTAGGCTTTCCAATGATCCAGGTGATCGAACATCGTCGAATCGACGCGATCGAAGTTCCCGACGCCGCTGATGCGCAGTTGAAGAGTGAGCGGATCCCCCACCACGACGCGGGTGGTGGAGGTGTCGCTCGATACCTGGAAATCGCCGACGGCTCCGCTGAAGTCCTTGGGTCTCCCCTGCGTGGGCAGCGACAAGACCTTCAGCTTGGATGTGGGGCTTGCGATCGT
>Ga0306920_100004856_pt1 | contig 17285 bp, 16 predicted proteins | sample flu12Cox44000170_FD_204666 | JGI IMG/M metagenome (GOLD analysis project Ga0306920, IMG submission 204666) | Lab enrichment of tropical soil microbial communities from Luquillo Experimental Forest, Puerto Rico - flux4day.12C.oxic.44.000.170 (v2)... | ecosystem: Environmental > Terrestrial >... | reverse complement strand
AGGTGCAGATGATGTTCGCCGATGCACCGTCGTCGATCGAGCACGTTAAGGCTGGTAAACTACGCGCGTTGGCTGTGACCACAGCCGAACGCTCGGAGTTTCTGCCGGAGATGCCGACCGTCAGCGAGTTCCTGCCGGGCTTCGAGGCCAGTAATTGGTTCGGGGTTGCCGCACCAAGGAACACGCCCCCCGAAATCATCGACAAGCTGAACAAGGAGATAAATATTACGCTTGCCGAACCCGGGATAAAGGCGCGGCTCGCCGATTTGGGTGCGGCGCCGCTCGTGGGCTCGCCCGCCGATTTCGGAAGATTCGTCGCCACCGAAGCCGAGAAGTGGAGCAAGGTGATCCGGGCGGCCAATATCAAAGTCGACTAACGGTATTGCGCAGCGCCAATATTCCGTAATGCCCGTTCGGCGAAATCGCCGGCGGTCGGCCGCGCGACGAGGCGACCAATAGAATCTTACAAACCGCGCACGCCGTTTGTTACGGTACATTAGAGTGACGGTCCGCAGCACCGGGCCAAAACCGGGAGACGACCAAAATGATGGGAGCGCTGCTTGCAGCATTGCTGGGCGCCGGTTGGATACTGGGTGGCACCGACCTCGCCCATGCTCAGCCCTACCCCAACCGGCCGATCAGGATGGTGGTGCCGTTCCCGGCTGGCGGGCCGGCCGATGGCGTGGCGCGTATCCTCTCCGACCGGCTGAGCGTCGTGCTCGGCCAGACCGTCGTGGTGGAGAATCGCGGCGGCGGCGCCGGTGGCAGTATCGGCGCCAAGGCGGTCGCGACCGCCGATCCCGACGGCTACACGATCCTGATCACCCCCGGCGGGTCGCTGACCAGCGGCCCGGCCGTGCACGCCAACATAGGCTACGATCCAGTTAAGGTGTTCTCACCGGTCTGCGAGGTGATCGAAACACCACAAATTTTGGCCGTTCACCACGACCTGCCGGTGAAGACGGTTACCGACCTGGTGAAATATGCCAAAGCCAATCCCGGCAGGGTCAGCTGGGGCTCGCAGGGATTCGGCACGGCGCCGCATTTGCTCGTCGAATTGTTCAAGCTCGAAAGCGGCGCCAATATCGTACACGTGCCATATCGCGGGACTGCGCCCATGCTCGTCGCCGTGGTGGCGGGCGAAGTCCAGGTCGTCATCGATCCGATGACCACCGTCCTGCCGCACATCCAGTCCGGGGCGTTGCGCGCGCTGGCAATCGCGGGTGCGCAGCGCAGCCCGAAATTACCCGACGTGCCGACCGCGCCGGAGGCGGGCTTCCCCAACCTATTGTCCCCATTCTGGCTCGGCGTCGTGGCGCCGGCCGGCACGCCGCCTGCAATCATCGACAAGCTCAACGCCGCGTTCCGTGAAAGCCTGGCTCATGCAGAAACGCGCGCGCTGCTCGACAAGCTTGGCGCTGAGATCAAGATCGGCACCCCGGCCGAATTCGAAAAGATGCTCGCCAACGAGCGAGCAAAGTGGACCGCCATCGTCAAGGCCGCCAATATCAAGGTGGACTGACGTCTTCAGGGGGTCGCATTGATGTTCCGTTGTGACACGCCGGTCGAATCCCATTTGCGAATGGAAGTACGAAGTTGGCTGGAAGCCAATCTTCCGCTTGCGCTGCGCGGGCGCACGGCGCGGCCGCCGCCCGCCGAACTGATGCCCTGGTATCAGGCACTCTCGCGCAAAGGTTGGATCGCGCCGCATTGGCCGAAGCGTTATGGCGGAATGGGTGCCACGTTCAACGAGCAGATCATCATTACGGAGGAGATGGCGCGCATTGGCGCACCGCAGCTGCCTGCGCAAGGTCTCAATCACATCGGTCCGATCCTCATGGAGTTTGGGACCGAGGCGCAGAAGGCGCAGCATCTGCCGCCGATCATTGCGGGGACTGTGATCTGGGCACAGGGCTACTCGGAGCCTGGCGCGGGCTCCGATCTCGCTAGTCTTTCCACCCGCGCAACGCTCGATGTCGATCATTTCATCGTGCGGGGGCAGAAGATCTGGACTACCTGGGGACATCATTCGCACTGGATGTTTGCGCTGGTCCGCACCGATCCGCAGGCGCAGCCGCGGCAAGCCGGCATCAGCTTCCTGCTGATCGATCTGGCGAGCAGAGGCATCCGGATCAGGCCAATCAAGACCATTGCCGGCGATGACGAGTTCAGCGAGGTGTTCTTTGATGATGTCATTGTGCCGGCTGAAAATCTGGTCGGTAAGCTCAATGATGGCTGGCGCATCGCAAATGCATTGCTGGGGCACGAGCGGCTGGCGAGTTCGAACCCGCAATTCCCTCTGATGGCGCTCGAGCGCATCAAGACCATGGCCCGCGCGTCTGGAGTCATCGCCGATCAGGCGTTCCAGGATCGTCTCGCCGCGGCCAGCATCAACGTCACGGCCCTGTCGGCGCTGTTCAGCCATGCCGTCGAGCTCACCAATAACAAGCAGAGCCCAGGGCCGGAGTCCTCAGTGATCAAGATTTTTGCATCCGAGCTCCTGCAAACGCTCAACGAGCTCCTGGTCGAGGCGGCGGGCGGCGATGCGCCCACGCAAAATCCGATCACGACAAATTTCGGTGTGGTGGATGTCGCTGCCCCGTTCCTGCAATCGCGACGCGTAACCATTTATGGCGGCTCATCGGAAATTCAGCGCAACGTTATCGCCCGCCGTGTACTGAACCTTCCGAGTTGACGCGCGCCTGCATCTCATGGACTTGCATCTGACATCGGAGCAGACCCTTCTGCGCGACAGCGCCGTCAAATTCATCGAGGCGGCTGGTCCGAAGGTGGCACGAGCATTTCGTGAGCAGGATGCAAGCTTTGCGCCGGAGCGACTGCGCTGTGCCGGTGAGGTCGGGTGGCTCAGCATGCTGGTCCCGACCTCGGCTGACGGACTCGGCCTCGGCTTGACGGAGCTGGCGTTGGTGCTCGAGCAGGCAGGACGGGGGCTCGTCTGCGAGCCGATAGGCTTTGCAGCGATCTGCGCTGCCGCCTTGGCCCAGGGCAGGACGCCCCATCCGATGCTGGAACGGGTGATGACGGGGCGCGCTTTGGTCGTTCCTGCGCTGGAGGAGAGCGGATATGGCGATGATCCGCTTTCCCCGCGCACGCAAGTGGTCGGAGAAGCCGGAGCCTTGCGCTTGACCGGGCAGAAGACGTTTGTGTGCGCCGATGGCGCCGACGGCTTCCTCGTCAGCGCTAGCGGACGTGACGGATCCGCGCTCTATTATGTGGCGCGCAATGCGCGCGGCTGTACTTTGACGACGACGCAGACTGTGGAGGGCCGCAAGCTTGCGACGCTCAGCCTCGCGGAGGCGCCGGCCGATCTCATTCCGCCGCATCCGTCATCGCGCAATGCAGTTGAAGCACTCCACAATCTTGCGCTGATGGCACTGTCCTGCGAATTGCTCGGTGTCATGGAGCGGGCGCTTGACATCACGCTTGATTACCTGCGCATCCGCAAGCAATTCGGCAAACTGATCGGCAGCTTCCAGGCATTGCAGCACCAGGCGGTAAATATCTATGTCCGCATCGAAGCGGTCCGTTCGCTGGTGTTTCAAATCGCCGCCCACAACGATGTCTTTGGCATCGATCCCGCAATGGCGATCGCGGCGAAAGCCAAGGCTTCCGAAGAAGCTCTGTTCGTTACCGAGGCGTGCATCCAGCTTCATGGCGCGATCGGATTCACCGACGAGCACGATATCGGCCTTTATCTCAAGCGGGCGATGCTGCTGTCGTCGCTGTTCGGGAATGCGGCGGCGCAGCGGCGGCGCTATGTGGCAATCGCCAACCTAACTGCGTGAGCGAGGAGTCATTCATGAGCGAAGAGCAGACCGTCACCTACGAGTTGGAGAGCGAGATCGCGCTCGTCGGGCTCAACCGCCCGGACAGACACAATTGCTTCAACCCGACCGTGATGAAACAGTTGCGCGCAGCCATCGACCGCGCCGGCGAGGAGGCGAAATGCGGCATCATCTTCGGTCATGGCGACAATTTCTGCGCCGGGCTTGACTTGCGCTGGGCGGCTGAGAACTGGAAGACAGGACGTTCGCAACGGCTGCCGTTCCAGTTCAATCGCAATAGCTATTTCGAGATGACTGCGCGCGGGAACATCCCGTTCATCGCGGCACTGCATGGCGCGACGTTGGGCGGCGGACTCGAGACCGCGGCGGCCGCGCATATCCGCGTTGCCGACGAGACCGCATATTTCGCCTTGCCCGAGGGGACGCGCGGCATCTTCATCGGCGGCGGCGGCTCGGTGCGCGTGGCGCGATTGATCGGCTTTGCCCGCATGCAGGACATGATGCTCACCGGCCGCGTGCTCAAGGCCGACGAAGCCGAGCGTTACGGCATCGTTCAATACATCGTGCCGAAGGGGCAGGCGATGGCCAAAGCGAAGGAGCTGGCGCTCAAAATCTGCAAAAACGCGCCGCTGTCGAATTTCGCAATCACGAATAGTCTGCCGCGGCTGCAGGACATGTCTTACGACGACGGCCTGTTCTTCGAGCGCATGGTGGCGGAATACACCCGCAGCCCGGAGTCGATCACGCGGCTCAATCAGTTCCTCGACAAGACAGCACCGCGCGTGCGGCCGGAATAGATACTGGCAGGCAGGTAGCCGAGCGGCATAGGGGATGAGCAATGGCTTTGCGTGACAACACGATCGTGGCCTACGCCGAAACCAAGGTGATGGAGAAGAGTGACCGGGACGTCTTCGTTCTGGCCGGGGAGATGCTCGAAGCTCTGCTCGACGAGACCGGCATCGACAAGAACGAGATCGACGGCCTTGTCATGGCGGGTCTGACCGGCACCGGTGCTGCCAACCCATTCTGGGCGCAGACCACTGCCGACGTGCTGGGGCTCGAGGTGGGCTTCTGCGAGCAGGTGCACACCGGCGGCTGCTCGGCCGCGGGCTGCGTCGCGCGCGCGGCGGCGGCGATCGACTATGGCATGTGCGAGGTCGCGTTCCTCCTCTTCGCCGACACACACGTGTTGGAGGACCGCACCGACCACAGCCACTCCTATCGGCGCGAATGGACCGACCCTTACGGCTTGATGGGGCCGCCCGGCGCCTTTGGTCTGCTCAGCCGCGCCTACGAGGCAAAGTACGGGCTCGACTACCGCATGCTGGGCAAGCTCGCGGTGACGCAGCGTAACCACGCACTCATGAACGAGAACGCCTGCGAGAAGCTGCGCGTACCTATCACCATCGACGACTACATGAACTCGCGGATGATCGCTGATCCGATCCGGCTGCTCGACTGCGTGATGCGCGCCGACGGCGCCGCCGGCCTGATGATGATGAGCCGCAAGCGCGCCAGGGAAAAAGGTTTGACCAAGTGCATCATCCCGATCGGCTATGCCGAGCGGACCAACTTCAAGGGCGGGGAGAACCTAGTCGACGTAACCAAGAGCGGCCATGAAATCTGCGGCAGGAAGGCGCTAGGCGCGGCCGGCCTTGGCATCAAGGATATCGCCTCGTTCCACCCTTACGACGATTTCATCATCGCCATTATGTTGCAGCTGGAAGCGTTCGGCTTCTGCAAGCCCGGTGAAGGCGTGCAATTCATCCGGGACCACGATTTCTCACACAACGGCGATCTGCCGCTCAACACGGGCGGCGGCCAGATCTCCGCCGGTCAGGCTGCCTGCTCATCGCACAACCTGGTCGAGGCGGTGCGGCAACTGAGGGGAGAAGGCGGCAAGCGTCAGGTCAAGGACACTAGGAACGCGCTGGTGACCGGCATCGGTTGGATCAACTACGGACGCAACTGGGGCTCGAGCGCGGCCCTCGTTCTGGTGCCGGAATAAGCGAGGCGGCCATGGTGAAAGCACTCAACAATACATTCGGCGTCAAGCGCGCGATTAAACACTTCGACTTCTCCGAGCCATATTGGGAGGGCACCCGGGAGAAGAAACTTCTCATTCAGTACTGCAAGGCTACTGGCAAGTATCAGCACTTCCCGCGCCCGGTGAGCATCTTCACCGGCAAGAGGCGCGACCTCGAATGGCGCGAAGTCTCTGGCAAGGGCGTGGTGTTCTCCTACACCATCGCACATCGCGGCACGCCTGTATTTCGCGGCACCGAGCCTTACGCGGTCGCGAGCGTGACGCTCGACGTCGGCGTCAACTTCATCGCCAACCTCATCAACTGTACCGCCGAGGAGATCAAGGTCGGTATGAAGGTCAAGCCGCATTGGCATCCGCTCGAGGACGGCACGCACCTGTTGATGTTCCAGCCGGACAAAGACCGAGCATGAACGGTCCGGAGGCGGCGCGCGGGCCGCAAGCCGTCGCCAGATTTCTGCGGCCGCGATCGATCGCTATCGTCGGAATGTCGGCGCGCGCCGGCAGCGCCGGACAGGTCATTCTGCAGTCGCTCAAGCTCAACAATTTCCCGGGCGACATTCATCTGGTCGGCCGCGGTAACGAGCCGATCGATGGCAGGCCTGTACTCAAGAGCGCGAACGAATTGCCCGTCGGCGTGGACCTGGCCGTCTTCACGCTGCCGGCCGCGGCTGTGCCCGAAGCGGTCGAGGCTTGTGCGCGCCGCAAGGTGGGCTCGGCAATGATATTCGCCGCCGGCTTTGCCGAAGTCGGTGATCGCGCGACACAGGACGCCGTCACCGCGACTGCCCGCGCGGCAGGTCTTGCAGTCGTCGGACCCAATTGTCTCGGCGTTACCAATAACGTCGATGGCATCTGGCTGCACATGCTGCACGTGCGCGAGGCGCGGCGCGGCGTCCAGGGAGGTGTCGCCTTCGTCGGTCAGAGCGGCGGCTTGCTTGGGCACTTTCAGCGCGCCGCCGATGGGCTCGGTCTTCCGATGTCCTACGTGATCTCGACCGGCAATGAGGCTGGCCTTGAGGGCACCGATTTTCTTCAATTCCTGGCCGAGGACCGCGCTACCCGTGTGATCGCGATTTACTGCGAGGAAATCCGCCGGCCGGCAGAATTCCTAGCAGCGTGCCGCCGTGCGCGCGCCGCCGGCAAACCGATCGTGCTGATGTTGGCCGGCCGCGGCGCCAAAGCGCGTAAAGCGGCGCAGTCGCACACCGGCGCGCTGGTCGGCGATTGGGTCACCGTGCGAACCCAGGCCGAGGATGCCGGCGCCATCGTGGTGTCCACCATGGACGAGATGATGGATCTCACCCAAATACTGGCGCGCTATCCGAATCCGCCTGCCAAGGGGCCGGGCATTCTTACTGCCTCTGGCGCCTATGTGGGGCTGACTAACGATTTCGCGGAGGAGATCGGCCTCGAGCTTCCAGAGCTAGAGCCGGATACTCTGAAGAAGCTTAGAGCGGTGCTACCTACATTCGGAAATTATGGCAATCCGCTCGACGTCACCGCTGGCTTCTCCCCGGATGCGCTCGCCGTCGCGACTAAGGCCCTTATCGAGGACCCCAATGTCGGAATGCTGTTCATATCGTTTCCGATCAGCACTGCGATTCAGGTAAAGAATTTCAACAAGGGCATGGCGGACTCGCCAAAACCTAAGGTCATGGTGGCGCTCGGCGACACCTGGCAGCTTGCCGCCGATGCCGTCGAAGCGGTCAGCGAAAGTCCGGCAGTGTTCTCGCGCTCGTCGGACCGCATGCAGCGCGCCATCGCGCTCTATACCCGCTACGGGGGGTTGCTCGCCCGTCCGCGCGCCAATGTGGCGCCGGAGCCGATCAACGGCCTGCCCCAGCTCGGCAAGGGCGCCCAACCGGAGTGGCTGGGCAAGAAGGTGCTCGCAGCCGCCGGCGTTCGGGTGCCCGACGGCGATCTCGCCCGCACGGCCGAGGAAGCGGTCGCAGTGGCCGGGCGCATCGGCTATCCGGTCGTGCTGAAGGCGCAGGCCGCCGCGCTCACGCACAAAACCGAGGCCGGCGGCGTCATCTTGAATCTTCCCAGCGAAAGCGCGGTGCGGGCTGCCTGGGACACGCTGGTCGGGAACGTCAAGCGCGCCGCGCCCGACGTGACCCTCGACGGCATTCTGGTCGAAAGGATGTCGGCGAAAGGCATCGAGCTGATGGCGGGCGCCAAGCGTGACCCGGGCTGGGGCGCCGTACTGGTTGTTGGCCTGGGCGGCATCTGGGTTGAAGCACTCGGCGACGTGCAAGCGCTCCCCGCCAATGCCGACGCGGCGCAGGTCGTCGAAGCATTGCGCAAGCTGCGCTCGGCCAAGCTGCTCGCCGGCTTGCGCGGCGTGCTGCCAGCGGACCTCGAGGCGGTCGCGCAGGTTGTCATGGCAATCGGCCGACTGATGCAAACCGTTCCTGAGCTGACGGAGATCGACGTCAATCCACTGATGGTGCACGCCAAGGGACATGGAGTGACCGCCTTGGATGCGCTGATCGTTGTCTGAGCGATTAACCAGCGTCGCCAACGCCACGCGGAGAAAAGCGGACGTACCGAGCGTTTCGCGAGCGTGTCGATCTGACGCAAATGAGCAACTCGGTCATCTCCGGCATCCATATGTGAGGTCACCGGCACTACAGCATTTCGTTTACGAATTTTGGACTATGCCCAAACTCGCACGGGGGCGGACCTGTAGGAACGACGACTTGCTGCGATATTAGCTGCTAAAGCGGTAGGTTGTTTCTGGCCGCTCCAAGAGAGCAGCGCGAACCCAAACGATGTCCGCTTTTGGGCCAAAGCGGACATGCGCACGTCGAGATTTTCACTCTTCTGTGATCCGGGAATAAGAGCTGTCTTGGCCGGGTCACCGCCGAGGGGGCCGACGAGTCTCGGAGGACGACCATGAGCGATCTCATGAAAAGCGACCACAATATCGATGTGAGCCGGCGAAAAGTGTTGGAGTGCATGACCTGGGCGGGTACTGGGGTGTTGTGGACGATCTCGGGCGGCGTGCCACTTTCGCTCGGGATTATCGATGGGGCACTGGCAGCCCAGCCGAGCCAGCTCACCTTCCTGCAGATCAGTGACAGCCATATCGGGTTCGACAAGCCGGCCAATCCCAATGTGATCGGTACGCTCGAAGAGGCCATCGCCAAGGTCAAATCGCTGCCGGCAAAACCTTCCTTCATGATTCACACCGGGGACATCACGCATCTCTCCAAGCCAGCCGAGTTCGACAACGCCGCTCGCATCATCTCGCAGGCCGGACTCGACGTGCACTACGTGCCAGGCGAGCATGATTTCCTCGACGAGGGGATGAAGCTCTATCACGATCGCTACGGCAGGAACACCAAGGGCGCCGGCTGGTACAGCTTTGACGCGGACGGGGTGCATTTCATCGGTCTCGTCAACGTCGTGAACCTCAAGGCCGGCGGGCTCGGCAATCTCGGCGAGGAGCAGCTCAAGTGGCTTGCGGACGATCTCAAGGGAAAATCCGCAGAGATGCCGATCGTGGTGTTCGCCCACATTCCGCTGTGGACCGTCTATGAGCAATGGGGCTGGGGCACCGACGATGGCGCGCGCGTCATCGAACTTTTGAAACGGTTCGGCTCTGTCACCGTGCTTAACGGCCACATCCATCAGGTGATGCAGAAAGTCGAAGGCCACGTCGCGTTCCACACCGCCATGGCCACCGCGTTCCCGCAGCCAGCGCCCGGTACCGCGCCCTCGCCTGGTCCGATGAAGGTCCCCGACGACAAGCTACGCTCGTTGCTCGGGGTAACCGAGATAAATTTCGTGCGTGGGCAACAGCGGCTCGCCATTATCGACAAGCCGCTGCAAGGCTGAGGCCCGAACGGTGAGGTCACGCGATTCTCGAGTCTCGACCGGCCTCGCCTGTCTGCTGGTGGCGGTTGTCCTTTGTCCCAGCGCGGTGCGGGCTGAAGACGCAACTGCCAAGATCGATAATTTTACCTTCGTGCCCGCCCGCCTCACCGTGAAGGCGGGCACGACGGTGACTTGGCGCAACGAGGACGACATTCCGCACACGGTAACCTCGGTGACCCAGCGGTTTAAGTCGAGGGCACTCGACACCGACGACACCTTCTCCTTCACCTTCACTGAGCCCGGCACCTACGACTATTTCTGCTCGCTGCACCCGCGCATGACGGCGACGGTCGTGGTTGAGCCGGACAACGCCGCTAAATAAGTGGCGAGCAAAACAGGGGGGAAAGGTAGCCGACTGCTTTTGTCCGCTTTTGGCACAAAGCGGACATGCCCGTCGCGCCGATCCATGTCCGCTTTCGGGGTAAAAGGACATGGCTAAGTAGGCGATGATGTCCGCTGAAGGCATTCATGCCTTCCACAAATGACTGAACTGAGTCGCAACCAGGTCTTCGTAAGGCACGGCATCTTTAATCAGACCAAAGCCCGTCGCAAACTTCATCAGGCCATCGACGGCCGCGTGGGATATTTCGGCATCGTAAAACGGGGCGTCGCGTTCGATGAGGCCGGCTATCAATTCAGCCTCGTCGGCTGGGAATAGCCTTTGGCCAACTTGGGTCGAAATCGACGGATTTGCTTTCAGAGTCTTCTGCGCCTTAACGATCGCCCGGATCGCGCCCGCTGCCACCTCCCGTTGTTCGCTAATGATGCGCTCGGGCGCCGTGAGCGCCGGAAAGTTGTAGTACCGCGCGCCCGGAGGACCATCTCCGCGTCTAAGATCGAGATGCAATTTTGCGATACCGAGGCGTTCGCCGAGTGCAACTCTCATCCCGTTACCCCAGTAGGCGTCCGCCGTGTTCTGTATGATCGAATCGACGCCGTTCCTCGCCATGAAGCCCTTGTCCCCATAGGGGGGTGGCGGAGGAACAATCCTAACGTTGTCTCGTTCGGGGTCGATGCCGGCGTCGGCCAGCATGTACCGTAGCGACATTTCCGGCCACGCCGGGGCGGCGGAGATTCGAAGTCCCTTGATTGCCTGGAGATCTCCGCGCTTGACGTCGAGCGTCGCGCGCACCGCCATGAACCAATAGGAATACTGCGACAGCGCGCATAGCAATTTTATCCCTTTCCAGGCGGGAAACGCCCGCGCGCCCGCGTAAGCCGGCCCGGCGATGAAGTCCAGCTTGCCCTCGCGCATGAGCTCAGGACCTTTGTTCGTGTTATGGATGAATTCGATCTCAATGCCTTCTTGTTTGAAAAAGCCGAGCTCAACCGCCGCGATAGCGACGAAATATGAGGGCGAATCCAGATCGGGGACCCATATCCGATACATGTGACAACCTCGCTGACAGCCGTCCGTTTGCTTATGTGGCTTGATGTTTGCCGCCCGTGATGGACGGTCGGATCGCCCCCCGTTTCGTCTACTGCATCTTGAGGTTTGCTGCTTTGATCACCTTGCCCCACTTCTCGGTTTCGTCGGCGACGAGCTTGCCGAAGTCCGCGGGCGACTGGACGATCGCCGTGGCTCCCAGGTCGTTCAGGCGCGCCTTGATGTTGGGATCCGCAAGACCCGCATTGATATCCTTGTTCAGCCTGTCGATGATCTCGGTCGATGTGTTTTTGGGTACGACAACGCCGTTCCAAGTGCTCGCCTCATAGCCAGGCAGAAACTTGTTGACCGTCGGGAGGTCCGGCAGTGCCTCCGACGGCGTGGACGTGGTAACTGCCAGCGCGCGCAGTTTGCCGCTCCTGATGTAGCCAATCGACGCGGGCATGAGGTCGAACATGACCTGGACCTCACCGCTCAAAAGATCGATGAGCGCAGGTGCCGAGCCGCGATACGGCACGTGGCGCATGTCAACGCCCGTCATGAACTTGAAAAGCTCGGCGGCAAGCTGCGACGTCGACCCGATGCCTCCGGACGCAAAGTTAAGCTTGCCCGGGTTGGCCTTGGCGTAAGCGATCAATTCGGGAACGGTCTTGACCGGGACCGATGGATTGACCTCGAGCACGTTGGGAACGCGGAAGAGGCCTGCAACGGGGGCGAAGTCGCGAATGAAATCGAAATTGAGATTACCGTAGAGCGTCGCGTTGATCGCGTTCGCCGATGTAGCCACCAGGAGCGTATAGCCATCGGGGGCCGCTCTCGCGACCATCTCGGTGCCGATATTGCTACCGGCGCCCGGGCGATTGTCGAAGACAAATGGCTGACCCAATCGCTCTGACAGCCATTGCGCCATCAGGCGTCCGATAACGTCCGACGAACCGCCAGGCGGAAAGCCCAGTATGATATGCACCGGCCGCGACGGATAAGCTTGCGATTTTGCGGCGTGCGGCAGAGCCGGAAGCGCGGCCGCACCCGTTGCCAGATGCAGCAAACTTCGGCGGGAAAGTTTCATCGCACCCCCCAAAATCCCCGGCTAACAGCACACCCGCAAGCTGCAGTCCTGCTCGTCGGCTCGGCTCATGCCCGTGGTTTTATCACACATGCCCCGATGGAGTGAGCGGGGAGCTACTTTCTCGCCCACTCACAGACCAGGCAAGCGCAAATATGGAATGACGGCCAGCTTCGACTTCCTTCCCCTATTCCATAACTCTCAACATCGAGACCGACCTCCATTTGTCCGCTTTCGGGGCAAAGCGGACATGCCGCGAGGGCCAGAAGCGCGCCTTGGCGGTCTTCAGATTGACAACCGGCACGAACTTAGTTGGCTGCGGAACCGGAAGATCTCCAGGTTCCTCGCCGCGGAGGTTTCGATCCGCATTATCCGGCTGCCTGTCGGAATTGGTCGCGTGCGGCGTGACAACGCACGGACGACTGCACCCGATGCTATTACACTCTGAGTGCCGGTCGGCAGGTTGTGGAGGGAGCAATGCCGGTCGCCGGTTTATGGGACAGAAAACGTGAAATCGTCCGGGCGGGTTGATAGTTCAATCTCGGGCTCGTCTCTGGCCGCCACGCGTAAGTGTACGTCGCAGTTCGGTACGGCCCCGGCGAGTAGTCTGCTCACGATTGGAGTCATTGCAGCATATGTATTGCTGGAGTGGGTGAGCTTCATCCACGAATACAAGGGCGTGCCCATCACGCCGTGGAATCCGGGGCTCGGTCTTGTCTTCGGCTTCACAGTGCTTTTCGGTGCGCGCTACGCCGCGGTGCTCTTCGCGGGCGCAGTTATCGCCGAGATCGCCGTACTGCGCACCAATCTTTGGTGGCCCATTATTCTTGGACTCGCGGCGATCATCGCGGGCGGCTACGGGCTTGTGGCCCAGGTGGTGCGCGGCCATCTCCGGCTCGATGCCGGTCTCAACCGGTTGCGCGATGTTGTCTTGCTGCTGGTCAGCGGTGCGGTCGGTGCAGCTCTAGTTGCGGTGTTCATCTGTCTCCTGCTGCTTGCGGACCATGAGCTCGATCTCGCCGATGTTCTCGTTGCAGCTGGCCCACTGCTGATTGGCGACATCATCGGCATCGCGGTGATTACGCCGCTGACGTTGCGGCTCGCCCTGCATCCGCAGCCACTGCTCGATCATTTCTCGCTGCGGATGTTAATGGAGTTTCTTCTCTTCGTTGCCGTTGTGATCGCAACGCTATGGGTTATCGTCGCTGTTGGACCGAATGGCTCCAAGCTGTTCTATGTCATGTTTCTGCCGGTCGTCGTGGCTGCTGTCCGTTACGGGCTCGACGGCGCCTGCATTGGCCTTGCCGTCACTCAGCTGGCCTTGGTCGGGCTGCTGCATCTCTACGGCTACGAAGCCAATGCATTCGCGGAGTTCCAGTTGCTGATGCTTATCCTCAGCGCAACCGGTTTGACCGTGGGCGTTGTGGTCACGGAGCGCCGGCACGCCGACGAGATGGTGCGTGCGGTCGAGCGGGAGCTAAAGGCCAAGGAACTTGAAGCGGCTCAGGCCGCGCGTTTCAACCTTGTGAGCGGAACTGCGGCCGCGCTAGCCCACGAGATCAATCAGCCCCTGACGGCGGCGCGGGCGCTTGCACGTTCGGTGCAGCAACTGCTACGGGGCCCGGTACCCGACGCTGCACGCGTTGGTGCCAACATCGAGAATCTGATTACACAGATAGATCACGCCGGTGGCGTGGTGCGGCGCATGCGCGACTTCCTGCGCCGCGGCCGACCTCATTCCAGCACTATCGTCCTCAGTGAACTCCTCTCCGATGCACTGGCGCTCGCCGGCCCGGAAGTGGCGTCAAAGGGCGTTAGTATTGCGCTTGATTCAGCCACCGACGACTCCCTGGTCATCCATGGCGATGCGGTGCAGCTTCAGCAGGTGACCCTAAATCTCGTCCGCAATGCCGCCGAGGCGATCGCCGATGCGCGGACGCCCAACGGCCGCATCAGGGTAGTTGCGCGCCGGCTGGAGGCGCCGGCGCGGATCGAGATCTCTGTCGTCGATAACGGCCCCGGCATCACAGCGGAGGTGGCTGAGCGTCTATTTCATCCGCTGACCACCTCGAAGACGGGCTTGGTCTGGGCCTATCGATCTCGGCTTCGATCGTCGAGGCCCACGGCGGGCGCATCTGGCTGCAGACAGGCAGGGCCGGAATGACCGAGTTTCGTTTTTCACTGCCGCTTGAAACGGGATGAGCTACGCCTTGTCCGGGCCGATTGTATTCGTGATCGACGATCAGAAGGCAGTGCGCGACGCACTCCGTGAAATGCTCAGTGTGTTTGGCTTCAGCGTCGAAACTTACGAATCGGCCGACAATTTTCTTGCCGCGATGCGCAATCCGCAGGTTGGCTGTATCGTGGCCGATGTGCGCTTGCCAGGCACCGATGGAATCGCGCTGGTGCTCGCCCGCCGCAAGATCGGACTTCCAGTGGTGCTTATTTCTGGCCACGCCGACGTGCCGATGGCGGTCGCCGGCATCAAGGCGGGCGCCGAGGACTTCATTGAGAAACCGATCGATGACGCACGGCTCGTGGCGGCCATTAACCGTGGGCTAACGCGCATCTTCTCCGAGCAAAATATGCAGCAGTCGTTGGCTGCGCTCTCCGCCCAGTTCGCCCGCCTGACGCCCCGCCAGGTCGAGATTTTCGACCTCGTTGTGCAGGGGTTCACCAGCCAGGCGATTGCCGCCAAGCTCGCCATCAGCACGCGCACGGTCGAGAGCTACCGCACGCAGGTAATGGAGAAGATGCAGGCCGAGAGCGTCGCCGTTCTCGTGCGTCAGGCAATTCGCTTAGGCCGCATCGCCCCGTAGAAGCACCATCGTAGAACTACCACGCGATCGTTGCGGATACCCGTGCCGGGGCGCTCTTACTAACTTTCCGAAAGAAAATCCCTTCTTTGTGGCTGCGTGGCTGGCAGGCGCGGGAGCAAACAAATGGCTCGATGGAGCACTGTCGAACCCTACAACGGCGGGCGTAGCGCACTGGCGTCCGCACCGCATGTGACCGTTGCGGTCCTTGCCCTCATAGCGGCTGTTCCTGGTTTCGTTGTCATTTGGCTGATGTCGGCCCCCCTATTGCTGCCGGCATTTAGCTTGGCGTGGCTCGTAAATGCAGGCTGCGTTGCGCTCCTCGCCTGGTGCCTGCGGGCGAAACGCCAAACCGATCACGTTAACTTGTGGGACGTCGCTGGGGCGTACGCCTTCATTGGCTTCGCCACTGGGATGATCAGCAAGCCGGAGCACGTGCTGCAACTATTTGGACTCGCAGCGCCGGTTCAATAGCGCGATCGCTGATCACTGGCTCGGTACCCTTTTGGCCGCGTTCGGATACACATCCCGGTGTCCATCGTCGGCCGCAGACGCGAGCTGCAATGTCCGCACGTCATCGGATGGAGTGGCCGCCTTTTCCGCCCGTTGCGTCAGCGATCCGGTTTGATCAGCGGACCAGTCCTGCACTCTCTATAAAGTGGACACCCCAACGCGATGATCGATCTAATTTCGGCTGAAGCGTTGGTCAGCTTTCTCCAGGTCGTCATGATCGACTTGGTGCTCGCTGGAGACAACGCCATCGTCATTGGCCTTGCGGCGGCGGGTCTTCCCCAACAGCAGCGAACGCGAGCGATTCTGGTCGGCATTCTCGCCGCGACGGCGTTGCGCATCCTGTTCGCCGGGATCACGACGCAGCTGCTGCAAGTTATTGGCCTGTTGCTTGCTGGCGGCATTCTCCTCCTTTGGGTGTGTTGGAAGATGTGGCGCGAACTGCGCACCTCACCGGCTGAGCCGCAGGAGGCCGCTGAGGCACTGGTGAGCTACGACATAAATGCCGATGGCACGATCGCCGGGCGCGTGCGCCGCAAGACGTTCGGCCAGGCCGCGCTGCAGATCATCGTGGCCGACGTGTCGATGTCGCTCGACAATGTGCTGGCAGTCGCAGGGGCGGCGCGCGAGCATCCGATTGTGCTCGTCTTTGGCCTGCTCCTCTCGATCGCCTTGATGGGCGTCGCGGCCAACGTGGTTGCGCGGCTGCTCCAGAAGCACCGCTGGATCGCCTATGTCGGCCTGGCAATCATCCTCTACGTCGCCTGCGAGATGATCTACCGCGGAGCCTATGAGCTCAAGCCGATGGTTAAGGCGGCGGTCGCTTTGCTTTAGCAACACGAGGATCGGGTGGTAAATGGTAACGCCTAGTAGCAGGCAAGTTTACTCAGCGTCAGAGTTAGACCGCTCTCCCCTAACGCAATTTATCAGCGAGCAGGGTGCAAGCGTTGGAATTCGTGCAACATCCGCTCATCCCCTTCGGTCATCAGGGGCGCGTGCTTTTTTGCAACGTTTCTTTCCGATCGACGACGCTTCGCGCGCGAGAACGCATCAGTCAGGTTCACAAGTGATGCTTAGTCGTGCGCCGAAAGAATCTCCTGCAACCAGAATCGACTCGATGTCCCTACCGCGCATTCAGTCTAGACGGGTCAACATGACGGAGCCCTATGGAGCGCACGCGCCGGCCTGGCTTGATCGTATGGTGATCGGCATAACGAGCCGTCTACCGGACAATTGGCTGGGGTTGCGCCTCGCAATTGGGTTGCGCCGCATCGTTACCATGCGGCTTTGCCCCCGACGATGGCTTGGACGTTGTACGTTGGGGATTGCGAATGCGACTGCATCCGTGTCGCAACGGTTGCGAGAAGGGGGCACTTTTCATCCCGCAAATGTACGAAGCTCCCGAACGGGCCGAATTGTTCGCAGAAGTTGACAAAGCTAGAGCCACTGGACGGACGTTTGTGTTCGTCGATATTGGGGCTAACGTCGGCTTATTCTCGCTTCTTGTCGCATCTTATGCTGGCTCAAATGCCAAAATTCTTGCCATCGAACCAGAACCCGAAAATGCAAGCCGGTTACGATTTAATGTCTCAGCGAATCCTGGCATTCCTGTTCGAGTTTTGCCATTGGCCCTGGGCGCCACGGCAGGAATGGTCGTCTTAGAAATCAATCCTTGCGATAGGGGCGGCACTCGCACTCGAGCTTTGACTTCTGACGTTCCGGGAAGCGCCCCCATCGTCGAACGCCGTTCGCTACTCAACCTCTTGAGAGA